>Ga0315298_1005815_pt1 | contig 17189 bp, 13 predicted proteins | sample WHS_1_MG_FD_203077 | JGI IMG/M metagenome (GOLD analysis project Ga0315298, IMG submission 203077) | Extremophilic microbial mat communities from Washburn Hot Springs, YNP, Wyoming, USA - WHS_1_MG | ecosystem: Environmental > Aquatic > Thermal springs > Hot (42-90C) | place: USA: Wyoming...
ATATCCCGGGCCACCGGGGCCGCCGCCACGGCGCCCTCCCAGCCGTGCTCGACGATCACCGCCACGGCCACCTGCGGGTGGTCCGCCGGGGCATAGCAGACGAACAGGGCGTGGTTGTTGTGGCCGGCCACTTCGGCGGTGCCCGTTTTGCCGGCCACCGGGATGGGGAAACCGGCGAAAACGGCCGCCCCGGTACCGTTTCCCTGGGTGACCAGGGACATCCCCTTTTTAACCGTTTCCAGGGTGGCCGCGGACACGGGTACGCGGCGGATGACCCGGGGTTGAAAGGTCTTTACCGTCTGTCCGTCCGGTGAAGTTATTTTTTGCACCAGGTAAGGGCGGTACAGCGTGCCTCCGTTGGCGATGGTAGACACGTAGTCGGCCAGCTGCAGGGGGGTGTACAGGTTGTAGCCCTGGCCGATGGACATGTTCACGGTGTCGTATTCCTGCCAGTTGATGTCCCAGCTGTGCTTTTGATAAATTTGTGCTTTGAATCTGGCCACCGCGTCGTCACGTTCCGCGGCCAGTTTTTGCTTTTCCTGCGCATCGTCAGTCCGTTTAATCAATTGATTGTATTTATCTTCAATGGCCTTGATCTGGCTGCTGTTCATGGCGTCAAGAAAACTTTCCACCATATTCTTTTTGTACTGCGGGGTGGGCAGGGTGCCGGCCGCCTCCCCGGGCAGATCGATACCCGTTTTCTGGCCCAGGCCGTACTCCTGCGCCCAGTGGGCGATGGGCTGCCAGCCGAGCATCGAGCCCACCTTCCAGAAAAAAGTATCGTTGGACACCTGCAGGGCCTGGACCACGTTGAGCAGGCCGAAGCCGCTGCTCGCCCAGTTGTGAAAAATATGGCTGCCCAGCTGGAAATAACCGGGGTCGTAGAGCAGGGTGGTCGGGGTGATTACTTTTGTTTCCAGCGCCGCCGTGGCCACCACCATTTTGAAGGTGGAGCCGGGCGCATAGGCGGACAGGGCCCGGTTTAAAAAGGGGTGGGCCGGTCCGTTGAAAATTTGCTGGGCCTCCTGGGGGGACAGCCCCCGCGCGAAATCACCCGGATTGAAAGTGGGTACGCTGGCCATGGCCAGGATTTGACCGGTGTGTACATCCTCCACCACGGCCGCACCGCCCATGGAGTCGGTGTGTCCGGTGGCCTGCGCCTGCTTGACCGCGTTGGTCAGGGACTGTTCCGCCACCTTTTGAATCTTGGCGGAAATGGTCAGCTGGAGGTTGTCGCCGGGTACGGGCGGTTTCACCCCCTGATCCTGGATCGGATGTCCCATCGAATCAACGGCGATTTCCCGGGCGCCGTCCTGCCCGCGCAAATAGCTTTCGTACTCGTTTTCCAAACCGGTCTGGCCGTACTGGGAGTTCATCTGATAGCCCTCGTCCTGATGAGCGGCCAGCTCCTGCGGGGTGATCTGCTGCACATAGCCCAGCGTTTGGGCGAGCATACCGCCGAAGGGGTAATCGCGCTGGGGTACCGCATCCACATACACTCCGGGCAGGTTCATTTTGTTTTCTTCCACCCTGGTCACCGTGGCCTGGTCCGCATCCTGCACCAGGGGAATGGGCAGGTACAGCTGATCGGCCGCTTTGTATTTGTTGATTTCCGCTTCAATCTGTTCCCGGCTGATTCCCAGCAGCCGGCTGATGTAATCGATTTCCCCCGTTTTGTCCTGCATGTCGGTATAAAATAAATCGATGTTGAAAGCGGCCTTGCTGCCCACCAGTTCCACCCCGTTGCGGTCGTAGATGCGCCCGCGGGGGGCTTCAATGGGGACCATCCGAATATAATTCTGCCGGGCCAGCATACTGTAGCGCCCGTTCTGCAGCAACTGCAGCTGGAACAGATGGAAGGCCAGCAGCAGAAAAGAAAGGGCGATAATGCCCCAGAAAATGTTCAGCTTTCTTTTTAAAGCACTGTTTTGGCCCATTTCCTTGCCCCCTGATGCAGGCGGGTTTTTGTTTTATGCGGTTCCGGCGTGGTCACCACCGGGTTGCTGTTTGTGGTGATGCCGCCGCCCGTCGCCGCGCTGCCTCCCGGTGACTGCCCGGCGTTCTGGTTGTCTGCCGCCGGGGGCGGATTATTCGTCTGGTTCTGGTTGGCGCTTCCCGTCGGCGGGGTGCCGCCGCCGTCGCTGGTCGTCCCGGCGGCCGCACCGGTCGGGGCGGACGGGTTGTTGTTCTGCTGCGTCTGCCCGCCGGTGTTGCCGCCGTTGTCCGTTCCGTTTGGTGTGCCCGTTGACGCGGGCGGCATTACCACCGGTGCCTGCGGGTAAATGCCGGGGTAGAGATCCTCGAACTGCATCACCGGTTTTCCGGCCAGGGCGTAGTTCATGATCTGCCGCCAGATCAGCGCCGGATAGACGCCGCCGTACTGGCCGGGCATTCTCTGCGGCTGGTCGTAACCGATCCACACCACGCCCGCCAGTTGCGGGGTGAAGCCGCAGAACCACAGATCTCTGCCGTGTTCGGCCGTTCCCGTTTTGCCGGCCGCCGGACGGCCCCCGTCGAGCTGGGCGTTGGTGCCGGTGCCGGAGGCAACACCGGTTTCCATCATCGAAGTGAGGGCGGCGGCCGTATACGGTTGCATGGCCCGGTGCGATTCCACTTTGGCCTTGTAAATCAGTGAACCGTCCTCGCCGACCACCTCGCTGATGGCGAACGGGCTGATGTATACGCCGCCGTTGGCGACGGCGCCGTACGCCGCGGCCATCTCCAGCGGGGTCACCCCTTTATACAGGCCGCCCAGGGCCATGCTCAGCCCCTCCTTGTCGGGGTCCAGTGAGGTTATGCCGACGCCGCGGGCGAACTGCACGGCCCGGGGGATGCCCACCTGGGCGAGCAGTTTTACCGCCACCACGTTTCTGGAAAGGGCCAGGGCGGTGCGCAGGGTGATCGGCCCCATAAATGTTCCGTCGTCGTTTTGCGGCGAATAATTGCCGAAGGTAACCGGGCTGTCGTCAACGATCGAGTCGGGGGTCAGCCCGGAGTACTCGATGGCCGGCCCGTAGGCGACGAAGGGCTTGATCGAAGAGCCCGGCTGGCGGTAGGTTTGATAGGCCCGGTTGAGCACCTGTGCGCCGGTGTGCTCCCGGCCGCCCACCATGGCCCGGATGGCGCCGGTCTGCGGATCGAGAAAAACCGCCGCCCCTTCGGGCTGCAGGATTCCTTTGGCATCACGCACCGAGGCCGGGAAGTTGGCCGGTTCGGCGAAGGCCGTTTCCGCCGCTTCCTGAACCGTGGGGTCAAGGGTAGTATACACTTTCAGGCCGCCCCGGTAAATAGTGTCCTCACCCAGCTTCCGGGCCAGCTGGGCGGTCACGTAATCGACAAAATAAGGATATTTTTCCGTTTTTTCTGCGGGAGGGGACAACTTGATCCCGGTGTTTACCGCCTGCCGGTACTGCTGCTCGGAGATTAGGTTATAATTGAGCATTTTTTTCAGGATTTCATCACGGCGTTGTTTGGCCGCCGCCGGATGTGTTTTGGGCGAATAGGCCGACGGGGCCTGGGGCAGTCCGGCCAAAAGGGCCGCCTCGGGCAGGGTGAGCTGACTCACATCTTTATTGAAATAATCCCGCGCCGCCGCTCCGATACCGTAGGCGCCGTCGCCGAGGTAAATTTTGTTCAGGTACATCTCCAGGATTTCGTCCCTGGAATAGCGGTGGGCCAGCTCAAAACCGAGCAGCACCTCCTGCACTTTGCGTTTGAGTGTGCGATCGGGAGTGAGAAAGGCGTTTTTGGCCAGCTGCTGGGTAATGGTACTGGCCCCCTGGCTCAGGCTCAAGGTGGTCAGGTCGTACCAGGCGGCGCGGGCCAGCGAACGCAGGTCGATGCCGTTGTTTTGATAGAAGCGGATATCCTCGGCGGCCAGAAAAGCGTTTTTCACCACCGGCGGCACCTGGGAAAGCTTCACCGGCTCCACCTTTTTATCCCCCAGCTGGGCGATTAATTTACCGTTGGCATCGTAAACAGCGGTGGGTTCCACCGGACGCAGCGAAGCGTCGTCCAGGGCGGGTAAATCGCGGGCGCTGATATAGAGAAGCCAGGCCCCGGCCAGAAGGAAGACAATCAGGGCGAGCATGATCAACGACTTGAACAGCCGGGCCGGTCTCAGTTTACGTTTCTTCGACATGTTGTCACCCCATTTTTACTATACCATAAACATCAATCCGGCACCAATGCGTTTATTGGCAGCAAAACCAATCCTGAGGCCCAAAACGGGCTTTTCCCGTGCTCTGGGGGTGGCGGAAGTCGGCAGGTGTTTTGCGGGAGGTGTGAGCGAATATTTTTTTAATTTTTATAATCACAAGATTAAAAAACGCGGGAAAATTTAGAGTTTACGGCAGGGATTTGGGCGGCAATTGTTGAATGAATACTCATTTATTATGTTTGGGAGGGTGGTTCAATTGTCGGAGAATAAAGAGCGGCCGTGGTTGCGCTACTATGAGCCGGAAGTCCCCCCGAATCTGCAGTATCCCGCGGCGACCATGCCCGAGCTGATGGAAAAAGCGGCGGCTGATTTTCCGGAACGCAGGGCCATAATTTTTGCCGGGGTGGAAATCACCTACCGGACGCTGTTGGGGATGGTCCACAAACTGGCTGCCGGCCTGTACCGGCTGGGCGTGAAGAAGGGGGACCGGGTGGCCCTGATGTCACCGAACAGCCCCCATTATGTGGTGGCCTACCTGGCGATACAGAAAATAGGCGCCGTGGTGGTGCAGGTCAATCCCATGTATGTGGAAAGGGAGCTGGAACATATTTTGAACGATGCCGGATGCCGGGTGATTATCGCCTATGATGCCCTGTATCCGCGGATTAAAAACATCCGCTCGTTCACCCCGTTGGAACACGTATTGCTCTTCAGCCTGGGACAGCCCGCCGGTACGGCGGATGATCAGGCCCTGTCGGCGGAGCAGTTGCTGGCCGGCAGTGCGCCCGCGCCGCCGGCTGTGGCCATCGACCCGGAACGGGATCTGGCCGTGCTGCAGTATACGGGCGGCACCACCGGCGTATCCAAGGGGGCCATGCTCACCCACCGCAATATAGTGGCCAACGCCCTGCAGGTGGTTACCTGGTCCGCCGGCAGCCGTTACGGCGAGGAGATCGTGCTCTCGGTGCTGCCCTTTTTCCACGTGTATGGCATGACCGTGGCCATGAATTTCGCCCTGATTACCGCCGCTACCCAGATCATCGTGCCGCGATTTGAAGTCAACCAGGTGCTGGAAATAATTCAAACCTACCGGCCGACCATTTTCCCCGGTGTGCCCACCATGTATGTGGCGATCAACAATCACCCGGAAATCGCCAGATACGACCTTCGTTCCATCAATTACTGCATCAGCGGTTCGGCCCCGCTGCCCGTGGAGGTCAGCGAAAAATTCGAGCAGCTGACCGGCGGCTACCTGGTGGAGGGTTACGGCCTGACGGAAACCTCCCCGGTGACGCATTGCAATCCTTTGAGAGGCCGGCGCAAGGTGGGCAGCATCGGCCTGCCCCTGCCCGATACGCTGTGCAAGATTGTGGATCTGGAAACCGGAGAGCGTGAGCTGCCGCCCGGTGAGATCGGCGAGTTGTGCGTCAGGGGTCCCCAGGTCATGAAAGGTTACTGGAACATGCCCGAAGAAACGGCGTCCTCCCTGCGGGACGGCTGGGTGTATACCGGTGACGTGGCCAAAATGGATGAAGAAGGCTATTTTTACATTGTTGAACGGAAAAAAGACATGATCATCGCCGGAGGTTATAACATTTACCCCCGGGAAGTGGAGGAAGTTCTCTTTGAGCATCCCAAAGTAATGGAGGCGGTGGTGGCCGGCGTTCCCGATCGTTACCGGGGTGAAACGGTGAAGGCCTATGTGGTGCTCAAACAGGGACAGAGCGCCACCGAGGAGGAACTCATTCAGTACTGCCGGGAAAGGCTGGCCGCCTACAAGGTACCCCGGCGGGTGGAGTTCCGCGACGGCCTGCCGAAAACCATTGTCGGCAAGGTGCTGCGCCGCTACCTGCGGGACGAGGAAGCGGCCCGGTTGAAGAAAAACGGGAATTAAACTGTTCTGCGGCAGGGATTTTTTTGCCGCCTGTCGAATATCTCACGCAACATTTCAGATAAGGGAGTGGGGAGTAGCCGTGGCTGTGGATAAAAAACCGCAGAAGGAAGTAAAGATTACTCTTAACGGTGTGGAATTCGTGGTGCCGCCGGGAACCAGAGTGAAGGACGCGGCCGCCGCCGCCGGAGTGGAAATTCCGGCTCTGAAAGTGGATCCGTCCACCTGCAAAGGCTGCCAGATGTGCACCAAGGTTTGTGAAACAGGTGCCATTTCGGGCAATAAAAAAGAGCCGCATTCCATCGATCCGGAAAAATGCGTTCGCTGCGGCGAATGCCTGGCCAAGTGCAAAACTGGCTCCATCGTGCCGGCGTAAGTTTATTTTTCGGGTTTTATGTGCAATAATCAAGCCAGGACCGGTTTGCGGCCTGGCTTGATTGATCATCTCGATTTTTAAGGAGGCTGTCTGCTTTATGAAGGAAAAGGAAAACACGGCTGTCAGGCCGGAAGTTCTGGAGGCGGTGCGTCGGAAGGCCGGTGACCTTCAGTTGACCTGTGCGGCGGCGCACCGCCTGGCGGCGGAACTGGGTGTGCCGGTGCGGGAAGTGGGGGCGGCCTGTGACGCCCTGGGGGTAAAAATCAAAGCCTGTGAACTGGGCTGTTTTTAAACAACGACGCGTTCGGCGCCGGTGTAAACATTCATCCGGTCTTCCCGGGCAAAGCCGGCCACGGTGATGCCCGTTTCCCGGGCCATGGCCAGGGCCAGATCGGTGGGAGCCCCGCGGGACACCAGCACGGGAATGCCCATTCTGGCCACTTTGATCAATATCTCCGAAGAAACCCGGCCGCTGAAAACAAGAATCTTGTCTGCCAGGGGCAGCCCGTCCAAAAAACAGCGGCCGAAAATTTTGTCCACGGCATTGTGCCGGCCGATGTCTTCGTAAAAAAGCAGTATTTTGCCGGGAGTGCACAGGGCCGCTGCGTGGGTGCCGCCGGTGGCGTGAAATACGGCGGACTGCTCTTCCAGACGACGGCTCAGGGCGAGCAGTTCCCCGGCCTTCACCCGCAGTGTGGTGTTTACCGGAGTGATTTCACGGGCATCATTGATAAAGTAAAAAGACGAGCGTCCCCGGCCGCAGCAGGTGGTGAGATAGCGCTTCATGAAGGTTTCGCGCCGGGGGGCGGGACCGGTGGTCTCCACCCAGATCAACCCCTCCTCCTCCCGTATGGTCACGCTTTTGAGATCATCTCTGCGGCGGAGGATGTTTTCCGCACATAAAAAGCCTACGGCCAGTTCCTCCAGGTGGGCCGGGGAACAGACCAGGGTGACCAGTTCTTCATCGTTTAAAAAAACGGTTACCGGCACTTCCCTGACTATTTCATCGTCGTGCCTGGAAAGCCGTCCGCCGCTTATTTTCTCGACGGTCAGTGCGGTGGTGATTGCTGACATCATAAAGCCCTCCTTCCAGCCGGCGGCCGGGTATGAAGCGGTTTCAATCGGCGCGGGTGGGGTATGGTTTCATTTTACCCGCCGGATCAAAGCGGCGCAAGCGGGTTTGTGTTCATGGGCGCAGGGCTTTCTGCGCAGTGATGGTTGTAAATTTTTGTTGAGGATGGTGGATGAAAATGTGGCGTGCAGGCATATTGACGGCCAGTGACAAAGGAGCCCGGGGGGAGCGGGAGGATAAGAGCGCCGGGGCCATCCGGGAAATACTGGCCGGGATTGATGTGGAAGTGGAAAGTTATCGGCTGGTGCCCGACGATCCGGAACAGATTAAAGAAACCCTGATAGAAATGTGCGATGTGGAGAAGCTGGATCTGGTCCTGACCACGGGAGGCACCGGTTTGAGCCCCCGGGACAATACCCCCGAGGCCACCCGGGCGGTGATCCAGCGGGAAGTGCCGGGAATACCCGAGGCGATGCGCCGGGAAAGCCTGAAAAAGACCCCCCGGGCCATGCTCAGCCGGTCCGTGGCCGGGGTGCGCCACGGCACGCTGATCATCAACCTGCCCGGAAGCCCGCGGGCGGTGCGTGAGTGTCTGGAAGTAATCCTGCCCGCGCTGCCGCACGGGTTGGAGATTCTCACCGGGCGGGCGGGTGAATGCGGAGCGGAGTAAAAATTTTGTTCCCGGGGGAGTATATTGTTTTCGCTTTTCGGGGAAAATGTTGTTAGTGCAGGTTGGAAATGCTGTAAAGTGTTTAATAAGCCATCCGCGGGAGAAAATTAAAGATATAGCCGGATAATTTCCCTTGATAAACTGCAAGGGGTGATTTTGTTGTGTCAGGATAGTTGATTTTGGATGTCCTGCTTAATATTATATTACATGGGTATTAGCACTCAGTCTAATTGAGTGCTAACAATAAGTACACACAATCTCTTAAGGAGGGGTTTTCAGTGATCAGACCGTTAGGTGAACGGGTGGTTGTCAAGCCACTGCCCAGCGAGGAAGTGACCAAGGGCGGCATTGTGCTGCCGGATACGGCCAAGGAAAAGCCCCAGGAGGGCGAAGTGGTGGCGGTGGGTCCCGGCCGTTTGCTGGAAAACGGTACCCGTGTGCCTGTTGACGTAAAAGTGGGGGACAGAGTGCTGTTCTCCAAATACGCCGGTTCGGAAGTCAAACTGGACGACGTGGAATACATGATCATGCGTGAAGCGGATATTCTCGGCGTTATTGAGAAATAAATCGAATTTAAGGGGGTAAATAAATTGGCTGGTAAAGAAATCATCTTTCGTGAAGATGCCCGCCGTGCTCTGGAAAGGGGCGTAAACGCCCTGGCCGAAGCGGTTAAGGTGACTCTCGGTCCCAAAGGCCGTAACGTGGTGCTGGAGAAGAAATTCGGTTCGCCCATGATCACCAACGACGGCGTGACCATCGCCCGGGAAATCGAACTGACCGATCCTTTTGAAAACATGGGTGCCCAGCTGGTCAAAGAAGTGGCCACCAAGACCAACGACGTGGCCGGTGACGGTACCACCACGGCCACCGTACTGGCCCAGGCCATTGTCCGGGAAGGTTCCAAAAACGTGGCCGCCGGCGCCAACCCGATGATCATCAAGCGCGGCATCGAGATGGCGGTGGAAAAAGCCGTGGAGGCGATCAAAAAGGCGGCCAAACACGTGGAGAGTAAGGCCGAGATCGCCCAGGTGGCTTCCATTTCGGCCAACGACAAGTCCATCGGCGAATTGATCTCCGAAGCGATGGAAAAAGTGGGCAAAGACGGCGTGATCACCGTCGAGGAATCCAAGGGTATCGGTACCACCCTGGAAGTAGTGGAAGGAATGAACTTCGACCGGGGTTACATATCCCCGTACATGATTACCGATACCGACAAGATGGAAGCCAACCTCAATGATCCCTACATTCTGATTACCGACAAGAAGATCAGCGCTGTGGCCGATCTGCTGCCCATTCTGGAAAAAGTGGTGCAGTCGGGCCGTCCGCTGCTGATCATCGCCGAAGACGTGGAAGGCGAAGCCCTGGCCACGCTGGTGCTGAACAAACTGCGCGGCACCCTGTCGGTATGCGCCGTCAAGGCCCCCGGTTTCGGCGATCGGCGCAAGGCCATGCTGGAAGATATCGCCATCCTCACCGGCGGCACGGTAATTACCGAAGAGCTGGGCCTGAAGCTGGACAAAGCCACCGTGGATATGCTGGGTAGGGCGGCCAAGGTACGGGTGAAGAAAGAAGAAACCATCATCGTCAACGGTGCCGGCGCCCAGGATAAAATTACGGCCCGCATCAATCAGATCAAGAAGCAGATTGAAGAGACCACTTCCGATTTCGATCGGGAGAAACTGCAGGAGCGTCTGGCCAAACTGGCCGGCGGCGTGGCGGTAATCCAGGTGGGTGCGGCCACCGAAACCGAAATGAAGGAAAAGAAACTGCGCATCGAGGACGCCCTCAACGCCACCCGCGCGGCGGTGGAAGAAGGTATTGTTTCCGGCGGCGGCGTGGCCTACGTACAGGCGATCAAAGCGCTGGACGAAATCAGTACCTCCAGCCTGGATGAAAAAACCGGTGTGGACATCGTGCGCCGGGCGCTGGAAGAACCGCTGCGGCAGATTGCCAACAACGCCGGTATGGAAGGTTCGGTAGTGGTGGAGAAAGTGAAGGCTTCACCGGTCGGCGTGGGCTTCAACGCGCTGGACGGCACCTATGTGAACATGATCGAAAACGGCATCGTGGACCCGGCCAAAGTGACCCGCTCCGCCCTGCAGAACGCCGCTTCCATTGCCGCGATGATTTTGACCACCGAAACCCTGGTGGCGGAAAAACCCGAGAAGGAAAAGGATATGGGCGCCGGCATGGGCGGCGGCATGCCTCCCATGATGTAATACCCCTTCGTTTGAGGAGAATCCCCCGCGTCGTCGTTCGACGCCGGGGGATTTTAAATTTTGCTAAATATGGTGAAAAAGATATTGCCAAACAATCCTTTCCATGCTAATATGATTATAGTATCTATTATCATTAAGTTAATTTAAGTGGACCCGCCTGGACAGAATAAAGCCGAAAACAGCCGGGGCGAGCTTTTAAGCAATCATTAAGCAAGGAGGGATTTATATGGGCAAGACTGTAGGCATCGACCTGGGTACGACCAACTCGGTGGTGGCGGTGATGGAAGGCGGCAAGCCCACGGTAATCGTCAACGCCGAAGGTTCCCGCACCACTCCTTCCGTAGTGGCTTTCAAGGAGGACGGGGAAAGACTGGTCGGACAGGTGGCCAGAAGACAGAGTGTACTGAATCCGGAAAATACCCTTTACTCGGTCAAGCGCTTTATTGGACGGCGTTATTCGGAAGTGGTCGATGAACGCAAACTGGTTCCTTATAAAGTGGTACCCGGCCCCAATGACGCGGTGCGTTTTGAAATCCGCGGCAAGCTGTACGCCCCGGAGGAAATTTCGGCCATGGTGCTGCGCAAGCTGGTGGACGACGCCTCCAGGTACCTGGGGGAAAAGGTAACCGATGCAGTGATCACCGTGCCGGCCTATTTCAATGACGCCCAGCGTCAGGCCACCAAGGACGCCGGTAAAATCGCCGGCTTGAACGTGCTGCGCATCATCAACGAGCCCACCGCGGCCGCACTGGCCTACGGGCTGGACAAGAAAGCCAACCAGACCATCCTGGTCTTCGACCTGGGCGGCGGTACCTTCGATGTCTCCATCCTGGAAGTCGGCGACGGAGTGTTCGAAGTCAAGGCCACCAACGGGGACACCCACCTGGGCGGGGACAACTTCGACAAGGCGCTGGTGGACTGGATGGCCGAGGAATTCAAAAAAGACTACGGCATTGATCTGCGCCGGGACAAACAGGCCCTGCAGCGGCTCACCGAGGCGGCGGAGAAGGCCAAAATCGAGCTCTCCAGCACGCTGGAAACGCAGATCAGCCTGCCCTTCATCACCGCCGACGCCTCCGGTCCCAAACACCTGGACATGAAATTGACCCGGGCCAAATTCGACGAACTGACCCGCCATCTGGTGGAGCGCTGCCGGGGTCCGGTGCAGGCCGCGCTGGCCGATGCCAGGCTGACGGAAAAGGATATTGACGAAGTGATTCTGGTGGGCGGCTCCACCCGCATTCCGGCGGTGCAGAATCTGGTGCGCCAGATGACCGGCGGCAAGGAACCGCACCAGGGGGTCAATCCGGACGAAGTGGTGGCCGTGGGGGCGGCCATCCAGGGCGGTGTGCTCTCCGGAGAGGTGAAGGATGTGCTGCTGCTCGATGTCACCCCGCTGTCCCTGGGCGTGGAAACCCTGGGCGGGGTGATGTCCCGGATTATCGAACGCAACACCACCATTCCCGTACGGCGCAGCCAGATTTTCACCACCGCCGAAGACAACCAGCCGGCCGTGGACATTCACGTGCTGCAGGGTGAGCGGGAAATGGCGCGGGACAACCGTTCCCTGGGGCAGTTCAAGCTGGACGGCATCCCCCCGGCGCCGCGCGGTGTGCCGCAGATTGAAGTGACTTTCGATATCGACGCCAACGGCATTCTCAAGGTGAGCGCCCGGGACAAAGGTACGGGCAAGGAGCAGACAATCACCATCAGCGGCTCGACCAGTCTGGACAAGGATGAAATCGAGCGCATGGTGCGGGAGGCCGAGGCCAACGCGGCCGAGGACAGAAGGCGCAAACAGGAAGCGGAAACGCGCAACGAAGCCGATGCCCTGGCTTACCAGGTGGACCGGCAGTTGAAGGAACTGGGGGATAAAGTGCCCGTGCACGAAAAGGCGCGCGTCGAACAGCTGCTCAACGACCTGCGCACGGCCCTGAAGGAAAATGCTCCCGTGGACCGCATCCGCTCCCTGCACACAGACCTGCAGCAGGCGGCTTACGCCCTTTCCCAGGCGGCCTATCAGAAGGGAGGCGGCTGCGCCGGGGGAACCTGCGGCGGCGACCGGCCGCGCGGCGGCGACGACGTGGTTGATGCCGAGTTTGAAGAGAAGTGATCTCCCGGCGGGCGGCCGTCGGCCGGCGGCCGCCCGCACCTGGAGCGGTCGAAGGGCAGGTGAACAGGCAAAATGGGCGTTTCCTATCAGGATTACTATGCCATCCTGGGAGTACCCCGCAACGCTACGGAAAAGGAGATCAAAGCCGCCTATCGCAAGCTGGCCCGTCAATGGCATCCGGATCTGCATACCGGCAAAGACAAAGAGACGGCCGAAGAGAAATTCAAGCAGATCAACGAGGCCTACGAAGTGCTGAGCGATCCGGAAAAGCGGGCCAGGTACGACCGGCTGGGTGCGCACTGGCGGGCCGGCCAGGATTTCCGGCCGCCGCCGGATATGGACGGCTTCGAATTTTACACCGCCACCGGCAATGCCGGCGGTTTCAGCGACTTTTTTGAAACCCTGTTCGGCGGGGCGGATTTTTTCCGGCGCGGCGCCCGCTCCGCCCATCGCGGCCCGCTGCGTGGCCGGGATGTGGAAAGCGAGCTGGAGCTCACTGTTGAAGAAGCTTACCGCGGCGGCGAAAAAACACTGCAGTTGTCCGCCCGGGAGATCTGCCCGGCCTGCGGCGGCGCCGGTTTTGACGGCGGGGCGTTTTGCAACCGCTGCGGCGGCACCGGTGAAATTGCCGGTGAAAAAACCCTGGCGGTGAAAATTCCGCCCGGCGTACGCGAGGGCAGCCGCATCCGCTTGAAGGGGCAGGGTGCGGAAGGGCTGAACGGCGGCGAGCGGGGCGATCTCTACCTCAAGGTGCGTCTGCTGCCCCATCCGCTGTTCAAAGTGCAGGGCGACGACGTGGAGACGGAAATCACTCTGCGGCCGGAGCAGGCCGTGCTCGGCGACCGGGTGACGGTGAGTACGCTCGACGGCCCGGTGAGCGTGAAGGTGCCGGCCGGGGCCCGCGCCGGCCGGCGCCTGCGCCTGCGGGGCAAGGGGTGGCCGCGTCGGGGAGGCCGCGGCGATCAGTATGTGCGGGTTAAGATAGATATTCCGGACAATCTGACCCCGGAAGAGGAACGGCTTTACCGTGAGCTGGCCGATTTGAGGAAAGGGGTGTGACGGCATGGAAAAATTCTATATTCAGGTTTACCGCCACACCCTGGCTGCCGGAGAGGAAGAAAGCTGGGTGGAGGCGGAGAGCCTGGGCCTGCATCCCGACATGCTGGAACAACTGGTCGAGCTGGGTGTTCTGGAAGTGCACCGGGGGTGCATCCCGGCCCGCCAGGCGGTGCGGGTGCAGAAAATTTTCCGCCTGCGCCGCAATCTGGGGGTGAATCTGGTCGGGGCGGCCATTATTCTGGATTTGCTGGAAAGGCTGGAAAGAATGCAGGATGAAATCGAGCGTTTGAAAAGGAGGTGAGCACCCGGGGGACCTTAAGGCCGTCCGGGAATATTATATGGATTTGAACCGTTTCACACAGAAGTCGCGGGAAGCCCTGGCCGCGGCGCAGCAACTGGCCGCGGAAAGGCATCACCAGGAAGTAACCGGCAAACATTTGCTGGCGGCGCTGCTCGCCCAGGAGGGGGGTATGGTGCCCCGTTTCCTGGAACATGCCGGGATTAACCCGGGTGCGTTGACCGGGCGGGTGGAGGAACTGCTGCGCCGGATTCCGGTGGTTACCGGCTACGAGGGCGCCCTGCACCTGGGTACCGGCCTGGCCCGGGTGCTGGCCCGGGCGGAGAAGGAAGCCCGGGAAATGAAGGACGATTACGTCAGTGTGGAGCATTTGCTGCTGGCTCTTCTCGAAGAAGGGGAGCCGGAAACAAAGGAGGCGCTGCAGCGAGCCGGGTTGACCCGGGACGCCCTGCTCAAATCGCTGCGCGCGGTGCGTGGCGGCCAGCGGGTGACCGGGGAAAATCCGGAAGCGACCTACGAGGCGCTGGAACGCTACGGCCGGGATCTGACCGGACTGGCCCGGGAGGGCCGGCTGGACCCGGTGATCGGCCGTGATGATGAAATCAGACGGGTGATCGAAATTCTCTCCCGGCGCACCAAGAACAACCCGGTGCTGATCGGCGAGCCGGGAGTGGGCAAGACGGCCATTGTGGAGGGTCTGGCCCGGCGCATTGTAGCCGGTGACGTGCCCGAAGGCTTGAAGGACAAACGCCTGATTGCCCTGGATATGGGTTCCCTGGTCGCCGGCGCCAAATACCGGGGCGAGTTCGAGGAGCGGTTGAAAGCAGTGCTCAAAGAAGTGCAGCAGTCGGAAGGGCGGATCATCCTGTTCATCGACGAACTGCACACCGTGGTGGGTGCCGGGGCGGCGGAAGGGGCCATGGATGCGGGCAACCTGTTGAAACCGATGCTGGCCCGCGGGGAACTGCGCACCATCGGCGCCACCACCCTGGATGAATACCGCAAGCATGTGGAAAAAGACGCCGCCCTGGAAAGGCGTTTCCAGCCGGTGGTAATCAACCCGCCGTCGGTGGAGGATACCATCTCCATTTTGCGCGGGTTGAAAGAACGCTACGAAGTGCACCACGGCGTGCGCATCAAGGACAGCGCCCTGGTGGCGGCGGCCACCCTGTCCGACCGTTACATTTCCGACCGCTTCCTCCCCGACAAGGCCATCGACCTGATGGATGAAGCGGCCGCCCGGCTGCGCACGGAAATTGACAGCATGCCCACGGAATTGGATGAAATCACCCGGCGCATTATGCAGCTGGAAATTGAAGAAGCCGCCCTGGGCAAGGAAAAGGACGAGGCTTCGCGGGAGAGGCTGCAGAAAATCAAGGAACAGCTGGCCGAACTGCGCAGCGAAGCGGACGCCATGAAGGCGCAGTGGCAGGTGGAAAAACAGGCCATTTCGCGGGTGCGCCAGCTGAAAAAGGAAATAGAAGAAACGCGCCAGGAAATGGAACGGGCCGAGCGGGAATATGACCTCAACCGCCTGGCCGAACTGAAATACGGCAAGCTGAACGATCTCGAGCGCCGCCTCAAAGCCGAGGAAGAGCATCTGGCGGGCAAGCAGAAGCACGGCATGCTGCTCAAAGAAGAAGTGGACGAAGAAGATATCGCCCGGGTGGTCAGCCGCTGGACCGGCATCCCGGTGAGCAAGTTGATGGAAGGGGAAAAAGAAAAGCTGATTCACCTGGACGAAGAACTGCATAAACGGGTGGTCGGTCAGGACGAAGCGGTGCGCGCGGTGGCCGATGCCGTGCTGCGCGCCCGGGCGGGCATAAAAGATCCCCACCGGCCGATCGGCAGCTTTATCTTTCTCGGTCCCACCGGGGTGGGCAAAACCGAGCTTGCCCGGGCGCTGGCCCAGGCCCTGTTTGACGACGAGCGCAACATGGTGCGCCTGGACATGTCCGAATACATGGAAAAGCATACCGTGGCCCGGCTGATCGGCGCCCCTCCCGGCTACGTCGGGTACGAAGAAGGAGGGCAGCTTACCGAAGCGGTGCGGCGCAGGCCGTATTCGGTCATTCTGCTCGATGAAATTGAAAAAGCCCATCACGATGTTTTCAACGTACTGCTGCAGTTGCTCGACGACGGCCGGCTCACCGACGGGCAGGGACGCACGGTCAACTTCCAGAATACGGTGGTGATCATGACCTCCAACCTGGGCAGCCAGGAGATCCTGGAACAGCAGGAGCGGGGCGGCGATTTCGAGCGCATGAAGGAAAGCGTGCTGGCCATTTTACGCCGGCATTTCCGACCCGAATTCCTCAACCGGGTGGATGAAATCGTGGTCTTTCACGCGCTCAATCAGGCTCAGATGCGGCAAATCGCCGATCTGCTGCTCAGGCGGCTGGCCGCGCGCATTTACGCCGGTACCGGCAACAAACTGGAATGGGACGACACCGCTTTGAATTATCTGGCCGACAGGGGGTACGAGCCGTCCTACGGCGCCCGTCCCTTGAAACGGCTGATCCAGCAGGAGGTGGAGACGCCGTTGAGCCGGATGCTGGTGAAAGGGGAGATTTCTCCCCGCACCACCATCTTCCTGCGCGGCGGGGACGGCGGTTTGCGTCTGGAGCAGAAGTAGATCCCGGCAACATGCCGTCCGGGGTATACGCCCCCCTTTTTTCACCCCTTTTTCTTCCCCGGTGCGGAAAAAATTTCTTTTTTCCGGCAGGAAAAAGAAATTATCTGTGGAATAAATAATTATAGTTATCATTTTAAAAATGGAGGTCGTTGAAATGACGGAATTAACCGGGGTGTACAAATGCAATGTCTGCGGCAATATGCTGGAAGTGCTCCATGCCGGGGCGGGTTCGCCGGTCTGCTGCGGGCAGCAGATGGAACTGCTGACCCCGAATACGAAAGACGCGGCCAGAGAAAAACACGTGCCGGTGATTGAATCCACGGCCGACGGTGTGCTGGTGAAAGTGGGCAGCGTAAACCACCCGATGGAAGAAAAGCATTACATTGAGTGGATCGAGATCATCGCCGACGGCACGGTGTATCGCCGGCACCTGCAGCCCGGTGATGCCCCCGAGGCGGCGTTCTGCGTCCGGGCGCAGAACATACAGGCCCGGGCGTACTGCAACCTGCACGGTTTATGGGCGCGGGAATAAAAGAGTCCGGAGTTGTTATTACGGGAGCAGGCTTTACCGCCCGCTCCCGTTTTGATTTTTGCTTCGGCGGCAAAGGATTGCGGGTGATCATGGCGGGCATGAAATTTTCCGGTTTTTAAACTTGCGAAAATTTAAAAGAGAGATAAAGAATAAGGTTGACAAAAG
>Ga0315298_1005818_pt1 | contig 17185 bp, 15 predicted proteins | sample WHS_1_MG_FD_203077 | JGI IMG/M metagenome (GOLD analysis project Ga0315298, IMG submission 203077) | Extremophilic microbial mat communities from Washburn Hot Springs, YNP, Wyoming, USA - WHS_1_MG | ecosystem: Environmental > Aquatic > Thermal springs > Hot (42-90C) | place: USA: Wyoming...
TCGCTTCTGCTCCTTCTTGTTCAATGTCACCATCTCCGGTTCCATACTCTTTATGGTACCCCATGGGTGACATTTTCACTGAACCGTTACGGGGTGACAGAATCATAGACCATTCACAATGGAGCCAACCGGGTATTGACACGAGCGCCTGCAAGTGCTATATATGCGGATAAGTAATGTTGGACGCCTCCATGCGCCTGAGTTACGTCTTCCGCGATACTACGCTTTTTCACGAGGCTCTGCTGACCATGGCACTGGCAAGGTGGGCGTAGGGCGCGTTTCCATCTCCCCTAACCCCGCCGTTACTAAAGGGTACGTCTTTCGTCTGCGGTATAGGCCAGTCTAGAATGATTGGCCGGGCTGGTTCCCAAGCAGCTATCAGTAACTAAGTAGTCATCAGTTGACTGTGGATAGTTATCAGGGGAGCGAATCTCGAGCAATTCGGCATTGTGTCCCCGCGTTAACCGATAACTATTAGCCATTAACTACTTAGTCAGAAGGCTTCCGGAGGCGTGAGCCCAGCAACTAAGGCGGCCATTTGGACTAGGATGTGGAGAGCGGGCGTCTCCATGAGAACAAGGTGGAGGTGTCTATGTAGTTGGGGAGATTCTGACCGGTGCCAGTTCACTGGCCACCAAGCGCGAAAACTATGTGGAGGTGTTTTGCAGGAATGCGTGGGAAACTAAGTATTGGCATCGTCTTGTTAGTGGCACTGGCGATGGTGTTCACTGGTGTCTTCGGCTTTGGCGCAGTGCCGGCCAAGGCAGCCGGCGGTGTGGTCGTCAACGCGAACGTCTATACGGAATCGCCGATGGACGGAGTCACTTATACGGTCGTCGACATCTCGGTTACCAACAACACGGCATACCGGTTGTCACAGTTCGTCCTCAATGCCCAGCTTCCGGAAGGCGCGAAGCTGGTGGATTGGCGGCCTGGCACCACCTACGCGGCCGCTCTTAACTATCAGTATGTGCCCCAGTATCGAAGGATTCTCCCGATTGGGTACACTATCGTAGCCTGGAACCAGCACGTAACAGACTGGCAGTCGATTCAGTGGATTCAGGCCAGGGGCCTGAATGCGGGAGACACAATTGTGGGCTACCAATACAAGTTCACCGGCGGCAAAGGTAGCTTTGACATTGGTGTCTCCTATAGTGGAGAGGCAGCGCTAGGCACCGGGGCAACGTCGATCACAGTGGATGTCCCGGCTGCTACACCCACCGGCGCACCAGCGGTCGCGGCAAATAAGGCGGCTACCGAAGGGCCGCTGGCCGTGGTGGCAGCGGTTTCCAAGAAGGGTGACGTCTACACCGTGGACATCACGCTGTTCAACCGGCTGTACCTCTCGAACGATCAGGCGAACGGCACGATCGGCGGCGTCGAGATCAGCAGCATGCTTCCCGAAGGGGCCAAGTTCCTGTCGGCAACGCCTACCCCATCGTTTGACTGGCGAGGTATTGTATGGCAGAAGGGCTTGTTCCCGGCCATCCCTAACCCCTACGCCAGGGGTTATCAGTACAAGTTCACGGGTGGCACGGGAAGCGTCCAAGTCGATGCCCACTACTTTGGTGTTGGCCCGACCGGCGCCTCTGGTGTGGTCTCCACTGGTCCAATACCTCTACCCTAACGACGGTAGTTCGTGAAGCAGCAGGGTCCGTCCTTGCTGCCAATCAGCGGCTCAAGAGAGCCAGCAACCACGGCGCTAAGACGCGGACCGGGATAGAATACCTACCCGGTCCGTCGCCATTCTCCACGGGACCAGTAGCTTGGCTCGCTGGTCACCTATGGGAATCAGACCGCTATGGGGTTGAGGGTCACGCAGGTCTCTTTGGCTGTCGTTCACCCCGGGCCGCCACTCCTCCTTCACTGCGCACGACGGAAGGAATACTTATGCATGATTGATCCTACCGTCAAGGGCCATTCTGGCGCCAGGTTGAAACCTCTTTGGATCGCACTGGCTGTCAGCACCGGGTCTTTCGCTCTCTATGCCTTCACTCTGGCTCCGGATCTCGTCGGCGGCGCCGGAGAGTTTCAATTCGTGCCTGCGGTTTTGGGCATTCCCCACCACACTGGCTATCCTCTTTACACCTTGCTGGGAAAGCTGTGGAGTCTTGTCCCGATTGGGTCCATGGCGTTGCGCATGAACCTGTTCTCGGCGTTACTTGGGGCAGTGGCAGTGGGTTTCGTCTACCTGGCAGCCTTGGAAATCACAAAGCGACCGCTGCTTTCGCTTTTGGCGCCGGCCTCCTTCGCGGTTTCACCCCTCTTCTGGTTATGGAGTACTGTGGCCGGAGTGCGGTCTGCGGCGGCCCTGACGGTCGCCGTCGTGGTCTATCTCGCTTTCCGCTGGGAGCGAGAGACGAAGTCAGGTGCCAGGTCCGCGGCGACCAAATCCTTCACCTATCTTGCCTTGGCCTATGGAATGGCTCTAGCCCATCACCGCTCAGCCATTCTGCTTGCGCTTCCACTCGGGTGCTTCATCATCGTGGTAGACCGGCAGGTTTTGCTTTCATTTCGCCGAGTGGCCATCAGTGCGCTGTTGTTCGTCCTGCCGCTGCTGACCTACTTATACTTGCCGGTGAGATCGATCATGGGAGCGCCGTTCGACCAGTTTCATCCCGATACCTTCCCCCGGTTCTTAGACCTGGTACTGGCCACGCGGCTGAGCCAATCGTTCCTCTCGGTGCCGTTGGAGCAAATGCCGGCCCGCTGCGGTATGCTGGGCGCCAACATTGTCGAGCAGTTCGGCGTGGTGGGTTTGGGGATGGGGGTACTCGGTGGGGCGACGCTGGCTTGGCGGAGGTTTCCCGTGTTCCTCTTGACGGCGCTATTTGCCCTGAGCCTGGCTCTCCAGACGCTTGACTGGAATGTCGGCGAGGACCATCTAAACACAGTGTATCTCATCCCTGTCTACGTCGTTATCGTACTCTGGATCGCCAATGGCGCCCTTTTCGCCGGCGATTTGATCTCGAACCTGCGCTACTGGTACCGGCCGGCGCTAGCATACGCGGGGATTACTGGCCTTCTGCTCCTGCTCGAAGTTCCCATGGGTTTGAGAGGTTGGGAGGCCATGGCCGGACGGGCTGGACGGCCGCTGGACAACTTCCGGCAAAGCCTGGATGGGGGATTTCTAGCCCGGCGGCTGGTCATGGCCAGCCTGCCCCACATTGAGGACAACGCAGTAGTTTTCGCTGACTGGGAGCAGGCAACACCATTTTGGTACGCGCAGCAGATCGAGGGGATCAAGCCAAATGTGGAGATCGTCTATGGCCTGTCCTCGATCGCCGATGCGGAGAGGCGAGCGGCAGGGAGATCAGCCTACTTGGCTCGTGCCCTGCCCGGCGGCGACGGCTTGCGGTTCACCTGCGTTGGGCCGTTGGTGCGAATCGGAAGATCCCCATCGAAAGTCGTGCCGGTCGTCCATCCGCTGAACCTCACCTTCGACTCGCAGATTTCCCTGCTTGGCTTCGTCCTCTATGATGAACGGGGAGTTGTGATCGAAAGCATAGACAGCAAGGCACAAGTCCTGCCGGTGGAGCTCTACTGGCAAGCGCTCACGCGCCCAACGGGGGACTACTCTGTCTCCGTGCGGTTGGTGGACCATTCGGGGAAGCTACTTAGGCAATCGGACAATCAGCACCCGGTGCTTTCCATGTATCCGACGAATCGCTGGGAGGCAGGCGAGGTTGTAGGTGACTACTATGAACTTTCGATGGCTGGGCTGGACCCGGGAACCTACCGGTTGGAGGCACTCCTGTATAGTTCTTCACCTTCTGGTTGGCGCAATCTAGACGTCTCTGATGCATCTGGCTGGCCTATTGGAGACCGAGCGACGATCACGCAGGTGATCGTGCGCTGATCAACCGCTCGCGTCGGCCAATTGAAAACGGGGCGGCTGCATGCTATTATATAGACCCCCACTCCTTGGGGGATTACGCAGGTGAAGTATGGTTCTATCTGATCGCGATATCAAGAGGTGTCTGGCCACTGGACGAATCAGGATCTTGCCAGCGCCGGATCTCTCGGTGCAGTTGGGCTCCTGCTCGGTCGATCTGCGGTTGGGCAACTGCTTCCGCATCTTTGAGTACTCCCGCCATCCCTATATCGACCTCCGGGAGAAAGTCCCCCTCGACGACGTGATGCGCGAAGTGTTCATCGAAGATGGCGACGCGTTTGTCATGCAGCCTGGGGAGTTCGTGCTGGCGACGACCAAAGAGACGCTGGAACTGGCAGACGACTTGGTAGGCCGTCTGGAAGGCCGAAGCAGCCTGGGCCGGTTGGGTATCATCGTTCATGGCACGGCCAGCATCTTCGATCCGGGCTGGACCGGTGCCGTGACGATGGAGTTGGGCAATCTTGGGCGAATGCCCATTGCTCTCTACCCAGGCATGCGCATTTGCTCCTTCACCTTTGAGGACTTGTCCTCGCCGGCCGAGGTGCCATACCGCTTGAAGCCGGGCAACAAGTACGCTGGGCAGAAAGGTCCCGAGGCGAGCAAGTTCAGTGAGGACAAATAAGCGTTACCTCTTACCATGCGCTATCTGTCGTCGTTGATTAGCAGCCGATTGGCAGAACTCGCATCAATTGCCGGTTGCCATATGCCAGTGGTTCGAATCGTGTGGATAGACAACGGGCCGACTGTCACCGAGTAACTACCAGCCAGTGGCGCAGAAGGGATAGCCGATAACAGATAAGGGTAATTGACAACTCGTCTTGGAGGCACAGAGATAGAACGCACGGACAAATGGCCCCTTGTATACGACCAGGTACTGCGGGTGGGCAATCCTGACAGCAACGTCGCAATCTGCACCATGTGGACGCACCGCGAGCGTGTCGAGCAGATGCTAGACCCGACTTCGTACAGCGTGATCGGTAACCTGTATTCTGCTGCCGGCATCTCTCCAATCATCCGGAACGTCTTCGGCAATCCCAAGGTGCGCTATGTTCTCCTTTGGGGAGTGGATCTTTCAGGTAGCGGCGAAGCCTTGCTGCGCTTCATGGAGCAAGGGATCAACGAGGACCATGGGATCAACGGTGCTGCAGGGCGCCTTGAGAAAGAGATCGATCGGCAGTCTGTTGATCTTTTTCGGCAGTCCGTGCGGGTGATCGATCTTCGCCATCGGCCTTTCTCGGACTTGGAGCATACTATTCAGGAGCTCCCCGTTCTGCCGGCTTTTGCGGAACCTCGTCTCTTTCCCATTCACGTCCCAGAACTGGAGATCCTCCCTTCAGAGATTACCGGCTTCCGTGTGGAGGCCAGCACGGTGGCGCAAACCTGGCTGAAGGTCCTGAACACGGTGATGAACTACGGCCGCCTGAAATCGACTCGCTACACGAGTACCAACGAGTTGCGCGAGGTCTTCAACATGGTGGCGGTGGTCACCAGAGAAGACCCGGAGAACATCTTCTTCCCCGAGTACCTGCCCTTTACCAAGGAAGAACTGGAGGCTTACTATCCAGAGGTGCTTTCCCCTTTGCATATCGAGGGGTTATCATACACCTATGGTCAACGCTTGCGGGACTACCGGGGAGTGGATCAGATCCAGCGATTGATCGACCTGGCCAAGGCCAGGCCGGATTCCAAGAAGCTGTACGCTTCCACTTGGGATGTCGAGGCAGATTCTGATGCCGCTATGACTGGTGATTCGCCCTGCTTGACGCAGGTGCTGGGTGGGGTTCAAGAGGGGCATTTCTACTTTACTGTGCACTTTCGTAGCCAGGACATGTTTCACGGCTGGCCACGGAACATGTTCGCCCTGAGACGGCTGCAGGCTCTGATCGCCAAAGAGATCGGCCTGCCTATGGGCTCTATCACAATGGTCACCCATTCGGCGCACATTTACTCCAACGATTGGCAGTTGGCCGCGGACACGCTGGAGAAGTACTACCTTGACTCGCTACACGACTCGCCTGCTCAGCCCTGGGATACCGATCCACGGGGTTACTTTTTGATCAGAGTAGAAGCGGACCGGATCTCGGCGACACTATACTCGCCCGAAGGAGAACAGTTGCGGGCCTTCGAGGGACGAACAGCGAAGGAGGTCTATCGGCCGATCGTGGATCACAACTACATTGTTATGCCCAGCCACCTGATCGATCTCGGCTGCGAACTGCAGAAGGCCGAGATCGCGCTGAAGCTGGGCATACCTTACTTGCAGGACAAGGATCTGGCTATTCCACCTCGATATCCCTGATCTGCAGTTCCATGCCCATCACCAGTTCGGCGTCGGTGGACTGACAGAGAGGACACCTTACGCCGTCCCCTTCGTCCAGATGCATGGCGCCACAGGTACGGCAACGCTTACGCGCCGGCACAATGTCGATGTGTAGCTCCGCCCCTTCAGCCATAGTGTCCTTGGTCAGGAACTCGAAGTAGAAGGTCAAGCTATCTGGCACGACGCCGCGCAGTTCGCCGATCTCCACGTTGACCCTGCTTACCCGTGTGGCGTCGTTCTTGCGGGCCGTGTCTAGAACGATATCTAGTAGACTCTGGCAGATCGATAATTCGTGCATCAGTCCTTCCGGCGTCTCCGGAGCGAAGTCAGCCAGGCAACCCATTGATCTATGCCCTCTCCCGTTGCGCAAGAGACCTCGATGATTCTCAGTTCTTCGTTGACCCGGTGGGCATTAGCCCTTGCCTCGGCGAGGCTGAAATTGGTGTATGGCACGAGATCGGTCTTGTTGATCACCATCGCTGTCGAAGCACGAAACATGGCCGGGTACTTGAGAGGCTTCTCGTCTCCTTCGGTAACACTAAGAACGACCACTTTGGCGTCCTCGCCAATCTGAAATTCCGCTGGGCAAACCAGGTTCCCCACGTTTTCCACGATCAGAAGATCCACGCCTGACAGATCTATCTTTTCCAGCGCGAGCCGTACCATGGTTGCGTTGAGGTGACAGGTGCTACGGGTGTTGATCTGCACCACAGGAACATCGTACTTGTCCAGGCGTTCTGCGTCGCGCGTAGTCTCAATGTCGCCTTCGATTACGCCGACTCGCATCGACCCGGCCAGGGCCTCGATGGTCCTTTCGATTAGTGTCGTCTTCCCGGCACCTGGACTGCTCATCATGTTGATAGTCGTGACGCCGTACTTGGCCAGCAGTTGGCGGTTGTCTGCAGCCGTCGTCTCGTTGGCCTGCAGAATATCGGTCATGACTTCAATGATTCTCGTCATCAGTCCTCCCTTGGCTCGCCACCATGAATCAGTTTAACGGTCGAAGACACTGCTGTCAACTGGACAGCCTAAGAGAGACTACCTGAGAGGCATGATCGGCGCCGAGCGAAATGCCGTACAGCGTGCTAGCGGCTTCGATGGTGACCTTGTTGTGAGTGATAACGATGAACTGCGTCTGCCCTGCCAGTTCACGTAGCTCGCGCATGAAACGGGCCACGTTCACATCATCTAGGGCAGCGTCCACCTCGTCGAGAATGCAAAACGGCACAGGATTGGTGCGAAGGATGGCGAGGAGAAGGGCGCTCGCCGTCAGGGCGCGCTCGCCTCCGGAGAGCAGGGACAAGCTCCGGATTCGCTTGCCGGGCGGTTGAGCGACAATCTCGATACCACCCTGCCGGCCATCGTCCGTTTCCTCCCGCACCAGGCGAGCCGAACCCCCCCCGAAAAGAGCGGCGAAGTACTTGCGGAACTCGACAGCCACGGCACGAAAGGTCTCGTCGAACTGATGTTTGACTAGCATCTCAAGCGAGGAGATCGCTTCGCGAAGGGAAACCTCGGCCTGTCGTAAGTCATGGACTTGACTGGCAAGGAATTCATGGCGCTGGCGAAGTTCCTCGTATTCTTGCACCGCTTCGGGATTCACCGGGCCGAGTGATCGAAGCTGAGACTGTAGTCGGTCACGGCGCCGCCTCAAGGCCTCGGCCTCTTCGTTGGTGAAGACGGCGCCGGATGGCCCATATTCGTTCTCTACTGGAACACGGGGGATCAAACCCGCTGATGCTTCGACCTTCCCCGGGCGGTGGCTGGGCCAGTCATTAGGAGCCTGCTCTAATGCATTGGAGGCTTCCGTCCGGACTGCGAGGCAGATGCCTTCTTTGGCTTGGCCAGCCGCGGTCTCGACTGGTGGTAAGAGCCTCAGGTCTTCGCGGAACACCCGCGTGGCCATCTCAGCCCACCCGTTGCTGAGGGTGGGGAGTGTGACCCCTTCGTCTTCCATCCTCTCCTCGAGTCTCTGTATCTCGTCCTCGGTGCGCTGGAGCTCTACCTCGTCGTGCGCTCTTCGGCGCTCGGTGGCGAGTAGGGAGTCTCGCAATGCCGTCTCCTGTGCCCGAAGGCGAAGGTCCTCTGCGGCAAGCTGGCTTTCAATCTTTCGGGCCGGAGCGATGGTCAGTCGGGCCTTTTCGAGTTGGCTCTCCACTCTGGCGAGATCTCTCCGAGTTGCTGAGAGGGATGCGGCAAGTGCGCTCAGTTCTTCGTCAGAATGCTGTAGGCGGGAGCGGCGAGCCTCCAACTGTCCTTCAAGGCGCTGCAGTGCCGCCTCATGCCTGTCCAGCAGTTTGGCTTGCTCACTCTTCGCGCGGTCGATGACCGCCAATCTTGCTCGAGCCTCAGCTAGGCTCTCTCCTATCTCTGCACGCGTTCTTGAGAGGGCCTCCAACTGACTCTGAAGTCCTGCGAGCCTCGATTGGCTTAGCTCCTTCGCTTGCTGAAGTGTGGCGATTTCATCGTTCAGGACAGCACGCTTACCGTCCAACACCGCGAACTCGCGCTGGGCACGTGAGTCGAGGTTTTCGATCCAGCGCCGCTCTTGATCCAGCGATTGGATCAGGCGCTCGCGCTTGACTTGACCGTCTTCGATTTCGCGGCACTCTTCGCGAAGGCGCTCAATAGACTCTAGCAAGGGCTTCTCTGCGTTGATGTAGTGATCCACCTGCTGCTGGGCCGCGGACAGTTTTCTGGAAAGGCGGCTGATGCGCTCTTCGGTTGCCGTTTGTTGAGCGCGCACCTCTCGCAGTTCCCGCGCGCGGCTGAGTACACTGCTACCCTGGCTGCTTCGCGCGGAGCCGCCAGTTACTGAGCCCCCGGGACGCACGATCTCGCCACCAAGCGTGACGATTTGACTGAAGGTTCCACTGCCGCGCAGGATCTCTCGTGCCGTGTCTAGGTCACGCACGACCACAGTACGGGCGAGTAGCTGATCGACGACGTTCTGAAAGCGTGGTTCACACTCCACGAGGCGGGAACCGATGTCGAGAACCCCGGGCGCCCTAGGAGCGACAGCCGATGGTGTGCCCCGCACAGTATCTAAGGGTAGGAAGGTGGCACGGCCCCGCTTCGTGCGCTTCAGATAGGCAATAGCTTCTTCCGCCGCGGCCCAATCCTCGACCACGATGTCCTGTAGGTGAGAGCCGAGGGCCACCTCAATGGCGCCTTCCAGTTCTCGCGGTACGCGGATCAGGGTGGCGACAATGCCAACGATGCCACGCAACTCGTCTTTCGCGTCCTCGTTGCGTGGGGCCGCCGGTTGGCGCGGCGAGCTCCGCTCCGGCCCGGGTGGAGCTGAGTAATGCGAACCAAATCGGATGGTCCGCTCGTCTGGGAGGAGCGAGGAGTCCCCGCCCCTCTTGGGCCCAGCGAGCGTTCCGTGCCGATCAGAGCCCGCTGCTGCCTGCAATATCGCCCGTACGCCATCGTAGATGCCGGAGAAGTTGTTCTGAAGCCTAATGAGGGCCTCCGCATGCGTCGCCAATTGCTGCCTTTGGTAGGTCAGGCCGACTATCTGCTCTTTCAGTTCGTCGACGGCGCGCTCGCTTTGCCGCCTCCGGTCCCCTAGATCCTTCAGCTGGGTTTCAGACTCGTTTCGGCGCGCCTTGACTGCATCCAGCATCCGGCTCTGCTGCTGAAGTTCGCTCTGCAATTTGGCCAATTCTGCGTGCAGATGCTCCTTCTGCTGCACCTGTGCCTTCCGTTCGGCTCTCAGCTCGCTTTCTCGCTCCTCCAGTTGTGCTATTTGGCGGCGCCGTGCGGCGATTTCTTGCGCCTTGGCGAAGACGTCCTCTCTCAGGCGATCCACCGCTTGCTGTAGATGAGCGATCTTGGTGTCGGCCTCCGCCAACAGACCCCGGCGGTCCTCTATTACCGAGGCCTGAGTGACCGCCTCCTGAGAGAGGTCTTGTATGCGCTGCTGCACCTCTTCGGAAGCCTTCCTTTCGGCATCGTGGGCATCACGCAGCGATTCGATTTCCTTCTTGTCTTGCTGCACCTGCTCCAGCATGAAGCGCTGGTGTTCCTCATTCGCCTCAGCTTTTTCCCTGAGGCGTTCGGCTTCGCCTACCAAAGCCTGGCAACGCTGCTCGATCTCTTGAACTGCCACTGCGGCGCGTTCGCGGTCGGTATGTAGCTTCGCCAGGGCGGCGGTAACGTCGGCCAGAGTGTCGTTCTGTTCTTGCGCCAGTGTTTCACTGGCCTGCAGAGCCTCACGGTGCATCGCCAGCGATCGCTGAGCGCGCAGCCAGCAGTCTCCATACCAAAGTTGGGAGACTAGCCGTAGCTCACGAGCGATAGCCTCACGGCTTCGGACGTGTTTCGCCTGGCGTTCCAAGAGGCGTAGCCGGGGTTCGATTTCCTGCATGATGTCGGAGAGCCGTATGAGGTTCTGCTGAGTGGCATTCAGTTTCTCGAGGGCCTCGGCCATGTTGCGTTGGTGCCGTTTGACTGCGGCCGCTTCCTCGAAGAGCGTGCGCCGTTCCTCAGGTCGTAGACTGAGGGCGGCGTCGACAAGGCCCTGGCCAATCACCGTATAGGCATTCTGCCCCACATTAGCCTTGAGCAAGAGGTCTACGATATCTCGGAGTCGTACCCGCACCCGATTGAGCAGATACTCGCTTTCGCCGGACCGGTAGATCCGGCGGGTAATGGTTACCTCGCCGTAGTCAACGGTGAGCCGGGAGTCAGCGTTGTCCAGAGTCAGGCTAACCTCAGCCATGCCCAACGCAGGGCGATTGGCGCTGCCGGCGAAGATCAGGTCTTCGGTCTTCTTCGTGCGGATGGCGCGGCTGCTCTGCTCTCCCAACACCCAGCGCACCGCGTCGGCAATATTGCTCTTGCCGCTACCGTTCGGCCCGACAATAGCAGTGAGCCCGGTATCGAACTCGAAGACCGTGCGGGTGGCAAAACTCTTGAAGCCATGGATTTCCAGCCGCTTGAGCAGCATGTTCCTCTAAGAGCCTGTCCGACAACATAACTTGGGGCTTGTCTTACTTGGGACCGGAGGCACACCACAGAGTTGACCATGCCCTTACCTAACAGGACACGCCGAACGAATGAAAGGTGTTCTTCACAGCAGGCACAAAGACCACAAGAAGGCGCTTGCTCTCTTCTTTCGTCTTAGTTCATGCCCTTCATAATCTTTGTGATGAACCACGAAGCTCGGCCTAAGGGTTTTCTGGTTCGCCCTGTTTCTCCTGCTTGACTAGCTTGCGTAGCGCTTGCCTAGCAGCCGCTTGCTCTGCACTCTGCTTGCTCTTACCGTGGCCGCGTCCCGCGGCCACACCGCCAACTAGCACTTCGACGGTGAATCGCTTGGCGTGGTCAGGACCTTTGGCTGCAATAGTACGATAGACAGGAGTCTGCTGCCAGCGGCTCTGTGCTTCTTCCTGGAATCGGGATTTTTCGTCCTTCTTCGGTTGGGCGCGGGCAAGTCCTCTCAGTTCTCTCCTCAGCGCCTTGTGGATGAATTCTCGAGTGGTCTCTAGACCTTGATCGATGTAGATGGCACCGACTACGGCCTCGAACGCCCCCGCTTGAATTATGGGACGTTGCATGCCGCCACTTGCTCGCTCCCCCTTACCAAGGTAAAGAAAGGAACCAAGGTCGAGCCGGATGGCAGCGCGTGCCAGCGTTTCCGTGCGAACAAGCGCTGTGCGGTAGTTGGTCAGCTCCCCTTCGGGGAGGTCCGGGAAGCGGACGAATAGGTACTCGGCTACAACGAGCCCTAACACGGCATCCCCGAGGAACTCCAGCCGTTCATTCGCCGGGAATGGAAAACCAGGGTTCTCATTCAGGTACGAGCGGTGCACCAGCGCTTGCTGCAGCAGGTCCAGATCATGAAAGGTCGCGCCAATGCGACGCTGGAGTTCGACGAGACTGTCGTTCATCATGACAGTAGTCAGATCTCGGTGATCATAGCGCCGGTGGGATGACTATCGGTCTTATACCATAGAACCGGTCATCCTTGATCAGGCGCTCGAGAGTCTGCGCCGTCACGTACCGACCTGATTGGGAGACGTTGGCACGCTCTTCGATCTGCTGCCGAAGTTCCTCGAGCGTGAGCGGCTGGTTGGCATTCGCCAGGAAAATACGAAAGACGATCTCCATGATCGGCATGTGCGGCGTGGTGTAATCTTTCGCGCTTGAGCAGCAATCCCTGATCACTACTAAAGGATTTGCCCCGTAGGTTACCTTTCGCAGTTCAAAGGTTACTTTGCCCGTCTGAGGGTTGGCCACCGGGACCCGTTCCTCTTTCTCCGTGCCGAGCTTGCTCTTGCAGGAAGCACAGACCCGACTCAGCGCCATGGCCGAGAAGGATCGGCCCGCCGTCTTGTACCAGCTCTGGTCGATGAAGTATCGGGTCTCCTCCTCATTCTCCAATTCTTATCTCCTCACCTAGTTGCTGTCGATGCTCTAATTCTAGCGTACAGACCCTTACTTGGCAACCTCTTGAGAGGTTGCCAGCTTTTAGAACCTTGCATGGGCTATCAGCCACTGGCTGACAGCTGACACCTCCTTAGGGAAGTAGATCCTCCTGAAGCGCAAGTTGTTCTCGCCCCTCGGCAATCAACCGCAGGTATTCAGTCTCGATTCCGGCTGCTTGAGAGGCCTCGACATCCACCGCATAGGGCTCCCCAATGAAGATCATCCCGAAATCCTCGATCGTTCCTTGCGTGGGGCCATCGACGCTCACGAACTTCTGGCGAGCGTCGACAATGCCCAGATCAAAGGGGATCGTGAAGTAGAGGTCGGCCACGACGTTTTGGATGCCAAGGCGACGAAGGTTATACCGTGCTGCTGTTCCATCACCACCATATTTACTGGGGGGCAGTAGCCCGATCAGATTCTTGAGGCTGAAACTGCCGTTCGAGCCGAAAATCTTGTACGTGGAAACCGAGATCAGATAGTCGCACGAAAGCAGCACGTTTGGTACCCAGACCGTCGGCAAGGCAAAGGGCTTGGGCAGTGGATTCTCGATCTCGACGTAGAAGCAGTCTCGTACATCCAATACCGTAACGCGGGGAAACTGATATCCCAGGGTACGGAAGATCTCGCGTGAAGAGTGTTGTGGAGAACTTCCCTCGATCAGCAGGATGTCGGCATCTCCGGCTCTGCGAATGCCGGCGATCACGGCTTCTAACGTCTCACGACTAGTAGTAATCGGGTGAGGCAAGGGGTACCCTGCATTTGGCTTGATCAGGACTTTTCGTGCCCGGGAGATTTCTGCCGGCGCATAGAACACAAACTTGGAGGCCTCGTATATCACTTTCTTTTCCCACCCTTACGACCATTGTCCTGCGCTAGGTCTTGCGCCGGAGGAGGATTTCCACGCGCTCAGCGCTTTCTGTGCCACGCAGCGCTGCCACCATTCCCATGATCGTGCGGCCGAAGATATCGCGCACGAATTCTTTCATCGGAATCGGATGGCCGTTTACCAGCAGGTGGATCTCTTCGTCTCGGCGTTGCCTTAACATCTTGCTTTCCAGAAGGTCAACCAATCCTGCCACGTCGTCGAGACCGAACTGTGGAGCGCTGATCGACAGCGGCTCATCGGTGGCTACGGCTAGAAGCTCCTGGTCCGTGCAAAGGAGTTCGCGCCCTGTCTCTCGACGGTGAACCTCGATCTTCGGGGCGTTACCGCGTTTGTACCCTTCTGTCACGACCAGGTCGCAACGTCCCATTAGGCGCCCGGCGATTTCCTCCAGGCTGGCTTCCTGCTCCCTCTTCTCGATGAGAGCGAGCCGGTCTGGTGAGCTAATCACTACGATGTCACTTCCGGCTTCGCCGTGCCGCCAGCTATCCTTGCCCGGTTGATCTAGCTGAAAACCGTGCACATCGTGCTTTACGGTCGCTACTCTGTACCCTCGTCGTTTCAGTTCCGGCAAGAGTTTCACAATCAGGGTTGTCTTGCCTACATCCGATTTGCCTACTACCGAGACGACCGGTACCATTTCGTTCTCCTTAGAGCTGATTGAGCGCGTCCAGCAGCCGGATTCTCACCTTCTCGCCAGCCATGATACGGGCAACCCCCTCGGGGACGACGATCAGACCATTGGCCATGGCCAGCGAGGTTAACACCCCAAATCTCTGTGACTCGATCAGGCGGGCATAATAGGTGCCGTCACGCCGCTCTACCCGAGCCGGACCGTAGAAACGGTAGTCGCCTCGATTCTGGATCTCGCTTTCCGCGATCGCGTCGACTGCGGTTCTGCCCAGATCCTGATAGCCAAGCATCTTCATTATGGCCGGTCGAGCAAATTCCTCAAAAGCGACCATGCAGCCGGCTGGGTTGCCGGGGAGGCCGAGATGGGGCACCAGCCTCTGGCGCGCCGCACCCGTTCGGAACGTGCCGAAGACCAGCGGTTTGCCTGGTTTCATCCGCACTGTCCGGAAGTTGATCTCACCGTTAGCAGCCATTACGTCCTGCATGAAGTCGTAATCGCCGGTGGACACGCCGCCAGCGGTGATTAGCATATCAGCTGCCAAACCGGCCTCTACCTTCGCCGCCAGATCATCGGGGCGGTCTCTGGCAATGCCAATGATTTTCGGTATGCCGCCGCAGCGCAGCGTCTGCGCCGCCAGGCTGTAACAATTGCTGCAGTAGATCTGGCCTTCATGCAACGGTCCCCCCGGCTCTACTAGTTCGTCGCCAGTGGCCAGAATGGCGACCACTGGGCGGCGATGTACCAACACCGTGCTTCGACCCAAAGAAGCCAGCACGCCTACCTCACCCGGGCGGATGACCGTGCCCCGGCGGACGGCAAGCACGCCTCGCGCGATGTCGTCACCAGCGCGCCGGATGTAGTTCCCAGACGCCGCTTCCCGCAGAATGGTCACACTCTTGCGTTCCCGGTTCTGATTCTTAACTCCTGCTACGTACTCGTCGGTGTCCTCCAGCGGCACTATTGCATCGGCACCCATTGGAACGAGTGCGCCGGTCATGATGCGCACGGCTGTCCCAGAGGTGACGACAGTTACGGATGGCCGGCCGGCAGCCGCTTCGCCTATGACACGCAGGACTGGCGGGTGATCCGCGCTTGCGCCGAGCGTATCCCCAGATCTCACCGCATAGCCATCCATAATTGAGTGATCGGCCGGTGGAACGTTCACCTCGGAGTACACGTCCTCAGCGATGACCTGGCCAAGGCTCATCACCAGTGGCCTGGCCTCCTCTTCTAGGACCGGCACCTTCGCCAGAATACATTCCAACGCTTCTTCGACACTTATCATCCTGCACTCCACCAATCCTCTGCGGCAGGAACTTGTTCCATCCAGCTTCTACGAGTCCAGCCGTATCCTCTCCGGCGCGCTATATACATTCATCGCTCCTCCCCGCACGTATCCGACCAGCGTGATACCGAGGTCCTTCGCCAGCTTCACCGCTAGGTCTGTGGGAGAGGTATGGGAGGCGACGATCGGGACCTCCAAACGAGCCGCTTTGAGGAGCATTTCTGATGAGATACGTCCCGTGGTCACCAATAGACGATCCGGCGTCGGGATGTCCTCAATTAGACACTGGCCTGCTATCTTATCGATGGTATTGTGCCGACCCACGTCTTCGGCCATCACAAGCAACTGCTGCCTGTTAGCCAATGCCGAGGTGTGAATACCCCCTGTTTCTTTGTAGGCCTGTGCACTCTCCATGAGCGCCTTCATTGCCTCTGACAGTTCCACCGGGGAGACTCGCACAGTGCTTTCCACCCGCGTCAGACCAGCCTCGGCTGAGAACGTTGTGCCGCCTCCGCATCCAGAGGTGATGGTCCGACGAAGACTGTTGATGCGAGGTTCGTGCACGCGAACCTCGCACCGCGTTTCGTCGGGACAGACCCTGATCATCGTGACCTGGTCGATTCCATCGACGATTCGCTCGAGGAAAAGGAAGCCTAGCACCAGAGCATTCAGCTTCGTAGGGGTGCAAAGAAGGGTGACCAGATCAATTCCGTTCAACGTGATATGCAGGGGCCACTCGCGAGGTACAGGTGACTTGGTTTCTACCCACTGGCCACGGCGATACTTGAGATAGGAAAGGGTCTGATCCTTCTTGCTCATAGTACTATGATCCCTCATTTCTCGCCAAGACAAGAGAGCGAGCGTAGGCCAGATTCTCGGGTGTATTGATGTTGAAGAAGCTAAGCCTCTGAGGGTCGAAGCGATCAACTTCGTCTGCTTCCACGTAGCTCACCTGCACACTAGCGAAGAAATCGATGATTCTGAGCTGTCTTCGTCGCAGCAGTTCGGCAATCGCCGGCAGACACTTCTTGGAGTACACTGCGTGGAGGGGTTCGAGGACCGGACCGAGGCGTGGGACCACCACGTCCGCTTCCGTCGCGCGGGACCGCAAGTACTGTAGCAGCGCCAGATTGAGAAAGGGCATATCACAGGCAACCACCATACTGTGATAGTGCGTGGCGGCGGAGAGTCCCGTGTAGATCCCACCCAATGATCCGCTGCCCAGAAAGAGGTCACCGACGAATCGGATGTTGTTCGCCGCGAGCTTTGGGTGTCCTTTCGCCAGATCGGCCACGACGACTATTATCTCATCGGTCACCTGGCTAAGGGAGCGCACAACACGCTCGAGCAGCGGTTCACCACCGATCTCCACTTGTGCCTTGTCGATGCCAAGGCGAGAGCCACGCCCCCCCGCGAGGATGACCCCCGAAAACGGCACAGGTTCTGGCCTGCTTAGAGAATCGTCTATGGTCACTGCTACCGCACGCAGGCATGCTGTCATTTCCGGCAGGATGCCGGCTATCATTTTACCACTTGACGAGGAAAATAGAAAGCAGGCAGTGAGAGCGTTGAACAAGAGTGGGGTAATACTGGCTAGGCCCCGCTTGCCTGGTTTTTCTCAAGGACGACGAGGCGTTAGAGAGCCTCTGTTGGCGCGAGCACCCTTCCTGATACCGGCGTTTGGGCCTCTGCTAGCCCATGGTGGACCCCCTTTCGCTCTCGGGCCATAG
>Ga0315298_1005821_pt1 | contig 17178 bp, 18 predicted proteins | sample WHS_1_MG_FD_203077 | JGI IMG/M metagenome (GOLD analysis project Ga0315298, IMG submission 203077) | Extremophilic microbial mat communities from Washburn Hot Springs, YNP, Wyoming, USA - WHS_1_MG | ecosystem: Environmental > Aquatic > Thermal springs > Hot (42-90C) | place: USA: Wyoming...
TATTCTCAACAGCCCTTTCTATTGGAAGAGGCTCTGGACACACAATGTTCCCCACAATCCTTGGAATACTGCGTCTCTGGGGAGTCAGAGTGTCCATAGGCTACATTTTAGCATTCACTCTTGGGATGGGTTCAATGGGAATTTGGCTAGCAATAGCATTAAGCAACCTTGTTGGAGCCATAGCCTTACCATGGATAAGCCATGGGAACTGGACAAAAGCGGTAATCAAGAGAGAATAACAAAAGCGACAACCAAGGCTCCACAAGCACGATTCTGAATGTCTTTGATTTGCCGGAGAAAAATATTCCTGAAAATTCTGCAGAAATTCAACTCTTCTCCTAGAAAATTCAACGTTACCATAACATCTCCCTAGTTTTAAGAGTAAGGTTTTTAGGCGTGTGGCTAATAGCGCGATTTTGGAGCTAAGACGCTTTAGCTCCGTTCAAGATAATGGAGGCGCCGTTAGCATGCCCAAGAAAGGAAAGAAGAAGGCTGAAGAGAAAGTTGAAGAAAAGAAAACTGAAGAAAGCAAAACAACATGCTGCCAATAAAATCCCTCCACCACTCCAGCCAACAATCACCCCCATTTTTATTTTCAATAAAACCCGCTCTTCCGTTATTAATGTTTAACTGAGGTTAGGTTTTTTCCAGAATAGGTAAACTTTTGTTTGCAATAAGAAGCTGCATACTTTGATTAAACGTGTAAGCCTTTCGAGGCTGGCTTTTCTCACTTCTTGGGTGTAGACCAGCTTTCTTCCAAAGGGCATGTAAGGTCGTTTATGGCTGGGCAAGTTTATTGGCAGCTTGAAATCTACTCGATATTTACTTCCCATTCTTATTTTGCTGATTAAATTGTTAAGAGAAATGAGATTTCGTGGAAGAAGGGGAATTTTGTGATTAGCCTCTGAATACTATGTTGATTTCTGAGAAGGACACTGTTATTTCTCCGTTTGCATTTATTGTCACTTGGTTTCTTATGGTGAATATCATGTTTGTTACTTCGCCTTGGCTGATTAGCGGAGACGTGTTTATGTAGGTCCACTCGTATGGGAAGCCGCCATCCCTTGAATTATAAAGCTGGGTTTCTGTGCTGACAACCTGATATTTCGCGCCTGTGGTTGAACCTACACCTCTTAAGTTGTGGCTTCCGCACCAGTGCCAGTGGGCCCCCCGGCATTATCCAAAACCAATTCAATGTTGTAATGTATTTCGCCTTCGCACACGAGCCATTCGCCATTACCTTGATTAAGCACCGGATAGTCATGAATTTCAATGGTTCCGGCCTCATGGTAAACTTGTTTAGCTGATGCTGATGAAGGAAAAACCGCCATTGGTAGCAGGGCAACAAAAACTATTAAGGGTATTTTCCAAATTTTTCCTTTCATCGGATCACCTCCTCCCAATCTACGAATTAATAATGCTCTTGCTATTTTTTATTTATTTCGCACGCATAGAGTTACGACTTGGCGCGCGCGACACTAAAAGAAGCTCGAAAACTATTTTACTCCATGTTAACTCAACTTGAGAAGGTGAACTTTTGTCTGTTTTGGTAAGCTGCTATAGTTGGTTATGCTTGCAAGCTTTTACGAAAACATTTATTTGGAAGGTGGGGCTTATAAGTTGGTGTGCTTGGCCGCTTGTAAGGCGAGCGTCAAGACCGCTTTCTTTACTTGTTGGTTGAGTTCAGCTTTGACGCTGGAGCGAAATGACAGAAAAGAGGAGGTGAAATGTGAAAATGCCCAAATTCTATGTAAAGTGGATGTTGGAGCCGACTAAAGTGCCTGTTGATGCTGAGCAGAGGGTTAAGGGTTGGTTGTCAATGCTTGAAATGGTTAAGGCGGACGTGAATGCAGGCGTAACGAAGGATTGGGGAATAGCCGCTGGAGGAGACTTTGGATACTCAATTAGTGAAGCAGCAAATGAGGCGGAACTTTTCACTCGTTTGCTTAAATGGATACCTTACGCTCACTTTGAAGTAGTGCCGGTATTGACAGTTGATCAAGCCATAGAAGCAATACAAAAAGCCGTAGCTGCAGCAAAAAAGTAAATCCTAAAAACAATTAACAAGCTCCACTTCCACCCTTTCTTAGACAAAAGCTTGCGTCATTTTAAAAGCTGATAAAAATCAATAAAACGTCAAAAACACTTAAAATTAGCGCAAACATATTTCAAAACCAAGTAGTCCATTCTGATAAATTCTCTTCTTCTGTTAGTAATGTCTAAGTGAACATTACTTAGACACCTTTTGCACTTAGCAGCGACTAACAAAGTTGATTGTTATTTTTTCTTTGGATCGCTGGATTTTATATATGAATTGTTGATTCGCAATTTTAAAGTAAGGATTGCTAGAGTGTTATTGTTCTGTCCTGTTGGAAGTGATGGTCTATGGAGATGTTTCATGTTGTGTTAAATGTTGTTGCTTTAGTTGTTAATGTTTGCCTTGTATATTTTGCGTGTAGGTTGTTGTCTGTTTTTAGGGGCGGGGTTATGGGTAAGCCTTGGCTTTTTGTCTGTTTAGGGGTTCTTGCTCTTGCTGTTGGTTCGTCTATTTTTTCGTTTAAGTATATTTTGAATGCTAGTAGTTTTGTGGTTCATGCTGCAGGGGGGTTGGTTATGCTTTTGGGCGGAATATTGGCGTTGATTGGCATGTATTTGGAGTTTAGGAATTGGGCTGTCCCTAAATAGTGGGCTGAGGGGTTTTTGGATGAAAAGCATTCTTGAGCAGAATTGTGGATTCTTTATGGAATTTGAAATGTTGGACGAAATGAAGAGTTCTCTTGAACAGCTTTTTGCATCTGGGGCTTTCGTTATAGTTGCTGCGATGGCTAGGGCCTGTGGTAGACTGTTTTGCTGTAAAATGAAAAGCCAAAATTTAAGCGTGGAAGAGGTTTTGGAAAATTTTTGTCATGTTTTGGGCGGGTGGAATTGGGGCGATTTTTCATTTTCAAACTTGGATGCTGAGCGTGGAGAGGGTAAACTTTCTGTTAAGAATTCTTTTGAAACTAGGTCTGGAGGGGCTAAAGGTTTGGTCGGCTGCTATTTTTTGTCAAATTTTGCGGTTGGTTTCCTATCAGAGGTTTTTGGCAAAAACATAGCGGTTAAGGAGCGGAAATGTGCTTCTCGAGAAGGCGATTTGTGTGAGTTTGAGTTTCAAGCGGTTCAGAACGGTGAGTAGCGGCGATGACCGTTGAAAGCCCGCTTGATGATAGACGTGTTCAGGCGTTATTAAATAAGTTTATGAGCGGAGGCATTGAGGCTTTAACTCCAATTTTTGATTTAAAGCGGGGTTTTATTTATCCTGAGGTTGAGGGGATTCTTGGCGGATCTGAGATTGCTGAAAGGTTTTTAGCCATGTTGTGTGAGGCGAGGATTCTTAGGCGGGAGCTTTACGACAAAGTTGTCTGTTGTCCGAAATGTGGATCCGTGAACATCTCGTCCCTTTATTGCTGCCCATTCTGCCTATCCTTCGACATCAAAAAGAGCTCATTAATCGAACATATTAAATGCGGATATATGGATAGTGAAGAAAAGTTTGTTAACGGTGATGGGCTATTCTGCCCAAAATGTAAACGCCAGCTGAATGTGGAGGATGTGGACTATAGGAGGGCCGGCCTATGGTGCACATGCAACAAATGCGGAAGAAGCTTTGACATACCAGTTTCAAGGCATTTCTGCAGAAACTGCCAAACAAACTTCACTTTTGAAAACGCCATAATCAGAGACGCATACACATATCGCCTAAACAAGGAGGTTGTTGGAAGCGTAGCCTCGGAATGGGCTGTATTAGCGCCTATAAGGAAACTGTTGGAAGACAAGGGCTTCAAAGTGGAAACCCCAGGATTTGTTGAAGGCAGGTCCGGCGTAAAACACATGTTCGACATGATAGCCTACAAGGATGAAGGAGAGCCTCAGAAAATGGCCATAACCGTTTCAATGTCAACGGATGGAAAGCCTGTTTCAGAACAAGCCCTAATAGACATTTTCGCCAAAGCATTCGACTCAAAAATTGAAAAAGCAGTTTTAGTAGCCGTGCCAGAAGCAAACGAAAATACTAAAAAACTTGCAAAACTCTACAAAATACATTTAATCGAGGCGAAAATCCCAAAAGAAATCTTGGAAAAGGTTAAGGAACTCCAAAACTAAGTTACATGGAAAGAGTGTGTTAGCGTATGATATTTAGTTATTTGGAGGTTACCATCGGGTTTTTCTTCCAAGAAGCACGCTGGCATATGCGAATAGTCTGATTACGGCGTGTAATGCCCTATAGGGTATGATTAGAGGGGCTAAGACAGCATTTTTAACTTCTTCTTTTCTTGGCGTCAGTAACGCTGCTGAAATCAGCTGGATACACTCTAGGGTTAGATAGAAAGACGTTATGAGCAGCAGAAGCCTGATTATGTAGACTGTGGAGGTTACGTGTGGAAGGAAAATTATGGCTAACCAAAAATATCTTATGAAGAGTGCTGCCATGTCCATGAATATGTTGTTTGGGGCTATCAGCATGCCAAAAATTCCAAACCTTCGCCTTAACAATATGTTTGAATGTTTTAGGTAGACTTGGGCTTGGCCTGAAGCCCACCTTATTCTCTGCCTGATCCAGTCTTTCCAGCGTTCAGGAACGTGTGTCCATGCTATGGCTTCTGGGGAGAAAGCAATTTTCTCCTTAACTTTCTGAAGCATTAGTGTCATGTCAAAGTCTTCTGTGATGGTGTCAGCGTGCATGCGCCCCAGGGAATCAAGGATGTTTCTCCTAACGGCTCCAAAAGCGCCTGGAATAACCAACAATCCGCTCAGCATCGCCTGCCAGCGCCTCCCCATCTCCATGCTTATGAGATACTCGTAGGCTTGAAGCCTCGTCAACAAATTTCTCTTGTTAGCCACCTTAACGTTTCCAGCCACGCCGATAACGTTTGGGTCGTCTAACATTGGCTTGACAAGCTTTTTAATCGCGTGTCTTTCAACGATTGTATCTCCATCAACAACTATCACTATGTCTCCTGTGGCGAATAAAAGTCCATAGTTGACGGCTTTGGCCTTAGCCCCGCTTGGCTTCTCTCTTCTTACAACCCTCACTCTTGAATCCTTCGTAAAAGCTAAAGCCTTAATGTAGGTTTTATCCGTAGACCCGTCGTCGACAACTATTACTTCCTTATTTGGGTAGGTGTCCTCAAGCAAGCTGGCCAGCGTATCCTCAATGTACTGCTCTTCATTGTGCGCGGGAACTATGACGGAAACCTTAGGGTACACCGTGACCTTAACGTTTTTGTCTTTCCGAACACGAAGAGCCTCAGAGAAAAGTAGCAGCAAAGCCCTTCCTAATGTTTGAGGCACCTCAATAATGATGGCTACTGAAAGGATGCAGACAATCTGGAAAAAGGAAAATCCCAAAAAATCGATGCTGGTGATTAGTCCAAAAGCTACTAGGCATGCAATGATTATTGTTAAAAGGGATGCGGGCAAAATCAGCCTTAATGAGGTTTCAAGTTTCATCATGGCCCACAGGCTTTATCAAAGGCTTCTCCTGCGTTTTCGCTCCGCTCATCAACGTATCCACTCCTTGCAACATGTTTCGAAGCATGGATTCCGCTTTAGCCTGCAACTCAGAGCCGTTTTCAGCTTCTATAACATGCATGTCGTAGGATTTAGCAAGCATTTCAGCCTTTTCATCCAGCCCTGGAACAGCCATAACAATTTTATCTTTTGCTTCCACGTCAATAGACTTTGCCCAAAGAGCAAGTACAACCGTAGAGTTAGCCCTACCTTCGGATATCACAAGCTCGCCAACAACGTCTGGAGGCTTACTGTCTCTATCGCTTTTGTCTTTCCAAACTGCAAAAGAAAATTCATGGTCAACACCTGCTTTTCCACGGATAACCGATGGTATTTCTACATGCCAACCCCGATTCGCCAAAACCCCCAATACGGGTTCAAGGTCTATGGTGGCCTTTTCCAATAAAACTCGCCCAGCAGGATTAGGCCTGTAAGCTCTCACCTGAAATACGGCAAGTTCGCTCTCATCAAACATGTGCCCATCACTGCACGTGTACATTGCCTTAGGATGCGGAAATGGGGCCTGGCAATCTAAACATTTAAACAGTACACCAGGCTTTCTGTAATCAACCCCTATGGCCTTTAAAGGCTTCCTGCACTTTTGGCACACGAGGTCTTCTCCCATCCTGAAGTTATCTTCAACATCCACATGGCCGCATAATAAATGCTCTATCACTGCCCCCTTGCTCAGCCTAGTTGATCCGCATGTTGGACAACGCAGCTGAAGAAAAAGCCTATAAGACCTACAGTAAGGACATACAGCCAGAGTGTAAACCACCTCTCCAACCAGTATTCCCACTTCGCAAAGATCATTAAGGATGGATAAGGCTTCATCTCGGCCAAGCCCTAGCTCTTTAAGTTTGGGATATTCCACTCCAAAATCATAATTAACAGTTGGCTCTAAAAAATTCAACTCTCCACTCTTCACGGCTTTAAGTATCCTCTGCACCACGCCCTTCCTGAAAACCATGGCTTTTTCCGCCAAAATCTGCCCCTCCAACGTCACTACGCCATATAGCCCTTAAAAGCTAAGCTAGGCGTGTATACCATTAAAGTTTCACATCTTAACGAAAGCTGTTTTTTCTCTAGCTCAGAGCCCATCATAGATGCACGCATGCCCTTATCGAATTTTCTCGATTTTCTAGACATTTTCTTAACCTTTTCGCCATTCATATAAACCATTTATGGATTTGAAATTCATATTAAAACTAAAGGAAAAGAACACATTACAGGCAATAAGGCTGAACCGAAAATTAGTACTTCTGCTTCACAATTTTAAAATATAAAGTGCATTTCCTCCTTTAAAAATGAGGAAATAGAATGGCAGCCATTCGAATTTATCAATCTGATAAACTTGATGCTGAGAGAGCCTTTCCCTTCGAGGTTGGACGTTTCCTACTCTTGCCAGGCAGGGAGCTCTGCGGTTTCCTAATTCAAACAAAGGAGGAGCGAGGCTCCTTCAAAAGAATATTAAACATAGCAGCAAAATACAATGCGATACTTAAGCTTGCCTATTTCTACGTAACTGGCGGAACAAAAGTGATAAAGGTTTTCTTCGACCTAACAGACTGCACAGTCCCGCCTGAAAAACTCCAAAAAGAAATCGGTAACGCTGAAAGCGTACTGGCTGTTACAAGGATAAACCCTCAAATTGAAGGGTTCTTGGCAGACACCCTTTCCAACCCGCTTTTAATAGGCGGAGCCAGAACCATTCTGCTACGCGTTCCAGGATATGAGGGCTTGATATGCAGGGTTAGAGAGCGCTTCGGCTCAGCTGCCGAAGCCTTCCTGTATTACCAAGGCATAGAAGTCGGCGTAGAATACGCCAAAAACCACCTTGAAATAGCCAACAAGCTGGGAATTGCAGATCCTCAAAAAATTTTTGAAGACATAAGCCTCAGCATGCTCAATTGCATGGGCATGGGAAAAGCAGAAGTTATCAAACACGAAACAAACCCCCTCTACATCCGTATAAGAATTTACAACTCGTTCGAGTGTGAAGCTGGCCGCGGAGCCAAACAACCCTACAGCCAACTACTACGCGGAGTCATAGCCGGCATACTAACCGAACTATACAAAACCAAAATGACAGTTAAAGAACAAAGATGCATCACCACAGGAGACCCTTACTGCGAATTCGAAGCCAAACCAGAAGAATAAAACATTACACCAAAAATCATTCAAACACAAAAAACTCTATGCCGAACAATCTCGATTAACGGCGACTAACAGAAAAATGGAGTATTGTTGCAATAAGAGAATATAGGAGGATTAAGTAGCCTTTATATCGGTTTTAAAGCGGTAGTTGCCAGCTCTCGTAGCTTGTGATTGATTGAACGTTTTACATGTGCGTTCTTTTTCTTAACGTTATGAGGAATGCGCAGATGGCTATTACTATTGCAATCATTATGGTTATGATTAGTATCCAGAAGCCTGTTGTTGACCACATTGCTGGTGGATAGTCTTTTAAAATTAGATTTTTTGAGGTTGGCGCAGATACTGTGGCTTGTTCTGTTGCGCTTGATTTTATTGTGGTTAGCCAATAATCAGTCGCATAGTAGGCTTCTATCCTGTATGTTCCGGAGGGCAGCTTAAAGATGGCTTTGCCAGCAGAATCTGTTAAGTCAAGGCCATAGCCCACTCCAGATTGGGTGTATATTATTACGTAGGCTCCATGAATGATTGAGCCGTCGTTTCCGAACACGTTAACTGTCAACTGGAAAACTTGAGTTTTTATTGTGTAGGGACCGTTTGAATCGACATGAATTGTTATTTGCTTAACTATCAAGTCTTTCCAGAGAACTGTGAATCCGTAGTTTCCCGCTGGCACTTGAGACAGATTGATGAACCCGTTGGTTGCTGTGTAACGTGGCAAAATGTCTGTTGTGCCATTCCTTCAAGTAATATAGACTTGAGCGTTAGGTAATGGCTCGCCCACATCATCTGTTATCAGAAATGATGGATCATAGTATACGATGATGCCCATAGTGAACGTGTGCGTTTCTTCCTCGACAAATGGATAGTATATTCCAGCATCGTTGTAATGATAAAGTCCATTATTATCAATAACCGATACAATGACTGTATAATTTCCTACAAGGGCTGTTGTAGGATAAGACCAGTTCATTTCATAAACGTTAGAATATTTTATAAACCATAAGCCATCAGACGCCCTCGTCATATCCTCGTTGTCTATGACCAAGTTTCCTTCTGGATCAACAATTGTTATGTTTACCTTGTATATGTCGTATCCTCCGAAGGGGTCTGTAACGTTGGCGCGAACTATTACTACACGTTCGCTTTGGCTTGCATTGTAATAGAATAGGTTCGTTTCAGAATTATCCACGGAGCAGGTTTTCACCCAAGCTGGTCTTGCATAATCCTCAGCTGGTAAAATAGCCTTGCTCGGAAACAATGGTGAATCATACCAGATTCTCGTGTCAGCGGAGGAACCGGCATTAACCTCGACCTCAACAAGAAGCGATGTATCAGAATTAAATGTATGCACAAGCGAAACTGTCAGATTGTAGCAGTATATTGGAACACCTACGTAAGCGCCTATACTGCTTGTAATGGTTGGATTTAAGACACCTGAATCCCAAAGAACACGCCCGCCAACAGCAATTTCTTGGAAATGAAGCGAAAAGGTTGCCGGCTTATAAGCTGAAGCATTCACCCAAATAAACACCTGCCATAAACCATTAAACGTCACAGGACCCGCAAGGTTGGGATATAAGTAGAAGTCGATGTCAATTTTCGGCAACCCTATTGGCTTATAGAAGGAATTGGCGTAAGCCTCTTCAACAGTTGAAAACCTGAAAAACCGAGTAGTGTTAATAAAATACTTTGTCTGCAAGCCCGCCACAGAAACTGGAATATCACTATAATGAAAATAGAACTCCATAGGTTTAACCGTGCCTGAATATGAGGCTAAATTACCAGTCGGAATGAAACTGGCCATGGTTATAGCTGCCAAAACAAAAGCAGTCAGTGTTACCAGAGATTTTAACTTTCCAAACCTAAGCTTCAACGAATACACCATTATAAATGCATAGAACCCGTAATGATTAAAGCATTATTAACTACAAATACTAATTGGCAATCCATATTCAATTGAAATCAATTATGGAAAGTTTTTTATCTGCATTACGCGAGTAGTGCGTGTTGGAGGGATGGATGAAATGGCTAAATGCCCGAAATGTGGAGCCACGGTTGAAACTCCCAAGAAGAAGTGGACGATGGCAGGGCGCCCAGACAAAACCGGAAAAAGAATGCAGTTGGAAATAGGCCTATTCGAATGTCCAAACTGTAAAAAACCGTTCAGAGAAGTTCTAAGCAAAAAGAAAGTTTAGAAGCAAAATGATTTCCCCATTTAACAATCATAAACCCCCTTCATTTTTATTGCTCTTCGCTAATTAAAAATTGCTTGCACGCCACAGCCATATTCAAACACTAAACTTTATCCTAAGCCATCACCGCTTTTGGCCTCTTCTTAATTTTGGCATTACACGATTTGCATAAAAAATAATCTACCACACGTTTAAGCCCACCTGTCTCGCGATCTAAAACTTCCTTATAAACAGGAACGGACTCACTCTCCGAAATTTCCTTTCGACACAGAAAACAAATTCGTTTGTTCACCATTAACCACATCTTCCAGCGTAATCACACAAAATTGTAAAAATCACCACCTTATAAGCATATCAATCCCCTTTTAACAAACTCATTAAAAACTTCCGTTAGCGATGACTAAAAGAATACAGCTTGGAGCGTGGAGTTAGGATAAGAGCAGATCAATTACTATGTTCATATATGGTTTATCCTCAGCGAATTTTATGTCTGCACAAGAGTTCGAAACACATATGAGTAAGTGAAGGTAAGAATCACATTTTAATAATGGGGAAATCCAAGTTTTTATTAGAGCATCCATGCGTATAATGGGCAGAGCTTATTATAAAGTGTGTTTGAGCGTCATCTTTTACGTCTGTTTAATGATAAGTTTGGTTTCGTTACCATTTGAACAAAAACTTGTTTTAGCTGAAGATAATTGGCTGAAAGTGGTTCAAACAGAAGCAGGATACTTCATTAATAGTATCACACCAAACGGGAACTTGTCTTTCAGGTTTGAATTCCATGGAAACGAACTCTCAACCGTGGCATTCGTGAACAATACTGGAGGGTATGCTATTGAATACATACTGCCGGTTGAGGTTTGGGAGTATGAGGACGTAGATGGAAATGGATATTTCGACTCCAGTTATATAGAGTGGATATCAGGTAAGGCTAACGAAACAGTTTTCGCCTATTACAAAAACTTTTGGTTTTCAGAAATCACCAACATTACCACTCTAAGCGATAATATGGGAAACATCGTCTGTGAATGGTCTATAAAGGGTTTTGCAGGGCTCTCTGAGCCCTGGCCTGAAGAGGAAGTGCTTGTGCCCATAAAATACACTTTCCATTACTTCCCGCTTAATGGAAGCCTAAAAACCGACTTTGGCATAGAAAAATTTGCAGCGAGAAATGCCGCATCCCGCCTTTTCATTGAATTTTCAATGCGATACACCTCTACGAAGCAAGAAGAGGTTAAACTCCTAATGGATGGGGAAACCGTAGATGTTAACTTAACAGGTGGCCACCGCAAGATTAATTCTACCACAATTTTGTTTGTAGTCAATGGCGACGTTAAAGGATTCTTTGATTTTGGCGGGAGATGCGAGATAGGTAACTCAACAATCAACCCAATAGGAGTAATTGTTCCATGGATTGAACGCGGCTATCACGTTTTCCCCTCTACATACAACTACAGCACTGCAGTGGGAATTCAATTAAGCTACCCTCATGTTGACGAGAAAATGATCCATGACCCAAGTTTTGGTTTGAAAACATATAACCAAATAATCCCATCACAAAACCCACCACAACCTAATGGTGAGCCTTCATGGAAAACGCCTCTCATAACTTTAACATTAGCGCTTGCAGCAATAACAATAACAGTTATTATTCTAAAGCGCAATAGAAAGCCCCCACTAATATGCCCATAACACTCTTTCCATTCTGTTAAGAGACACTAACAGAAGGGTTGTTACGCGTAAAAGGTCTTGGGTTCATTAGTAGCAACATCTTTATGCAGCAAAGTTTTTAGGCATGTGGCGTGTAGCGCGATTTTGGAGCTAAAGCGCTTTAGCTCCGTTCAAGGTAAATGGGGGAAACCTATATGCCCAAGAAGGGAAAGAAGAAGGCTGAAGAGAAAGTTGAAGAAAAGAAATCTGAAGAAAGCAAAACAACATGCTGCCAATAAAATCCCTCCACCACTCCAGCCAACAATCACCCCCATTTTTATTTTCAATAAAACCCGCTCTTCCGTTAATAATGTCTAATGGAACAAGACCCCAAAAGTCTGCACTTAACAGCGACTAAACGAAGTTTAGTGATGCTGGGGTAATTTTGTGTCTTAGCGACTGTTATTCTAGGCAGTGTTGTCGCTGTTAACAGGGGGTATGCGTGGATTGTCGTTTTCCGAAAACTTAGCCTGCAATAAACTTTAACTAGTTTTGTAAAGTGCGCGTTCTGTAGTATTGTAGTGCTTGGGCTTTTTGGCATTCCACTCTCCTTTGGTGTGCTCTGCATATATCTGATATTTCATAGGGGGTAAAGTCTTCTGTCGTTATTTCCAAAGCTGTAGGGGGCTTATGAATTCTTTGGAAGAGTCTATTGGCATTTGTAATTATTCCGAGTTTTATAATTGTCCAAAACCTTACGATGATTCCGATTTTCGTATTTTTATTCGCCTTCATTTAATTCACCGTAAGGTTATTAAGTTCGCTTAGAGTATTAAGCATGGGCGATTGACTATAGTCATTCACTTTCTAATTATAGAGATGCGAATGTGAATGAGAAGGCTTTAGAAAATATTCTGGTTGCCTTTGGAATAACAGAAAAAGAATTAGAGGTTTATATCTTTCTTACAAAACATGGCGCCTTAAAAGGTGGAGAAATCGCTAGACAGCTTAAAAAAGACAAGGCTCAAATTTTCCGCATCTTAAAAAGCCTTCAAGCCAAAGGCCTAGTGGAGTCAACACTTGAAACCCCCACGTGTTTTATGCCAGTTCAACTTGAGACGGTGCTAGACTTAATAATCAAGACTAAACGTGATGAAGCAGACTTAATAGATACGGAAAGAGAAGAGCTAATTAGCCTTTGGAAAAACCTAGGTAAGGCAACACTTAAGCCATCAGAAAGATTCCTAGTGATTGAAGGAAGCAACAAAATCTATTTCAAGATTCTTCAGATGGTAAATGGCGCTAGAAAGCAATTTTCAGCAATATTAACGTTCCCAAACCTTATGCGGACCCATCAATTTGGTATTTTCGATGCCATTGCTAATCACCCTTTTAGAACCGCTGTTCAGTTTCGTTTTCTCACAGAACTTTCTGAGCAAAATTTGAATATTATAAAGGCTTTATTTAAGAGAATACCGAAAACTGGACTCTACTTAAACGAAAGAGACCATGACTTGGGCTTTAGAACAGTTCCTCAAATTGTCGTAACGGATGAAGAACTCTTAATCTTCATTGCGCAAAAAATCGGTGATTTTCCAAAAGGTCAAGATAATGTGTGTTTTTGGACAAACTGCAATACTTTAGTTCAATCTTTTTCAACTATTTTTGAAGAATTGTGGCGTAACTCAAAGAATATAAAAGAGAAGAATGCCGAGATCAAAACTGGCAAATCGATGCCAAGAGCCTGCATTCTCAATGATTCGGAAGCCGCCCATAAAAAGCTTTATGAGATTGTGCGTTCTGCTAAAGAATATATCATCATAATGACTTCTCCAAAGGGTCTTTTAAAATGCTTGAGAAGCATACATCTAATAAAAGAGAGGGTTCAAAAAGGCGTATCAATAAGAATTATGGCACCCATTACCCGCGAGAACCTAGAAGCAGCCCGGCAACTTATGGAGTGCTGTGAAGTTAAACATGCACCTGTGGGCTATTTGGAAACGGTAGTTGTTGATGGGAAGCACCTTTTTCAGTTCAGTAATTCTGTTCCAAGCTTGGAAAAACTTGAGACGAATCTGATCTCCCGATTCATAAACGCTTTCTATACCACTGATATGGGATTTGTTGAAAAAGCAGAAAAAATGCTTAACGACGTCTGGAAAGGTGCACGTGCCCCCTCATCGGTGACGCTGGAATCCATTATTAGTCCCTTCAACGGCACTCTTCAGAGGGCGGTCAAAAAGATTGATGGTATAAGCCTCGCTGAAGGAGGAAAACCCTTGAGTAAACTAACAGAAAAGGATGTTCTGGAAAAGGTCATGTTTGCCCGAAAATGTAAAGGTAAAGCAAAGGGCATAGTAAGGTTCTACGGTAGTGCCGCGCAGGCTATTGTTCACCCATCAGACTCCCTTAATCTTCCCGACATATTATTTCACATATTGCACTTTGAAAAGCACTCAGCATATGGAGCAACAGACGCCATGCTAATATTTTTACGGCTTAAAATTCCCACAGGGCACGATTATGTTGGCGCTGCTTTAGTTATAGATAACCCTAAAGCAATAGATTACTGTAGAAAAAATTTCAAAGGCTTACCATTCGAAAAGAACCTACAGCTTGTCAAAAAAGACCAGATTCAAATAAGAATGCACGGCAACACCATGTTCATTGGATGGACAGTGCCAATAAAGCTTCTCCTTCCACAATACATTCTCCCACCATCATTCATAATCATTAAGGGGTATGGCGACGTAAAAACCATGAAATATTGCGTAAATCAACCTTCAGGGTATACGGTAGTAAACGAGCTCAATGGTTTAGAAGCGTTCGTAACCTTCTTTAGCACATCTCCCAAATATGAAGGCCCAGGAACTGAAGGGTTCTTAGCCAGAGATATGATTACAACAGTCTATCCACCGCACGTGCAGATAAGAGAACATATTTAGATTTTATAAGGCTTTGTGGATTTGTCAGAACATCTGTTTCAAGGTTTTTAAGGCATAAAATCATAACAAGAAAGGACGTAGGGAAAAGAAAGAAGGAGCCAAGCTGACACATCTCATGCAAACTTTTCAAGACACGCTTTTTCTGTTATCCGACTAATGGAAATCATGGGTTAGGTTTAGACATCGGTTTAAATTCTTGGAATTTTGGAGTGGCCACTTGGATTTATTCCTTTCCTCCTATTTTTAGGTCAGTTTTAAAGCATTCTTCGGTCCCTTTTAACAACCAGTTCATGTATTCAACGTTCCAAACCCATTAATTGGGGCCTCTGAATGCGCGCCTATGAGAAACACCAGTGGATGGTTAGCCGATTGGACAAGTTTAGGGGCAAACTTTGGAGACCTCCAAGTTAACGGCCAATTCGTGAACTGGGGACCGTTTAACGCAGATCACAAATACACGCTTGTCTTTGGTGTAGGGACCGGTTCAACAGTTAACTTCAGAATATTTGACGGCGACGGCGGAACAGGAATGCAAGTGCCAAGCTGGTATAGCGACAATAGCGGCTATTTGACTGTTGAAATATATATGTGGGGATAGCTCGTTCAGCTATTAAGCCTTTGGCGAACGCTTAATTTCCCACTTTCTTTGAATGATATGATTCAATTGTTGTTTTATGATACTTTGTTAAAATGTGTTTTAACGATATACGGAGTGGTGGTAAGGGACCAATATTTTGGGCTGACAGCGGATTTTACGGTTGAAAGTGAAAGGCTGGGTGGGCAGTTAGCGCTTTTCCTTGTGGAAAAGGCTGGTTTGGAGGCTGAAGCTTCTGGCAGCAGAGTTGTCTTTAAATGCGAGCCAAATGTTCAGCTTGGCCACTTGCGGATTTTCCTCAATGATTTTATGCAGAAGTTCAATGTTAGGGGCAAGGTGAAAGCAAGGGGGGAAGACGCTTAATTTGGTTAAAAGTAGGGGTAAACCCGTATTTTGCCGTGGAAAATGGAGTTGGAGAAGTGAATTTGAAGAACGCATTCCAAAAGACGATGAAATCGTTTTGCTTGCCCTCGGCGACGTGAAATACGAGGTTTTAAGCTATTTAAACAGTATCTTCACCTTCTATGCTTGAAGCTAAAGAACCCAAAGCCCTACACTGCTCTTCAACACGCTTTTTCAACTCGCCAATTTTACCTTCGGACGCGTTGTGCATAGGACGGTCCTCCCCACGTATCTGGGACGGTCCCAGGACGGTCCCGCAAGCCAGCGAGTAAAGCAGCCCGTAAAAGGCTGTTTTTGCTTGAAGCGGTTTGTTTTTGGCGGGCCCGCTGGGATTTGAACCCAGGATCTCCGGCTCCGCAGGCCAGCGTCCTAATCCATCCTAGACTACGGGCCCTAAATTATTAAGGTCTTTAACTTCTTGAAGAGCATTGCGCTTTCGCAGTCGTGTATGTATTCAAAGCTAGTTTCTATTAATTTCTTCGCCTCCTAAATTGTTTTGGAACTTTGGCAAGTTTGTTCTTTTGCTGTTGAAGATGCTGGTGCAAGGGGTAGTGCAAATGAAAAATTTTAAATGTTGTGATCATAGTTTAAGAATTGTTTGTGGTTCAATGTCGAGTAATACCTCTTCTGAGTCTAAATGTTCTCACAGTGAGGTTGAGCTTCTAGGCGAGCAGAAGGGCGAAAGGGGAGTGAACAGATACTATAAATGCTTGAAGTGCGGCAGCGTCCTAGTACTATCAGAAGACGGCATATTATACGAAGTGCCTAAAGGAGAGAAAAGCAAAACATAGAAGTTGTTAAATGGCGTTTATAAAATCAACCATTCTATTCAAGATTCTTAAGGTATTTTTTGACTGAAGGGAATCTGTCCAGATTTTTATGGGGAATAAACATGGCATCAGCAAACTCTGTATGAAAATCAGGGTCGCTTGCAAGCTCAATATAGCGTATTCGCCTCGAAAGTTCCTCTGCGGTTTCTCTGGCATCCACTGAAGCCAGAGCCATTTTTGCGCCTGAAAACGCCGTGTTGCCCACAAACATTATCCGCTAATTCGGCACATCCGGAACTAAACCTATCAACTTGGCATTTTCAGTCCAACCATGTGGTTAGCTTTTCTACCAACATAAGCTATTTTGTCATCTTTGATTGCCACATAAATGTTGTCTAATACCTCACCTGAAAGTACATTTAACAAAGTCTTGCACTTCAACACTAAATCGGCTTTAACCATTCCAAGACACGCGTCAACCGGTTTTCTATGCAAAGGACTACAACCCTTTAGGCTCGCATTCAAGCAAGACTATTTTGAGAGTTAAGCCCTATTTTCTCCTTGAAAAACTAGCTGACAAAATTGCGTTGCCATGTTATGTTTTAGTTTTAAACCGTCACAAATAATAAGGGAGGAGCTGAAGGTTACTAACTCTATACGAGGGCTGATAATGGCGAGAATAGGCGTTTATATCTGTCATTGCGGCTTGAACATTGCAGGCGTAATCGACGTGGAAGAGGTTGCTGAATACGCAAAAAGCTTGCCTGATGTTGCAATTGCTAGACACTACGCTTATACGTGCTCTGAGCCTGGTCAACGCATTATTCAAGAGGATATTAAAACTGAAAAACTTGATAGAGTAGTTGTGGCTGCGTGTTCACCGCTGATGCATGAAGAGACTTTTCGTAAAACAG
>Ga0315298_1005823_pt1 | contig 17176 bp, 15 predicted proteins | sample WHS_1_MG_FD_203077 | JGI IMG/M metagenome (GOLD analysis project Ga0315298, IMG submission 203077) | Extremophilic microbial mat communities from Washburn Hot Springs, YNP, Wyoming, USA - WHS_1_MG | ecosystem: Environmental > Aquatic > Thermal springs > Hot (42-90C) | place: USA: Wyoming...
TTGGTCGCAGAACCAAATGAAGCGCTCCCTTGTATACCCCTTGAAGGAGTTCCCAAGAGTTCACTTTTGAAGCTTACACGGTTCACTTTTCAGCTTTAACTGACACAAGCGGGCAGGTATTTGGAGATAACATCACTCAACCGTAATTAGGCTATGCCGTATGTATCCTATATAGATATCGTGGTCGCTGTAGATGTTGAGACCGGGGGGACGAGCCTCCCGTCATTCTGAGCCGTAGCGAAGAATCTCAGCCGTTTGGGAGGCGCCCTTGCCTGAATCTAGGCCGCACTGCCCCCCCAGTCTGAACAGGTACTGGCCGCTGTCGAGCTTGCGTGGGTGGGCTCTGTTGTGATATGGTTCGGGATGAAGTTCGGTGGTGGGGGTGGATGGGGATGTGGGTTCGGCAAGATAAGCGTACTATCCTACAGCGTCTGCAAGGAGGTAGCCCGATCCAGACGATTGCTCCCCAGGGCAACGGAGCCCTTGAAGAGTTGGTGGCTTTGAGTATTGAACTGGGGACGTTTGAGATGCTGGATTCACTGGTAGTGAAGCGGCAGCGAGAAGGCATCCCTGATTCGCTGCTACTGCGTACTCTGTCAGTGCTTCCCTTTCTCGCCGATGGCTCGCTCGATGGTGCTGCCGAGGGGCTATTTGCCGAGCCCGCCATTCTGATAGAGTTAGGCTACGCTCCCGTGGCCCTGCGTGAGGGACTCTCACGCCGGCATCGGCGGTCTGAGGGCAAGACCGAGCAGTCGGTGCCCATCCACCCAGACACATTACGGGATGAATTGGCCCGACTGACCGAGGACGACTGGATCAGATTGCAGGAACGGCGTCTGGAAGCGCTGTACAGCAGGCGGCTGATTCGTAGCAAGAAGGTGGTAGTGGATGGGAGCGGGCTAGGGGATGGCATGCGGCTTGTGACCCTGTCGGCGTTGACGGGTGATGGGCTGGTGCCTCTAGCCTTCGCGTTTCTCACCGGCGACGCCTCGGAGAAGGGGAAAGAAGCGGCAGTAACTCGCCAGTTGGTGGAGCGGGTGCGCAAGATTGGCGGAGAAGGGGCGATCGAGCTTCTGATTGCTGACGCCCTCTACGCGGATGGGCCGCTGTTGGCGTGGTTGCAGAGCAAGGGTATTGTGGGGCTGGTTAGGCTACCGGAGGATCGCCTGCTGTGCGGGGAGGCGTTGAGTATCATCAAGCTCGAAGGAGATGAATGGAGGGAGCGGCGGCAGACGAGAGTGCTCAATGGGCACAAAGAGACGCGCAAGGTCGCGGTAGCGTGTGCGGGCCAGTTGACGGACTGGGACAGCTACATAGCGAAGGCGAAAGAGTTAGGGGTAGCCGAACCGGGCCTGTTCGTGGCCTTGGTTCGGCAGCTTCAGCCAGCGGTGCCGAAAGACAAGGAACTACTGGCACTGGTGAGCACGCAGCAATGGCCCGATGGTTGGCAAGCGTACGAGGCCTATCGGCCTCGCTGGTGGCAGGAGAATGGCGGGTTCAACGAGCTTAAGGAAGGCTGGCTCTTGGAGCGATATCCGTGGGGACGGAGCGAAGCGATAGTACGGGGGCGGGTAGGGTTCACGCTTCTGGCTCAGCAGGTGGCGGCGCTCTATCGCCAGGCAGCAGGACAGCGCCTGGCTGGCTATGGTATACGGCGGTTGCGGCGAGCCTTGTACCACCGGCTGGGAGGGCCAGCCCTGGTGGTAGTGGTGGACGACCGTTATGCGGTGGTGACCGCTGAGGAGTTAGTAGCGGCCTTGGGCCGTCCGGTTAAGGAGAGCCTGCAATGTATTCTCGGGCGCTCAAGGAGCGGCTATCCGGTCAAGCACCAGGACATGAATCTGACTACCACACAGGCGTAGTCTGCCTTCCTCGGGGAGGAGAATATGGAGGGTTGAAGTTGCAGTATCGCCAGGAATGAGAACGACGCTGTCCGACTGAGCAAGCGCGGCTAAATGGGGCAAATCGCTCTACCGATGGCCTTTCCAACGCCCACCTCGTCGCCAAAAACCCGCTGCGCCATCGTCAGCTTGGTGTCCTTACCCTTATCTCCAAATACCTGCACAAGCGGGCGTCGTCCTTGACAATGAGAGTTTGGCCTTGGTATAATCTCCCACTGTGAGACTGAATGTCAGCTTGACAGGCGTGGAGGTATGACCGGTAGTGTACGCAGTCGTCGAGACAGGCGGTAGACAATATAAGGTTGCGGAAGGACAGGTAATCGACGTTGAGAAGCTGCCTGCCGAAGAAGGGCAGACTGTGGAGTTGAACCGTGTCCTCGTGTTATCGAAGGATGATCAGATCCAGGTTGGTACACCAACAGTACCGGGTGCCAAGGTCGTAGCCAAGGTGCTTGGTGAAGAGAAGGGTGAGAAGATAATCGTCTTTAGGTACAAGCCAAAGGCACGCTACCGCCGAAAGACTGGTCATCGACAGACCTATACGCGCCTGGCTATTGAGAAGATAGTTCCTGGTCAAGCCTGACGGCAGCCGTAGATTGGAGGTAAACGGATATGGCACACAAGAAGGGAGTTGGCAGCTCGCGCAACGGGCGCGACAGCCAGTCCAAGCGGCTGGGCGTCAAGCGTTTTGATGGTCAATTGATTAGAGCTGGTACGATCATCGTTCGGCAGCGCGGTACGCGTGTATGCCCCGGTGAGAACGTGGGCATCGGCCGTGATCACACTCTGTTTGCTCTGATCGACGGAGCCGTCAAGTTTGAGTTTGCCAAGAAAGACAAGAAGCAAGTAAGCGTATATGCAGTATAACGAAGTGTGACCAGTTGCCAGTGAACTGATTTCGCCGTGCAACTGGTCATTTTTGTGTGAGAGGTTGCTACTCGTATAATGAAGAAGGGAATACATCCGAAGTACGTAGAATCCACGATTAGCTGCGCTTGCGGCAACGTAATCCAGACCAGGTCGATCAAACCTGCACTCAAGGTCGAAGTCTGCTCTCGTTGCCATCCCTTCTTCACCGGTCAGCAAAGGATTGTCGATACCGGTGGAAAGGTTGAGCGCTTTATGCGAAGGCTCCAGGCGGCGGAAGCTGCCGAGAAAACCGCAGCCTCAAGGCGGGCAGCTAAGGCGAGGCGACCCCGCGAGGAGCCAGAGGTAGCTTCCCCTGAGGAGGCTTCTGAAGAGGCATCAGAGTAAGTGCGGAGCGCAACCAGGGTCTGTTTCCCGGCCCTTTATTGTCCTGGTCACTTCGCGGTCCCTCACGCACAGGGGGAGTGGCTGTGGTACTGAGCCAAGACAGCCCGCGCGGGGATGGATATAGTTTCCAGGCGCTGCTGTTTGAGCGTGAAAGCGCGGCGTGAGGAGGGCGACGGATATTGAGTGCCCCAACTTATGGCGGACAAGCAGTCATCGAAGGCGTCATGATGCGCGGCCAGAGGCAGATGGCTGTGGCTGTGCGCGAGCCGTCTGGAAACATCCTCGTGCATAGTGAGCAGTTAACTGGCGCGATATACACAAGCAGGTGGGCCAAACTCCCCTTCATTAGAGGAATGGTTGCGATGTGGGATACTCTGGTTCTGGGTGTCCGCACGCTCCTCTTCTCCGCCAATGTTGCGGCGGGGGAAGAAGAACAGGAAATCAATCCTCAACAGGTCTGGCTCACTCTCGCCACCGCTCTGATCATGGCTGTGGGCTTGTTCTTCATCGTGCCGGTTGCCGTGGTTGGATTGGCTGACCAGTTTATTTCTAATCCTCTAGTTAGTAACCTTGTCGAGAAGGTCATTCGCTTGGTTTTGATCCTGGCCTACATAGGTGGTGTTGGGTTCGTTCCCGACGTCAGAACGGTATTTGCTTATCACGGGGCCGAGCACAAGGCGGTCAATGCCTACGAAGACGGTGCTAGACTCGAAGTTGACGCGGTCGAGAGATACAGCACGGCGCATCCGCGTTGTGGAACCAGTTTCTTGCTTATCGTGGTAGTCGTTTCATTTGTGGTGTTCTCATTGCTTGGCCGCCCCGGTATAGAAATCCGCATACTCTCTCGAATTGTCCTCGTTCCGGTGATCGCCGGTATTGCCTACGAACTGATCCGACTCGGGGGTGCTCATCACCGTAACCCTGTGGTTAGACTGCTGCTCGCACCGGGGCTTGCTCTGCAGTCTCTGACCACTCGTGAACCCAGTTCGGCGCAGGTCGAGGTGGCCATCGCCGCTCTCAAACGTGTCTTAGTCGGAGAGGGCAGACTGGAGCCGGAAATTCTTGGCCAACCTGAGCCTGAAGTGGTTGGCGTCGCCGATTCCCTTCGTTAGATTCGCAAGGCTTCCTTTTTATTTAATGCGCGATGGCGTAGTACAGCCTCTGTATCAGAATGTTGACGTAGAAGAACAAGTTCGTCAGAAACAGGCAGCCGACCACTACCAGTAGGCCACCGCTCAAGAAGTTTATTAGCTGGTAGTGACGCTTAGCCCAGCCAAGAGCCGACAGGGTGTGGGTGAAAAACACTCCAGTGGCGATAAAAGGAATCCCCAGGCCGATGGCGTAGATGAAAAGCAGCAGAGCTCCTTGCTGGACTGTGGCGACCGCGCTCGCGTAGAAGAGGATCGAGGCCAGTATCGGGCCTATGCACGGTGTCCAACCGAAGGCGAAGGCCATCCCCAGCAGGATCACGCCGAACTGTCCTAAGGATTTACCGAGCACGTGGAACCGTTTCTCCTGGAACAGGATAGGGACATCGATTAGCCCCATTATGAAGAAGCCCATAACAATCATGAGGGCTCCTGAAACCTGGCTCAACGGCTGCCGGTATTGGTCGAGCAGTCCCCCGAAGAGCGAGGCGGAAGCTCCCATCGAGACAAAAACGATGGAAAACCCAAACACAAAGAGGACGCAGGAGAGAAATACCCGGAATATCTGCCCCGTATCTCGACTTTCAAGGTCGCGAATGGAGACTCCCGAGACAAAGGACAGATAGCCCGGGACCAGAGGCGCAACACACGGCGACAGGAATGAGATTACTCCCGCGCCAAATGCCGCCAAAAGACTGACTTCGTGCACGATGGTCTACTCTCCTATCGCCCGCTGCTGAGTTACTTTGCGTAGCAGGTAGTCCACGCAGAACCACACAACAACCAATTCATACCTCACGACGCCCGCCGTGTCAAGGTGACGAAAAAAGCATCTCAATCCGTGGATTGAAATGCTATTCTCGACGGACGGCGTCTTCGATTGAGACATAACTGAGCACGGCCGAATGGCGCTGGCCTACGGCAACAGAAACTCCTGTCAGTAGCACGCTGCTGACAGCTAATGCCAATCGTGTGATAATCCGATTGAATCGCGACCTCGCGCAGCGCTGTTCTTAACGACGTGTGCGGCGTCGTCGGCGGCGCGCGACGCGCTGCGCCTTTAATCGAGCTTTCTCCCCTTTTGAAAGAAAGAACCGGCGATCTTTCAGATCCCTTAGAAGTCCAGAACGGTTCACGGAGGCGCGGAAACGGCTTATCAAGCTCTCGCCAGTTTCACCCTCTCGTAGCGTAACGTGCGAAATGGCTAACCTCCTCTTTTGAGTTGGAACGCTGAAGGGGCAGGATTGCCCCGGCTGCTTCGACTTAGCCAAGCTAACAGCAGCATTTTCCGAAGGAATTGGTCCGCCTGCCCGGTATAGGGGCGATTGGCAGTCGCCCTCGGCACGGGGGTGGGCTAACCTTAACGCAAACTGCTCTAGTAGCGTCGCGAACGGGTGGCGTTTCGCCTGCTGTAGCATTCCCCGCAATAGACAGGCCTGTCGTCGCGAGGCTGGAAGGGAACTTGCGTTTCCTTACCACACTGTGCGCACACAGCAGGGTACATTTCCCTCCGCGTTTGCCAGCCGCTATGGGAGCTGCCACTGCTTGCCCTGTCGCTCCGTCGAGCTTCTCGACAGGCTGGGCAGCGTTTTGGGAGATTGGTGTATCCCTTCTGCTGGAAGTATTCCTGATCGTCCGCGCTAAAGGTGAAGTCTTTCCCACAGTCCTGGCAGTTGAGGGTTTTGTCCTGGTAGCTCATTGGTGACCTCCTTTCGCTGAGTAGTTGGCGATGGCTTGGTCACCGGAGCGCGGGACACGTGGGGAATCCCGGGGGAAGACTAAACTATCACCACCGCCCTAAGTCTACCACAAGGCGTTGCCTGTGGCAACTGCACTTGAACATTTCATCGAGCGATCATATAATGATTTTCGTGGAAGCTTAGCGAGTGGTAAGTTTATGGGACGATGGTTTGGAGGGCCAAGTGAAGATCACTCTTGAAACCTCCTGCCCTTGGTTGGCGGCTCGATGGAACCGGGAGGAGCGAGGTGCTCACCCTAGCGAAGATAACGCCTGCTATCTGTGGGACGAGGTCGGCGTCCCTCCTGATGTGGTCGAGTACTGCGCTGGCACTCTCCCCTGGCACGGTGAGCGGTTTGTTCCTGTCCCGGTAGAGACGCAGTGGTCAATTTGCCTCACCGAGCACTATGGAAGTTGTCGGTGGCTGCGCGAGCGGCAGTGGTACCGCCGTGAACTGGCGCTTGTATGCCCGCTGCTGGGGGCACAGCAGGATAGAAAACACAAGCACCTTTATCCTTCCGTTCTGAACCATTGCCACGCTCGCCAGGCTACCGAGAGCGATAGACAAAGCCGGCTGGGGTCGGTTGTAAGATTCATTGGAAAAGGGAAGATAAGACCACGGTGGATTAGACCAAGATGGAGGCCAGTGGAGCATGGCAAGCAGAGGGACCTCTGCTTGACAGAGCGATTCGTCAATTGCGAGCTGTACCAGGCTTCCTTGCGCGAGCACTGACGTTCTACATTGTAAGCACCACTCTATAAGTATCTGCCCTCTGGGCATCTTCGAAGGCGGTTGATATCTGCGAGAGTGGGTAGGTCCTCGAAATCAGCGGCTTCAGATCCAGCGCGCGGCTGGATAAGATGGCCGCCGCTCTGAGGAAATCCTCGTGGTCTTGCCCAACCGTTCCGGTCAAGACGATTTCCTTCCCGTGGAACAGGTTCGGATCGAGACTTATTCTCATCCCTCTAGGGTGGAAACTGGCGTAGCAATGTACTCTCCCGGCCTTAGCTACTGCCTGAATCGACTGCTCCACCGCCCTGGCTATTCCAACAGCCACGAATATGATATCGGCTCCCCGGTCGGATGTGATTTGCCGAACCCGAGCTACAAAGTCCTCCTGCAAGGGGTTGATTGTGTGGTCCGCGCCCAGTGCCCGTGCCATTTCCGCTCGTGTAGGAATGGGTTCACTCACGATAACGGTTGTCTGAGCGCGCTTGGCTAAGATAAGATGGAGAAGTCCCATAATTCCGGCCCCCACGACGACGATGTAATCGCCGGAGTGAACAGAAGCCTTCTTGAGGCTTCTCAGGACACAGGCCAACGGCTCGGCAAGGGCGGCCTCGACGAAGGGGACGGAATCATCTATTCTGAACATACGGCGGGTGTCGACGGCCAGATACTCCCCGAATCCGCCTGGCCCGAATGGCTCATTGCTTATCCTGTCCTGCCACAGCAGGTTATCGCAGAGATTGTCGTTGCCTCGCCGGCAGGAGTCGCACTGGTGGCATCGAACCAGATTGTCCAGCCCAATGGCCACGTGGTCTCCGATGTTCACACCTGGTAACGATCCTGCCCCTAGCTCTTCGACGATGCCCGAGATTTCGTGCCCTCCTAGCATAGGGTAAAAGCCCGCCTTATCTGAGCCTTTGAACACGCGCATCTCCCAGGTGCAGATTCCGCACGCCTTTATGCGAACCAGGCCTTGCCTAGGCCCTGGCTTGGGAATAGGCACTTGTTCTAGTTCGACGCGCCCTGGGGCCACGATCACCGCTCTTGTCATCATCTTCGCCATTCGAATTGCACCTCGCCATCGAGTTCATCTCGCGACTGAACAACTGAGACCAATCACTTATCAGCCAAACGATATGGCACCACAAACGTCACCGGGTCGCTCGGTGCCGCTATTTCTGCAATGCTGTCGGGCCGTCGATCGGGTCGTCGAACTGAAGCAGGTTCTGCGCTTCTTCCAGGGTCGCGTCCTCGTGGATGATTGCTGCTAGAGCCCTAGTAATGTTGCGCGCGTTGTAACTACCCCATATGTTTCGTCCCATAGCAACGCCCGCTGCCCCTGCGTCGACTGCCTCTCGGGCTAGACGCAGGACATCTCTTGCCGACTCCATCTTTGAGCCGCCAAGCACTACGACCGGGACATAACACGCGTCCAAAGCCGATCTGAATCCATCAACGGTGCCGGTGTACTGGGTCTTAATGAAGTCCGCTCCCAGCTCGGCACCCATCCTTACCGCTGATCGTATGGCCTCCACAGTTCGCGATTCTTCACCCCCTTCGAAGCCTTGAGGGAGCATTTCCGCCAGCAGTGGCACGTTCCAGGATCTGCACTCTGCCGCAAGCTGCGCCAGGAAATGTAGGGTATCGTGCTCGAACCGTGAGCCAGGAAAACCCATGCAGGCAATGGCATCGGCGCCAATCCTGAGCCCGTCCTCTGCCCGGTAGAGCAATCGTGCTGCACCGGAACTGCCTCCAGTCACTCTGTCGACTCGGAGGATGAGCCCCGCACGCCCAATTTCCTCGGCAAAGCGCACGGCCAGACCGTAGGTCGCTAAGATAGCGTCTGCTCCGCCTTCGATCACCGAGTTTATTGCGTTCGCCGGATTCTCCAGCCCTGCCAGCGCTCCGAACGCCAAACCGTGATCCATCGCCACTATCAGCGTACGGCCATCTTGGCCGAATATCCTTCTCATTCGGCGCCACTTCTCGCTAGCCACGGTAGCCCCTCGCCCGTACGACGTTGAAAATTGCTTTCTCACGCATTTGTTGTGAGTGGCCAACAACGTGCGCTTATGTTGTAGACATTAGGCATTCACGGTCCGTCTCCGCCACTCCATCGATCCCAAAGTGCTGAAGTTCTTGCTCCTGGTTCTCTGTCCCAAAGGAGTTGGTAGGCCGACTGCGGAAGCTGCGATCGTTCGGAACATTGTGTCTCGGCCGTACCTGCCCGTCCCAGAAGCTTGTGCTCAAGGTACGGGCTTCACCATAGAATACCACGGCCACAAGCGAAAAGCCAGAGGAACGGCCTCACGAAACATGTTTCCCCGAAAGCTTGACATACTCCGTTGCTCGTGATAGGCTGCAACTTGCAATCTGTGAGAGTAGATTGACCCCGCGCACATAGCCCCGATTGGTTTGGAAAAGCGCTTAGGCGAGGTGCAAGGATTGATCCCTTTCAGGCTAGTAAGGAGGGAAAGGTGTCCAGCTTGGAACAGTATGGTAGAGTCTTCGAAACCGATGTCCTTGTGGTTGGAGGTGGCCTGGCCGGCGTGAACGCTGCCATCGCAGCAGCCGAGAAAGGGTCAAAGGTCATCGTCCTGGATAAGGCCGGAATCGAGAGGAGCGGTTCTATCGGCGGAGGCGTGGATCATTTCCAAGCATTCCTGGAGACGGGCGAACCGTGGGATACCCGAGAGGCTTACCTTGAATACGCTGGCAGAATAGCTCGAGGCGCGGTGAACTTGAAGGTCATCAACCAGATATACTGCCGCGAGCTTCCGGCCGCAATTGAGCGGCTGGCGCGCGTGGGTAACCCGGTAACGCAGCCGGATGGAACCTACTACCGCACGCAATCCCTCGGGCAGCCAGGCCCGTATATGGTTAATTTCAACGGCAAGCATCTAAAGCCCAGATTAGCTGCAGAAGTCAAGAGACTAGGCTGCCAGGTGATTGAGAAGGTTGCGGTCACTAGCCTCTTGACAAGCGATGGAAGGGTGGCCGGAGCGATAGGCTTCAATATCCGAACCGGCGAAATGGTCGTCGTTCGAGCGAAATCTTTGGTGCTGTCTACTGGAAATACCAATCGACTTTTCCAGAACCCCACGGGCATCCCGTTTAACACGTGGCAGTGCCCGGCGGATACCGGAGCGGCTCAGTCAATGGCCTTTCGAGCGGGGGCGGCGGTGACCAACATGGAATACATTCGCCTCACCGTGGTTCCCAAGGGCTTCAGCGCTGCCGGTTTGAACGCCCTGACCGGGATGGGAGGAAAGCTCCTCAACGCACTGGGAGAGGAGTTTATGCCCCGCTACCACCCGGCCGGAAGCAAGGGACCGCGCTTTAAGCTCGTGGAGGGAGTCCTGATGGAAATCCAGAATGGACGTGGACCCATCTTCGTGGACTGCCGCCATTTTTCAAAAAAGGATATGGAGCACCTCAACGCTACCTTGGGCTACGACAAGGATACGCTGCCCGACTTCATTCGTCAGAAGGGCCTCGATCTATCCAAGGACCTACTCGAACTGATGGTTTCCGAGGGAATGCAGTCTGGACCGTCCGAGGTCTGCGCGAGCGGAATCAAAATCGACGAAACGTGCGCATCCACACTGCCAGGAGTCTATGCGGCGGGAGATTGCGCCGATCAAACCCGCTGCTGCAGTCCCTCAATAGCTGGCGGCTATGCGGCAGGCAAGGGGGCGGCAAATTACGCTCAAACAGTGGTCCGTCATTACCCTGTCGACGACGAGCAAGTTGAAAGGGAGAGACAGAGAGTCTTTGCTCCATTGAGACGCGACGAAGGCGTTACCTACCGCGAGTTCGAGGACGTTCTCAGGAAAATAATGTGGGATAACGTCGGAGTTGCACGGACTGACGCTAGTCTGCGGACTGCTTTGGAGAAACTGGAAAGGCTCGAAGAGTACAAAGATCGTCTCACTGCCGGGAACCTCCACGAATTGATGCGGGCGAACGAGGCGCAGGAAATGTTGCTGGTGAGCAAGTTGAGTGCGCTGGCTTCGCTGCATCGCAAAGAGACTCGTTTCGGCGTCTATCACCGCCGCGTCGATTATCCAGAGACGGACGATGCCAACTTCTGTGGCCAGTTTGTCCTACAGAAAGCTGGGGACGAGATCAAGGTAACCTTTAATCCACTAACGTACGAGATACCGGAGAGTTAATGAATCTCGCTCCTCGTGGGCTTGACAGGTAATGAGTTGCAGTGGTAGGCTATGAACCGCTGGTCGAAATTGCGGCCCGAGATTCTTCTCTATCGCAAACCTGCCGTTACAGTCTTGTCTGATGGCGCAAGAAGACTTTCTGTACAGCGGTTGCATGCCCAGCTGCCTCGGCGGAAGTGTTCGAACGAACGTATGCGTGTAATCTGTAACCTCTGGTTGGCGCTGAGTCGCCATTGATGATTAACGATTCGAGAACGTAGCCACAAAGTCTCCGCGTAGTCTAGTGGGGGCTGATGCACCTGCTGTCCACGGGAGGCGCGCATCGCGCTATTACACTGTTGTTCTAAGGAGGTTACTATGGGTCACCGAAAGGTCTCGCTCTGCATCGCGCTGGTTGTCATCGTCTCGTTGCTCCTGTCTGCCTGTGGTCCTGCCGCGGCGCCTACTCCAACGGCCACCCAGCCTGCGGCCGCGCCTGCCGCTACCAAGCCGGCAGCCCAGGCTACAAAGCCGGCATCTGAGGCGGCTAAACCGGCGGCAGAAGCCACCAAGGTGCCTGCGGCTGGGCCTACCAAACCGGCTGCTGCGCCCAAGCCACCAGAAGGGCCTCTGCCGAAAAGCGTCACGCTGGCTACAGCTGCTTCAGGCACAACCCTCTACTCGATGGGCACTGGACTGGCCAAGGTCGCAAGCGACGCGGGTCCAATGCAGGTCATCCTCCAACCGTTCTCGGGGGGTCCGGCCTGGATTCCACAGATGACTTCGGCAGGGAAACCCGAGGTTGGGCTTCTCAACTCGGTTGAAGGTTGGCAGGCCTTGACCGGCAAGGCTACTCCCAAGCCTCTCCCGGAAGGGATGAGCATACCTGCCCCGTATGATAAGGCTTACAGCAACTTGCGGGCGCTGATGATGGGCACCGATTTGACGACGGGTATGCTGGTGAAGAAAGACTCCAAGTACCAGAGCGCTAGCGACCTCAAAGGGGCCCGGATCGCCTGGGGGTTCAAGGCTCACGCTGGAGCCGCGCTGGCAGCCTACACGAACGCTGCCCTGATGGGATTCACGCCAAACAAGGATTTCCAACCGGTGGAGGTTGCAGACCCGACGGCAGCGGTCCGTGCCCTGGCTGAGGGGCGGCTGGATGCGGCGTGCGTTGCGGTAGGTATGGGCACCATCGCGGAAGCTGACGCACAGGTGGGCGTGCGCTACTTGGACGCTCCCAAAGACTCGGCCAATCTAAAGGTAGCTCAGGGCATGATGCCCGGCGGGCGCGTGGTTACCCTCAAAGGGGGATCTTCGGCTGGAGTCCCCAAGGATACGCAACTGTGGGGTTACCCGACCGTTCTGCTCGTGCCGAGCAATATGCCCGACAACGTGGCTTATACTCTGGTCAAGACCTGGTGGGACAACTATGCGAAGCTAGCGCCCCTGTCCCCACAGCTGGCAGATTGGAAACCCGACATCTTCGTCTCCAAGACGGCTACGGTTCCTTACCACCCCGGTGCAATCGCCTTTTATAAGGAAAAAGGCGTGTGGACCAAGGATATGGAGGATGCCCAGCAAGAGCTCCTGAAAGGCGAGTTGTTATTCCTGAAGTAGCGAGATGCCTTGAGCCTTCCATGGCTGGACGGATGTGAATTCAGGAAGAGCACTGTATAAGAGAGAGGGGGGCACAATGAACTACAAGAGGACCACGATTGCAATTTCGTTGGTAGTGACCTTGGCGCTTTTAGTCTCGGCGTGCACGTCTGCCGGCACGGCGACACCTACGCCTACCAAACCAGCGGCCGCGACGGCAGCAGCGAAGGCGCCCGCGGCTGAGGCAACTAAGCCTGCAGCGCAGGCTACAAAGCCGGCGGCTGAGGCAGCCAAACCCGCAGCAGAATCAACTAAAGTGCCAGCAACTGAGGCTACCAAGCCGGCTGCTGCTCCGAAACCTCCCGAAGGGCCGTTGCCAAAGAGCCTGACTATGGGCACACTCTCGCCAGGCTCGACGCTTAACGCCGTAGCGACGGGTTTGTCCAAGGTAGCAAGCGACGTGGGGCCCATGCAGGTGATCGTTCAGCCGTTCTCGGGCGGGCCAGCGTGGATTCCGCAGATGATGTCCACTGGAAAGCCAGAGGTCGGCGTCCTCAACGTTGTGGAGGCGTGGGAGGCGTTCACCGGTAAGGCCACTCCCAAACCTCTTCCCGGCGGGGCTACTATACCCAGTCCGTACGATAAGGCTTACGGAGATCTGCGCGGTCTCCTGACTGGCACTGACCTCGTCGTTGGTATCCTCGTCAGGAAGGACTCGAAGTACCAGACCCCGGAGGACCTGAAGGGCGCCAGGGTAGCGTGGGGATTCAAAGCTCATCCCGGAAACGCCCTCGCTACTTATGCCAACTTCGCTCTGGCTGGAATGACGGCTAACGATATCCAGCCAGTGGAGGTACCAGACGCGACCGCTGGCGTGCGTGCTTTGCAGGAGGGCAGAGTTGATGCCGCGTGCGCCGCAGTCGGCATGGGGGTTATCGCGGAAGCAGATGCTCAGGTTGGTGTGCGTTTCCTGGATGCGCCCAGCAATCCTACACCAGAGAACATGAACGTGGCCCAGGGCATAATGCCGGGTTCTAGAATCACGAAGCAGAAAGCTGGTTCTTCTGCTGGCTTGGTGAAAGATACCAATATCTGGTCCTACCAGATCATCGTGGTCACATCCACCAAGCTTCCGGACAACGTCGCCTATACCCTCGTCAAGACTTGGTGGGAAAACAACGACAAGCTCAAGCCTTTGCACGTTTCGTTCACGGATTGGACGACTAATCTCTATGTTTCCAAGACGACGACCATCCCGTACCATCCCGGCGCTATCGCCTTCTATAAAGAGAAGGGCGTGTGGCCTGCGGAAATGGACCAAAATCAGCAGGTACTTTTGAAAGGTGAGCTGCCATTTCTGAAATAGCGGTTGCGCGCTGACAAGACGGGGCTTCCAGCATTGGAAGCTTCGTCTTTACCCTGAACGAGTGTTACCTGGCTCTTCTCCTAGACTCTAGAACTGGAAGGCGCTGTCCCCGGAATAAGTGGCAGTTGCGACAGAGGAGTAAGACTTGGACGAATCAGTTAAATTCAGAACTCTTCACGGCCCGATGGCTTTGGTACAGAAGACCCTTCTATGTTTGATCCCTGTCCTAGGAATTATCTTCATTCTTGACATTCCCAGCTACCTGCGGATATCGGTTCCACAGGGCCAGTATCTCGGCGTGTTCGTGGCTCTCATTCTTGGCTCTGTCTTCATAGTGGCGCCCCCGACAGCGAAATCGGCTCGCGATCGGGTTCCGTGGTACGATATGGTGCTGTCCGTACTCGGCCTCACTGTAGGACTTTATCTCACTGTTCGCTACGACGATATCCTCATCCATATGGGACAGCCAGGCCCTGATCGGCTGATTCTGGCTGCTATAGCCGTCTTGTTAGTGCTCGAGGCCAACCGACGTATCTCGGGATGGATACTGGTGATCATCGGGACAGCTTTCATACTTTACGCCGCGTACGCCGATTTAGTGCCTGGCGGGTTTGCTGGCTCGGCGACCCCTTGGCCTCAGTTGGTGAATTACCTGTATGTCGACACTAATTCTTTGCTTGGGCTTCCCGTGGCTGTAGCGGCTACAACGGTTCTGGCTTTTGTTTACTTTGGTTCTGTCCTGAACGCGACGGGAATCGGGCAGTTCTTCACCGATTTCGCTGCAGCGGCTATGGGGAAATACCGTGGCGGTGGCGCTAAGATAGCCGTGGTTTCTTCGAGCCTGTTTGGTATGATATCTGGGAGCGCCGTGTCCAACGTCGTGGTGGTTGGCAATCTGACCATCCCCCTTATGAAGAGAACCGGTTACAAGGCACATGTAGCCGGCGCAATTGAGTCAGTGGCCTCGACTGGAGGGCAACTTATGCCTCCGGTGATGGGAGCGGCCGCGTTCATCATCGCCCAGTTCCTGGCTATTCCCTACCGCGACGTGGCTATCGCTGCTATCCTGCCGGCTATCCTCTATTACCTGTGTTTGTATGTCCAGGTAGACCTTGAGGCGGCTCGGCATGGCCTCCGTGGAGCAGGGGGTATTGAGAAAGCAGCGCTACGCGTTGCCACGGTGCTACGCAATGGCTGGCTTTTTGCTGTTCCGGTATTAGCTCTGGTTTTCTTGCTTTTCTTCGCGGGCATCGCGGAGGGCAAGGCCGGGCTGGGAGCAGCGTTCCTAGCGCTCGTCCTGGCTCTTTCCAAGCGGGAGTTGCGACGCAACCTGTGGTGGATAATCAACTCTCTGGAGCAGACCAGTCGAGTGCTGCTGGACGTGGGAGTGATCGTTGCTCTGGCCGGTCTGATAGTCGGAGTTATGCAAGTAAGCGGCCTGGCCTTCATTCTTTCCAATGCACTCGTGAATCTCGCTGGCGGCAACGTGGTGATTCTGTTGATCCTGACTGCCGTGGTGGCTTTGATTCTGGGAATGGGCATGCCCACTTCAGCGGTGTACATATTGCTGGCCGTGATGGTGGCGCCGGCGCTCGTCCAGCTGGGGTTGCTTCCATTGGCGGCGCATCTCTTCGTCTTCTATTTCGGCATGCTGTCCATGATTACGCCTCCAGTGTGTCTGGCGGCGTATGCTGCTGCTGCCATAGCTAGGTCAGACTTCTGGAGGACTGGCTACGAGGCAATGCGCCTTGCCGGTGTTGCCTACGTAGTGCCCTTTATGTTCGTCGCTTCTCCCGCGCTGCTGTTGCGAGGAGGTTGGGAAGATATAGTGCTCACCGCGGTTACTGCTGTCATAGGCACCGTACTGCTGGGCACGGCGTTAGTCGGATATTTCGTCCGTGAGTTGGGTTGGTTACAAAGAATCATTATAGGCGCGTGTGGAATCGCGTTAATATGTCCGACCAACGTTCAGGGCATCGGCAATGCCAGCTGGATCATCAACCTGGCTGGCCTCGTTGTAGCTACTCCGGTTTTAATCTATGAATGGCGGCAAAGGCCAGCTCCAGCTGTACAGCCCCAGATGTGACCTACAAGATTCGACGAAGGAGGCGGAAATACAAGGAAATGCCCAAGGATCTAAGACAGTTTATTAGTTCTCTTAAAGAGCAGTACCCTGACGACATCGTCGAGGTTAGCCGGCACGTTCGCCCCAATCAGTACGAGGTCACGGCTATTCTGGAACAATTGGATCGGGAAAAGAAGTATCCCGTTGTTCACTTCAAGTCCACTGAGAACCTCCGTGAGGAGAAGTCACAGTTTAGCATCGTGTCGAACATATTTGGAACGCGGGAACGCTGTGCCACTGCATTGAATTTCCCTCGCGACCAGGCCAAGATGCCTTTGAGCCTCGAGTACGCGCGACGGGAACAGACGACGGTGAAGGCGGTAACCGTCTCGTGTAGTGAGGCTCCGGTAAAGGCGAACGTGGAGACGGGCGACAGGGTGGACATACGCAAGCTGCCGATAGTAAGGCATTTTGAGATGGACCTTGGTCCGGTTCTCACGCTTGCTTGTATTCTCAAGGACCCCGACGAGGGCTTCTACGATGTCTCTTTTGTAAAGACTTTCTATCGTGGTCCACGGGAAGTGGGTGTTTCCATACATTCTCCGCATCTGGAGCGTATCCTGGCCAAGTACGAGGCTCGGGGTAGGAGAGCCCCCGTAGTCAACATCCTCGGACACCACCCCGCCTTTTTCCTTGGTGCCTTGAGCCTCGCACCTTATGGGACCAACGACTACGACGCGGTTGGTGGCTTTCTGGATGAGCCCCTTAGGTTGGTTCCTTCGGAAACTTGGGGAGAGGAATTCCTAGTGCCAGCCGACGCGGAGATTCTTATCGAGGCAGAGATAATCCCGGGTGAACGTGTGGCTGTGGACCCATTTGGAGAAGTCACTCGCCACTACCAGGCTCAGTGCCTTCGCCCAGTGGCCGAGGTGACGGCCGTGACCTACAGAGATAACGCAATTCTCCAGGATATCTTTTCGGGACACCAGGGACATTGGAATCTAGGTGGTATTCCTAAAGAGGGCAGCATTTACAACGCGGTCAACAGGAAGTTCGGGGGAGTCAGAGGCGTTCATATGCCCTACTCTGGCTGCTCGCGATTTGTCTGCTACATTTCCGTTGAAAAGAAGGTGGAGGGCTGGCCCAAGGTCATCGGAATGGAGGTGTTAACACACACCAAACTGATGCAGTGGGTGGTTGTTGTCGACGAGGAAATCGACC
>Ga0315298_1005825_pt1 | contig 17173 bp, 12 predicted proteins | sample WHS_1_MG_FD_203077 | JGI IMG/M metagenome (GOLD analysis project Ga0315298, IMG submission 203077) | Extremophilic microbial mat communities from Washburn Hot Springs, YNP, Wyoming, USA - WHS_1_MG | ecosystem: Environmental > Aquatic > Thermal springs > Hot (42-90C) | place: USA: Wyoming...
CCAGCGTGCGTTCAGCGGCCGCTAGGATGTCCGTCAGCGGTTCGCGAGCGGGCAATCGATCCGCACCCATCGGGATTCGCGCCTAATCTACAGCCTTAGCCCTCAGGCCACCTTCCATCATCGACGCTGCCGGCGATGTGGTGCGTGTCGTTGAACAGGCGCAGGCGCCAGTTGCCTTCCTCGCCGGCGATGATCGACACGCCGGTGTTGTCCAGGGCCAGTCGGCGGGTTGTGTCGAAGCTAAGGCTCAATGCCTCCGCCAGCAGCGCGCGGATGGTGCCGCCGTGGCTGACGAGGCAGATCGTCTCGCCGGGGTGGGCGGCAGCGATGCCGTGGAAGGCCAGCGCCACCCGACGCTGAAATTCGACCCACGATTCGCCGTCGGGACGGCGAGTGTGGATCGGGTCCGCCATCAACTGGGCGTAGATCTCGGGGTCGCGCGCGCGGGCTTCGGCATAAGTGAGGCCTTGCCAGCGTCCGACGTCCATTTCGCGGAGCCCTGTCACCAGGCGCACGCGGAGGCCGTGCTCGCGGGCGATCGCCTCGGCCGTGGCGCGCGCCCGCCTGAGGTCGCTGCTGTAGACGGCGCTGAACGGCGCGTCCTTGAGGCGCCGCGCGACGGCGGCGGCCTGCCTGAGGCCGACCGGGCTGAGCGCGGTATCGAGGTGACCCTGCCAGATGTGCGCGGCGTTCTCGGCCGTCTCGCCGTGCCGGACAATGTAGATGGTCGTCTCCATGGCTCTTCCTCCGCGGGGCGCGCGGCGTGCGTCGGCGCGCCTCAGCGCATGATCAGGATGATCACAACCGTCAGTGTGATCAGCGACAGGACCGTGGTGGCCATGACGTTCGACGAAGCCAGCTCAGGTTCGGTATCGTACTCCGAGGCGAGGATCGAACTGTTGACTGCGCAGGGCATGGCCGCCTCGAGGATGATCGCCTTCTGGGTGAGGCCGCCGACGCCGACCAGCGCCGTGAAGCCGAGCGCGATCAGCGGCGAGACGATCAGTCTGAGGAAGGTGGTCAGTGAGATGGCCTTGAGAAAGCCGGGCCGCACTTTCACGCTGCTGAGCTGGATGCCCAGGACGATCAGAAAGAGCGGCACTGACGCCCCGGCGAGCATCTCGACCGGACGCGCCAGGGCGAGCGGCAGGCGCCAGCCGTTTATCTGGAAAAGCAAGCCGAGCAGCGCTGCGTAGAGGGCCGGCATGCCGGCGACGCTCCGCAGCGCTTCTTTCGTGCCGCCGCGACCGCGGGCGCAAACGAAGACGCCGAGGCTGTTGGTGGCCACGCTCATGACGACCATAAAGATGACGGCCCGGTCGAAGCCGCCCTGGCCAAGGGCGAACAGCGTCACCGGCAGGCCGTAGTTGCCGGCGTTCATGAAGCCGGTGCCGATGGCGACGGCGGCCGCGGTGAGCGGCGGCAAGCCGGCGAGCCGCGCCGCCGCGGCGCCGAGCGCCGTCATGATGACGATCAGCGCCGCGGCGCAGGCGACGATGACGAGGAATTCGCCCGGCATGATGTCGGCCGTCGAGAGCGAGTTGAAGACCAGCGCCGGAGTCAAAATGTAGAGGGCGACCCGCGAGACCGATTTGCCGTCAATACGTAAAGTCTTGCCGGCAATGTAGCCCAGGGCTGCGACGAGGAAGACCGGGACGACATTGTCGATGAGGACCATGGCGGCTACACCTGCCTTCGTTGCTTCGGGAGGCGAATAACATTAACATAATAACATCCGCCTGCCGTGCCCGACAAGACAGCTCCTTCCTCGAACGAAAGCGAACAGGATGAGCGAGCGGGCCGGCGGCAGCCAAGCTGTCGCCGGCCGACGCCCGGTGGGGAGCCGCGAGGCGTGAATCAGCGATCCTACTGCCGCTTTCGCTCCGGCTTCGGCACATAGGCCAGAGGCAGGCCGGTGATCTGCGCCGTCAGGTCATCGAGGGCGACCAAGTCCTCGCGCCCCACGGCCGACAGGGACGACTTGCCGAGCGCCCGCACCGCTTCGCTCATCTCGTGAGTGCAACTGCGGAGGTAATTGGCGAGGTCGCGCGCGCCTCGTTCGACGTCGAAGCGCCTGGACTGCTTTCCTTTGTACCACAGGAGCTGCGTCAGCGGCTCGAACGGCAGCGACTTGCCGATTTGCGAATGGGCCACGGCGAACAGCGCCATGGTGCCGAGGGCCACCGCGTCAGCACCCAGGGCGAGCGCTTTGAGATAGTCGCCCGGCGTGGACAATCCGCCGGAGATGATCAGGCTGATCTCGCGCCGGGGATCGAGGCGGTCGAGCGCCCGGCGGGCCCGGCAGAGGGCGTAGAGCGTTGGCAGGCCGAAGTCGTCCGCGAGGATGGGCGGCGCGCCGTGCGATCCGCCCTCGGCGCCGTCGACGACGACGACGTCGGCGCCAGCCCTGACGGCGATCGCGATGTCGTCCTCGAGATCGTCGCCGGCTGCCAGTTTCACGGCGATCGGCGCGCCGCCGGTGAGGTTCCGCAGACGGGTGATCAGGCGCGCGAGATCGCGGGCCGAGTCGACGCCGGGCTGCCGCGACTCGCTGACGGCATCCTTACCGGGTTTAAGCCCGAGCCGGCGGCGCAGCCGCGGCCCGATGCGGGCGGCGGCCGTCTTGTGGCCGAGGCCGGCGAACGCCCCTTGGCCGATCTGGATCTCGACCATGTCCGCTTGGCGCAGCACCGACTCGTCCTTCGCCCAGGTTCCGCGATTGTACTGCAAGATGAGTTTCGCGGCCGCGGCGCGCTCGGACGGCAGCCACGGCCCCTCACCGGTGTTGCTGGCCGTCTCGGCCAGCGCCGCGCCGCGCGCGATGGCCACTTTGGCTGCTTCGCTGAGGGCCAGACCGTACGCCATCCCTGCGATCAGGAGCGGTGTGCCCAGGCGGAGCGGTTTTTTGGCCCGCCGCCCGATGATGACGCCGGTCGCCACTGGGGCGGTGAGCGGCGTCGGCAGGCGGTGCAGCTGAGCAGGGTTGAACATCAGACCGTGGAAACCGGGATGGTGCCGAAGCGTGCCGAGCGGGCGCAGGAGCGCGCGCCCGGTCGCCGCCCGCAAGCCGGTCTCGATCAATGCCTGCGGTCCGCTTCGGGCCGCCGCCCCGACCAACTCCCAGAGGTTCTCCGAGAAAACATCATTGCTGAGGATGCCGAGGGCGAGGCGCGCGGCCGCCCCGAACGCCGCGCGCGCCAGCCAGGGCAGCGCCGCGGCGCCAGCCGCCCCTGCCGCGACGCCTAGCGCGAATTGATTGTCGTGGCGCGATCGGTGCACCGCAATGACCTCCATTCGGCGTAGTGTGCTCTTGTAGTTTGCCCACCGGTGCCTCGCGGCGGCAGGAAGCTTACGGAGCGACACGAATATCGAGGTATGCCTGAAAGGGGCTGATGTGAGATGACAAGAAGGCCAATGGTTGTGGGCCGCAAGGGCATGATCGCGGCGGCCGAGCCGTTGGCGGCGCTGACCGGCATGAAGGTGTTGGCCGACGGCGGCAACGCCGTCGACGCAGCTATTGCCACCGCCGCCGTGCTTGACGTAACGATGCCGATGATGACCGGACTGGGCGGCGATGCGTTCATGCTGGTCTATGAAGCCGCGACCGGCCGCGTCACGGCCGTCAACGGCAGCGGCGCCGCGCCGCTCGGGGCGAGGCGGGAGTTCTACGCGGAGCAGGGATTCGCGAAGATGCCGACCGAAGGCGTCCTCTCGGTGGCCGTCCCCGGGGCAGTAGATGCTTACGTCACGGCGCTCGAGCGGTTCGGCACGCGCGACCTCGAGTATCTGCTTCGGCCGGCCATCGGCTATGCGGCCGAGGGCTTCGCCGTCAACGCCTGGACGGCGCGGCAGATTGCCGCGGGCGCGGAGAAGCTGCGGCGGTTCCCGGAGAGCGCGGCCATCTTTCTCAGGGAAGGCCAACCGCTGCAGCCGGGGGATGTCCTCGTGCAGACCGACCTGGCGCGCTCGCTGGCGGCAGTGGCGCGCGGCGGGCGCGAGGCGTTCTACCGGGGCGAGCTCGCCGAGCGCATGATCTCGTACCTCATCTCCGAGGGCGCGCCGTTCGCGGGCAGCGAGTTCGCGGACCATCGCTCGTGGGTCGGCCTGCCGCTTACAACTGAGTATCGCGGCTTCCGCATCCACCAGACACCGCCGCCGTCGCAGGGTCTGATCATGCTCGAGGAACTCAACATCGTCGAGGGGTTCGACTTGGCCGCGCTGGAGCCGGAGAGCGCCGCGGCAGTACACATCCTGATTGAGGCCAAGCGGCTGGCCTTTGCTGACCGCCTGCGCTACGCCGGCGATCCGGCGTTCGTTGATTTCCCGCTGCGCGGCCTGCTCAGCCGCGAGTACGCCGCCCTTCGCCGCCAGCGGATCGTCCCCGACCGCGCCCTGGCCGACGTGCCGGTCGACGACGCCCTGCCGTTTGACGGTGATACGACCTCGTTCGTCGTCGTCGATGCGCAGGGGAACGCGGTGTCGTTCATTGAGAGCCTCTCGCTCGCCTGGGGCTCCGGCGTCACCGTCCCCGGCACCGGCATCTTGCTCAACGACCGCGCCGGGCGCGGCTTCACGCTCCGCGCCGACCATCCGAACTGCATCGCACCCGGCAAGCGGACCATGCACACGCTCAACACTTGGCTGGTCACGCGCGACGGGCGGCTCGCCATGCTCGGCAACACGCCCGGCGGCGACGGTCAGCCGCAGTGGAATCTGCAGGTGCTCACCCATCTGATCGATTTCAGCCGCACCGCCCAAGAAGCGGTCGAGGCGCCGCGCTGGACGAGCGTCCCGGGCACCGACCCGGCCAATGAGGACAACCCGGTTGAGGTGGTGCTCGAGGATCGCTTCCCACGCGCGACCATCGACGAACTGGCCGCAAAGGGGCACCGCACGCGCGTTGTCGGTCCCTGGGCCGCGGGCGGAGGCGCGATGGTGATCACCGTCGACCCAAAGACCGGCGTCCGCGCCGCTGGCTGCGACCCGCGCGTCGAGGGCGCGGCACTGGCCGAATGAATCACCGGAAACGGAGGATCCCGGACAATGGTTCAGGCAATCCTGTTTGACCTCGATGGCACGCTGCTCGACTGCGACATGGATCTGTTCCTCGTCCATTACACGAAACTGCTGGCCGAGAGCGTGGCCGACCGCATCGCGCCGCCGCTGCTGGTGAAGCAACTGATGGCTTCCACGGAAGCGATGGTGCGGAACCTTGACCCGCGCGTCACCAACCGCGAGGCGTTCAACGCCGACTTCTTCCCGAAGCTCGGCTACGATGTCAGGGAGATGGAGCCGGTCTTCGACCGCTTCTACCGCGAGCGGTTCCCGCTGTTGCGCGAGCGGGCTAAGCGCAAACCGGCGGCTCGCCGGGTGGTCGAGGCGGCGCAGCGGCGGGGCTGGGACATCGTCGTCGCGACCAACCCGGTCTTCCCGCGGATCGCCATCGAAGAGCGGCTGCGCTGGGCCGGCGTCGCCGACCTGCCGTGGAAGCTCATCACGGCATACGAAGATATGCACTTCTGCAAGCCGAACCCAGAGTACTATCAAGAGATCCTGTCGTTGATCGGCCGCCGGCCGGAGGAGTGCCTGATGGTCGGCAACGACACGCTCGAGGACCTCGTGGCGCGCAAGCTCGGCATCTGGACCTATCTGGCCGAGGAAAACATCATCGATCGCGGCGCGGCGGGCTTTCAACCGCACCTGCGGGGCCGCCTGGACGACCTTCTGCCGCTGATCGAGCGCGGCGAGCTGGTAGACGCCCTGCGTGCCGCGCAGCGGAGCGCGTGAGCGCGGCGACGGCGAACGGGACGACAGAGGCCATGCGAAGGACGACTTCGCATGGCCTTTTCTGCACGCCGCGCTGTCGGCACGTCGCGCACTCGGCACTGCCCGGCCTATCCGAGCACGACCTCGGCGGCCTGCCGGATCGCCTCTTCGAGCCGGTCGACGTTCGGCCCGCCGCCTTGGGCGACGCGCGGATTGCCGCCGCCGCGCCCGTCCACCAGGGGCAAAGCGTCCTTGAGCAACTTGTTCATGTCCTGCGTCAATCCGTCCGAGCGCGCGAAGATGAGCTGGGCGGTTTCACCGGCCAGGCCGAGCAGGGCGATCCGACCGGGCGCGGCCGTGAGCTGTCCGGCCAGCCAGCGTACTTCATCGAACGGTCGATCGCGGAACACGCGGGCGATGACGCTGAAATGACCGCCCGCCGCCACCGTCGCCCCGGCCGCCAGTTCGGCGGCCTCATATTGCAGGAGCTGTTCGCGGGCGTCGCGCAACGCCCGCCGGACGGCGACGATTTCGCTCTGCAGCCGGTCGACCGCGTCCGCGACCTCGCGCTCGTTGACCGACAGCCCGGCCGCCACGGCGTTGATCGTCTCGTTCTTGCGGGCGTAATCAGCGAGCGCGCGCCAACCGCAGACAAACTCCACCCGCGTGTCGCTGCGGATCTTCTCCCAGCGCCGAATTTTGATCGGCCCGACCTCGCCGGTGTTCCGGACATGCGTCCCGCCGCAGCCGTTGTAATCGAAATCCTCGATCTCGATGATGCGGATGTCGCCGCTGCGCATCAGCTTCTTGCGCAGCGGTAATTTTTCCGCCTCGGCCGGAGTCAGCCAGTGACTGCGGACCGGGCGGCACGACATGACGATCTCGTTGGCCAGGCGCTCGACGCGCTGCGCGTCCTCCATCGTGAGAACCGGGACATTGACGTCGATCGTGACGTACTCCGCCCCGAGGTGGAAGCTCACCGTATCGGCGTCGAGCAGCTTTTCGAAGGCCGCCGAGAGGATGTGCTGGCCGGTGTGCTGCTGCATGTGGTCGTTGCGGCGGGACCAATCGATGGCGCAGGTCACCTCGCGCCCGACGAGACAGGCGAGATCGGCCGCAGTCTCGACGAAGTGGACAATCTCGTCGCCGTCCTCGACGACGTCGACCACCGGGTGGCCGGCGAGCGTGCCGCAGTCGTGCGGCTGCCCGCCGGAGGTCGGGTAGAAGGCCGTGCGGGCGAGGGCCACCCGCCAGAGAGCGCCGTCCCGAACCGCGCCGGTCAGCGGGGCCATGAATTCTTTCAAATAGGGCTGGTCGTAGTAAAGACGTTGGGTAGCCACTTTCAGTACCTCCGCGAATTTGGTGGGCCGGTCGGATTGACTTCCTGAGTGCGGGTTGGTGGTGCTGTAGAAACGCATTGCGGGACCTTGCGGAACGGTCTTCCACCAATAGATACCATACAAATCTACCTAAGTCAACCTCGCTCATCGCATGTGGGAGAAACCACTTTGGCAGGAGGTTCGATGTGGTGCAAAGTCGAAAACTTGGTAAACAATGCGGACGCTTAAGGAACACTGCGCCTGCAGCAGCGTCGAACCTCATTGGACAAGGATTTATGTCGCCGCAACGCGAATTGTCACAGAAAGCCTTGAGATGGGAGGGCTGCCGGTGCATCGGGTCGCGCCAACAGTGACAGCAAAAGCGAAGACAGGAGCAGCGTTTGTCGCCGCGTTGATCGTTGCGCTTCTCATCGCGTTCGCCCCGCCGGCGGCGGCCGGAGGCGCGCAGCAGACCGTCGCGGCGATTGCGCCGCTGCGGACGGCACCGAATCAAGACGCGCCGCAAGCCGGCGTGGCATACCCGGGTGGCGTCTTTGAAGTCAGCGAGACGACGGCCGACGGTTGGTCTGCGATCCAGATCAACGGCGAGAAGTTCTGGCTGGCCCCGGGCGCCCTAGCGCCGGCGGCCGGGCCACAGCTTGCCACCGCGACCGTCACGACCGCCGTCCTCAATGTCCGGCAGGGTCCCGGCACTCAGTTTCCGGTTGTGACGACGGTGAAGCAGGGCCAGCAAGTGCCGGTCCTTGAGACTGGCGATGGTTGGGCCAAGGTCTCCGTCGGCCAGACTGTGGGCTGGGTTTCCATCAAGTACGCCAAGATTGCCCAAGCGGCGACCGAGGTGCCGTCCGTGCGCTTCACCAAGCAGGCGCGAGTGATCGTCGATCAGGCGAATATCCGCACCGGTACGAATACCGGCTACAGCGTGAAGGGCCGCGCCGCCAAAGGGAGCGTCCTGCCGGTGTACGCGAGCGTCGGCGGCTGGCTGCAAGTCGTCTACCGCAATGACCTCGGTTGGATCGACGGCTCGCTCCTGAGCGTCGAAGACGTCGGCCGGACCAATCCGGGCGTGCGCTACAGCGTCAGCGAGGGGAGCTGGCGGATCGACTTTCCGGTCTACGGCACCGTGACCGGGAGCACGGTCAACCTGCGCGCCGGCGCGGGGACGAACTACCGGATCGTGGCGCGGGTGAAAAAGGGCGCGCGCTTGGAACTGCGCGGGAACCAGGGCGACTGGGCGCGCGTGGTCTACCAGGGGCAGGAGTGCTTCATCGCGCGTGCCTATTTCAAGGCCGACCGCGCGGAGGCCCGTAGCATCACGTTTGACATGGACGGGCTGACGAAGCGGCTCACGCTTGAGAACCTCGGCGCGGTCGCGGTCAGCGGCACCGAGGACGGGCTTGGTTTACTCTTTAAGCTGCCGGTCCGCTTGCCGCAGGCCCAACTCGACATCAACAGCGGCGAGTTCAAGTCGTTGGTCGTCGACGGCGACGTCGTGGCCATCACGTTCTCGCAGCGCCCGAGCTACTCGTTGGACACCACCAACGGCGTGACCCGCGTATCGTTCACTACGCGCCTGACCGCCATCACCTGGAAGCAGGCCGCGGATCGCGACAGCGTCACCTTCGTTGCCGCCGGCAGCCTGCCCGGCGATCTCCTCGCGGTGCAGCCGGTGGCTTTGCGCCTCGGCGCGACGGCCGAGATCAATAACCTCCCGGGGCCGATCGCCGGCGCCCTGACCAAGGCCGATGGTGGCGTCAGAGTGGATCTCAACAGCCAGCCGGCGGCTGCCGTTCTGCGGCACGCCCCGGGCCAGATAACGGTCGAACTGCTCAAGCCGGGACTGCGCGGCCGCACGGTGGTGATCGACGCCGGACACGGCGGGAGTGACCCCGGGGCGCTCGGACTGAGTGGCAGCAAGGAGAAGGACATCAACTTGGCGATTGCCCTTGCCCTGCGCGACAAGCTCAAAGCGGCCGGAGCGCAGGTGGTGATGACGCGCGAGGCGGACGTCTCGCTCGTCCCGCCGGAGGAAGCCGATGCCCTCGATTACGCGCGCCAGGCGTCGATTAGCGAGCTAGCGCGGCGGGCCGGCCTGGCGGCCTCTCAGCGCGGCGACATTTTCATTAGCATTCACAATAACAGCATGGGCTACAAGTCCGATCAGTCGGGCACCGAGACTTACTATTACAGCGGCGCCAGTAACGCGCCGTCTGCCCTGCGCTTGGCCAGCCTGGTGCAGCGCGAAGTGGTGGCCGAGCTCGGCCTGCGCGACCGCGGCGTGAAGGATGAACAGTTCTACGTGATCAAGTACGCCGATGCCCCGGCTATCCTCCTCGAGGGGGCATTCCTCAGCAATCCCGGTGACGAACAGCTCCTGCTCGACCCGGCGGTCCGGGAACGCATTGCCGATGCCATCTTCAGGGCGATCAGCGAGTATTTCGGGCCGGACGCGGGCGCCAGCCAGCAGTGACCGATGGGGCAAGGAAGTTGCGCTATCAACGCCGCAGGCGGCCGGACGGGACCCGAATAGCGGCGAAAAAAGGCAGTGTCCCTAATGAACGAAATGAACAGGGCGAGCAGGGAAATTGCTTCGCGTGTCGAAATCTTTCCTGTTCTGCAAGACGGACAACGAAACGGAGGTTGAGTGAATGCTAGCGATCAAGAATGGCAAGCTCGTCACCATCGCCAACGGCATCATTGAGAACGGCACGATCCTGATCGAGAACGGCAAGATCGTGGCGATCGGCAAAGATGTGAGCATCCCCGAGGGCGCTCAAGTCATCGACGCCACCAACAAGTGGGTCACGCCGGGCCTGATTGACGCGCACGCCCACATCGGCCTGTTCGGCGAGCCCAGCATTTGGGCGAATAACGACGGCAATGAGATGACTGCGCCGGTGACCGCTCAGATCCGCGGCATCGATTCGCTGAACCCGCAGGACATGGCCTTCCCGATGGTCGTCGCCGCCGGCGTCACCACCGTTTACACCGGTCCCGGGAGCGCCAACATCATCGGCGGTACCGGCGTTGCCATCAAACTGCGGGGCCGCACGGTCGAGGAAATGGTCATCCCGGGCACCGAAGGCATGAAGATGGCGCTCGGCGAGAACCCGAAGCGCGTCTACGGCGAGACGCGGAAGGTCATGCCGTCGACCCGCATGGGTAACGCTGCCGTCCTGCGCGAAGCCTTGGTCAAGGCTCAGAACTACATGAACAAGATCGAGCAGGCGAAGGAGGAGGCCGCCAAGGAAGGCAAGACGCCGAAGCTGCCCGACCGCGATCTGCAGCTCGAGGCCCTTGCTAAGGTCCTCCGCCGCGAGATGAAGGCCCGCATTCACTGCCATCGCGCCGACGATATCATGACCGCCATCCGCATCGCCGAGGAATTCAACCTCGATTACGTCATCGAGCACTGCACTGAGGGCTGGAAGATTGCCGATATCTTGGCCGCCAAGAAGGTCCGCGCCACCGTCGGCCCGAACCTTCTCGCCGCGCATAAGATGGAGCTGATCGACGTTAATCACGGCAACGCCGGCATCCTCGCCAAGGCCGGCGTCAAGGTCGCCATCCAGGTCGACTCGTCGTCCGAGACCAAGTGGCTGCCGGTTCACGCCGGGATCATGGTCCGCGAGGGCATGCCGGAGGAAGAGGCTTGGAAGGCGATCACCATCAACCCCGCCGAGATCCTGGGCATCGCCGACCGCGTCGGTTCGCTCGAAGTCGGCAAGGACGCGGACATCGCCATCTTCGACGGCCACCCGATGTGCAACTTCACCCACTGCGAGAAGACGATCATCGACGGCGTCATCGTCCACGACCGCGACAAGAAGTGCGACTGCTGCAAATAACCGACGAGGGCCGCGCATTCGGTATACGACACGAAGCAGGGATGCACCGCGCTCCCTGCTTCATGCTATCAGGCGGCGCCGGCGGCAGGTGCGCGGGCCCCCGCAAGCGAAGAGCTTCCGGGCGCCCGGGATGGCCGGCCGACAAGGCGCCTAAGGGGGGGAGAGTAGCGTGGAACCGCGCATTGCATTCATTGATGTCGGCGATGACAGTCGCCTGGTGATCCACGCCTTCGGCGACGGCAAGCCCAGCCTGCTCATCACGGCCGGCCTGCACGGCGGCGAGGCCACCGGCATCTATGTCGCCCGTCGCATGATCGAGTTTCTGCGGCATACTGAGGTCCGGGGCGAGATTCGCATTATCGCCCGCGGCAATCCCACCGCGTTCGGGCGGCTGCAGCGGACGTCGCCCTATGACGAGCTCGACCTCAACCGCATTTTCCCCGGCGACCGCGAGGGGACGTTGTCGCAGCGGACAGCCGCGGCGATTTGGGACGAAGCGGTCAAGTCCGACCTGATCGTCGATCTCCACTGCTGCGGGCTCTGGAGCCGCAGCTACACGTTGGCCCTGTACGAGGAGTTCCCGGCGGTGCGCGAGCTAACGGACCAGCTCGCCGTGCCGGTGGTCATCGAGTCCGGCGGCACGCGGGGGCAGCTGTTCGTCGAAGCGAGTCACCGCGGCATCCCGGCTGTCATCATTGAGCTCACCGGCGGCGGGGCCGGCGGGATCATCGACCTGCCGGCGGCGGAGGAAGCGTTCAACGCGCTGGTCGGCATGATGCGGCGGCGCGGCCTGATCCCCGGCGAGGCGCCGCAGACGCGCCCGTGCTATTTCGGGAAGCTCATTCCGGTGCGCGTGCCACACGACGGCGTTTTCCTGCCGTCTGTCAGCGCCGGCGACGAGGTGCGCGTCGGCCAGGCGCTCGGCAGCGTCGGCGACACGCCGCTCGTTTCGCCGGTGGATGGAATGGCCGTCATTATGCGCCCGGCGTCATACGTGTTTAAGGGCGTGCCGCTTCTCATGGTCGCAGAACGAAAAGCGTGAGGAAGGGGTGATCACCGGTGCGGGTGCGAGTGAGAGCGTTCGGAGGCCTGAGCCGCTACATGCCGGGTGGCGCCGAGCAGACGGAGGTCGAACTGCCCGCTGGAACCACCGTCGGCGCGCTCCGCGAACGCCTCGGCCTCCCGGAGCAGCACATTTGGCTCGTCAGCATCAGCGGGCATCAGTGCCGCGAGGATGCGGTGCTGAAAGAAGGCGACACGGTGACTTTCCTGGCGCCGGTGGACGGCGGCTGAGGCGCGGCCTGTGACAGGCGCGCAAATGCGAGGAGGAGAGTGCGATGAAGGGAGTCTGCGGGAACATCCTGCGCGTCAACTTGACGCGCGGGGAGCTGACGGTCGAGCACCCGGACGAGCGCTTCTACCGTACCTACATGGGTGGTCGCGCGTTGATCGCGTACTACTTGCTCAAAGAAGTGCCGCCAGGGGCGGATCCGCTCGGGCCCGAGAACAAGGTCATTTTCGCTGCCGGGCCGGTCACCGGCGCCCCAATCGCCGGCAGCGGCCGCAACAGCGTCGGCGCCAAGTCACCGCTGACGGGCTTCTACGGCGACGGCGAGGCCGGCGGCTTCTGGGGCGCCGAGCTGAAGCGGGCGGGTTTTGACGCGATCATCGTCGAGGGCGTGGCCGAGCGGCCGGTTTACCTCTGGATTCACGACGGCGAGTACGAACTGCGCGACGCGTCACATCTCTGGGGCCAGGATACACACGCGGTCGAGGAGCAGATCAAGCGCGAGCTGGGCGATAAGCTGATCCGAGTGGCCCAGATCGGCGTGGCGGGCGAGCGGCTGATTCGCTACGCGAACGTCGTCAACGACCTGACTCATTTCTGCGGCCGCTCCGGGATCGGCGCGGTTCTTGGCTCGAAAAAGCTGAAGGCGGTCGCGGTGCGCGGCACAAAGCCTCTCCCGGTGGCCGAACCGGATCGGCTCGCCAGGCTGGCGCGCTATCAGATTGAGCACTTCGACGAGCTGAACGCCGACTTCAAGGACACCGGCACGGCCGGCGGAGTGATCGGCCTCTCGACCGGCGGCGGCCTGCCGACGCGCAACTTCAACGAAGGTTCGTTCGAGGGCGCGGAGAAGATTTCCGGACAGACGATGCGCGACACCATCCTCGTCGACCGCGACCATTGCTTCGCTTGCCCGATCTACTGCAAGCGCGTCGTCAAGGTCGATGAGCCGTACCAGGTCGACCCGGTCTACGGCGGCCCGGAGTACGAGACTGTCGCCGCCCTCGGCTCGAACTGCGGCATCGATGACCTGAAGGCGGTTGCCAAAGGCAACGAGCTCTGCAACCGCTACGGCCTCGATACAATCTCGACCGGCGTCACGATCGCCTTCGCCATGGAAGCCTATGAGAACGGCCTGATCACGCAGGCCGATACCGGCGGCATTGACTTGCGCTTCGGCAACGCGCAGGCGATGCTCGCTATGATCGAGTTGATCGCCCGCCGCGAGGGTTTCGGCAAATTGCTCGGCGAGGGCGCGCAGCGGGCCGCCCGGACGATTGGCAAGGGCGCGGAGCAGTTCGCTATCCACGTCAAGGGCCAGGAGGTGCCGATGCACGAGCCGCGGCTCAAGTTCGGTCTCGGCGTCGGCTACGCCGTCTCGCCAACAGGCGCCGACCACTGCCACAACCTCCACGACACGGGCTACACCAAGGACAACGACGCGGTGAAGGCCCTTGCCGCGTTCGGCATCTACGGCCCGGTGCCATTGCAGGATCTCGGCCCGGCGAAAGTACAGTTGCTGACCTACATCACCAACTGGCGCCACATGGCCAACTGCGCCGTCTACTGTTACTTTGTGCCGTGGGATCCGCTCCAGGTCGAAGAGATGTTCCGCGCCACCACTGGCTGGAACACCAGCATTATGGAGCTCATGAAGGTGGGCGAGCGGGCGGTCACGCTCTGCCGTCTGTTCAACCTCCGCGAAGGTCTGACCGATGAGGACGACAAGCTGACGCCGCGCTTCACCAAGCCGTTCAAGAGTGGCCCGCTGGCGGGCGTCTTTGTCCCCGCGGCGCAGGTCGAGGAAGCCAAGCGTCTCTACTACGGCATGATGGGCTGGGATGACCACGGCGTTCCTACGGCGGCCAAGCTCGGCGAACTGGGCATCAGTTGGGCGGCCGAGGCACTGGCGGGCCGGAGGTAGCGCGCTCCAGAGGCGGATCGGTGAGGCGGAAGACGGGCGATGATCCGGCTGCTGACCGGCCGGGCGGGGCTCAATTGACAAGCGGCGGCAGATGATGCTAGAATATGGCACGCGAGATGGTGCGCGCCAACCAAGAGGCGCCAATCTTGCGTCAATTTATGCCAGCCGCCGCGCCGGACGGCAGTCCCTGCCGGCAGGGCGCGCCGCGGCTGGCCAGCCATTCTCCGGGAGGGAGTTGCCATGCCGAACCTCACCGCCTTCGAGGCCGGAGCGCTGCGGGCGATCCTGGCGGTCGCCGTCCTTGGTCTCGCCTACGCCGGGATGCTGACCGCGCAAATCCTGCGCGAGGATCAGGGTACCGCCAAGATGCAGCAGGTGGCGCGGGCGATCAGGAGCGGCGCCAATGCGTACTTGAGCCGCCAGTTCCGCACCATCGCTCTGCTCATTGTCGTCCTCACGGTCGCGCTCTACTTTAGCGCGGCGCTCGCTGGCGCCGGCCCCGCCGTCTCGTGGGGACGCGCGGCCGCCTTTCTCATGGGATCGACCTTTTCGGCTCTCGTGGGCTACATCGGGATGAACATGGCCGTCCAGGGCAACGTCCGCGTGACGGCGGCGGCTGGCCGCTCGTTTGGCGATGCCCTGCGGATCGCCTATCGTTCCGGCACGATCACCGGCATGCTGACGGACGGCCTTGGCCTGCTCGGCGGCACCCTGATTTTCATGCTTTATCGTCAACAGGCGCCCGAAGTCCTGTTGGGGTTCGGCTTCGGCGGCACTCTGCTGGCGCTGTTCATGCGCGTCGGCGGCGGCATCTACACCAAGGCGGCCGATGTCGGCGCCGATCTGGTTGGCAAGGTCGAGCAGGGCATCCCCGAGGACGACCCGCGCAACGCAGCCGTGATCGCCGATCTGGTCGGCGACAACGTCGGCGACTGCGCCGGCATGGCGGCCGACATCTTCGAGTCATACGAAGTGACGATGGTCTCGGCGATGATCCTCGGCCTTTCGGTCGCCGCCGCAACCGGCTTCGCTTACAAATGGGTCATCTTCCCGCTCATCGTGCGGGCCATCGGCGTCTTCAGTTCGATCATCGGCACCTACTTCGTCCGTTCAGCCGGCGGGGCCAAAGACAGCGCCATGAAGGCGATCAGCCGCGGCTTTAACCTCTCGGCGGCAATTTCGATCATCGGCTTCTTCCTCGTCGCCCGCTACTACGTTCACGATCTGCGGGTGTTCGGGGCGACGCTGGCGGGCATTGTCCTCGCGGTGGCGACCAATCAGCTGACCGAACACTTCACGGCCACCAATCGCCGCCCGGTGGACGAGATCGCCGACTCGACCACCACGGGCCCGGCCACCGTCATTCTCGCCGGTTTGGCCAGCGGCTACGAGAGCTCCGTCTGGGCGATCATTCTCATCGCCGGCGCGATCCTGAGCTCGGTGATGATCTTCGCCGGAGCCGGCATTCAGTTCATCCTGTACGGGGTTGCCCTCTGTGGCATCGGCATGCTGACGTTGACCGGCAACAACGTTTCGATGGACGCTTTTGGACCGATCGCCGACAACGCGAACGGCATCGGCGAGATGGCCGGGGCCGACCCCGAGGCGCGGCGGATCATGGCCGACCTCGACGCGGTGGGTAACACGACCAAAGCGATCACCAAGGGCGTCGCCATCGGTTCCGCCGTCATCGCTGCCGTCTCCCTCTTCGGGTCGTTTGTCGAGACCGTGACCAAGTCCGGCTCGCTCGCCGGCTTCAGCATCGATCTGGCCGACCCGTATGTCTTCATCGGCCTCTTGATCGGGGGCGCCGTGCCGTTCCTGTTCAGTTCACTGACCATCCGCGCTGTCCAGCGCGCCGCTGCACTGATCGTCGAGGAGGTGCGCCGGCAGTTCAGGCTGCCGGGCATCATGGAAGGCACCGCCGAACCCGATTACGCCCGCGCCGTCACGATTTGCACCGCAGCGGCGCAAAAGGAGCTGGCCGGTCTTGGCGTGCTGGCTGTGCTGACGCCGGTCGTCATCGGCTTCGGCCTCCATGAGCGGGCGCTTGGCGGTTTTCTCGGCGGCGTCATCCTCTCCGGGCAACTGCTGGCGGTGTTCATGGCCAACGCCGGTGGCGCTTGGGACAACGGCAAAAAGACCATCGAGGACGGGCTGCACGGCGGCAAGGGCTCGGATGCGCATAAGGCGTCGGTCGTCGGCGACACTGTCGGCGATCCGCTGAAAGACACGGCCGGTCCCGCTCTCAACCCGCTCATCAAAGTGATCAACATGGTCTCGCTGCTCATCGCCCCGCTGGTCGTCACCATGCGCACTCGCTTGGTGAGCGACCTGATCGTCTGCGGCCTTGCTCTCGTCGCCGTCGGTTGGGCGGTCTTTACGAGCAAGAAGCCGCATCCGCAATTGGCCAAAAGGGCCAGCTAGACGGCGCTTAATGACGCCCAACAGGCTTAGACCCGGGGCAACGGCCCCGGGTCCGACTTTTTTGCACTAAACTGTCACTCCGTTCCTGACGATTAAATGAGGGACAGTCGGTTGAGAGGGGAGGAGAGTAGCTTGCGCATTGATGCCGTTGGTCTGCCTGTCGACAGGCTTCAGCTCCGTTCGGAGGCGGTGCGACAGTCCGCCCAGCCGACCTCCTCTCCGCCGGCGTCGGCCGTTCATAGTCCACTGCGCTCAGGGGCTACTCATCCGTCGGCGCTGTCGCCAGTGGTCGGCGGGCAAGGCGCCGCGGCTGCCGGGGCGGCGGCCGTAGCCGCGCTGACGACGGCGGAGCCGGTCGTGACGCCCGCCGCGCTGATCCAGCAGTTGCGGCGTCAGCGGCTTTCGCTCGGCCGGATGCTGGGGGAGATCAATCGCCAGTTGGGCGCGGGCGCGAGTCATCCGGTAAGTTAACCGCGTGAGATGATCGCTGAACAGAGGGAAGCGAGCTTGGGCGCGCCGCGGGCGCGCCCGAAGAATTCTCAACGGCCGATTGTGGCAGCGCCGCAATCCCCGGCCACCA
>Ga0315298_1005826_pt1 | contig 17173 bp, 10 predicted proteins | sample WHS_1_MG_FD_203077 | JGI IMG/M metagenome (GOLD analysis project Ga0315298, IMG submission 203077) | Extremophilic microbial mat communities from Washburn Hot Springs, YNP, Wyoming, USA - WHS_1_MG | ecosystem: Environmental > Aquatic > Thermal springs > Hot (42-90C) | place: USA: Wyoming...
AATTTGAAAAATCTTCCAATTTCCGTAAATTTGCACAGTAAATTTGATGAATTTGGTTTGCCTGTCCGCCATCAAGGAAATAGAGGGACATGCTCCGTTTTTACAATTGTCGGTGCTTTGGAATATGCTCTGGCGATACCAAAAGGAAAAGGGACATTGCTAAGCGTTGAATTTTTGAACTGGGCTTCGCATAAAGTAGCAAATAGAAAAGCTGATGGCGGTTTCTTTTCAGAACTATGGAATGGATATATGGAATACGGTATCTGTGCAGAATCAGATATGCCATATCTTCCTAAATTTGACCCTGATTTACAACCATCAGAAACAATTTTGCAGAAAGCAAGACAGGCATTATCAACCAAATTAGAATTGCATTGGATCAAAGAATGGGACGTTAATACAGGCTTAACTGATGAGCAATTTATGGAAATTAAAAAGGCAATAGCGGATCAATTTCCAGTCTGTGGGGGCTTTCGTTGGCCCAAAGACGCAAAATGGGACGATGGAGTGCTTCAGATGTGTCCGCCATCAGAAGTTTTTGATGGTCATAGCGTCATTCTTGAAGGCTATGAAGATGACCCAAAGCAACTTGGCGGGGGCGTCTTTGCTATCCGAAATTCTGGCGGAAGCAGTAGAAGTGGATATATGACATATCAATATGTTAAAACTTATATGAATGATGCACTTTGGTTTAAACCTGCATAATCATTTAACTTGTATAATGTCCAATTTGAAAGGGGGAAATTAATGAATCAGAAAAAAACAGACAAGGTGAACATGGCTGTTATCGGCTTAGGGGTCGGCAGATGGCATGCGGATAGCTGGACACAAACTGCTAATACAAGGTTAGTCGCTTTATGCGATGCAGATGAGAAAAAACTCACACAAGCAAAAGAGCATTACGGAGTCAAAGGATATACTTCCTATCAAGAGCTTTGCGAAGATGAGGAAGTTGATGCTGTAAGTGTCTGTGTGCCGAATTATCTTCATGCCCCAATAAGCATATATGCCCTTGAACATGGAAAACATGTCCTCTGTGAAAAACCGCTTGCAAATACTATTTCTGCTGGCGAAGCGATGGTCTCCGCTGCGAAAAAATCAGGTTTAGTCGCTATGGTAGCTATGAAGTTCAGATACACCAACGAAGCTGTCTATATTCATCGTCTATTAGAGGAAGGCAAATTAGGCGAAATTTATTATGGTTGGACAACATATCTGAGACAATTAGGTGGAATACCGGGCATGGGCGGATGGTTCACGAGAAAGCCATTATCAGGCGGTGGACCTATGATAGATAACGGCGTCCATTTCCTTGATGTCCTTTGGTGGCTTATGGGGTGTCCAAAACCAACGAGGGTTAGCGGTGCTACTTATGCTAAATTCGGTCCGTTAGGCAAAGGTGCAAGTGGATGGAATCGCGTTCCAGAACCTGATGAATTTAGCGTTGAAGACCTCGCAACTGCAATAATTCACTTTGAAAATAGCGCAAGTGTCCTCATAGATAACGGTTGGGCTGGATTTGTCCCAAGTGAAGTGATAGGTCTCAGAGTAATGGGAACAAAAGGCGGTGCGACTATGTGGCCTTTCGCTGTATGTGAAGAATCTGAAGATGGCAGAGTATCTACTTCTGTCCCTGATCTAACTGGTAGTCATGTTGATACTCAGTTCTTCCATTTCGCTGATTGTATATTGAATAATAAGACGCCTATATCTTCATTTGAGAATTGCCTTACAGTCCTAAAGATGCTCTGTGCGGTCTATGAATCTGCTGATGCTAAAAGGGAAGTTGAAATTCTATAAAACAGATACGACAAACATATTTAGAATAATAGTATTTATCGCAAGCCTAATTTTAATGAGTTATGTTGCATCAGTGATGCTTGCCCCATCACAATTTGTCAGTGATGACATCATAAATCCCGATTTTGAGTCTGGCGACCTCAGAGGTTGGACAAAAACAGGAAACGCATTTGACAATCAACCGACGTTAGGCGACAATCCTAAGGCACGCAACCGTGAATCATCAAGACATCAAGGGAAATGGTGGATCGGCGGATATGAGAAATATCAAGGCAAGCCTGATCAAAAACCGGGCGATATTCAGGGCGATCAACTGACAGGAACTCTTACATCAGAACCTTTCGTCATTCAAGGTGACCTGATTACTTTCCTTGTCGGTGCAGGCAATCATCCATGGGTTGAACCTGATGGAAACGGCTCTACATGTGTAAATCTTGTCATTGATGGCAAAGTTGTAAAAACCGCAACAGGCAATAACTCAGAAACTATGACCCGTTGGACATGGGACGTGTCAAAGTTTAAAGGAAAAACTGCGGTAATTCAGCTTATAGACAAGAATACAGGCGGTTGGGGACATATAAATTTTGATGACGTTAAGCAAATGACAAAGTGGCAAGCTCAAAAATGGGATTTTATATTCTATTTTTGGACAGGCACTTTGTTATTGCTTATATCCATTCCATTTAAGCCTTTGCAGTTTGTATGGCGTCCAATAATAGCCCTGATAGGCATTGCGATAATTATTCTGAGTGCATTCCACGAAACACCTTGGAGTATGAAATATGTTCAGAGTTCATTAAGCAATAAGACTTTGATTAGTGTCAGTTTTCGCTCTTTAAAAGCCTCGTTTTCCGCTTCATCATATTTCAAGTCTATATTGTGCTTATTGTTTGGATTGCTAATTATCCATCCGTTGTTTATGCGATGGATTAGGTCATTGATCAGAAAACCATATCGTTTTATTATTGGGCTTGCCTCAATTGGCTATCTCGCCTTTACATTAAAGCCAACCCCTAATGGTTGGGGAATTGTATTATATTTATTGCTTGGTTCATCAGGGATAATTTTGCTTCTTATAAGTGCGATCCCGATATTTTCTTTTCTCACACACTTATTAAACGGATTTGGAAGTAGGATAAGAGACTGGTTTGAAACAGTGCCTGCATGGATCTTGATCTCCTCACTTTTCGCCTTTGTATTCATCACAACAAATATTTTTTCATTCTTCATCTTCGAGCATATACCCCATATCCAAGACAGCATAGATCAGGTATTCCACGGCAAGATTTTCCTTCTTGGACAATTGAAAGTCCCTTCTCCTGAGCCAAGGGAATTTTTTGACTTTACTCACATGATCAATAATGGTTCATGGTATTCTGAATATCCACCAGGACATTCTTTCCTTATGAGTCTCGGTCATCTTGTCCATGCAGAATGGATCATCAATCCGCTTTTTGGTTCCTTATGTATCGTCGTTTTCTATTTTATAGGAAAAGAAATGTTTGACGAACGTGTTGGCAGATTAAGTGCACTTTTGGGTTCGCTATCACCATTTTTGATCTTTATGTCATCTGAATTTATGAATCATACGACTACGCTTTTCTTTGTATCGCTTTTCGTTCTTGGATTTGTGCGTATGGTCAATCAAAAAAGGATAAGAGATGGTTTGCTTTGTGGTTTTGCCATCGGATATGCCTTAAATATTAGACCGATGACCGCGGTTGCTGTTGCAATTCCTTATGCGATATATGCGATAGTGAAACTTGTCAAACTTCTTTTTGTTGATAAAAAAATTGGACATTATAGCAACTCTATCCGTTTTATAGTTACTTGCCTTGTTGCAATAATTGCTTTCGGTATTATGGTTAGTTCATTGTTAGCATTTAATTATTATACTAATGGCGACCCTTTTACTTTTGGATATGTTGTCCTTTGGGGAGAAAATCATAATCCAGGATTTGGACATAGCGGATGGGGAGAACCTCATACACCAAAAAAGGGATTTATACAGACACTTAATAACCTTAATGCACTTAATAAATATCTTTTTGAATTGCCTCTGCCCGCGTTACTTTTCGCTTTATTAAGTTTTATGTCTCCAAGCCTTAAAGTTTGGGATTTGCTATTATTAGGTTCTGCATCATCGTTGTCATTCGCATACTTTTTCTATTGGTTTCAGGATTGGTGCTTTGGTCCAAGATTTATGTTTGAATCTGCCTATGCGTTTATAATACTCTCTGCACGCGGTATAACTGCCTTACCAAGTATTTTCAGAGAGACATTTCAGACGCAAAACTTGCAGAAAGTAAAAGGAATTCTTGCTACACTTCTTGTCCTCTGCTTTTGTATTGGTTTCACTTCAAATATCCCTGCATTAGTGAAAACCTATTCAAATAATTACTGGGGAGTTAATGGTAAAGTGCAGAAAGCAGTCAAAAGCATGAAAATTGAGAATGCAGTTATATTCGTCAGATCATACTATGGAAGTGTTTTTGCTGAAAATCATCCGCTTCTTGAATCAAGTATAGTATATGTCAGAGACTTAGGAGATGAAAAGAACGTTAAAATTAAGGAGAGGTTTCCTGACAGGCAATTTTATATTGCAAATGGATCGGAAATCGTTCCATATCCGAAATAATTAAAAATGCAAAAAATTGTCAAAAACACATTACTATCAGCCATACCAGATATAAGTATTTACTTTTAGAAAAGTTCCAGCAATGCTTACGCCTGCATCAGCGATAAATTCACCTAATATTAGCCCTAAGAATAAAGGTATGTTTCTACGATAAACCTTTAGCCCGCCATATTTGAGCATACTATATTTTATCAACCAGCTTAAAAACACAGAGAACCAAAATGGATTCATCCCCCAACTGCTTGAAACAACAAATCCAACAGGATGTAAAGGGAACCATATAAAATGCGTCCTGAAAACCGTCAATGCAACAACAAATAACGCGCCAAAAGAATAAGCTGATATATATTTAAAATCGCCACCAGTAGGAGCGGTCAACCATGAAGAAAGTCTATTATAAGTTTCATAGGCAGGCCATAATTTTCCCCAAGCACCATGGCGATATGATGCTTGTAAGTGCATAAGGAAGGCAAAAAGTGTCCCTAAAACCGCAGAAAATATGATGACGGAAGCAACTTTTATCGCAGGAACTCCTGTCCTTTCTCCTAATTTTATCCCTTCAAGGATACAGGGCATTGGATGGCTTCTATATGCCCGATTGAAATACCAGAACATAGATATAATTGTTAAATCTTCTTGTCTGATGTTCCGCGTTCCTAATAGATGAACCATCATCATATCTGGACCTGCAAAGTGTAAATCATGGACAGGTGATCCAAGCTCTGCCCTTATCCTGCCTATTGATATTGAAATTAGAAAATATATGGCAAAAAATATGATGATCGCTTTAATTCCCATGCCTGCTTTTAGGCAGAATGCAGTTATCCCAGCAAGACCGATTAACAGTGTGATCAATGCGAAACTATGGACGTTTTTCTCTGGACTTTCTTTAAATTGAAATATTTTTACGATATGTTTCCTTGCAACCCAGACAGCGACAAGTGCAAACGCAACATAAGCACCAGTTGTCTGTTCATTTATGAATGGAAACCCCGCGATATTGATCCCTAACATAGAGGTTATAACACGTTCAAACTTCCAAAATAGATAGAAAAACCAGCATGAGAAAGAGAGATCAACAGGCATGAAAAAACCAAGCCCTATTGCGAAAGGCTGGATCGCTATTGGAAGCCAACCAATAGCGTTTAAGGGCTTTTCTGTGAAATATCGCCCAATATCCACTGGTCTTCCTATCGTCGGCACATTTGGAAAGAAAAAATGAAGTCCATTTAACGTTCCCATAAATAAGCCTATACCAGCGCCGATCCACATAACCCGATTTTTCAAAAAACCCGATTCTGTTATATGTAATGGGAGCTGTATTATAGGATAGCTGAGCTTCTCCTCAGAGACCCATCTTGAACTTAACGCAAGTGTCAAGCCTAACATAACAAGGACAAGTGATATAGTAAAAGCTGACCACAAAATCGCAGGTGTAAGCCACGCTTGGATATTTCTAATTATGAAAAATGATGAATCGCCCTTTGCATACTGATCAAGTGCAGATTTATCAGAAACTATCAACCAATTTGGCATATATTTAATAAATAACTCTTTCCATTCATTTTCAGGTGTGGCAAGGAAATTAGGTCCTGCCATGACTGCCCCTATTAATTGAAGCATATCTAATCCATTTATTGATGCTGAAACTGTAAGTATAGGATAAAGTAGGGCTAATTCTTTTTTAGTCAGGGATTTCTTTGGAGAGACTGATCCTATTAGCTTGTTAATCACTATTATAATAAACATATAGAATATAACGTTGAAAAAAAGCGAAACTGTGGTAGGATAACCAGCGTTCCAAAGTGATGCAGTCATCATCCAAAGGGAGTTTATCGGTATGAGAAAAATCGCTATAAGTAAAACTCTAATCGGCATGAATGTAATTAATAGTTTTAGCTGTTAGTCTTTAATTGTTAGCAAACCATACAAGTTGTGTTTTGTGATTTATTTGTGATTTAAAGACATTGTATCATTTTCTTTTGAATTGATCAATAATAGAATCTGAAGATCGGACATGAGTTCGGACAATTTATTATCTAGTTAAATTATATAGGGAAATACCTCTAAATCTCCCTTTTCTATAAATATATCACCCCTTCGGGGTTAAAAGTCCTTAACTTATAATGGCTATGGGATAAAGGGGGATTTAATGCTTTTTTCTTGTTATTAAAAATAAATTTGGTTAGCTAACAATATTTTTTAATTCAAAATTGTCCAAAGTTAGTAAAAAGACAGGAATTTTTGAAAATGCCCAGACAGACTACAAACAAACCTTTAACTTTTAACCTTATTTATTCTAGAAAATGTCCTAAGTTCAGTAGAATATGTCATTTTTAAGCGTTGATCTTTTCGTTAAAAATTGCTAATATTGTTAAGGCTTTTGGATATGCTGACTTTTGGGCAATTTTGACTTGATAAAGAGTTATTACGGTATGCTTCAATTTAAGCAAAGGGGGAATGTGTCGTGAAAATTTATATGCACTGGGACATGGAGGGAGTAAGCGGAATTTTCACCCGCGAACATGTCTGGTATTGGGAAGAAGGGGTAAAAGAACACATAGCAGAAGAAGGACAGAAACTCCTGATTGATGATATAAATTCAGCTGTTAAGTCTGCATTGGAAGCTGGCGCTAATGAGGTGATTGTATGCGATACACATCGTGGCGGAGGCAATATAGAATTGGATAAAATGTTTTTAGATTCCCGCGTTATATATCATGTCACAAGCAGAGATGCAAATGGACGTTGGATGCCCGGACTTGATGATACTGTTGATGGTCTAATGCTGATGGGTCATCATGCAAAGGCAGGAACAAAAGGAGAATTTCTACCTCACACATGGACGCTTGAATGGGCTGATTTCAGGATAAATGGACAAAGCGTAGGTGAAATAGGAATTGAAGCCTGTTATGCAGGTTATTGGAATATTCCAACGATTATGGTTCATGGCACTGATTTAGCATGCAAAGAAGCGGAGGAATTAATCCCAGGTATTGTTACAGCAGGCGTAAAACACGCAGAAAATCACGATCTATGTTCTGGACTTGATGTTGATTCAGCACATCGTTTGATCGCTCAAAAGATTAGCGAAGCCATTACTAAGACGAGAAATGGACAGGTTAGCCCATATAAACCTACTTTACCCATGACTGTTACAATCCAAATGAAAACGAAAGAATCAGCGGAAAATGCCTCAAAAAAGCCACATGTTCGCAGGATAGATGAATATACAGTTGAATGCAAAGTTGATAGACATTGTGATGTAGTTAAATGGATAGTGGGGGCAGGGTTACCAGATTAATTTTTTATAAACTAATGAACAAATTAATGAAGCATATTTCAAGGAGGGAAAATGATAAGCACAGCTATTATCTCTTTATTACCTTTGTATTTAATAACATCGTCCATAGTAGAAAACGTTGAGCTATCAAATGAACTTATAAGCATAGACACGCATAAAGAGTATCCGATTATAATTGATTATAAAAGATTGGACACTCAGTCGTGGTTTGGAGGTGCTGATCCTAATGAAAGATGGATAATAAGCGTTATTAAACCTGATCGGTCAATTGTAAACATTGACAACAATAATGTTCAGGTAAATTGTAATTTTTCAAAAGATCATGCGGAATATGATTTTATATGCTTTATTGAAAGTGATCAAGTTTTAAAGTTCACTACGAGCATATCTTTGGAGTCAGATCAAGTTATTTATAAAATAGGCAATATTAAGCCTAAAGATGGATACAAGCTATTTCGGGTAGATTTCCGTAAGAGCATACGTTTATACATTGATGAAAATGCCCCAAATGCTTCAATTTGTGGCGGAAACTTGGGACGCGATCGTAACCCATATTTCCTTGAAGATATAAAGAATGCGAGACCACGCGATCCTCAAAATATAGATATGATAATGTTCTGTCAATCAGGAGCGGTTGCGGTTGGTTATAATAATCTTGTTATACATCCGTGGCGGTTTCAGTGCAAAAGTCAGGGAAGCGACTTTGCCGAGTTTTGGTGTCCTCCATATACTCATACCGTCGTAGCAGGTGCAGGGGATAACTGGACAACAGAGGATTTAGGCGATTTCATTTGTAAGATCGGCATATTAGGAGATTACTCCGAAGATGGCGAAATTGATTGGCGAGATGGTGCTTCGTTTATTCGCGATAATTTGCCTAATGGTGTCCCGTTGTTTCAGGAATATATGAGATATGAGGCAAACGATGACTTTGACAACTTCATTGATGTTGTAAGAAGGATATATTATATAACCGACGGACGCCCTCAGTTATGTCTCCACGCTGCATGGCAATATTGGGGCTGGGATAGTGAGTATCCTGCTTATATGGAGCCAAACGATGAATTTGGAGGACGTCCTGCACTTTATAGGCTTATGAGAGAGGCGCCAAAATACCGTTGTATAGTCTCTCTAATTCATAACTTTGATGATTCATATAAGGACTCGCCCGCGTGGAATGAATCTATAATAATTCGCAGGGAAGATCAATCTTTATTAGAGGCGACAGCTTGGGCAGGTGGACGAAGTTATATCAATAGCCCATTTAAAATGGTTAAATTAGGATGGGCAAAGAAGGTAATTGATGGGTTAGTCTCACAAGGAGCAAGGTTGAGATTATTCTCTGACGTCCTATCCGCAGTGCCAGAAAGGGTTGACCACGATAAAGATTTTCCCGCCGATGTATTAGCAAATCTTGTGCTTGGAAAATTCAAGATAATTGAAATGCTAAAAGAAAAAGGCATAACTGTCGGCAGTGAAAGCGTAACATATCCGTTTGTTGGCAAAATATGCACCGCACATTCAATGTCGCTTGGGATCTCTGATGATCCTAAAATCGTCCCATTAGGTCCGTTTGTGCTTCATGGGAAAATGGCTTATCAGTCGTGGGGTCATGGCTGTGATACGCTTTTAGCTGGTGTGGATAACACAACAGGATGGGACAACGACAGGATATATCTTTGGGCGATGGTCCTTGAACAATATGCAAATAAGCCAATGACTAATTATACACGTCAAAATGGGGTTTTCCGAACAGAATTCGGCAAAGGGACATTCGTTGAATGGGATAAAGCAAAATCTAACATCAAGGTTGTTGTAGATGGCAGATTAATCAGCAATGGTAAAAGCAGTTTTATCCCAAAGAAAACTCCTGATGTCTATTTGGTCTATTCCACAACACAAAATCCTCAAAAATACCCTAAACCACAGGGTTGGAATGATATATCCAAGCTAAAAATTTATAAACTAAGCGACAGAGGAGAAAAAAAGGTTGAGTTAAGCGGGTTAGTGTCCTTTGATGGGGATAACATAGTGTTTACGCTTAAACCACAGACACCATATAGGTTATGCTATGGTGAAGAGGCTTATTTGGCGGACAAGGCGATCCGCGAAACTGAGTTTGATCAGCCTAATATAACATGGGAAGTTGATGATGTTATAGAGGCTTATCCATCTGCAACTAAGCCTTCATGGATACGTAAAAGCACACGAGTTGATCCTCCGGGCAAAATTTTATATGTCGGTTGTGGTGCAAAGTTCCCAACAGAAGAGCAAAGCAGGAATCACGCAGTATCCATAGTTGCCAGAAAGCTAACATGGCAGGTCAGGCAGGTATATGTCAATCGCTCTCGTGAATATGAAAGACAGATGAACATTGATTATGACAAACTTGGCTTTGATAACTGGAACTTAGGGTTAGATGTGACTCAAAATATGTATTCGCTTGATAAGATAAACGCCAGAGATGATGTTGAATGGTATATTGAAAAGTTAGAAAGCCATGATCCTGAACATAATGATTCGGCTATTATGTATAAGGCTTATGTCGCTGTGCCAGTGACAAAAAAGGAGATACATGACATATACGTAGAGGCGATAAGATATAATCTTAATTTGGCGAAAAAAGATTTGATCTTAGGCAAGGGAGATGAAGCACAACTTCAGAATAGAATTAAACTTTGGACGTATATGCTTGAAGAAGAATCAAAAAAAGATCAGTAATAAGGGTTGCAAACAAAGCACAAATGATAATATAATATAGTCACTGATTAAGGGATCAGTGATCAGTAATCAGTGATCTGTATAAATGAGGAGCATGAGTTTATTTAATAATACTAAAGTTTGGACAATCCATAAAATGATAGTCTATAATAAAGTTAACCAAATTAATTTTTCAGTTTATGAAATCTCTCTAAATCTCCCTTTTCCAAAAGGAGAATTTTAAGGCTTTTTATCTAAAAAGAGAGCTTTCTTAGTCTCCCCCCTTTGAAAAATGGGGATAAAGGCTGACAAGGGTAAGTTTTTTCATAAAATCGCACAAAATGAGGCGTTTTAAGCTCCGATAGGAGCGTTATATTTATAGAAAAGTAAAATACAAAAATCTAAACTCCGAAGGAGTGATATATGAGAATGGTTCAAAGACAATGTTTTTATATTTCGCTCCTCTGGAGCTTTGTATTTTGGCTTTTATCGTTTCTATAAATATGATGCCCCTTCGGGGCTAAAAACAACATTATCTAACGTTAAAAATAACGTTTTCCCCTTAACTTAATGGCTATGGGATAAAGGGGGATTTAATGCTTTTTTCTTGTTATTAAAAATAAATTTGGTTAGCTAACAATATTTTTTTAATTCAAAATTGTCCAAAGCTTAATAATACGGAGGCGTAAAAAATGGCAAAATTTGGCATAAATCTACTCTTATGGTCAGGTTCTTTTGATAATAAGTCGTTACCTTTATTCAAGAAAGTTGCTGATTTCGGCTTTGATGGCGTAGAGATTCCGATCTTTGACCCATCAATAGTTGATATAAAAGCCACAAAAGAAGCTCTTAAATCATCTGGATTAGAGGTTACAACATGTGCGATATTAGGCGATGATAGAGACATTATAAGCGACGATCCTGCAATCCGTGAAAACGCCAAAAAATATATTAAAGATTGCATTGACATTAGCCATGAGTTAGGAAGCAATATTTTCTGCGGACCGCTTTATAGTGCTGTCGGCAAATTAGTAGGACGTTCACGCACAGCAGAGGAATGGGATCGGGCAGTTGAAGGTCTAAGCGAAATGGCAAAATATGCAGGCGAAAAAGGCGTCACATTGGCAGTTGAACCGCTAAACAGATTTGAGACATATTTTATCAATATCGCCCAAGATGCAGTCAAACTTGCCAAAGATATTAATCACCCAAACTTCAAAGTTCACCTTGACACATTCCACATGAACATTGAGGAAAAAGATTTATACAAAGCTATAAAAAATACTGGCGAATATCTTGCCCATGTTCACACTTGCGAAAATGACAGAGGAAGACCCGGCAGTGGAAATGTCAATTGGGACGGTGTTTTCAAGGCTTTACACGAGCTTAATTACAACGGTTGGTTGGTTATAGAGTCGTTTGTTCCTGCGATTGAAGCCATTGCAAAAGCTGCTGCTATATGGCGTGAGATAGAGCCGGGCGGAGCAGATGTCATAGCAAAAGAGGGATTAAATTTTATAAAAAGCCGAATGCAATAGTTAAATTCCTATGGATATAATAAATAAAAGCCATCAAGGCGTCACGTTTAGATCGTTGCTTATTGCCTTCATATTGATACCGATAAATTGCTATTGGGTTATTGAGATGGAGGTAATAAGATATTCTGGTCATCCTGTGACCATATCAATATTTTTTAACGTTGTTTTCAACTTATTTGTCCTTATAGGGCTAAATCTACTGTTAAAAAGATTTCTGCCAAAGCATGTCCTTTCGCAAAGCGAACTGCTTGTAATATATATAATGCTTTCGCTTGCATCAGGCATTGCTGGACATGATATGTTAGAGATATTAGTCCCAATGCTTGGACATGCCTATCGTTTTGCAACTCCTGAAAATGAATGGTCAGAGCTTTTCTTCAACTATCTTCCTAAATGGCTGACAGTTAGCAATGAATCCGCCCTCAATGGCTATTACGAAGGTGATGTAAGCCTCTACACAATATCACAAATTAAGGCTTGGCTACCTGCGGTGCTATGGTGGACTGCGTTTATAGTTGCCCTCGTTTTTGTTATGCTCTGCATAAATGTCATCGTCAGAAAACAATGGACGCAGACAGAAAAGCTCAGTTATCCTATAATTCAACTGCCCTTAGAGATGACAAGTCCAAGCCTGAGTTTATTCAAGGCAAAGTTTCTATGGATAGGCTTTACGGTTGCTGCGATACTTGATACCATCAATGGGCTAAATTCTTTGTTTCCTGCCATTCCTCAAATACCTATCAGGGTTCGCAATGTAGCAGTATTCACAGAAAAGCCTTGGAATGCCATCGGTTGGATACCTATTTCATTTTATCCCTTCGCCATTGGATTAGGTTTTTTTATACCACTTGATCTCGCGTTTTCATGTTGGTTTTTCTTCTGGTATTGGCGATTTCAAAATGTTATCGGAACTGTTTTAGGTATAAGGAGTTTGCCTGCATTTCCATATACAACGGAACAGGCTTCTGGTGGATACATCGCACTTGCGGTTATCGCATTGTGGATGAGTAGAAATCACCTAAAAGAGGCGTTTAAGAAGATTGTCGGATTAAAATCAAATCTTGATGACACTGATGAACCCTTACGTTATCGTTCTGCTGCTATTGGGGCGTTAATTGGCTTGGCGTTCATCTTCTTTTTCTGCTCAAAATATGGTGCTGCCTCAATCATTTATAAATCTATCGCTGGTATGTCCACTGTGGTTATATTGGTGTTTTTCGCTATATACTACGCTATTTCAATAGCTATTACACGTATGAGGGCTGAACTTGGAACACCTGTCCATGATCTACACTATGCAGGACCAGATCAAATAATGGTGAGATTTTGGGGAACTAGGAGGCTTGGTGTTGGAAACTTGACCATGTTTTCATTGTTCTGGTTCATTAACAGGGCTTATAGAAGCCATCCTATGCCGCATCAATTAGAGGGATTTAAGATGGCAGAGAGGACAAGGACTAGCAATAAAGGGCTTGTCTTCGCTATGATGTTTGCGGTCGCATGGGGATCAATATCGGCTTTCTGGGCGTTAATTGACCGCGGATATAGGCTCGGTATGGAAGTTAAGGCTTATTGGCCCTCGCTCTCCGCTTTCGGAAGAGAACCTTACGATAGACTGCAAAACTGGCTTACAACGCTTTCTGGCACTGATTATCAGCAATCTATATTTACGATAATCGGCTTTGTTTCAACCATATTTCTTATGATAATGAGAATGAAATTCTTTTGGTGGCCCTTCCATCCCGCAGGTTTTGCAATAACTACAAGCTGGGGTATGAATATAATCTGGTCGTGTCTTTTCATAAGCTGGCTGGCTAAGTTATTAATACTAAAATTCGGCGGATTAAAAATGCACCAAAAGGCTATTCCGTTCTTTCTTGGACTTATACTCGGTGAATTTACCGCAGGTAGTATATGGACGCTCATCGGCATCACTCTGGGCATTCAAACTTATGGTTTCTGGGTCTAATGGAGTATCATATTTACGTTGACGGCTCAAAATTAAAAGATTCTGTCGGTTATGGTGTTGTCATACTTAAAGATGGCGAAGTGATAGAAGAACTTTATGGAACTGTCCCCGATGAGTTAGTGCAGGGGACAGAACAGATCGCAGGCGAAATTTTCGCTGTGAAAAAGGCTATTGAATGGTGTCAAAGAAATGGCATTGATGAGGTGTCTATATTCTATGACTATAACGGTATAGAAAAATGGGCTATCGGTGATTGGAAAACTAATCTTCCATTGACTAGAGAGTACGCAGAATTTGTGCGGAAATCTGGCATAAAAATAAACTGGAACAAGGTTGATAGTCACACAAAAAACATCTGGAATGACAGGGCAGATCAGTTGGCAAAGATGGGGTCAATTTCATTAGAAAAACCGATACCAACTGATCTCCAAAGGGAGGCTGAAGGATTTATTAAATTTTTACAACTTAATAATTATAAAGCTAATTTGAAGGGCATTTATAATTCAAGTTCCGCTAAAATACAGGTTTTCAAAGAAGAAACAGATTTAGGGCATATAAATATCTATCTAACAAAGAAAGAAGGGATCGTTTTAAGACTTCACGAGTTAAAAGATAAGTCTTATGAATCAATATTTGATTCCCTTTGGAAAGATTATCTTTATGGCGAAAAACAGTTGTTGTTATTTTAATTTCATTGGGAAATTTTTAGCATCTTATCTATCGCATTCCACGCCTTAACCCTTATATCCTCTGGAACGGTCACTTTATAGACCATATCTTCCAATGACCATAGTATCTTTTCTAATGTGTTTAATTTCATATTTGGGCAGTCTGACAATTTTGTTGCTGGGTAGAATTTCTTATCTGGATTTTGTTTGCTAAGTGTATATAATAAGCCGATCTCTGTTCCGACGATGAACTCTTTATCGGGTGATTCCTTCGCATATTTTATCATTCCGCCTGTGCTAAGCACCACATCTGCTAATTCTATAACATCAGCAGTGCATTCAGGATGCACCATCACTTTGGCGTTAGGATATTTCGCTTTCATATTGATTATATCTTGTGCAAGTATGCGATGATGTGTCGGACAATAACCATTCCAAAGTATCATCTCTCGCCCTGTCTGTTTGGAAACATAATCGCCAAGGCTTTTGTCTGGAATAAAGATTATCTGATCTTCTTTTGGGATTGAATTTACCACTTTTATAGCATTTGCTGATGTGCAACATATATCGCTTTCTGCTTTGACTGCGGCAGTTGAGTTGACATAACAGACAACTTTGGCTTTCGGATAGAGCTTTTTCATCTCGCGAAGTTGTCTGACGGTTATCATGTTCGCCATCGGGCATCCTGCGTTTTCGTCGGGCATAAGGACGGTTTTATCGGGACAGATTATCGCTGCGGTCTCTGCCATAAACTTCACACCGCAAAAGAGGATTATTTTTGCCTTAGTTTTTGATGCTTCAATAGATAATCCTAATGAATCCCCTAAAAAATCCGCTATATCTTGCACTTCGGGAATTTGATAATTATGTGCTAAGATCACAACATCGTGTTTTTCTTTTAATTGTTTGATCTTTTGGATAATTTCCTCGTTAGACATACATTTTCACCTTTTATTTTAACTATAAAGTAACTGGTTCGCCTTTTTTGCTGGATTCACGTATTGCAGATATAATCTTCGTAGTGATTAAGCCATCTTCTCCTGTAACCATCGGAGTCTTATCATTGACTACACAATCTATAAAGTGCTTTATGCTTTCAACTGCAAATCCCATCTGCTTGCCATGTATAGTCGGATAGACAAAGACATCGGGATAGCTTGCCCTATCAGAAGTATATTTCTGTATAGTCCGATGACTGCTTACGTCCATATAAACAGCACCGTCACTGCCGATTATTTCACATTTGAAATCTATAACCGTTGGCAATGAATCGGGCAATATCCAGCAATTCTCAACCGTAGCAACTCCGCCATTTTTGAATTCTAATATCGCTTGATAGAAATCGGGAGTATCAACCCCTTTCGCTTTTAACACCTCTGATCTTGATACCGCATAGACCTTATGGACTTCATCATTGAATAGCCATCTTGTCAAGTCAACGACATGGCTACCGACAAACCATACAACTTCGGACTTACTCGCCCAACTCAGCATATTCGTTGGCACAAAGATCGTATCGTTCAGTCTAATAGACATCATCATTGGCTTGCCGATCTCGCCGTTTTCTATGGCAGTTTTAGCTACCACAAATGGCGGATTCCATCTATTATGAAAATCTACCATTAGCTTTGTATTCTCGCTCTTCGCAGAGAGAATTTTTTTACAGTCCTCAACTGATGTTGCTAATGGCTTTTCAATTAATACGTGCTTACCAGCATTCAAAGCATAGACAGCTATGTCTGTATGGGCAAAGTCTGGTGTCGCTATTGAAACTGCGGATATATCGTCACGATCAAGGAGTTTTTTATAATCAGTGTAACAATCTTTTACGCCATATTTTTCTGCTATCTCTTTTGCCCTATCCTCTCGCAGATCGCAAATAGCTTTGAATTCTACATCAGGCGATGAAGAATAAACTTTGGCGTGCATTTCTCCCCATAGACCTGTTCCTATCAAACCAAAACCTATTTTTTTCATAGATCATTCCTTTTTACTAAACTTTGGACAATTTACAAATTATAATTGCATATTTAGTTAGAAAATCCCTCTAAATCTCCCTTTTGCAAAGGGAGACTTTTAGGAATCCCCTCTTTGAAAAAAAATGACTTTTTAATTTCCCCCTTTGAAAAAGGGGGATAAAGGGGGATTTTAAGATTTTCTCTTCCTAATAAAAGTAAATTTGGTCAGCTAACAACATTTTTTAACTCAAAATTGTCCAAACTTTAGTCCTTTTTAGCAGATGTTAGATATTGAATTTCGGATTTAAATTCGGTATCTAACATCTTTTTGACTATTTTATCATTTGCCCGACGTCTTCACGGATTCTTCTGAGCTTTGACATTGTAATGGAATAATGAATCACGGTTAATATGAAGAATATCCAAGGACGCATAGTGTCTCCGCTCAGAAGATATAGAATCAGCCCATTAAGTGCAATAGCTTCACCCATCGCAGACATTATTATGGAATTGACGCGAACTTGACCAACCACTAATTTTAGTGCTTCCAATTGATCTGAGACGGAACGAAATTTCAACGAAAGTTTATCCGAACTCA
>Ga0315298_1005827_pt1 | contig 17171 bp, 17 predicted proteins | sample WHS_1_MG_FD_203077 | JGI IMG/M metagenome (GOLD analysis project Ga0315298, IMG submission 203077) | Extremophilic microbial mat communities from Washburn Hot Springs, YNP, Wyoming, USA - WHS_1_MG | ecosystem: Environmental > Aquatic > Thermal springs > Hot (42-90C) | place: USA: Wyoming...
TTGACATAGGCCAGGGTTCCGACACTATTCTGGCTCAGATGGCGGCGGAGGCGATGGGTGTCAACTACGAGGATGTGAGAGTTGTTGCAGCCGATACCGACGTTACGCCTCACGACTTCGGCGCTTACTCCAGCCGGCAGACCCTTATGTCCGGCGCGGCAGTTAAGCAGGCCGGCGAGGAAGTGAAGAGGCAGATTCTGGAGTTGGCCGCCGAGATGCTCGATGCGAACGTGGAGGATGTGTCTATTCGCAGACGCACAATCTCGGTGAAGGACAGGCCCGACAAAACCCTGGACTTCGCCCAGGTAGCCAACGAGTTCTTCATACGTAGGGGGCCCCTTGTGGGGCGGGGCTCTTACACACCGCCTAAGCTTGGCGGGACGCAGAAGGGAGCCGCCGTCGGGACGTCGCCGGGCTACAGCTTCGCTGCGCAGATAAGCGAGGTGGAAGTTGACGAAGAAACCGGCCAGGTGGCGGTGACCAAGGTATACGACGTGCACGACTGTGGAACGGTGGTGAACCCGGCGTTGCTGCATGCTCAGGTTCACGGCGCACTGTTCATGGGCATGGGTGAGGCAATGTACGAAGAGATGCTCTTCGATAACGAGGGCCGGCCGCTCAACTTCAACCTGGGTGAGTATCGTGTTCCCACCGCTCTCGACGTGCCGAACGTTGTGAACGGTCTGGTATCTACCTGGGAGCCAAATGCTCCTTGGGGTGTCAAAGAGGTGGGAGAGGGCGCCACGGTGCCCACGATGGGCTGCTACGCCAACGCCATCGCCGATGCTATCGGCATACGCGTGCACGATATGCCCATCAATCCCGAGAAGGTGTGGCGGGCGATTCAAGAACGCAAGAAAAACGAAAACGAGGGCAGGAAATAGGAGCGAGCGACCTGGCGTCGTTCATTTCGTTGCGCTAGTTAGATCAAGGGGATGATCGGGTGACGGGACTTGTGAACCTCATTCGGTCACCCCTGAGTAAAGGGAGAATGTGTGTCGTGCAGAAAGCAATCATAGTTGGATGCGGCGCATACATGGATAGCGGCTACGGGTGCCCCGGGGAGTGGCGCTGTCTGAAAGCCGCAGCTTTGGGAGAGGGCAGGTTCGAGGAGCCGGTTCAGGTGACCGGATTCGTCAGGTGCGAGTGTCCGGGCCGAAGCCTGGTCCCGAATATCGGCATGGCGATGAGGCTTTCCGAGGTCAGGCCTGACAAGATCCATCTATCGAGCTGCCTGGCCACGGCTGTACCTGAGTGTCCCTACTCGAGCCCCGAGGAGCTGGCGAAGACGATTGCCGATAGGACCGGGATCAAGGTTGAAATTGGCACACACGAGTACCACTGACACAGCAGCAAGGTGGCCCATCTCGCGGGCTATCCAGGGAGGCCTGTATGCCTATCTACGACTACAGATGCGGAGATTGCGGCCGGGTGTGGGAGGTTCTGAGGCTGAGCGGAAATGACGAACCTACACGGTGCCCGAGTTGCGCAAGTGAGAATGTGGCTAGGGTGCCGACCGCACCGTATGTGATGAAAGGCGCTTCAACTGGCGGAAACACTTGTTGTGGCCGGGAAGAGCGATGCGGTAGTCCACCGTGCTCTGGAGGTGGTGGTGGCTGCCATAGACATTGAGCAGATGCGTCGGCAGACGGAAATGGTAGCGACTATGACGTGAACGGAAGGGGATGTGATGAAGCTAATTGACGATATTGCCGCATCGCTGGACGATGCGCCAGTGTCAAAGGTGCTGATCGGACTACACTGGACCGTGGTAGTAAGCCGCAACGGTGGACTGGCTACCACAACCAGGGGAACGGAGCACGAGCACGGCCATCCCGATGTCAGAGAGGTTGGAAACCTCGAGAACAAGAGTGCCTTGGAGCTGGTGTCTCTCGTGAATTCTGAGAGCCCGGTGGAGGCAACCGTCGGGATGGCTGCTATAAACTCGCTTTTGAACGTCGATGAGAGCCGTTGCGTGGAGATGAACGCCGGCCAGGTGCTTGCCGAGAAAGGCAGAGGACGAAAGGTTGCCGTGGTCGGGCACTTCCCTTTCATCCCTGACCTACGTAAGGTGGCTGGCCAGCTCTGGGTGTTGGAGCTGCATCCTGGGCCGGGAGATCTGGCCGCAAGCGAGGCAGAGAGGGTAATCCCCGAGGCGGACGTGGTGGCCATAACCGGCAGCGCGTTCATCAATCGAACGATCGAATCGCTCCTTGGTCTGTGCCAACCCAGGAGCTACGTGGTGGTGCTCGGGCCGACTACGCCTTTGTCTCCGTTGCTCCTCGACTACGGCGTAGATGTTGTCTCAGGAACGAAGGTTATCGACTCCGAGTTGGCTTTGCGCTGCGCCGGGCAGGGGGCAACCTTTCGGCAGATGAGGGGCGTTCGGTTGCTGACAATGGTCCGCTCCTAAATAATCCGGCGTGATCAGTGCTACCCGGTCGCTTGCTATCACAGTGCCCCAGAGACGTTTACGTGTAACGTCTCTAGCAGGCCGCAGTGCGACAACATTTGTGGCGGACTATCTAGGCACAGGGGACGATGAAGTGCTTGGAACGCAGCGGTCTTGTTCCGTCGAAAGGCGCGTTTGCTTGTGCTCTTCCGCCTGTGCTATAATGACAAGGACTTAAACTAAGACTAGGGCCAAAGAAGCGCAATGTGAAGTGCGACTAAGGGCTGACAAGGGGCAACTACAGTGATCGATCTGATCAAATCCGTCGAAGAACAACAGATGAAAGAAGCTGTTCCCTCGTTCGGGCCTGGAGATACCGTTCGGGTTAGTGTGAAGGTCGTCGAAGGTGGCCGCGAGCGCATCCAGGTTTTTGAGGGCGTGGTAATGCGCTTGCGCGGGGGAAATATGCGTACGACCTTTACGGTTCGGAGAATCGCCGCCCACAACGTTGGAGTTGAGCGGACCTTTTTGCTTCATTCTCCTCTCATCGACAAGATTGAGGTGGTTCGCAAAGGGCGCGTCCGTCGCGCACAACTGTACTACCTGCGAGGCAGGAGGGGCAAGGCTGCTCGAATACGGGAGAAGAGACAGCCCGTTGGCAACAAGTAGGATGTTGCCTGCCTGAAAAGGCATAGTCTCGTAGATTTGCTCCAGGTATGTCACGTGCACGGGGAAATCCGGAATGCCACGGGAATCCCGGCCACTTGTTGGAGTCCCAAATGCCAGCGAGGAGCTGGCGCTGCTCGCCGACGGATACGGCCGCGTGGCCGGGCTTGACGAGGCCGGGCGTGGCTGCTTGGCCGGTCCGGTAGTAGCCGCGGCCGTCATCCTTCCACATAGCGCCTATTCGCTTCAAGGGAGTATGGCTGAGGTCAGGGATTCGAAGATGCTGTTGCCTTCCGTGCGCGAGTCCCTGTTTGAGGAGATACGCTGCCAAGCGGTGGGCGTTGGTGTGGGAGTAGTTTCCCACCATTATATCGACGAGTATGGCATCGTGCCGGCTACCAAGCTGGCTATGCTCGCCGCGATCTGCAATTTGCCTGTTCTTCCAGATTACCTTCTCATCGACTATCTCTCGCTCCCAAGTGTTGTCGTTCCGCAGAAGCCGATCGTCCACGGCGATGCGATCTGTCTATCGATAGCTGCAGCCTCGATAGTGGCGAAGGTCATACGAGACCATCTGATGGTGGAGCAAGATGTCTGCTATCCCGGCTACGGTTTTGCCCGGAACAAAGGCTATGGCACCCCGTCCCATCTAGACTCGCTGCGACAGCTTGGTCCGTGCGCCATTCACCGGCGGACTTTTGCCCCTGTCAATTGCCTCTTTCCGCTCCAGGACCAACTTCTATGAGCAAGCCTCATCCCGACAAGAACGATGGCATCTCCGAGGCCTTGTGCAAGACCAATCGGCAGAGGGTAGGCGCCGTTGGCGAGCAGGCTGCTGTGGAATGTCTGCGCAAAGCCGGGTACCGAATAGTCGAGCGCAACCATTGGAGCCCTATTGGGGAGCTCGACATAATCGCCCGGGAAGGGAAGACGCTGGTTTTCGTCGAGGTGCGGACACGGAAGGGCGCAGGTTGTGGCGCGGCGGCAGAATCCATCACCTGTCGCAAGCAGGCAAAGCTCCGCCAGTTGGCGGAGAGCTACGTTCAGGCTCAAGGCAACCTTGATCTCTCGTACCGAATCGACGTCGTCGTGGTGCAACTGAGAGCCGATGGACAAGTCGAGCAGATCGAGTTGATAAGAAACGCGGTGGAGGGCGTTGACTAGGTATCACGCGTTGTGCAGGAAGTGCGCTACGTCACCGTCGCGGATGATGTAGGAGCGGCCTTCGGAGCGAAGCAGGCCCCGCTTACGCGCCTCGGCTAGGCTGCCACAGTTCAACAGGTCATCGTGGCGGACTACCTCTGCCCGGATAAATGCCTTGGCGATGTCGGTATGGATGGCCGCTGCGGCGTCTACTGCGTTGGCGCCACGCTTCACCGTCCACGCCCGTACCTCGTCCTCCCCAACGGTGAAGAAGGAAATGAGATCGAGCAGTTGGTACGAGAGCTGGATGACCCGATCGAGCGCCGGCTCGGCGACGTTCCAGGCGTGAAGAAACTCGGCTGCCTCTTCTGGCTGCAACTCGGCGAGATCCATCTCCAGCCGTCCGGCAATCGGAGAGATCTGGACACCGGCGCCTTCCCATCGTGCCCGGAGTCGCTGGAGAGCATCCTGATCAGCGCCTTCGTCGTCTGTGTTGAGTAGGACCAGCCAGGGCTTCTGTGTCAGAAAGCCATAGCCGCGCAGCAACTTCTCGTCGGCGGCATCAATTGTCAGCGATTGGATAAGCCTGCCGTCCGCCAGCGCGTTTTGGATAGCCTCCAGCAATGCGTATTCTCGCGCGCGGTTTTGCCGCTCTGACTCGCTTCCCTTGCCGTTATGCACTTCTTTCTTTAAGCGTTCCAGCCTTCTCTCCACTACCGCCAGGTCGGACAGCATTAGTTCGGTGGCCAGCACCTCCAGGTCACGCTCGGGATCGATCGAACCCAGCGGGTGGGCAGCCGATTCGCTAGTGAACGCACGGATGACAATGAGAAGCGCATCGCTGGAGCGTAGCTGAGCCAGAAGTTGTGCGGCTTTGGGATCGCTGACCATTCCCTGCATCAGACCGGCAACGTCGACGTACTGAACTTCTGCCGGGGTCACCTTTTTCGGCCGGAACAGTTGCGCTAGCGCCACTAGGCGGTCATCTGGCACCTTGACGATGGCGCGGTTTGGCTCGCTGGATGGCATCGAGTATGTGGCTACTGGCACCTTCGCTCGACTCAGAGCGTTGAACACAACGGTCTTGCCCGCCCCCGGCAGACCCATAATCCCCATTTCCATTGACCTAGTTTGTTACCTCTTAGCAAACAAAGTACCTGGGAATTATACCACCTCAAACTGTTATCGGCACGTGTGGTTGCAGACAATAAACTGATGTGGACATTGACCTAGCATCCTTCGTATTTGCCGACTCGCTCACCTAACTGCTAGAATTACCTGGGATTGTCCAGGGAGGTTCAGGAACAACGGATGAACGGCGATACCATCGCTGCTATCTCGACGCCGCTCGGCGAAGGTGGCATCGGCATCGTGCGGCTGAGCGGGCCGCAGTCTGCAGAGATACTCAACCGAATATTCGTGCCCAGACGAGGTGGACGGCGAACAGCGCCTTGGAGGCTGACCTACGGGCACGTGGTGGACCCCGAACGCGGCGATACCATCGACGAGGTGCTTGCAGTGCGCATGCCTGCGCCAAACACATACACACGGGAGGATGTTGTTGAGATCAATTGTCACGGGGGATACGCACCACTACAGGCGATACTATCCCTAGTCCTGCGGCACGGCGCACGCCTTGCACGTCCTGGAGAGTACACACTGCGTGCCTTCCTGAACGGGCGCATAGACCTGGCCCAGGCTGAATCGGTGCTCGACGTGGTTCAGGCCAAGACCCAAGTTGGCCTGCGCGTCGCCCTTGATCAACTGGACGGCAGGTTGTCGAAAGAGGTCGGTAAGGTACGCCGTTCGGTGATCTCCGTGCTAGCCTACCTGACGGCTACCATAGACTTCGCCGATGATGAAATCCCCGAGCAGGATGTCGATGGGCCTTTGGCGGAGGCTGTTTCGGGGGTGGAGCAACTGCTGAGTAACGCTGAGGCAGGCATAATCTACCGCCAAGGGCTACGCGCCGTTATCGTTGGCCGGCCCAATGTTGGAAAATCCAGCATTCTCAACGCGCTGCTTCGCCAAAACAGAGCCATCGTCACCCCTGTTCCAGGAACCACTCGTGACACGGTGGAGGAGGTCGCCAACGTGAAGGGACTGCCTGTCGTTCTCGTGGACACAGCGGGCATTTCGGCTACTGAGGACGAGGTGGAGCGCCTGGGAGTTGAGCGAAGTCGTGCCGCTATGGAGCGGGCTGACCTCATTCTCTGGGTGGTCGACGGATCGTGCGCACTCAACGAGCACGACCGCGAAATCGCTGGACACCTGATCGCAAAGCCAGTGATCGTGGTGGTGAACAAGTGTGACGTCGGCACGTTGGTGAGCGAGGGAGAGTTGCTTGAGCTTTTGCCTGAATCTTTGTTGGTGCACACTTCAGCGGTCACTGGCGAAGGGCTCCAGCTACTTGAAGAAGCCGTTTCCGAGGTCGTGCTGGCAGGAAAAGCGAGCGCCTCGGACGATTTGTTAGTGAGCAATCCACGGCACAAGGATGCCCTGGCCCGTGCTCTAGGTCACCTTCGATCAGCGAGAGAGAGTGTGGCTAGCGGACTGCCGGCGGATTTCGTCACAATTGACCTGACCGATGCCGCCAGCGCACTGGGAGAGATCACCGGCGAGACGGTGTCGGAGGACCTGTTGGAGACTATCTTCAGCAAGTTTTGTGTTGGAAAATAGCGCGTTTCTGCGGGTCTGGTGTCACCTCTTGACTTGTTTCCGCCTTCCGATGCCCAGGTTACCCCAGAACACCTGCCTCAGTTCGCTTGCGGTTGAGGGAAGCTCTATGTTCGCAACTGGGGCCTCCAATTTCTTCGCCAGCCAGTCGTCGCGAATCTGCTTGCCTTCTTGCAGCATCTCATCCAGCATTCCCTCGTCTTCTTCTAGCAGGGCCTCGCGCAGGTCGCGCAGCTCAGCGATGTATGCTTCCAGCCATCGAGCGATGTTCGCGCGGTTTGTGCCGCAGATGTCGCGGTACATACCCGGGTTACTGCTCGCGACACGGGTGGTATCGCGAAAGCCGGATGCGGCCAGTTGGGCCATATCTTGCCAGGAGCTGCTTTTGCCGGAGACGCGGACCAATGAAACCGCAGCCAGATAGGGGAGATGGCTGATAGCGGCCACGTAGCTATCGTGCTCAGCCGGGTCGATGAACAAAGGATGGGCTCGGATTGCACGGACTGTGCTGGTGACCATTTCCACTGCTTCTTCTGCAGCGGAACGAGCAGGACAGAGGCAGTAGGTGCAGCCTGCCAGCAAATCGGCGGTGGACGACTCTATTCCTGAGACCTCTCTTCCAGCCATAGGATGGCCACCGATGAAGCTGATTCCCGCTGGCAGCGCTCTTTCAGCCCAGGCTAAGACCTGTTCTTTGGTGCTTGCCACGTCAGTGACTACGCATCCCTCCTTCAGATGGTCTGCGATCTGGCTTAGAAGAGTCTTGATCGCACCAACGGGAACTGCCAATACGACCAGATCAGCCGCTTCCACGGCCTTGGGCAGGTTCCATTCCACTCGGTCGATTGCTCCCCGCCTCTTTGCCTTGCTGGCGCTCTCGAAGTTGACGTCGTGTCCCACTATGGTGGCGTTAATTCCTGCCCGTTTGAGGGCCATGCCGAATGATCCACCCATTAGGCCCAGTCCGATAATTGCGATTCTGTGCATTTGCCTCCCCAGTTTATCGTGTGCTGTCAGACGGCCTTTGAGTCAAAGCCGCCCTACTTGGCTTCTTCCCTGCTACGGGGACAAGTACTGGACCCGCGCTACGACTTGAGCAGTTTCTCAGTGGCGGCCATCGGCCTCGTATAGCGCCATTGCTTGGCTGTCCTCGACCGACGGATTCTGGTGTCGCCGAGCTAGTTCGACGACACGGTCGCGGGCGCCAGCCTGAGCCAGAAGGTCTGCACCTATTTCCCCGTGATGCCGATGAACCCAGAACGGATATCTCCAGCTAGCGGTGTTGGGAGAAGCGATTGCGTCGATCACCCGTGGGTAGACTGCCCGCAAGAGAACTATGATCGACCTCTGTAGCGTGCCCAATCCCGCGTTGGCCTTACCAACGTCGTGCAGGAGTGCCGCAGCCAGCAGATTCTCGTCGTCCGGATGTGATTCTCTCAGATCATAGAACACATCCAGGCAGTGTCGCTGGTCCTGGGGCTCCATCGCCTCGAAGAGGCGTAGTTCGTCAGGAGTGAGGTGCTTCTGCAATATACGCCTCTCGTCTTGCCGCACGTGAGCTCGTAACGCAGCCCAGAATTGCCTGAATCGGTAGCTGGCGGTCACTGCTTCCAACACGCCTTAGAACATACGGCCAATTAGTAGGTTGAGAATGCCGTCCACAGGTGGCCCAAGAATCATCCCCAGGAAGTTAATGTGAAGCATATAGCCGCCAAAGATGAGCGCCAGCAGCACTCCCGGACCGTAGTTTCCCAGGCGCGACAGGGAGTAGGCGTGCCGGTCGGGCAGCAGCCCCAGGAGGACGCTGAAACCATCCAGCGGTGGCAAGGGAATGAGGTTGAACACTGCCAGGACGACCGAGATGTTGATGGCGAGGAGAACACCCCTGATTGCAAATGTCGCTGGTGGGATCATACCCAGATTCAGCAGCGCTGCGAGGAATATCGCCGTCAGGAGGTTCGACGCCGGCCCGGCGAATGATACGATGGCCATACTGGTTTTGGGATTCCCCCTCAGGTTATACGGATTCACTGGAACAGGCTTGCCCCATCCTATGCCCACGCCACCCATAAGCGTGACGATCATCATTATCGTTCCGAGCGGGTCCATGTGCGCGATTGGATTGAGCGTTACCCTTCCCAGGCGTTTTGCGGTCATATCGCCCATCAGGTAAGCAGTGAACGCGTGGCTGAACTCGTGAATTGTGATCGCCCCGATAATCACGGCGAAGAGGAAGATTATTGTGTTGAAATCGAATCTTAGCACGATGCCTCTGAAGGCTCCTTTGATTCGCTCCGAACGAGCCAGATACTGCGAGATTATTATAGCATGGCGGCATTCTTCGCCGCACGGGTGCTGGACTGGCTGACGGCACAGAATAAAGGGGCGCTTGCAATTGGCTTGCTACCTAGCGAAGATCACCTCGATCGCAGCTCGCGAATCTGGCCAGTTCGTGTCGCTCGCAGATGATCTGGCAGATTTCGTCTGGGGAGTCAACCACGGTAAAAAGGTTCAGGTCTTCCGGTGATATGTTCCCTGCGGCGAGCGTTGAGAATTGAAGCCAGTCGAGGATGCCCTTCCAGTAGTGGGAATCGTACAGAATGACTGGAAAGTCTTTTATCTTCCGGGTCTGAATGAGCGTGAGTGCTTCGAACATTTCGTCCAGGGTCCCAAGTCCCCCAGGAAAGATAACGAAAGCCTCCGAGTATTTCACGAACATCGTCTTGCGCACGAAGAAGTAGTGAAAGTGGATGCCGATGTTGACGTAAGGATTTAGCGCCTGCTCGATCGGTAGCTCGATATTGCAGCCCACCGATTTTCCTCCGGCTTCGGCTGCTCCCCGGTTTGCCGCCTCCATTATTCCCCCGCCACCTCCGGTGATCACCGCGAAGCCGGCTGTCGCTAGTAGCCAGCCCGTTCGGCGTGCAGCCTCGTACACTGGATTATCGTGACTCGTTCGGGCGGAGCCGAACACTGCGACCGCTGGACCGAGTGGAGCTAGCGTATCGAATCCTTCAACGATCTCTCCCATAATGCGGAACACGCGCCAGGGGTCAGTGTGAATGAAGTCGGGTGACTCAAGCCTGGCCGAAGCTGGACTCAGCAGAAACTTCTCGTCTTCCGTTTGTCTGCCTCGACGAGGATGTTGCTTAGAAATTGCTTTGTCTCCACTGGCGTCGTTAGAGCGTGCGTCAACTGGTGAAACCACTGTACATCCCTCCCTCAAGCCCGTTCGGCCGCACCTAGTTGATTTAGCATTTCTGCTGCAGCGCCTATTGTAGCGCAACAGATTCAGAAAGACCATAGCTATTTAGTAAGAGTTTCGCCGAGCGATGAAGGCAGGCAGGAAAGCTACAGAGGCGAAAATGAAGGTCATAAACAGATTGGTGCCGATCCCTCTTGACCCGCCCTGGCGTTTGGCTTACTATGGGCTCAAGCAACCACCACCGCGGCTTGTTAGAGGCTGGATCAGCAGGGGTAGGAACATGGGCCACCACGCCTGCGGCTGTAGCGAAGGTGCTCAGCCTTGACGATGAATGCCGCAGCGAAGCGGAGGCAGGGCCAATGCGAATCACCAGAATCTGGGCCACTCTTGGCCCAGCTACTTCTAGGAAAGAGAGAATACTGCGCCTGGTCGAGGCAGGAGCGGATGCGTTTCGTCTCAACTTTTCGCACGCCTCGCACGATGATGCGTTGAGACTGATTGAGGCGGTCAGGGAGGTCGCCAGGGATATCGGTCGCCCGTTACCAGTGTGCCAGGACCTTCAGGGGGCGAAAGTCCGAATCGGGTTAATCGCCGGAGGACACGCCAATCTTGCGAATGGCCAGGAGTTCATCCTGACTACCCGTGATGTGATGGGTGATCATCGCCGGGTCAATGTGCCACGCTGGAGCTTGCCGCCTGGTATTGTTCCTGGCGCACGCATTCTGGTTGACGATGCCGCGCTACAACTGGAAGTGCTCGAGGTGGGCGACGCGGACATTCGCTGCCGCGTTCTGGTTGGTGGGCGCCTCTCTTCACGCAAGGGGATCAGCATGCGAGGGGCGATCCGCGAAACCGAGGCTGTTGACGACGAGGGTGCACTGGATGTCGCCTTCGCCGTTAATCAGCGTATAGACTGGATTTGGCTGTCCTTTGTGTCTGGTGCTACTGAAATCCGTCGTCTGAAGCGACTGGTTAGCCAGGCAGGAGGTTCGATTCCCATCGTGGCCAAGATCGAGACTGCTGAGGCCCTGGAGAACCTCGAAGTGATCCTCAATGAAGCCGACGGGATTTGTCTGGCCAGAGGGGATCTCGGAGCCGAGATTACCGTCGAGAAGGTGCCGGCGGCGCAGAAAATGGTCGCAGCCAGATGCAGAAATCGGGCAAAACCGCTGCTAATCGGAGGCCAGGTGCTCCATTCGATGATGTCCAGCCCCACACCTTTGCGCTCGGAAGCGCTGGATGTATTCAACGCGGTTCTCGATGGCTTCAACGCAGTGGTGCTTTCGGGGGAGACTGCGGTGGGGGCTTATCCGGAAGAAGCCGTTCGGGTCCTCTCATCTCTGATCGAAGAGGCAGAGGCATACCTCAGAAGTCGGTGAGTGATTTCGGCACGTATCTTGCGGCAACACCTCGGAATCACGAAGAAGCCACCAGAAGCGAGGTGTCTTCGATCACCTGAAGGAGGATTGCAATGCTTTTCCTTGTTAAGACTGAGGTATCCCCTGACAAGGTGGATGAGCTTACCGAGAAAGTGATTACCCACGAGATCAAGCCGGTCAAAGGGAATCTCGTCTACCTCACACCAGACGGCAGGATTGGCTACGACATCGTCGAGGCCGAAAGCGAAGACGAGATCAGAAGGATGTACAAGCAGTACTCCAACTACCTCAAATTCGACGAGATTACCCCGATTGTGTCGGCTGCCCACTTCTACGAGCAGTGGAAGATGAAGCATGGCAAGATGGGTGGGACACGGGGAGGATTGCGCCAGTAGCGCAGGCCGACCTCAACGTCCAGATGGTACTGTACGGAACACTGAGCGAGAGGGGAATCGCGTCCTCCCCCTGTTTACGCAATCCCGCGTACACCATCGTTGGGATTTCGCACTTGCTGGAGGTGGCTTGGGGTGATGCCCTAGCCGCTTCCAGCAAGCTTTCATTTCTTCCCCACCCATTTCTCGTAAGGCCAAGAACTTAGGCCGCCGTCCACGAACTTGACATTCTTGAAGCCGGCTCCGGACAGGATCCGCTGCGCCTCGTAGCCGCGTAGGCTGAAGGCGCAGATTGTCACGATCTCCGCGTCTTTGGGTAGTTCACCCAATCGACGGCGCAGTTCTCCCAAAGGAATGAGCTTCACCCTGGGATCCTCGATCCGCTCCCGCTCCTCGTACTCGTGACGCTGGCGTACGTCGAGGAAGATGAAATCATCTCCCCTGACGAGCTTGTCGTGTACCTCCGATGCCGTGAGTGAAACCGCTAGACCATCGCGCTTGTTGCGGGCCACGTTGGCGGCCTGGTGGACCGCGTCAATGGCCGTGTTGAAGGGCGGAGCGTATCCCAGGTCGAGCTTGGAGAGCTGATCTATGGTGGCGCCAAATGTCAACGCAGTGGCGACGACATCGATGCGCTTTATAGCTTCTCCCTCTCCCAGCACCTGCGCTCCCAGGACTCGGTCGGTAGCAGCATCGGCTACCAGCTTCACGGTGATCTTTTTGTTATCGGGGTAGTAGTGAGCGCTGTCAGCAGATGGTGCGATTGCAGCTCGTACCTTGTACCCCAGTCGCAGCGCCTCTTGTTCCGTGAGCCCGGTTCGGCCGACCTTGTAATCCAGCACCTTGAGGACCGTTGTACCGGCAACTCCCTCGAATGTGGATTGGCCACCGGTGACGTTGTCGCCGATTATTCGGCCGTGCTTGTTGGCGGTGGATCCCAGAGGCACAAAGACTTTCTTCCCCGATACCAGATGCGTGTTCTCCACACAGTCGCCACCAGCGTAGATGTCCGGGTCGGAGGTTTGCAGGTACTCGTTGACAGCTATGGCTCCGGTAGGGCCGGTTTCAAGCCCAGCCTCCACTGCCAGGCTGACGTTCGGGCGCACGCCAATGGCGACTACCGCCATATCTGTCTGAATCTCGCCCTTGTCGGTAATCACCTTGGTCACGTTTCCATTTTCATCTCCCTGCAACTCTAGCAATCGTTCCCCTGTGCGCAGTTCGACTCCGCTTGATCTGAGGTAGTTCTCGATCAGAGCGCTGATTTCTGGATCTAGAAGCGCGGCTAGCACGTGAGGAAGCATCTCCACTACCGTCACATCGAAACCAGACTCGGCCAAACACTCAGCAGTCTCTATCCCGATGAGCCCCCCGCCTACCACTGTAACGTGTCGTGTGCCTCGGGAGAAGGCGCTCTTGCGAATCGCGACCGCGTCGTCTGGGTGAGACAGGCGGAAGACACGGCCGAGATCAAGACCACTTACAGGAGGCATAACTGGCACTGCTCCTGTCGCCAGCACCAGCTTGTCGTAATGGATAGTCGAAGTCTTGCCCGTGTCCACCTCGACGAGGGCAACTTCTTTCCGCTGCCTGTCTATGCGCTCTGCTCTAGTGCCCGTGAGGACTTCGATGTCCTTGTAGTCCCTGAAGTACGCCGGGTCACGATCGATTCCGGCTGCGGTTCGTGTCAGTTCTGCCACGTTTTCTATCAGGCCGCTCATAAAGTAGGGCATCCCGCAGCCAGCGTAGGAAATAAGCCGTCCTTGCTCTACGATAGTGATCCTAGCCTTGGCATCGCGCCTTCTGGCCCGCGCGGCTGCCTTCGGTCCCGTTGCCACACCGCCGATAACTACTATGTCTTTTGGCACGGATATCCTCCTCTTACGTCGTCGTAATCGCTTCACTTGTGAGCGTATCTGCCTTGTAGAGAATACCATAGAACGAGTGGCTAGGGCAATGGAATCGGTCTGGCTGGAACGCAGCGAGCTGTTTTGGCATTGAACTTGCAGCCACAAGGGGCGCGGTAGTGTTTGCTTCAGCATGGCTACTGCCAACTGGGCGCATCCTTCTCGACGTCGGCTAGATATCAGTTGCGCAGATAGCCCCCTAGAGAAAGCGCAGCAACGGCACAACACAAGTTCGGTGTGGAGAAGTGAAGAATACCGTGCGCAGGTTACCAATCCTGTTAATAGAAGATGATCCCGACCTCGCCGGTTTGCTAGCTAAAGACATCAGCTCGAGGGGGTTCGAGACGTTCGTGGCCACATCCGTTGGGGACGCGTTGCGCTTAATAGCCGACCACGCGTATTCCCTTATCGTTGCCGACTACCTTGGCCCCCTCGAGCAATACCCGTATCGCTGGCCACTGCTACAATTGCTTGCTCGTTTCGTCCCACGGACACCAGTGTTAGCCTTGTCGCTGTTCAGAGAGGTGCCCCAGACTATCAACCTGGTCGCTGTAGTGCGCTTGCCGGATTACGTTAACGATCTAACGAAGGCCCTAAGGCGTTACCCTTTGGCTGTACCGGAGACTGCTCGGGATAACTCCCTCGCACGATATCTCGCTGCTCTTTGGGATGGCGATACCGATGAAGCAGCTCGGGTTGCGATGGAGGCGATGAAGGCGGGCTTAAGCGCCACAGCCATCTATGAGAATCTGCTTTCCGAGGCCTTGTACCAAATAGGTGAGTGGTGGGCGGATGAGTCGTGCACGGTTGCTGAGGAACACGGAGCTCGTGTGATTACAGAACGAGTGATGGCCGGCGTAGCTGCCTCGGTGGAAAGGCGTTCGCCTAAAGGGCGAGGCATAGTCGTGGCCTGCGTGGAGGGCGAGCGGCACGAACTTGGAGTTCGTATGGCCGCTGACCTACTCACGTGGGATGGGTGGACGGTGCGCCTGCTCGGGGGAGACGTGCCGTCGGGGGAGATGATAGCTGAGGCTCGCAAACGGGCTGTGCGCGTAGTGGGGCTGTCGGCTACGATGCAGCCTAGCTGGGAGATGGTCAAGTCGCAGATCGCAGGCCTTCGGGCAGCGGGCATTGATGCAGTCATCATCGGTGGTCAAGCGTTCCGTCCTGTGAGCCCGGAAGCAGTTGCCGCGCTTGGTGCCGACGCGAAGGCTGAGCGGGCTGCGGAAGGGGTCGAGTTAGCAAACCAGCTAGCGGACCGGGGGAGATAGCGGGCAAGCGAGGGACTGAGAGACCGCGAATCCGAAAATGTCACGGTGCGCGCAAGCCATCTGCCTGGTCGCTCAGGGACGACTTAGGAAGCGCCTATCTCTGTGTATACGCCGTCTGGTGAGAGTTCCCAGTTGCTGGTTGGGTACTTTGGTCGGGTAGCCGCAGCCAGTAGTTTGTAGCAGCGAGAGTGATGGCTGTCATCCCGAGCATAGCGAAGGATCTCATTCGCCAGGTGCCGGAATTCTTCCCCTCTGCTTGGCTGCGGCTCGGAATGCCCCCCATTCTACGTGACACGGAGTACTGGTTTGTCTTACGAAGACGCCGATTGGCGATCAAGCGCCTGAGCCAAGTCTTCGATGATGTCTTCTACGTCCTCAACGCCGACGGCCAGGCGGACCAAACCGTCTGTTATCCCCGCTTTTTCTCGCACATCCCTTGGCACCTTGGCGTGCGTCATAGATGCGGGATGCTCGATAAGCGTTTCGACGCCACCCAGGCTTACGGCCAGCGTGCAAAGCTGAACTGAGTTCATCAGTTGGCGGCCGGCTTCTATCCCGCCCTTGAGTTCGAACGAGAGCACCCCTCCAAAGCCGGACATCTGGTGCCGCGCCACGTGGTGGTTGGGGTGATCGGGCAGCCCGGGGTAAAACACCTGAGAAACTTCCGGTCGTTTGCACAAGAATTCGGCCAGTTTTTGGGCGGTCTCGTTCTGCCGCGCAACGCGCAGTGCCATTGTCTTAAGTCCACGTATCAGTAACCACGCGTCGAACGGGCCCAAGATAGCTCCCGTCAACTTCAGGACACCTCTTGCGGTGTCGACGAGCTCCTTCGATCCTATTATGGCCCCTGCCACTACATCCGAATGGCCGCCTATGTACTTAGTTGCGCTGTGGACCACCACGTGGGCGCCCATTTCTAGCGGACGCTGGTTGCAGAAGGTGGCGAAGGTATTGTCCACCACCAACGTGGCACCTGTCTCCCGAGCGATTTCGGCTACCGCCGCGATATGCACAATGTCCAGAGTAGGGTTGCCGGGTGTCTCAATGAAGATCATCCTGGTGTTCGGCTGCACTCGCGCCTTGACTTCGCTGACACGCGACCCGTCTGCGAAGCTGACCGAGATACCCATTCGGGGTAGCAGTTCTTCAAAGAGGGTGTACGTTGCGCCGTAAATGGTCCTTGCCGAAACCAGATGGTCCCCTTGCTGCAGGACCGATGAGACGACGGTAGAGATAGCGGCCATCCCCGATGCTGTAGCTACAGCGTCATCACCGCCCTCCAGCAGGGCCAGCTTATTCTCCAGCACTCGTGTGGTTGGGTTGGACAGGCGGGTGTAAATGTATCCCTTCTCATCGCCACTGAAGAGACGTGCTCCTTGCTCGGCATTCTTGAAAGCGAAAGTCGATGTCTGGTAAATCGGCGGAACCAGTGCTCCGGTGGAATCGTCTGGGTGCTCGCCAGCGTGTACTGCTCTAGTCGAGATTCCCTTCGCTGAAAGGTCCATACGCTACCTGTTTCTATTCCTCCTCGGTAGTCACCCTGTCGATGTGTGAGCCCACTGTCGGCGAGGAGAGTTTGCCTATCCTAGCCGCGCTAAAGGTAGGTTGCTACTTATAACGTTGGTGCAAGAACCGTGCTACGCAGCGTGTTCTCCTCAATGCCTACAGTATTTCGGCCTACAGTATTTCGGCTGGACGTGGACAGGGCGTGCGTAATGTTAACAGAAAGGCGGACGCCTAGGCAAACGAGGTTGGGTTAGACTGGGGGCTCAGGGAATTTCTGGTCCGCCGGTCCACCTGGGCGGCGATTCTTCGGCTGCGACACAGCGACATCCCCGCCCAGATGCGTGACCAACGGCTCCTACACCTGGTAGCAGGCGCGGTGGTAGGCCAGCATGGTCTTCTGGCTGGAGCCGAAGCAGAGTTGCCTGACGTTGACCAGCTCCTTGATTTTGATCTCTTTTCCGCACTTGCAGCACACCTTGCCCGAGAGAGCCTCTGTGGCCAGCGCGCGCTCCGCTGCCGTCTGGTTCTTGTTAGCTTTTACAGAACCTGCCATTAATCCTCCCTGTTAGAATGGTGTTAGGTTGCTCTTTAGTCAGGACGTTGAAATCCGAAGATGCGGCTTTCTTTGTCCTTT
>Ga0315298_1005828_pt1 | contig 17170 bp, 13 predicted proteins | sample WHS_1_MG_FD_203077 | JGI IMG/M metagenome (GOLD analysis project Ga0315298, IMG submission 203077) | Extremophilic microbial mat communities from Washburn Hot Springs, YNP, Wyoming, USA - WHS_1_MG | ecosystem: Environmental > Aquatic > Thermal springs > Hot (42-90C) | place: USA: Wyoming...
GTAACGACCGGCACCGTACCTGTAGTGGCTGCCGGAGTTCCTCCCGACTCTGCTTCACCCAACCCCGGCACGCCGCCGTTGACCACAACCACCGGACTTGCCGCGCCAGCAACAGCGCTCGACTGCCGCTGCCAAGACAGGAGAGCGGCCGAACCCACCGCCAGAACTAGAAGTCCGGCAACAACGTAGACGTAAAGCCTTTTCCTCGGGATGCCAAGCATGCCCGGAGCATAGGCGGCAAGCCCTCCCCCGGACCTCCAACCATGGACCTACTTTGGCCCAGGAGTTGGCCTCGCTTTAGCCGAGGCCCGACCCACAACCTCAGCCATGAAGTCAGCAACCAACTCGCCAACCTCAAGATGCTTTCCCTCCAGGAAGTGCCCCACTCCCTCGACCAGACTAAGACGGAAGTCCAGGCCTAGCCCCCGCAAGGCCTCCTCTACCTCCTCAGGCGGAGCGATGTCGTCGTGCTCAGCACAGACCGCGAGAACGGGACCCCGGTACGCCGCTAGTCGTTCCGCGGTGTCAGGGGGCATCTCCTCCCAACGCACAGGAAAAGTGACAAGCGCCAAGGCCCGCACCGGCACCGGACCGCCGGCAGCAATCCGCGCAGCCATCACGCTGCCGAAAGAGTAGCCCGCCAGCCCGAGCGGCAAACGGGCAGCAGAGGGCTCGGTGTCACCCCCGAGGGCGGCCAGCTGGCCAGCAAGGAAGGAGAGGGCCGCGCCTACGTCACGGTACTCCTGGTCGCCGCTGTAAAAACCAGCACTGCGACCGACGCCCCGGAAGTTGAACCTGAGGGTGACAAACCCGCGCTTGCGACAGCATTTTGCTATGCGATACACCACCGGCTGGTCCATGGTTGCCCCATGCAAAGGATGCGGGTGAGCGACCACTACTCCGCCAGCCAGCCAAGAGCTAACTTCCTCGCCCATCGGCAAGTCGTCCCCGGTCATCGACTCAGGCCACTCGAGAACGCCCTCTAAACGATCGTCCCCAGGAAAGAAGACCCGGCCCCCGTTCCCCAGAAAGCCTCCCGCTCCACTCCTAGCCTCAGCCATATGCTTCACTCCCTGTAGTTCACAAACTGCAGGGGCAGACCTAAGTCTGCCTCCCTTAGCACGCTTATCACCTTCTGCAGATCGTCCCGTTGCTTACCGGAGACCCGCACCTCGTCCCCCTGGATGGCCGCCTGCACTTTCAGCTTGGTGTCTTTGACCAGCTTCACCACTTTACGCGCCGTCTCTAGATCGATGCCGTTATGGATGCTGATTGTCTGCCTGAGCATGTCGCCGCCTGCCTTCTCCGGCGGACCGAAGACTAGCGCCTTCGCATCTATAGAACGGCGCACCGTTCGGGCAATCAGCAGGTCCTTGATGGCCCGCAGTTTCATTTCATCTTCAGTCAGCACTTGGATCTTGGCTTCTTTGCGGTCGAACTCAAGCCGCGTCTTTGAGCCTCGGAAGTCAAACCTGGTGCCAATCTCTTTCTTGACCTGGTTGACCGCGTTGTCCATCTCTTGCATGTCAACCCGACTGACCACATCAAAAGTCGGCATCCTCTTGCCTCCTTACTCCAAAGCCCGTCCCTGGCTTCAGATTTGACGAGGTCCTGGGCCTACGCAGTCCCCTCTTCGGCCAGCGGGATCCCATACGGGCCGTCCGCCAGGTAGGCAACGGAAGCAGGCCGGCCGGTCTCCGCCTCTGACAGCCGGCAAGCTTGTGCCACAGCAGCCGAGACAAAGTGAGCTACAGTCACCCCCGGATCGCTGACTTCAAGCCCCTCCAATATAGGTCGGGGATCGCGACAAATGAGCTGGGGGTACTCGTCTAGGGGCATTTGCGGGCCGTAGAAGAAGAGGTGGTCACGCGGTATCTTGGCCAGGAACTTGCTCCATCCTTGGACGCCCCACTGATCGTGCTGGAACTCCCAGTCATCGGCCATGATGCGGCGCAAGAACTCCTCTCTGCCCACTTCGACAAGCATACTGAGGAGTCTCCGGTATGACAGCGTCCCCACAGGATTAGCATCGACGGTATCAGCAACCACCACGATGTACCCCTGCGGTCTGGCTGCGCGCGCGGCCGCCGACGCCGCTTTTTCCGACTGGTAGAAGTTGATGCCCACCAAGCCGGCGTGGGTCACCACAACATCGTAACGCTGGTCAAGGGGAATTCCGGCAAAGCTAAGCAAGTGTTCGAACGCTGCCAGATGGGCCTTCTCCATGTCGCCGGCAAATACCCCCGCAACCTGGCCATCCACTCGAGCAGTCACGTTCAAGATGAAATCTGGCGGCGCCATCCGCGCCACGTCCAGGGCAGCCTCGTGACAGGGGTTGCCATCAAGGATCAAGTCCGTCGCCCGCTCGTGGGCAAGAGTACGCGCACCATGGAACTCCTGCAAACTCCGCACATCCACCAGTCCGGGGCAAAGACTCTTTCTGCCCCCAGAGGCGCCCGCGTGGGCATGAGGCTCCACCAGACCGGTGAGAATGCGAAAGTCGGCCGCCACATAACGGCGATCCATGAACACCTCCACCCCGCGGGCTGTCTTCCCCACCGACACCAGCCCCTCACGGTCCAGGGCATCATGACAGGCAACCCTGACCCCAGCTTCACGCACCCGGTCATCGAACATCGACCACATCTCTTCATCCGTGAGCACACGGTGCATGCCGGTCGCCACCAAGAGGGTGATGGAGGAACCGGGGAACCCAGCCTCAAGAAGAGCGCTCACCAGAGGCCAAAGGATGTTGCCCTCCCCGCGATAGGGTACCGGGCGAGTGTTGTCTGAAACGACCACAACCACCTGAGGTCCGCTTGTATCGCGGCTACCTGCCCGAGTTCCGCTTGCCTTATCGCTACCTTCTTGCCCGGGCACGCCCCTATGCCCCCGAGAAGCATATTGCTCCAACTTGGCCCGACATAGCTCGGCAAAGGGCAACGTCCCTATGGGCTCCGCTAAAGCCCGACGGACAGCCTCCTCCACATTGGTAAGCGGCGCCGGTTCGCTTCGGCGTAGAACCCGGGTCCCAGGCGGGAGAGTAAGCTCGGCCGCGAAGGACCGCAACCGCAGATTGACCTGCACTGGTTCTCCACTCGACATCGCGACGTACCTCCCAGTTCAAACACCTATGCTTAGGTCATACATGCTCAGGTCATGCCTAGCATTTCCACGATGGCAGCCCATTCTTCATATAAGCGAGTGATCTCCTCCTCCACTTGAGCGATCTCTAGTGAGGCCCCGACCAGCAGCTCGTAATCGGTAGCGTGAGCAGGATCGTTTAAGATGGCCTGGAGCTCTTTCTGGCGCTGCTCTGCAGCAAGAATACGCTTCTCCACCTTCCGGTAGCGACTGGTGAGTTCCTTGCGCTCCCGGTAGCCGAGCTCTGTGGTCTTACCAGACGGCCTGATCACGCCCGGCGACGGACCGGTTCCCAATGAGGAGCTTGCCGCCGAAGACAACGCTGCTTCCGTCACCTCCTGCCCCCGGGATTCCTGTCCCTTCTTCCACACGTAGTACTCCCAATCACCGGGATACTGGGTCAGGTGGCCGTCCCGCACTTCTATGACCTTGGTTCCTATGGCGTTGATAAGCCGTCGATCGTGGCTGATGAACACCACCGCCCCTTCGAACTGGCGCAAAGCCTCGGTTAGCACATCGCGCGAGTCCATGTCCAGATGGTTGGTGGGCTCATCAAGAAGTAGTAGCCCTGCCGGGTCAATGAGCATCCGGGCTAAAGCTAGCCGGGCCTTTTCTCCCCCAGAGAGCACCCCTACCTTCTTGGTGACGTCGTCGTCATCAAACAGAAAGGCGCCCAGATAGCTGCGCACCTCTGCCAGCCTCCCCGCAGGAGCAGCCACTTCCTCCATGGCGGCAAGGACGGTCCGGTCCGGGTCAAGAACCTCAAGCTGATGCTGGGCGTAGTACTCACGCCTTACGTTGTGCCCCAGGACTATCGAGCCGGCATCCGGCTCAATCACCCCGGCCAATAGCTTAAGAAGGGTCGATTTGCCTGCGCCGTTTGGTCCCACCAGAGCGATCTTCTCGCCGCGCTCAATCACCAGGTCAAGCCGCTCGTACACCACATTGTCGCCGTAGGCCTTGCGCACTTTCTTTAGCTCAGCCACCACCCGGCCGGTCCGAGGCGGCTGGGGAAAATGGAACTTTATGGTTTTTCGCTCGAGGCTGGGGGCCTCTATGCGCTCCATCCGCTCAAGCTGCTTGATCTTCTGCTGCACCTGACGAGCCTTGGTGTTCTTGGCTCGAAACCGCCGGATGAAGGCCTCGGCAGACTCTATCTCACGCTGCTGGTTCTTGGCGGCATTGGCAAGCGTCTGGTACCGCTGCCGTTTCTCCTCCTCATAATGGTCGTAGTTGCCTGCGTAAAGGTCTATCGTGCCCCGGTCAAGCTCAGCGATGTGAGTGACGATGCGGTTCAGAAAGTAGCGGTCGTGGCTTGTGACGATCAGGGCCCCCGACCAGGAAAGCAGGAACTCCTCCAGCCACACCAGGCTTTCCAGGTCGAGATGGTTGGTGGGCTCGTCCAGGAGCAGAAGGTCGGGCCGTTCCAAGAGAAGCCGAGAAAGGGCCACCCGCATACGCCAACCGCCGGAAAGCTCGGCAACAGCGCGGTGGAAGTCCTCGTCGCGAAAGCCCATTCCTCGCAGGATGGCCTGCGCCTGCGCCTCGAGCTCATATCCGTGAGCCTGCTCAAAAGCGGCCTGCACGGCCGAGAGTTCGCGTAGGAGCCCATCCACATGGGCGCCGCTCCCGGTTTCTGAAGCACGGCTGATGAGCTCCCCAAGCTCGGCCATACGCCGCTCGGCTGAAAGCACCTCTGCATACGAGGCAAGAACCTCGCCCAGGACGGTGTGACCGGAGATCTCTTCTATCTCCTGAGGGAGAAAGCCGATACGAAGACCTTTGCGGCCGCCGATCTCCCCGCCGTCAAGCGACACTTCACCCACAATCAAGCGGAGTAGGGTGGTCTTCCCCGCCCCGTTCGGACCCACCAGACCAATGCGCATTCCAGGCTTGACATGCAGGCTAGCCTTCTCCAGAAGAACTTGCCCGCCAAAAGACTTCGAGATCTCGGTTAGATGCAGCATGACTTAGAGGCGACGTGGTCAGTCGCGACTAGGAACTTGCCCATCCCCGTACTCACCCATCCCAGAAGAGAGACGCCTCGGACCGAGGAGCTAGTCCAAGTGAATAGGCCGTGTCGAGAAGACTTCGTATGGCCGCCTCTCCCTGGGGTCCGCAATCAAGGGTGAAATCGTTCACGTAGAGATCGATGTGCGCTCGGCATACAGCCGGGTCCAGCTCCTTCGCATGTTCAAGCACATAGGGCATGGCTGCTTCCGGTCGGGTAGTAGCGTGTTCGATGCTATCCCGCATGGCCCTCTGCACTTTTTCTTGAGAAGACAGGGGAAGAGCCCGTGACACGGCAATCCCACCTAGGGGCAGAGGTAAACCGCTGGTCGTCTCCCACCACTCTCCCAGGTCCACCAGGCGTCGTAGCCCGTGGGAGGCGAAGGTGAACCGGCCTTCGTGGATTACAACGCCCGCGTCCACCTCCCCTGCTGCCACCGCCGGCATGATGCGGTCAAAACGCATCACTACCGGCCTCCGTAGTCCGCCAGTGAACAGCCCCACAAGTAGAGCAGCAGTAGTCAGCTCACCAGGGATAGCCACTCTTACTCGGGCAAGCTCGTCCGCCAGCGCCGCCGCCTGCCCTGGTGAGGTGGCAGGTCTTAAGAGTGAGCTCTTGCTGGCCACTACCAGAGGACCGCAGCCCCAACCCATGGCCGCCCCCGAGCGAAGAAGAGCATACCGGTCGCGCACATGGGCCAAGGCAAACAAAGACAGCTTGACCACCTCCGCTTCCCCCGCTAGAGCAAGCGAGTTGAGTCGGTCGATGTCCTCAAGCCTTTCGTCCACCGGGGGAGCTTCAGGCAAGAGACCTTTGACCCAAGCGTGGAAAATGAAAGTATCGTTTGGACACGAAGAATAGGCAAGACGAAGCGGACGCTTGCCGTTTTGTGTTTCCATGCTAGCCTTCCTCCTCCCCTACGGCGCGCAGGTTGAGAGAGCACCTCCGTGGTCAAGTGGCAGCTCCTTGAAGCAGGAAAGCACCGTCAGCCCCGCCCAGGCGGCGGTAGCCGCCGCCCGCTCAACCTGCCAAGTAGAGCGGTCCCGATCGCCGACGAAGTTGCTTATCCCGCGAATCTCAAGAAACGGAACCCGGTAAAGCGCACATATGTGCGCTGCCGCCGCTCCCTCCATCGATTCAGCCAGGGCCTGGAAGCGTTGGGTAATCTCCTCTGCCTCCTCACGGGTGCCAGTGACCCTGGACGAAGTGAGACAAGGCCCCGACCAGATTCGTGGGCCTAGACTCCCCGGGCTTACCTCGCCTCCCGGGCCGGTGGGCGCGACCTCACCGGAGCCCAGCGGCTCGACCTCACGCGAGCCCCCCGGTTCCGCCGCAGCCTGTGCCGATGCTCGCCTCAGCAAGCGCACCGCCGCCTCCACCAGACCCGGGTCCAGCTGAAATCGCCCTCCCAGTTCTACCCCCTTGACGCACGCTACAGGCAGCCCCAGCTCCTCGGCAGAAACCCAGCCCTCCGGGCTGCTACTCCCCGTGTCAGCATAGGTCTCGCTGCTTGCTATCACGATATCGCCAATCGCCGGGTGCGGAGCACACCCACGCGAAGGAAAGGCCCCGGCCACTCCCACCTGAACGACAAGTGCCGGCAGGGTCTCCATGGCCTCGAGCACTAGCGTGAGCGCGTGTCCTACATTGGTCTTGTCGCAGCCAGTCACTACCAGAACCAGGCGTAGAGGACTGCCCCAGTCGGCAAGCTCGGACCGGGAGGCCAACTTCCCGACTACCAAGGTCTTGGTCACAGCCTCGTAAGTTCTCCGGTCTACTAAACCCCTTTCGACCGGTTCCGCTTCGGTCGGCGTGGCCGCTAACACTACCGCCGAGCAACCTCGGGTAGCGCGGCGTAGAAGCGCATGTCTTGCGGGAACGGCCAAAGTTAGCCACCTCCCTCAGCTCACTCCCACCAGGCATCAGGAACCAGCACAGCCGCTCCCCTGATCCGTCCGTGCCGCAGCCGCTCAATGGCTGTGTTCGCCTCTTCGAGGGCAAACCGCTCCACCTCGGTCCGCACCGGCACCTGAGGAGCCAGGGCCAAGAACTCGACCCCGTCCTGTCGCGTCAGGTTGGCCACCGAGCGCACCACCCTTTCTCCCCACAAAATTTCGTAGGGGAAGGAAGGAATGTCACTCATATGAATGCCGCCGCAGACCACCACGCCCCCCTTTGCCACTGCGCGCAGAGCCAGGGGGACCAGCTCCCCCGCCGGGGCAAAGATGATGGCCGCATCAAGCTCCTCCGGCGGAGATTGCGTCGTGTCGCCGGCCCACTGTGCGCCCATCTCCAGCGCGAAGGTCTGGGAGGTGAGATCGCCCGGCCGCGTAAAGGCAAACACCCTTCTACCCTGGTAGCGGGCGACTTGCGTCACAATGTGCGCCGCCGCCCCAAACCCGTAGATACCCAACCTCTCAGCGTCGCCAGTCATCTTAAGGGAACGATAGCCAATCAGCCCAGCGCACAGGAGCGGGGCCGCCTGCACGGCCGGGTAGTTAAGGGGCACGGGAAAGGCAAAACGGTGATAGGCGACAAGATACTCGGCAAACCCGCCGTCTAAGTCGTAGCCGGTGAACTTGGCCTGGTCACAAAGATTCTCTTGCCCGCGTCGACAGTAGCGGCAGTTTCCACACGTCCAACCAAGCCAGGGAACACCGACCACTGAACCCACCGGCGGTGCTTCCTCCCCCGGCAGCTGCGGACCGACTTCCACTACCGTCCCTACCACCTGATGACCGGGGACCAAAGGCAACTTTGGCCGCGTCAGCTCCCCGTCGACCACATGGAGATCGGTCCGGCAAAGTCCACAGGCTTGCACCTTAATAAGCACCTGCCCCTCCCCCGGTGTTGGCCGCGGGACCTCAGTCAGGCGCAAAGGCTCACCTACGCGTTCAAGCACCATAGCCCACATTTCTCCACCTCACTTCAGCTCAAGCACGTCACCAAGCTCCGGCACTCTCACCGGGAAGTTCAACCTCTCCTCCAGCAAACCCGCCAAAGTGAAGGCAGCCGCGGGCTCTCCGTGGGTCAAGAGCGCAAGCCGTGGAGGCCGCATATGCGAAGCCCAGTCCAAAAGTTGCTGCTGGTCCGCATGGGCCGAGAGCTCGGTGAGATCATGGATCTGCGCTTTAACCGCGATCTCCTCCCCGAAAATCCGCACCGTCTGCGCGCCGTCCAAGAGCCGACGCCCCAAGGTCCCCTGAGCCTGAAAGCCAGCAATGACTACATGGCACTCAGGCCGCCATAAGTTGTGCTTTAGGTGATGGCGGATGCGGCCCGCATCTGCCATGCCGCTCGCTGAGATAATGACTATGCCGTTCTTGTCGTTCAGGGCGCGGGAATCGTCTGCTGTCTCAGTGTAATGAAGCTGGGGAAAATCAAATAGACCACCTGGCTGATTCACCAACGCCCAGGCCTCCTCATCGAACACCTCACGATGGCGACGGTAAATCTCTGTAGCCCGGGAAGCAAGAGGACTGTCCACGTATACAGGCATTTCAAGACCACGGGTGTTCATGATTTCTCGTAAGAAATACAGAAGTTCCTGGGTGCGTCCCACCGCGAAGGCGGGGATGACCACATTGCCCCCCGAGCGTTCCGCCTGCTCTAAAACCTGCGCCAAACGTTCCTCGGCCCTCCCCTTGTTAACATGCAACCGGTCTCCATAGGTGGACTCCATAATCAAATAGTCAGTGCTCTCAATGGGTGTGGGGTCCCGGATGATGGGCTGGTTCGGCTGCCCGATGTCACCGGTGAAAAGGACCTGGACTTTGGCGCCGTTTTCCTCTAGCTCCAGATCCAGGAATGCCGAGCCGAGGATGTGACCCGCATCGTAAAAGAGCGCCCTTACGCCAGGTGCGAGGAGCCGACGCTGGAAGTACTCAAGCGGCCGCAGCAGGGGAAGGGTGCGGCGGGCGTCCTCTTGCGTGTAAAGAGGAGCCACAGGAGCGCGGCCCGCCCGCTTTGCTTTGCGCGTGTGCCACTCGGCTTCTGTCTCTTGAATGTAAGCGCAGTCGAGTAGCATCGCCTCGGCAAGATCGCAGGTGGGCGGAGTCGCATAGATGGGCTTCGCGTACCCCTCCTTAACCAGGCGAGGGAGCCGCCCCGTGTGGTCAATATGCGCATGAGTGAGTATCACAAAGTCGATGGACAGGGGGTCAAAAGGAAAAGGCTCAAAGTTCTCGATCCACTCCTTGTCTCCCCCCTGATGCATGCCGCAATCGACCAGAAACCGAACGTTGCCCACCTGAACCAAATAGCACGACCCGGTGACCTCCCGAGCGGCGCCCCACACCTGAACGAACATGCTTCCTCCTTGTCGCAAACTCCGACATACTGTCTCATATCAACGTGCCTGCTGTCGTTACCAGCGGCGTCAATGTGCGCTTGCGAGCTTGGCACCCGAGGCTTCCTGCACGCTCATGTGCTGAAGGTGTGGTATGCTACGCAAGCTATGCACTTAACTCCCCACCGCTAGCTGTGGGGTGTTTGTTGTCCGTAAAGAGAGTACTCGCGGAGGCAGAAGTGGCAAACGGATCCCCTGACGAAAAGGTCTTCGACGTTCCCCCGGAATTTCGGAAGACCGCCTGGATCTCCAGCTTCGAGCAATACCAGGAGATGTACCGTAGATCGCTCGAAGACTCGGACGCGTTCTGGGCTGAAGAAGCCGAGAAGAGACTGCACTGGTTCAAGAAGTGGGATATTGTTCAGAACCACGATTTCGCACGCGCCAAGGTCCGCTGGTTCGAGGGAGGGAAGCTCAACGCATGCTACAACTGCCTCGACCGCCACTTGGACAAGCTTGGTGACCAGGTAGCGTATTACTTCGAAGGTGATTCCCCTGACGTGAGCAAGGTCATAACCTACCGTCAGCTCTGGGAAGAGGTCACTAAGTTCGCCAACGTGCTGAAGAAGAAAGGCATAAAGAAGGGTGACCGGGTGGTCATCTACTTGCCCATGATCCCGGAGCTTCCGGTGGCCATGTTGGCTTGCGCCCGGATTGGGGCCATTCATTGTGTTGTGTTCGCCGGTTTCTCTGCAGAGGCCTTGCGCGACCGCATCCTCAATGCTGAGGCCTGCCTGCTCATCACCGCCGACACGGGACTCCGTGGCGGCCGCCAGACTCCTCTGAAGACTTCGGCCGATGCAGCCATGGCCGAGGCGCCTTCCGTCAAGCAGTGCATTGTGGTTAAGCACACTGGCGCCGACATACCGTGGGTTGAAGGTCGCGACACGTGGTATCACGAGGAGATGGCCGCGCCCGACATCACCACCGATTGCCCCTGTGAGGAGATGGACGCCGAGGATCCGCTCTTCATCCTCTACACCTCGGGTTCCACTGGCAAGCCCAAAGGCGCTCTGCACACTACCGGTGGCTACCTCCTCTACGGGGCCATCACTCATGAGCTCGTCTTTGACTATCATCCTGGCGACATCTACTGGTGCACGGCTGACATTGGCTGGGTCACCGGGCATACCTACATCGTTTATGCTCCGCTTTGCAACGGGGCCACTAGCGTGCTCTTCGAGGGCGTTCCCAGCTATCCTGGGCCCGACCGGTTCTGGGCAGTGATCGAGAAGTACAAGGTGAACATCTTCTACACCGCTCCCACTGCGCTTCGGGCTATCGCTCGCGAAGGGGACGACTGGGTCAAGAAGCACGATCTCTCCTCCCTGCGCGTGCTCGGCACTGTGGGCGAGCCCATCAACCCCGAGGTTTGGCTGTGGTATCACGACTTGATCGGCGGCGGCCGTTGCCCAATCGTGGACACCTACTGGCAAACCGAAACCGGTGGCTTCCTCATCACTCCGCTCCCCGGGGCCATGAAGCTGAAGCCCGGTTCGGCCACTTTGCCCTTCTTCGGCGTGGAGCCGTGCATTGTGGACGAGAACGGCGAGGAGATTATCGGCCCCGGCGTGGGTAATCTGTGCATGAAGAGACCGTGGCCAGGCATCATGCGCGGCGTCTACGGTGACCCCGACCGGTTCTACGAAACGTACTTCGTACAGTATCCTGGCCTATACTTCACCGGCGACGGCGCCCGGCGCGACGAGGACGGGTATTACTGGATCACTGGGCGTGTGGACGACGTCATCAACGTGTCCGGCCACCGCATGGGGACAGCTGAGATTGAGTCGGCCCTGGTGAGCCATGAGGCCGTGGCCGAGGCCGCTGTGGTGGGCATGCCGCACCCGATCAAGGGCCAGGGCATCTACGCCTACGTCACCCTCAAAGTAGGGTACGAGCCCAGCGATGAGCTCAAGAAGGCTCTGGTGCAGCACGTGCGCAAAGAGATAGGCCCCATCGCCACGCCTGACTATATCCAGTGGGCCCCCGGCCTGCCCAAGACCAGAAGCGGCAAGATCATGCGCCGCATCCTCAAGAAGATCGCGGCCAACGAGATTGACGACCTGGGCGACACCACCACCCTGGCCGATCCGCACGTGGTGGACGACCTGGTCAAGAACCGGCAGCAGGCCTAGGCAGCATTCCGGCTTCTGACCGGACCCTGGAGAGAGTTCGAGGGGGGCGGCCCGTCAGGGCCGCCCCCCTCCATTTTCAGCAAGGCCGCTTGCGCCCCAATTGTCCTCCCGGCTAAATAGCCTCCTCTGTTGCCAGATAAGAAGAGTGAAGGCTACTCTTAGAATTCAGGAAATGGGGGACACGGCCTTCGCAGTCGGTGTCCGTAGGACGATTGAACGCACGGAGAAATCTATGATCAACACAGGGGAGGACGCAGGAAGCAGGACTGCCCGCCCGAAACCGGCGAGGCGTGCCAGGAAGAAAGGAGGGCGTCGACCTGCACCGGCCCAATGGAAGCAGATGTCGCCTGAGGAACGCAAGCAGGCCGTTATTCAGGCAATCCTCCACGTCATGGCCAAACATGGGGTGCAAGGTACCACGACAGCTCGCATCGCTGCCGCTGTCGGAGTGTCGGAGCCCACCATTTATCGGGTTTTTCCCAGCAGACGGGCCATGCTGCGTGCGACCGCGGAGAAGCTGTGGCAGCAAAGATGCGAGGAGCTCGAGTCTTTCACTGCTAGTGACGCCATGGACTATTTGCGTAAGCTCTCCGAGCAACACACCCAGGGCATCCAGAGGACCCGAGTAAGCCGTTATCTTCAAGAACTTTCCTTGGCCCGTCCCTCCGACGGGTTGCGGGACTATCTGCGCAGCGTGCTGATCGCAGAGGCCGAGCGCCTGGCGCAAATTGTGGAGCAAGGGAAGAAAGAAGGCTGCATTCGGCCAGATGCTGACTCTTGGGAAGTGGCGTGGCGCATCATGATGGTCCACTGGCTCGAGGCCACTGCGCTACGCCACGGTTTGGAAGACATTCTGTTGCGCGGTTTCTCCACTAGAGTCTTCAAGTCCATTCTCGAGGACATAGCAATTCACAACGGCGCCGCCGACTAGTAGTAATCACTAGTTGTGTGTGCTATTTATGCTCACGGGCTAGATGGTCGGTGAACGTGGTCCCGTGAGTATTGCCCGCGGGAAAGGGAAAGGCTCATCCACGAGGCGTATCAGGTCAGAGGGATACAGAAATGTGCACCGCCCTCGCCGCCATTGCCCTAGCGCCGCCGGGGAGCAACGGGACAGCGTTCCTGCCAAAAACCCAACCAGGACGTGCGTAGGTTCCCCAACTGCAAAGGAGGCGAAGTAGACGCGATGGTAGAGAAGCAGAGACTGGCGGAGATAGTAGGCAGCACAAACGTGAGCGATGACCCGACCACGCTGGACGCCTACTCCAGGGACATAAGCTTCGTCAACCAGACGAAGCCCGCCTATGTGGTCAAGCCCCACAGTGGGCCACAGATAAAGGAGCTGGTGAAGCTGGCCAATGAGACCCGTACTCCCCTTGTGCCGGTGAGCTCCGGCCCCCCACATTTCCGCGGCGATACCGTGCCCGCTGTGGGCGGCGCCGTGGTAGTGGACTTAAGCGAGATGAAGCGCATCATCTTTGTGGACCGGCCCCGTCGGGTAGCCATGGTAGAACCAGGCGTCACCTTTGCTGAGCTCATACCGGCTGCCGCCCAGGCAGGCATCAGGCTGAACATGCCCCTTTTCCCTCGCTCCACCAAGACCGTAGTCGGTAGCATGCTGGACCGGGAACCAGTGGTCATGCCCAAGTATCAGTGGGACATCTCTGATCCCCTGGCCTGTGTAGAGGTGATCTTCGGTACCGGCGATGACTTCCGCACCGGGCAGGCCGCCGGGCCCGGCACCATTGAAGAGCAATGGCAAGTAGGCGGGATGCAGAAGGCCCCCTATGGACCTCACATCACCGCCTGGCATCGCCTAGTCCAGGGAGCCCAAGGCACCATCGGCATCGTCACCTGGGCTTCCCTACGTTGCGAGCTACTCCCCCAACTTCAAGAGCCCTATGTGGTGGGCAATGCCAGCCTTGCCCCTCTTATAGAGATGGCCGCCTGGCTAGTGCGCCTGAGAATAGCCAACGAATGCTTCATCCTGTCAAGCGCTAATCTCGCCGCCATGTTCGCCGAGGATTGGCCCAGGGACTACCTGCGCCTAAAAGCAGAACTGCCAGCCTGGACTCTGTTTTACGTGGTAGCGGGTTATAGCTACTTCCCGGAGGAGCGGGTCGCCTCGCATCTAAAGCAGATTGCCGCCCTCGGCCAGCGCCTGGCTTTAGAGCCGCTGCGGGCCGTGGGTGGGCTTTCCGCCCGCAAGATCATGAAGGCCGCGCAAGCCACCTGCCCCGAACCCTATTGGAAGCTGCGCTATAAAGGCGCTTGCGAAGACGTGTTCTTCCTCACCCTAAATGACCAGGTGGAGGACTTTGTCGAGCTTATGCAGGCTTTGGCCGCTCAGGTGGGCTATCCAGCCACCGATCTAGGGGTCTATGTCCAACCCATAGTGCAAGGCACGGGCTGTCACCTGGAGTTCAACCTGTTCTACGACCCGGCTTCGGACCACGAGGCGGAGCGCGCCCGCTCCCTGGCTAGCCTAGCCACCACAACCTTCTTGGACGCAGGCGCCTTCTTCTCTCGGCCCCATGGAGAACACGCCCGCGACATCATGAACCGTGACGCTGCTTCTCTGGAGGTGCTCAAGAAGCTCAAGGGCATATTCGACCCCCATCAGATCATGAATCCGGGGAAGCTGTGTTTCTAGCCGCTAGCGGAGCGCCAAGAAACCGCACCTGTTGGAGCACAAGGAAGGAGCAAGATGGCATTAGAAGACTACGCTGGTGACATGAACATGTGTTGCCGGTGCTCGGCCTGCAAGTTCATACCTCTGCAGATGGTCAAAGGCTTTAAGCACGCTAACGTCTGTCCCAGCATTTCCCGGTACAACTTCCACTTCTTCTCGGCGGGCGGCCGGCTCAACCTGGGGGTGGCCGGGCTAGAGAAAGGCTTTAACTACACGCCCTGGTATCTCTCCAGCCTCTACAACTGCCAGCAATGTGGGGCCTGCGACGTGTCCTGCAAGTACGGCATGGATATGGAGGTGCTGCTTCCTATCCAGGAGCTGCGCATCAAAGCGGTGGAAGACGGCCACGCCCACCCGGCCCTAGCCAAAGTGGTCGAGCGCATGGCTAAAACTGGGAGCATGGTCCCCATGGAGGGAGCAGGGCGCGGGGACTGGGCCCAGGGCTTAGGCCTTAAAGACGCCAACCAAGAAAAGGTAGAGGTCCTCTATCACGTTGGTTGTCTAACCAGCTTTGATGAAGGCTTTAGGCAGCTAGCCCAGGCCACCGCCCAGATTCTCACTGCCGCGGGCGTGGACTTTGGCATCCTGGGCCAGGCCGAGACCTGCTGCGGCGGCCGCGCCTATGAGATGGGCCACAAGCAAGATTTCCTCACCCAGGCCCAGAAAAGCCTGGAGCAGATCAAGGCCACAGGTGCTAAGACCCTGGTGACCAGCTGCGCCGAATGCTACCAGGCCTATAAGGTGCTCTATGACCGCTTTGGCCTGCGCGATGACCACGAGCTTAAAGTGCTCCACATCACCGAGCTCATGGCCGACCTACTAAGCCAAGGCAAGCTTCAGCCTAAGAAGACCTTGGACCTCTGCGTGACCTATCACGACCCCTGTCATCTAGGCCGACTGGGAGAGCCCTGGATTCATTGGCAAGGCAAGAAGGTGCCGGGGGACCGCTTTATCTTCGACCCGCCTAAGCCCTACCGACGCGGCGGGGGCGGGGTATACGAGCCGCCACGCCAGGTGCTACACAGCCTGCCGGGGGTCGTACTCACCGAGATGGACCGCATCAAGGAATATGCCTGGTGCGCCGGGTCATGCGGGGGAGTAATTGACTCTAACCCTGAATTTGCCCAGTGGACCGCTGAGCAAAGGCTGGAGGAAGCTAAGTGCACAGGAGCAGACGCCATTGTCTCTGCCTCCCCTTGGGCGGAGAAGCTCCTTAAGACCGCCGCCGGCAACGGGCAATGTCACTTGGGCATCTACGACGTAGTTGAACTAGTCGCCCAGGCTATCTAGGAAGGAGGTCGAAAGCCTTGGCCCTTAGCAAAGAAAGATTTCAAGCGTTTGCTGATGTGGTGGGCGAGGAGAACATCTGCGACGACCCCACCATGATGGCCGCCTATTTCCGCACGGATTTCGCAGCGGTGATCATGCCTAAAGACCCAAGCGAAGTCCAGGCCGTGGTTAGGCTGTGCAATAAGTTCCAGCTTAAGTTCCGGCCCATCTGCACTGGGTGGACCGGCACCTTCCAGCCGGGGAGCATACTTCTTGACCTGCGGCGCATGAACCAGATCATTGAGATCAACGAGAAGAACATGTATGCCGTGGTGGAGCCCTACGTGACCTCGGCCCAACTACAGGCAGAGCTATTTAAGCGCGGCCTTAACACCAACATGAAGGGAGCCGGGGCTCAGTGTTCAGCCATGCTGAGAGGTCACGGCCACCTGGACCAGTCCTGCGGAGCAGACGACCGCAACCATCTAGCAGTGGAATGGGTCACCCCCACCGGGGAGCTAGTGAAGATGGGCTCGTGGGGTGCAGTGGGGGAGTGGTTCTGCGGGGACGGACCGGGGCCCTCTTTGCGCTCTTTGGTCTCCAGTGTGGTGCCGCCGAGCACTACGCCCGGGGTGTTCACTAAAGTGGCCATGAAGCTCTACCACTGGCCAGGACCAGACAAGTATGCACTTGAGGGTCACTCGCCCAGGTACACCCTGCGGGAGTTCCCCAGCAACATGATGGCCCGCTACTATAGTTTCCCCACCCTAGAGAAGATGTGGCAGGCAGAGATCGCCATTGGAGAAGCGGAGATCGCCCTTGAACTCATGGGTTTCAACGCCGCCATGGTGGCTGCCAACATCACCACCTGTAATGAAGAAGAGATGGCCATGTTCGAGCGCCTGTCCAAAGAGGTGCAGGGGCCGGGCTTCTTCGTGATCATTGCCGGCGACTCCCCCGAGGACTTCGCCTACAAGAAGAAGGTGCTTGAGACCATCATCGCCGAGAACGATGGCCAGTCTCTTAAGACCGTAGAGGACCCGGAGCTAGAGGGCATATTGCTCACACAGTGCACTAGGATAAGCGCCTCCGTGCGAGAGACCTTCCGCCCCGGAGGCTGCTTCAAGTCCATTCCTATCATGGGTCAGCGCGACCTTACCATCCGCTGGGCCATCGGCGCCGGGCAGGCCAAGCTGCCGCTCATTGAGAAAGGTCTGATTGCCGACGATGGCGGTGGCTTCTTTGGTTGGGGCGTGGAGCACGGTCACCTGGGCAAGACCGAGATCTTCTGCAAGTTCAGTGCTCTCAACCCCGTGGCCTGGGAAGAAGTCACCAAGTGGCACCGGGAGCAGAGCCAGCGGGCTTTGGAGGAAAAGTACTTTGCTCTTACCATGGCCCCAGAAGAGGAGATCGAGACCAAGATCGGGCCTGCCTTATCCAACTACCATGTGTGGTGGAACAAGGTGCTTGAGGCTCTTGACCCGAACGGTGTAGTGCCGGACAAAGGCATGAGCTGGCTTCTTTAGGAAGAGGGTGAAAGCGGCAAGATAGGTAGAGCAAAGGAAGTG
>Ga0315298_1005829_pt1 | contig 17168 bp, 24 predicted proteins | sample WHS_1_MG_FD_203077 | JGI IMG/M metagenome (GOLD analysis project Ga0315298, IMG submission 203077) | Extremophilic microbial mat communities from Washburn Hot Springs, YNP, Wyoming, USA - WHS_1_MG | ecosystem: Environmental > Aquatic > Thermal springs > Hot (42-90C) | place: USA: Wyoming...
AGGAGGTCCAGCGCACCCTATTCGACCTGATTCTGCGAGGAACAAGGGAACAGGCGGTTGCCTTCGTCCGCAAGGCGCTGGAGGACTTCAGGAAGCAGCCGCTCGAAAGGATCGCGTTTCGCAAGGGGATCGAGAAGCCGCTTGCGGAGTACGGGGTGAAAGAGAGGACGGGCGTGCCATCCCACATTCGGGGCGCGCTCTACAGCAACCAGGTGTTCGGGACGAACTTCGGCGCGGGTTCCAAGCCGCTCTACCTGTACGTCAAGGGGATAATCGGGAAACCGCCGACCGACATAGTCGCTTTCGAGCGCAAGGTGCCAGACGGCTGCGTGGTGGACTGGGAGCGCATGGAGCAGCTGACCCTCCGCGGCAAGATATCCGAAATTCTCGACGCCGCAGGCATATCCTGGGAAGAGGTGGAGGGGAAGCCCCGCGGAAGGCAGCGCTCGCTTGCCGACTTCGTCTGATGTTTTCGCATAAAAACGGCCGTGAGGTGATTTTTACGAGGAAGATGAGTTTTGCCAAGCCAGATACCTGCAGGTTCTGCAAGGGGCTGTCCAACGCCCCGCTCGTCTCCAGGAGCATCCAGCAGCAGGCCGGCTTCAGAACCGGGCGGATCTGCTGGGCTTGCTGGTGCAACCTCGGTAAGAAGCTGAACCGGACCGTCAAAAAGCGAAAGGAGGCGACGCGATGGGAAAATACGTCAAGTTAAAGATCGACCGCGACCTTTACCGCCAGCTGGAGAAGCTGGCCCAAGAGAGAAACAAGACGGTGCAGGAGTTTCTGCGCGAACTCGTCGTGGGGGTGAAATGGCTTGATTGCTGAGGTTCGAAAGAGGGACGGGAGCGTCGTCCCGTTTGACAAGGAGCGCATCGTCAACGCGATTTTCAAGGCGGCCCAGTCCGTCGGGGGGAAGGACAGAAAAATTGCCGAGAGGCTCGCTGACGAGGTCGTTGAGATCCTGGAGGAAAAATGCGCCGGTTCGGTGCCGAGCGTCGAGGACATCCAGGACATCGTCGAAAAGGTTCTGATCGAGCATGGGCACGCCAAGACGGCCAAGGCATACATCCTCTACAGGAAGCAGAAGGAAGAGCTGAGGAAGCTGCGGGACGCCGAGCTTTCCGTGGTCGGGCTCGTGGACTCCTACCTCAACGGGCTCGACTGGAGGGTCAGGGAGAACGCCAACATCAACGGCCAGACCATCCCCGGGCTGATATTCCACGCCTCGAACACCGTGCTCGCGAACTACGCTCTGGTGAAGGTCTATCCTCCGGAAGTCGCCGACGCCCACATAAACGGCGACCTACACGTTCATAATTTGCAACAATCGCTATGTGGCTATTGCGCTGGCTGGTCCCTAGAGAATCTTTTGCTCGAAGGTTTCAACGCTCCCGGTAGGATGCACTGCAACCCGCCCAAGCACCTGGACACTGCGCTGATGCAGATGGTGAACTTTCTCGGGACTCTGCAAAATGAGTGGGCTGGGGCACAGGCTTTCAATAGCATGGATGTTTTGCTTGCGCCGTTCATCCGAGCGGACAGGCTCGGCTACAAAGAGGTGAAGCAGGCGCTGCAGATGTTTGTGTTTAACCTGAACATCTCCTCACGCTGGGGATCTCAGCAGCCCTTCACCAATTTGACCTTCGCACTGTCCTGTCCTGAAGACCTCGCCAACAAGCCAGCAATCGTCGGCGGAAAACCGCTGGACAGGACATACGCCGAGTACGAGGAAGAAGCAGACATGATAAACAGGGCCTTCGTAGAGGTCATGGCGGAGGGAGATCCCAAAGGACGCGTCTTCACTTTTCCCATCCCGACGTATTCGGTGACCAGAGACTTCCCCTGGGACTCCGACTTCTCAGACGCTCTGTTCAGGATGACCGCCAAGTACGGCCTTCCGTACTTCCAGAACTTCGTGAACAGTGACATGAAACCCAGCGATGTTCGTTCTCTGTGTTGCCGTTTGAGATTGGATCTTCGCGAACTTCGTCGAAACGTCACCGGAGGGCTCTTTGGCTCTTCGGACGCCACCGGCAGCGTGGGCGTGGTGACCATAAACATGCCGCGCCTTGGGTACCTCTCGAAGAGCGAGGACGAGTTCTTCGAGCGTCTGGAGAGGCTCATGTACCTGGCGAAGGAGTCCCTTGAGATAAAGCGAAAGTTGGTGGAGCGCAACGTTCAGAATGGACTGCTCCCGTACACCAAGCGCTACCTCGGCACGCTCAGGAACCACTTCTCCACCGTTGGTCTGGTGGGCATGCACGAGGCGCTGCTGAACATGGGGTTCGAGAATGGCATCGTCGGCGAGGACGGCAGAAAATTCGCCATTCGCACGCTTGAGTTCATGCGAAGGAAGCTGGGCGAGTTTCAAGAGGAGACCGGAAACCTCTACAACCTGGAGGCGACGCCGGCGGAGGGGACGAGCTACAGGCTGGCGAGGATCGACAAGAAGAAGTTCCCCGATATCATCACGGCCGGCGACAAAGAGGTCTTCTACACGAACTCGACCTGCTTGCCCGTCAATGCAGAGCTGGACCTGATAGATGCCCTGGAACACCAGGAAAGCCTGCAGACGCTTTACACCGGTGGCACGGTCTTCCACACCTTCCTCGGCGAGAGGATACAGGGGGCGGCTGCCGAGCTGCTGCTCAGGAAGATGACCTCGAACACGCGCCTGCCCTACTTCACCCTGACGCCGACGTTCAGCGTCTGCTCGGACCACGGCTACCTTTCCGGAGAGCACTTCAAGTGCCCGACCTGCGGCGGGGACTGCGAGGTGTATTCCAGGGTTGTCGGGTACTACAGGCCCGTGAAGAACTGGAACGCCGGCAAGCAGGAGGAGTTCAGGCTGAGGCGCACGTTCAAGACGGACATTCCCTAGGGGGTGGTATTTTTTGAAAGACAGGCTGCTCTACGACATAGAGAAAATTCCGACGTTCGAGCTCGTCGACGTGTTTGTGAGGGAAGGGGCACTGGTGAAGCAGCCGCACTTCCGCGCCGTCGTCGAGCAGGGAAGAAACGACGCGATTGCCGTCGTCAGCGACAAATACAACCTGGTCCAGATAAGGGACCTCTTCAAAAGCGTTGCCGAGTGCTGCCGCGACGAGGTGGACGGCGAGGTGCTCTACTACCGGGGAAAGGGCGATCTGGTCATCTTCCCCGAGGGCAACAGCGTCGGCCTTCTCGTCCAGAATTCTGTCGATCTGAGCAGCGCCGTGAGGATCAGCTTCTGCACGAGGACGGAGAACGGCGTCTTCCACGTCCCCTCAGAGATCGCCTCGCCCTTCGTCAGGATACACACGGCCAAAGATGTTCAGGTTCAGATCGACCACTACCTCGCCTTGCTCAGCCAGGTGAGGCAGGCCTGGGAGCAGATCGTCCAGTCCCTCGCCGCGCTGGAGCTCGGCCGCGAGGACATCGAGACACTGAAGAAGGACATCGGAGCCGGAAAGCGCCTGAGCGAGATTATCGACGAGTACGTCGACCCTGAACAGGAAACGTTTGTCCCTATCAAGTTCTGGGACTTCGTGCAGGTCGTCCTGAGGGCCGTCGAAAAGCGCAGATACAAGACCGAGTTCCACCTCTCCAGAAAGATCAGAAAGGTCGGGGATGCCATCATTCAGTGGGCGGTCTTCGAGAAGCTCAGGCTGTCCGCGGTGACCGTACGATGACAAGGGAGCCAAGGGAAGTCGAGTGCGCGATCTGCGGCCGCACCTTCAGGACGCGCAACCCGAAGAGAGGCGTCTGCTTCGACTGCGTGCCTCCAATGGACCCGCTGGAGCGAAAGGCTCTCAGGATGCTGAAAAGGTAACGGAGGGAAAAAAGTGGACAAGATACGGATAGGCCCAGACGCCGGCAGCACCATCTACGACTTCATCGGGAAGGCCAGGCGGAGGCTGCTGATAGTCTCGCCCTGGCTTTCCCCCGCCTGCGCTGACCTCGCCGTGCAGAAGCAATGGAGCGGCGTCGCGACGGTGTTCGTCACCACAAACGACGAGAGCAAGAGCCACCGGCTCGCGCTGGCCAAGCTTGTCGAAAGGAAGAAGAGGAGAGGACCCATCAGATGGTGGCTGCTGATCCCCGGGCTGGCGCTGGTCTTCGCCGGGCTCTTTGCCCTTTTCCAGGTGTTTACACGGGGAACGCTCACAGCAGAACTGGCGTTCCTGCTGCTGCTCCTCACTGCCGGAGCGACACTGAGCTGGGCGGGAAGGGGAAAGACCGAAAAGTACTTCGTCTCGCTGGTCGGAAGGCTCGTCCTGTACCTTCCCAAGGATCCGCCGCTCCACGCGAAGCTCTACGTGGCGGACGATAGGGTGGCCGTTTCCTCCGCGAACTTCACGGTCTCAGGGCTGAAGCACAACGTCGAGTGCGTTGCTTACGTCGAGGACGCCGAGCTTGCGAACGAGGCAATACGCCAGATAGACGAGCTGCTTTTGCGCGAGAAGATAGCGGTTTTCTGTAAGGAGTGAACTTTCAAGATGACTGTCCGGCGAGTTGAAACCAATCTAACCAAATTCGGTTATTTAACCAGAAATAGTTGAATTTCAGATGTAAATTTTCTAAGATTTCTCTGGTAAAAAGACCGATTTAATGAAAACTAAATGCTATCTAACCAAAAATATATTAACCAAAAACGGTTAAAAAGAGGTGGGTTAAATGCGCAGGATGGAAAACCTCGTGGAAAGGCCTGGAAAGCTGAAAGGGAGGGGAAACTAAAGAGAGTGGGCACGGTTGATTGGAGCCTCGTTGAGGGACATACAAGAACCTCAAGGCACTGTCTGACGGTAGCGAGGTGCCTTCATGAACTGAACACAAAGAGACCCAGTGGCTGGGAATTTTGTCCAGATTCCGTAATTCAGGAGTGTTACTACGCCATGACCATCGAGCCTTATCCTTCTTAGCGCGTAAGGGGTGGACGAGCGAAGATCACTTGGGAACCATCGGTAAGTTCATCGAGCTCTTGCGCGAGGAGAGAAAGCATGTGGAAGCAAGCTCGCTCGGGAAGATACTGGATGATGCGAGAAAGCTGAGGGAAGTTGCAAGATATGCCGTGTATTCTGAGGCCCTGCAGGATAAGGTGCCGGAGATGCTGACTAAAGCCGAGAAATTCATATCGGATCTGGAAAGGATTGAGGGGGCGTAAGCTGTGGAGTGGATTCACCCAGTTTCGTTTCTAATCCTGCGGGAGCTTCGATGGGGCGAGCGCAGCATAACGGATCTCACGAAGTCAATTGCCCCTCTCTTGGGCAAGAATCCGTATGGAACCGTCCAGCGATGCAGCTGGAAACTCGCGCGGCACAAGGTCGTCAACTACGAGCGAAGAGGAAAGAAAGTCCTGCTGTCTCTGAGGGACAGCCCACTGACAAAGGCCGCACTTCATTTGGCCGAGGCCGTCGCGTTCGATGAAGCGATGAGCAAGGCCGCAAAACCGGTTGCTGACGCGGCTAGGGAGCTTGTGGAGCAGATTTGCCGGGAACTCGGCCATGTGTCGCTGGATGCCTACTTCTACGGCAGTTTCGCCAAAGGGACGGCAACGAAAGTGAGCGATGTCGATGTTCTTCTGGTAGCACCGAGAGAAGCGGTGAAGGCCGTTGAAGAAACAGCCGGAAAGGTGGTAGGGATCCACGCGCTCGTGGTGGATAAGGAGATGTTCCAAGAGATGGTGCGGGATCGGGGACCTCATTTTCAGTCCGTGCAAGCTGGCATCCACCTAAAACTTCCAATGTGAATTGTCCCATCCATTGCTGTATGCGCGAGATGTTCAAGCGCAGGCTTGACCTTCGGAGGTGATTTTTTGAGCGATCTCAAAATAGAGGATAAAACCATATGTTTTCGCTCGCCGTTCGGCAAAGTTGAGCTGATAAGGTCAGGGTTTGCTCGCTTGAAAGTCCCTGAGCTTGGTATAGACATCAGCGGATTGCCCGACTCGCTGTCCGTTCGTGTGCTGAACGACGTTATCTGATGGGATTTGGTTCAAATAGGGTAGGCGTTTTCGTCTGTCACAACGATGTCGGGTGAGAAGTTCACCTCCTCTCGTCCGCCTCAGAAACTTTTGGGATGGGTCCCGTGCTCAGCTCTTCAGGTGCTGGGAGGGCATCCCCCGCCAGGTCGGTGAACTTCCGCAGGATTTGCATTTATAGATTGGTGGCCGCTCTTGCTGTGACCATTTTTCATGAGCCTGCCCCGCAGGCCTAGCACTTGGTATTTGTCACACCTTTTCAGGTGTTATCCCCCTCGTCCACCCAAAAATCGATAATGACTAGGCAAGCGCCTAAAAACTAGCGCAGAACCGAGTTGCATCAAATTTATATATCAAAAATGAACTATTTAGTTCATATGAGAACTAGTATTAAAGATGTCTTATCCCGGGCCTTAGGGTCGAAGAACAGGAGAAAAGTCATAAGGGCTATATTGGACCGTCCAGGAATTTGGAGCCTCTCAGAACTCGAAAAAATTACGAGGGTTCCACATGCAACGGTTTGGCGGGCAGTCCTCGACATGGAAAGGGCAAAAATCTTAAAATCGAGATTGATGGGGAAGAGAACGAAGATATTTAGCTTGGTTGAAAACTCACCTTATATCCCAGTGCTAAAGTTGATTATCGACATTGTCGATACTCAAGCACTCCGCCTTGTGAAGTAGGAAGAATTGCGGGGCCGGGCATGTATTCACCACGCTCTATGGTGTCGACCGTGGTACCGAACGGTTTATTCCAGAAAATATATTGGCACTGGAAAAATTTTAGAGTTAGGGACTGGAGAGCTTATTTCGGCATCAGTATTTTGGGATTTGTTTCCGGGCTCAGGCTGGCGCAATTTGATATTAGGACTCCCTTGCTGTTCTTGATCACATCCTCTCTGTACCTAGCATTCTCGTTTTCCATCAACAATTCCTTTGACATTAAAAATGATCATGAAATGAGTAAAAACCCAATTGCGTATGGTCTGATCAGGTTTGGAGAAGGCTTATTTGTTTCTGTCCTCCTCGCCCTGATAGGTACACTCATTGTATATCTGGAGTTGGATTCCATATCTCTTTGCATCTACATTTTATTGCTGGCACTGAGTTTCAGCTACTCTGCCCCGCCGCTGAGATTAAAAGGTGTCCCAGTGGCCGACCTCATGTCGCACGGACTATTCTTCGGCTCTTTGCTCTTCCTTTATGGTGCTTCGGTCGGAGGGAATTTATTGAATCCCGCAGCAATAATGGCCCTTCCCCTTTTCATACATTCGGCCACTCTTAACTTAAGAAATCATCTCGATGATTTCGATGAGGATAAACGGGCAGCGACCAGAACCACCGCTCGCTGGCTCGGAAAACCGAAAGCACTTAAAGGCTTGCATGCGCTAATCGTGGTGCATTGGGTCGTGCTGGGAATCGTCACGCTATTCTTTAACTTTCAGTTTGGCATTTTGGTAAATAGCATCGTGTCGCTGATTTTTATTATTTTGAGGAGGCATGTTGGCTTATTTAGGGCAACCGACATTTGCTTTTCACTGATTTACGCGTCGACACTCCCGTACTCGGTGGTAATGTGAAGGTGGCGCTATGCAGTGATTGGTACCCCGGCACAGGTGGTGTGACTTCCCACATGGCATGCTTGGCAGAAGAGCTTCAGAGACTAGGCAATGATGTCACTATAATCACAAAAAAAGACCACGGAAAGACAACGCGTAGAGCTTTACCAAAAGTAAAGATAATTGAGATACCACTTCTCTCTGGTAATGTCCTAGCCCCGCCAAACCTAATCAAACTCGAAAGAGTTCTGAGGGAAGGAAGGTTTGATGTCGTCCACGGCCATCACGCGTTCACGCCGACTTCTCTCCTTTCAGTATCTCTTGCGAAAAGACTCGGCATACCAACAGTTTTGACAAATCACTCGATATCATTTGGGTATGACAGCCGCATCTGGACACCCTTCAGTTACTTGCTCTTTCCCTACAGGGTATACATCAACAAAGCTGATAGGGTCATAGCGGTGAGTCGCGCTGCGGCTGATTTTATTGAACACTTCGCGGACAAAAGAAAAATTACGGTGATACCAAACATGGTTGGTGAAACTTTTTTCGATGGTGATCCCGGAGAAAAAACTTCGGAGAAAAAGAACAGGCCGACCATACTTTACGTGGGCAGGCTCTCCCACAGGAAGGGATTGCATACTCTTATAATCGCTATGAGACGCGTTGTTAAAAAAATCCCGGAAGCCAGAATGCTCATCGTTGGGGATGGACTCATGAGGGAGTTTATCAAATTGCTCATCAAAGCGTTTGGTTTGGAAGAGAACGTTAAACTCCTAGGTTCTGTCCCCGAGCGGCAGCTCAAATTATTTTACAAGATGTCAGATGTATTTGTCCTCCCTTCCGTTTATGGAGAATCCTTCGGCATAGTCCTTTTGGAGGCTATGGCTTCGGGCGTGCCGGTGGTCGCTACAGATACAGGTGGGATAAGGGATGTCGTCAAGGATAACTGCACGGGTCTTCTGGTCGAGAGGGAGAACAGCGAGGGGCTGGCAAAGGCCATGCTCAAGGTTTTAAAAGACCCAAAGCTGGCCGAAAAATTGGTTAGAAATGCTAAAAGAGAGGCGATGAAATACAGGTCTGGCGTCATAGCAAGAAAAATCGAAAGCGTTTACGAAGAACTGGCCCTAGCTAAGCGCTCAAAGCATAATCCCGGAATAAAATCATTTGCAAATTTGAGAGCGAGTACGAAATGGGGCGGTACGCGGCGGTAATAAAAGAACAATCACTTCGCGACATGCCTTCTTGGAAGTTAAAGCAGATCATCAAAATTGGGACGAAAGCGCTTGAAACTCTACCCGAGCCGTACAGGAGCAGGGCCACGCTGCCGCTGGTCGGGCTTTCCCTGTCGGCCTGAGTGTTCCGCAATAAAAATGCCTTTTCTGGAGGTGGTATGGGTGTCCAGCACGATAAAGGTGGGAAAAGCGAAGGAGGTGCTTCGCAACCTCATCAAGAAGAACGTAAAGCATCCCATCCTCCTTCTCGGCGCGCCCGGTATCGGGAAGACGAGCATCCTAAGGCAGCTCGCGAAGGAGGAGTTCGGCTCCGACCTCGACTGGCCGGAGGGCAACTACCTGAACGTGGAGCTCAGCACGCGCGAGGTCCCTGATGTTCAGGGCTTCCCGCTCGTGAAGCCGAGCGGAGAGGTGGAGTGGATATCCCTGATAGATTTTCCCGAAGATGGGAAGGGGATACTGAACTACGACGAGATCAACCTGGCCGAACTCGGCGTCCTGAAGGCCAGCTACAGGTGGATACACGAAAGGCGCGTCGGCAGGCGGAAGCTCGGGGACGGCTGGTTCATCTTCGCAACCGGAAACAGGATCACGGACAAGTGCAGCGTCAACACCCTCCCCGCCGCGCTCAACAACCGCTTCTCGATATACGAGCTGGAGTGCGGTCTGGACGACTGGAAGGGCTGGGCGCTGACGAACGACGTAGCCGCCGACGTCATAGGTTTTCTCAACTGGAAACCTGAGGCGCTGTTCAAGTTCGACCCAGAGAGGTACGCGCCCGAGCAGCCCTTCCCCACGCCGCGGTCGTGGCACCGCGTCTCCGACAAGCTGAAGGCCGGGCTCACGGACTTCGAGATTCTCTCGGGCGACATCGGAGAGGGGATGGCTTCCGAGTTCTGCGAGTACCTGAACGTGAAGAACCAGCTGCCGGACATCGACGAAATCCTTGAGGGGAAGAACGTAGTTCCGGAGAGGCCGGATCTCCTCCACGTCGTCTGCTCCTCGATCGTGTTGAAGACGAGGGAGAAGCCCGAGTACACCGACAGGTTGGTCGAATACGCCACGCTCCTGCCCGCAGAGTTCGCCGTCCTGTTGGTGAAGGACGCGATAAGAGCGGAGATCAAAGTGAAGTTCGCTAAGGCGTTCAAGAAGTTCACCGCGAAGTACAAGGACGTCATCCTCTGAGGGCGGTCAAATGAGCAACGAAGAGCTCGAAAAGCGGGCGCGCGACATGATAATCCGCGCCCGCGTTCAGCTTCTTTTGAAGCATCCGTTCTTCGGAGTGCTGGCGACGTACCTCGAACCGAAGTCCGCTCAGCTTGCCCCGTACTCCGGTGGAATGGGGACCGACGGAAAGTTCCTCTACTACCAGCCCGACAAGCTGGTGGAGATCCCGGCAGAGCAGATAGAGGGCATAATAGGGCACGAGCTCATGCACCTTGCCCTGGGGCACCTCTGGCGCCGCGAGATGAGGGAGCCGCTCAGGTGGAATTTTGCCACAGATTACGCTGTAAACCCGATAGTGAAGAAAAACTTCCCGCTCCCGGAATGGGTTCTATACAACGAAAGCTACGAAAACAAGTGTGCCGAGGAAATATACGAGCTTCTTCCTGGGCCCTCATGCTCCAAGTGCGGTTGCAAGCACATCAAGGGAGTAAAGTATAAGTCGACCGAACGCGGCGACGGCAACTTCGACGTGGAGGCGGAGTTCAAGTGCGGCGGGTGCGGACACACCTGGAAGGAGCACCACACGAGGCGGCCCGGAGATTTCGGCGGCTTTCCGATGCCGTTCGAAGAGGTCGAGGGTGACTTCCCGGGCACGCTCGACGACCACTCCGTCTGGGACGAGAAAAAGGAAGCGAACGGCGTCGACCCAAAGACGAGGGCCGAAAAGCTGGAGCAGGAGTGGAAAGGGCGAATCGTGAGGGCGGCGCAAATCGCAAAGAGCCAGGGAAAACTTCCCGCCGGGCTCGAGCGCTTCATCGAGGACCTGCTCTACCCGAAGCTCGGCTGGCGTCAGCTTCTGTGGCAGTATACTACGAAGGTGCGCGGGATGAGGCCGGACTGGCGGAGGCCGAGCAAGAAGTGGATACAGTACGGGATATACTACCCGACGAAGAGGGAGCGGAGGCTCAACGCGGCCGTGGCCGTCGACACCTCGGGAAGCATTTCGGACGAAGAGCTCAGGGAATTCCTCAGCGAAATCCGCGGGATCCTCTCCACCTTCAGGGCGTTCAGGGTAAGGCTGCTGGCCTGCGACGCCGAGGTGCACACCGACGTGACCGCGACTTCGCTGGAGGACTTCGACAGCTTCAAGGTCAACATAAAGGGCGGAGGCGGCACCTCGTTCGTCCCAGTATTCGAGGCAATCAAAAACGAAAGAGCACAGATCCTCGTCTACCTCACGGACGCGTACGGCGACTATCCGAGCGAGGTGCCAGGGTACGATGTGGTCTGGGTCGTGAGCAAAGAGGGAGACCCTTCGAGGCCTCCCTTCGGCAGAGTTATCGAACTCAAAGCGGGGTGAAGGGGTTGAAAAAGAAGAGGTACCGCGTGTGGGTGTCCACGCGCGACGGTTTCGACCTCGTCTTCGAGACATTCGCAGAAAGCGAAGAGGACGCAAGAAGGGAATTCGAAAGCAGGGGCGTCGTTCGCTTCGTTACTGAAGTCAGGTAAAAGGAGGTGAGATATTGAGCACCCGCGGTTGCGTGGCCATAAAAACGGAAACGGGTTGGCGCGGCGTCTACAACCATAGCGATAGCTATCCGTCCGGTTTGGGAAAAGAACTATGGGAGCACCTCAAAGAAAATGACCTCAACAAATTTGCGGAAGAGCTCCTCCGCTACGACGACTGGCGGAACTACCTCGCCGGAGGGGTCTGTCCCTACTGCGGCAGGCGCGGTCTCAGCCAGCCGCACTCGATTACCGGAGGAATATCGGGCCGCGAGTTCGGGAAGGTGCAGTTCCGAGGTCTCGGCAATTACAGGTTCAAGACCAAGCGAGAGATGTGCGAGTACTACCGCGGCCTCCCGGCGTGGCGCGGCAGAAACGACGAGATAGAGCGCGAGATCGAGCACGAGTGGGAAATAAGGCGGAACATCCGGCGCACGGGATTTCCGGACCCCGAAGCAAAATATCACAGACACAGACCTCTGGTTCTGTCCGAACAGCAAATCACCAGCGAGAACCCGGACCCTCTCTTCATCGAATGGGCTTATGTTATAGATCCAAGGCAACGTTCCATGGAAATCCTTACCGATCAGGGTTTCGGCACGCACGGACCTGCGGGAGTTGCTCCGACACCTGCCGGCGATGGCTTCTTTGACTACGGGCACTGCAGATACAGGCACGTTCGCGTCGCGAGGGTATCGCTGGACGGCGAAGAGCCGAATTGGGGTTTCTTAGAAAGTCTAGTTGGCAAACCCTTGGCTCTGGAAGACCTGATGAGCCAAAAACAGCTCATTCTCGAGCAGCTGAAGGAAGGACGGATAAAGAAGAGCGAGTGCGCGCTTTGCCATCAGCCCGTACTCACATACGACGACACAGCGGTCCATTCGCGCTGTCTGCGGAAGGCGCTTGAGGAACTCGGCGGAGATGCAGGGACCTGGATTCAGGGTCTGAAGCTCGAATTCAAGCACATGGGGGTTCGATAGCATGGGGATGGATTGTATTCCTGAAAATGATATTGAGCCATTTCACTGCAACTGGAACGGATGGCACTTTCTGCGGAGGGTGCTGGAGCTTTCCGGTGCCGATACGAGCGTGATGTCTGAGTCAAACAACGGTTATCCGGTGCGCGCCGAAACGGCTGCGGCATGGGCGAAAGCACTGCGGCGGAAGCTGGCGGAGCGCGGCCCCTTGAGGCTGAAGCTCGCGAAGGTCCCAAACAAGATTTTTATGAACGGCTACGAAGAGGTCCCGGTCTTGGAGTTTGAAAAACTCCACACCGAGATAAAAGTGTTTATGAAGCTCAAGTTTGGCACTACAGCAAGCATCGCTGAGCAGGTCAGAAGCTACATGGCGGTTGAGATAATTTTCGGCTACCAGCTGAACGAAGAGCAAATCTCAATAACCGAACTTGATAAGGATACCAAAAAATTTATCCGGAGATTTGCGGAGTTCTGCGAACGCTCCGGCGGCTTCCGGCAGTTCTGACAGCAAGACCAATTGCGGTGATGGTCTTGGGCTATGAGGTTTCTATTGAAGATTGCTCGCTGGGAATTAAAACAACTGACAAGGAAAAAGTCTTCAGAAAGCTGAAATACGGCGATCTCGGGCTGAGCGATTTTTGGAAACAGGAAGGAGACAGGATAGTTCCAGTGGAAGGGTGGTTCAAGTGGGGCGATTGGTTCGAAGAGGACCTGAAGAAAATGGTCAAAATGGGTGCAGCGGGTGCCATCGTATTGAAAGGAGAAGATGGAGAGTACTTCAAATACGAGCTGAATAACAATGGAAGAGAAAAAATCATGATCTTCTTCGGGCAAATCGTGTTTCCCAAAAAGCCTGACAAAATCCTCGAAGTTTGAGCGCTGCTTTAAGAGGAGGTGACGATTTGCACATGCTGATCGCGGCCATTGTTAGAGCCGACAACAAGACCGATGCGTTGAATCTGGCCAAGCACGTTTTTGACGACTTGGTAGATGCGCGAGTTTTTGACTATTACAACACATTCGACGATAAATATGCCAGAGCCAGGTGGGGCGAACAGCCGCTTGCCGCCAAGCTGGAAAGCGAAGACGGAAGACAGCTCCTCCATGAGCTCATGGACGCGACAAAGGACGATCTCCTTGAAAACCTCTGTACGATACGGGAACTCCTTCAGGAACAAACCGACGAGGATATCTGGAACGGCGACGACTTCGACTGTTTGCCCGCCGACAAAAAGGTCTTCAGAGTTTTGAAGAACGGCGACAAAAGGGTGGATTTCGAGAAGAGCGTGAGGTACTTCAGGCACTGCTGCCTGGGCGTGGGAAGGTATTCAGGACCTTCGATTTACCTCTACGACGAGAACGGTGAAGGGATCAGGGATCTGACAGATCTGAAGCATCTTCTCGAACAGGAGAACAAAGACAAACTCTGGATCGTGCCGGCGGACGTCCATTTCTGAAGGGGGCGATGTTTTGGAAATTCCCGAACTAGAAATAAAAAACAGCAAGCTGGCTGAAAAAATCATCAGCATTCTCCAACGCGAAGATAAGTTCGACCTTGCTCACAAGATGGTGGCAATAGCCGATGAGAGCATAAAGAACCAGTTGACAAGGGACATCATTGACCTTTCCATAGAGATGGCGAGGGTGCCGAACATTCCTCTAGGCAGGAATGACATCAGGAAGCTCAAGTGCCTTCTTCTCGAAGCAAGACAAGATCTGGAAGAGCTCAAAAATAGTGTTAGTGACGGACATTTTCTCTTGAACTACCTGTCATCAATGGTAGAGGACCTTATCGACAGAATTCCGAGAACTGTGCCGGAGATGGTTCTGGAAAAACTGAGAGACGGCGAGGTTCGAACGCCGCCGCCGCTTTCTTCGCACTGGATGAGGTTCATGCTGTACCGGCTTCAAGATAGAATTACCTCGGTTTGCAAAATAATACCCGAAAAAAACGCCGAACGCCTGCGCAAAACGTTCGGCAAAATTGCCGAAATCGTTGGTTTTCCGTTAAAGGGGGTGGTTTGAACGTTCGTGGTGATTGAGATTTTTCAGGGGGTTTTGCAAAGGGTCTATGGCCCGTTTAATTCTCTGAAACGGGCGGAAAGAAAGGCCAGAGGACTCTGCAAGGAGCCAGTTTATGATTCGGATAAGGGGTCTCAAGAATACCCCGCAGTGCCGGACATGGAAGTGGTTGTCTGCGAAGTCAACAAATTCGGAGGAACAGTATATCTGACTCTGGCAAAATGAGCAAGAAGGTGGTCTGTTGGTCAACAACATCAAAGCCGGAGAATTCGAAATCGTTGTCAGCATGAGAGCCGGAGAGCGGACCGCCTCGATCAACACCATCGGCGACCTCTGGATGAGCGTGAAGGACTACACTCTGTGGGTCAAATCCTACGATAGTACCCTGACGCAGCTGCTACGCCGTTTGTTCCCAGAATTTGAGCTGATCGATACGGGCGACAATCGCTACGGCTACTACGCGAAATTGGGGTTCAAATCTCCGGGTTTCTCACACAGCATCGAGCTCCTTCGAAGACTCAAAGACGATGGTGTGCTGACAAAATGCGCCGACGAGAAAGAGCTTGCTGAAAGGTGCGTCCTCTCGCGGCTCGAACCGCAGGAGCGGACGTGATGAACGACAAAGAAAAGGTCTTCAACAAGCTGAAGTACGGCACCGTTTTCGTCTGCCCAAAATGCGGCAACACGACGTTCGTGCTGGAAACAAATGTTGTGATACGCGACTATCTGGAACTGAACGAAGATGGGACGGCGACGGTGCAATTATCCGACCTGCACGAGATAAGCTCTGACTTCGAGCAAGTTTCCACGGTTTACTGCGAAAAATGCGAACAGGTGATCCCAAAACAGAAATATCTGGAACTCATCGCGGCGCTCGAAGAGAAAATAACGTACATCCCGCCGCCAGGGTTGAAAAGAGACACGATCGTCGAGCGCGTCTATAACAAGCTGAAGTACGGTGACTTTCCGGATGTCCTTTCGATTGAAGAAACATACGAACTTCCCTACTTTAAAACTTTCTCGGACGGCGACGCCAACGACAACGCCAGGGATGCGCACGAGTTCGCGAAAAAGGTCGATGGCGTGGTCTTCACGCAGGTCGACGCGGACGCTCCTTTTCCAAACGACATAGTGTACTTGAAGGGATTTCACCTCGTCAACCGAACGGGGATCTACGCGGTGGCGTGGAGATGAGCGGTTCAGAGACGACAGGTATGAAACAACCTGTCTCCGATAAGGTTTTTCAGAAGCTCAAACACGGTGCCGTCGTCAGCCTCGGTCCCATCGAACGCATAGTTCTCTCCGCCACTCCCGACACGTACGTCGGTAATAACTTTCTGCCTGCTTCGGATATCGCCAAAGAGGCCGGTTTGACCGTCAAACAGACGTACGACGCGCTGAGGCGTCTCCTGGCGAAGGGATACGTTGACTGCATCAAGCCTTTCGACGACAGCCTGACCACATGGTCAAGCTTTCCGTTCTTCACAGTACTCCCGTAGGTGATTTTTTTCTCGTAGCTAAAATCCTCTTGGAAGGAACTGGAAGAGGATTGGGGAGGTGAAAAAGGGCCGCCCGGATGGGCGGCGCGGAGGCCCAGGACCTTCTAGGAGGCTCAATCCACGAAAGTGTTCAGGGCCATTAAGAGATTGGGCAACGAACTTATTAAAACCATGGCCAAGTTTTTCAACCCAGCTTTAAACTCCACCTACAACGCCGTGCAGCTTGCAACGGTGCTCGTCGGCCTTGGCATGGCGGGGATCTCAGCCGAGCGTTGCTTGAACCCATCCCCAGACAGGATCTTGGACAGGCTCCACGAAGCAGACGAGAAGTTCAACCGGCTGGTCTGGAAACTCAACGTGGATCCGCTCAAACAGCCCCGCCTTCTATGACGATTTTCCCTTTGCCTTCCAGTATTCTTCACCTCTTCTTTAATCACCTCACCTTATTTATCATTTAGGGCAGTGCAGCACCCTTCTATACGCGGCCAACGCCGCATGATGGCATTTCGCTTCAAGAGGGCCCTCAGTCTCCCAAACGCGGCCAGACCCGCAGGTGGAGCTTCGAGGCGTCCTTGCCCTTTAATTGTGAAATGCATGAAATTCCCTCTTCTCTTTCAAAAGCGCCCAGACCACTTTCAGGAGCTTCCTCGCAGTTGCCACAGCAGCTTTTTCTTTGCCTTTCCAAAGCATCCGGTAAAAGAACCTGGTCAGGCTTGTGTCTTTAGCACACCTGAGATGAGCCCAAACGCACTCTTCAAGTATCCACCGTAAGAACGGGCTTCCTTGTTTAGTGATTCTTCCATGGATCGACATGTAGCCAGACTCTTTCGTTGAAGGCACGAGACCCGCATAACTACAAAGCTTTTCGTCGCTTTCGAACCTCGAAATATCACCTATTTCTGCCAAGATTGAAACAGCAGAAAAATATCCAACTCCGGGAATGCTCATCAGCCATTTGGCTTGAGTTTCACCAGCGACACGTTTTATCTCGGTAGAGAGTTCATTTATTTGCTCGTCGAGCACATCGATGACAGCAAGGCATCTATTGACCTCATTTATATTGAGTTCTTTTAGGGATTGTCTCCTTTTCTTTGCAAAGACGGTCTTTCCAGCACGCATTCCTTCTCTCATCAGCGCAGCATGTACCTTATTTTTGAATCTGGTACGCTCATGTACCAGATATGCTCTGAGCCTTGTTAAATCTCGAAGACTCTGAATCTCTTCGGAGGGCACATAGGCTGTCGG
>Ga0315298_1005830_pt1 | contig 17168 bp, 19 predicted proteins | sample WHS_1_MG_FD_203077 | JGI IMG/M metagenome (GOLD analysis project Ga0315298, IMG submission 203077) | Extremophilic microbial mat communities from Washburn Hot Springs, YNP, Wyoming, USA - WHS_1_MG | ecosystem: Environmental > Aquatic > Thermal springs > Hot (42-90C) | place: USA: Wyoming...
TCCTCGAGGAGTTCGCGAGTGACTTCGAACCGCAGCGAGACTACTTGGAGAAAGAAGTGAACGAGATCATTCTTCGCCGCTATGACGACTACTGCCTGATCAGGCGCGACCTGATCATCTTCGGGTACATGACGCGCGATCGCGGCATTTACCGACTGCGACCGCGCGACCAGTGGCCGGCCGTCGAATGACCTTCGCCTCTGCTTCTCGCGCACTCAGAACGACGCCGCGGCCGGCGGCCGCTCCGATGCCCGCGCCTGCGCTCGGATCACCAGTGTCCCGGCGATCATGTCGTGCAGAGCCTGCTTCTTCGCAGTGAAGCCGGCCATGATGTAGCCGATCAGGAGAGTGAGCCCTGACAGGAGCTTGGCGAAGTAGCGGCCGGTGGCGCGCCCAAACGTCAACTGTTGACCGTTGATGTCGGTCACTACCAGCCCCAGCACCTGCTTGCCGAAGGTCGCCTGCGCTGGCGAACTCTCCATGACGGCAAAGTACATCCAGCCAATCAGGAGCCCAAGCAGTCGTGAATGCGCCCCGGCTCCGAACAATATACTGATGACGATGCCGATGACGAACAAGATCAGCGTATCGATCAAAAAAGCGACAAACCTGACCCAAAAGCCGGCGTAAACAGGCGCCGGCTTCATCTCCCCCAGCGGCGCGGCACTGTACGCCGCCACCGAGTCGGTCACTTGAGGAGACACGGGAACCTGCTGCGGCCTGCCGCATGCCGGGCAATAGACCGCATCGCGCGGGAGTTCCGATCCACAATAGGGACAATACATTCTGCAGTCTCCTTCCTCAGCCATCTGCCCGTGCATTCGGCGCAGACTGCGCAATCTCCTCGCACAATTGCAGGCGCGCGCAATTCTCCGTGGGCATGATTTAGCACTGCAAAAACGAGTTCGCTGTCATACGCTAGCTCGCCTCTGGCAGCCCACTGTTTTAGCACGCTGAGAACCAGTCCCGTCCAAACAAACGCAAACAAGCCACCCGCTGCCGCGGGTGGCCGTCGCTGTGGACCCAAGCGGGATCGAACCGCTGACCTCGTGAATGCCATTCACGCGCTCTCCCAGCTGAGCTATGGGCCCATCTCGGATTGGGCACCGAGTCGAACGACTCAGCGCATAACCGATTATACAGGACCGCACGGCGCGCGTCAAGACATTACCGACGGCAAATCAGCTCAAATCGTTGACTGCGACGATCGCATCGTCATCACCGTGGCCGCTGTTTTCGCTTGCGCTCAAACCTCAACGACCTCGGCGTCTCCCCAGAGGCGCTCGAGGTTGTAGAACTCGCGCTCGCGCTGCATGAAGACGTGGACGACGAAGCTCCCGTAGTCGAGGAGCACCCACTGCGCCCGCTCGTACCCCTCGCTGTGCTGCGGCTTAACTCCTGCCTCACTGAGCTTCTCTTCGATGTTCTCGACAATCGCCTGCACCTGCGGGCGCGAATTGCCGCTGCATATGACGAAGAAATCGGTCACCACGGTCTGATTCGCGACGTCCAGGATGACCACATCAATGGCCTTTTTGTCGACGGCCGCCCGGGCCGCAAGGCGCGCCAGTTCTCGTGACTGCAATGAATACCCTCCGTAGGTTCTTGATTGAGCTCGGAGCGTCAACCGGATGACCATCCGTCAACGCGCGTAATCGGTGCCGACAATGATCGTGAAGTCCGCCTGGTTCTTGGCGTCGAGCGCGCGCTTGAAGCCTGGTTTGGCGATCAAGGCGCGGATGCTTCTCCCGAGCCGGTCGACGTTATCACTGTCGCCGCGATGGTCGATGACGAGCGTCTGCCTGTAGTTCTTTTTGTCAGCGTTGGCGACCCGCACAACGGTGAAGCCGTCGTTGCGGAGCTGGTCGGCCAGCCGGCTCGCTTCGCCGTCAGCAGCGGTGCCGTTCAGAATCTCAAGTTTGATCTTCGCGTTCGCCCCGGGGTCAATGCCCTTGATATCCCGGTTGATCATCGCCCGCGTGGCATTCAGATCGGGCACCCAGTAGCTGATCTGGTCAATGTACTGGCCGGTGCCCGGGATCATTTCCATCTTGAGGTCCCCGTCGCTCATTCCGCCGGCCAGGTTGGCATAGCGCAAGATGTCGCCGACATCGAGGTTGGTGTCGATGTACTGCGTCATCTCCGAGGCGATCCGCGGCAAACGAAGAACGTTGCCGAAGTTGAGGGCCTGGTTAATGACGGCGCGCAGGAACTTCTGCTGACGACCGATGCGCGTGATGTCGTCCGAGTCTGAACGGTAACGAACGTACTGAACAGCCTTGTTGCCGTCAAGCACTTGTTTGCCGGCCTTTAGGTCGATGAAGAGGTTCTGCGTCGGATCGGAGTAGTGCATATCCTTTTCGACCGTGTATTCGATCCCGCCGAGGAGGTCGACCAGCTTGGCCAGCCCTTCAAAGTTCGTCCGCACGTAGTAGTGGACCGGGATCCCGAGGAAATCCTCGACGGTCTCCATCGCCAAGGCCGGGCCGCCATAGGCGTGAGCTGCGTTGATCTTATCGTACCCGTGGCCCGGAATCTGGACGCGCGTGTCGCGCGGGATCGAGATCAGCGTGACCTTCTTCGTCGTCGGATCGCCGCTGACCAGCATCATCACATCTGACCGCCGGTTGTCAAAGCCTGATGTGTGGATGACCTTGCCGTCGGGGCCGATATCCGCGTCGAGGCCCAAGATGAGCACATTCACGCGCTCGCCGCTCTTGGGCTCTGGGAACGGCTCGCCGCCGCTCTTGGTGATGCTGCTGTGAATACCGTTCAAAAACAAGACCGTCGCGCCCAGCGAAGCGGCGGCGACGACCAGAAACACCACCGCGACGATTAAGGCGATGCGTGGCCAGCGAAGTGTGTAGCGACGGCGCCGCATTCTCCGCGGCGCAAGCTGCGCGCGTGGAACGGTCATTGCTGGCATCCTCCCGCATTGTTAACCGGTGCGCTGCCGAGATCCAGTCGGCCCAGCAGCAAATCGTTGCGCGCCTCAACGGTCAGGTGATGGATCGGCGCGCCGGTGGACAGAAGGTAACTGAGGCTTTCATCGAACGCAATGCGCAGGGCTTCGCAGAGGCTGTATGTGGCGGCCCGGCGGGCGCGCGCCGAGCCGGGATACGGTCTGCCCGGCTCGATGTAATCCGCCAGGTAAATCGCACAATCAAGGGCACTCATGGCGGGACAACCGGTAGTATGAACAGCGACCGCATGAAGCACCGCGGCGTCGGTCAGGCCGGTCTCTCCCGGCAGCCAAGCCGCCGCCACCGGCCCGTGAAGGAGGGCCACGGGGGCGGCAGCTTCGAGACTAGTCACAACTATACCAAAGTCGGCGGCCATTTTCAACAATTGCCCAGCGTCAAAGCAGCGCGCCGCGTCGTGGACGAGCCCGGCCAGCCGGGCGCGCTCAACATCCAGGCCGAACCGTCGGGCGAGCTCGACCGCCGTGTCAGACACCGCCAGCGAATGCGCTAATCTATCCGGCGTCAGCTGTCGGCGAAGCCATTCCATCAGACGACCGCGATCATCAACGAGGTTCACGCTTATATCCCCAGTTTCCATTCTTAAGAACGGTACAGGCCATGCCGGACAATGTACTCGGCGACCGCATCCGGCACGAGGTAGCGTAGAGACGCGCCGGCGCGGGCGCGTCGCCGAATCTCAGTGGACGAGATGTCGACCCGCGGACCGCTGGCGATTGCAACTGAGCCGCCGAGGTCGCTGTTCAGCTTGGCGACGGCCGCCCGCAGACGTCGGACGCCCGTCCCCGGCCGCGGAAAAGCAACGAAAGTGGCCAGCGAGAGAACCTCACGTGCGCTGCGCCACTTGTCTAGGTCGATAATCGTGTCGGCGCCGGTGATGAAGAACAGCTCGGCATCGGTCTTCGCCTTCAACGCGCGCAGAGTGTCAACCGTGTACGACGGGCCGCTGCGGTCGAGCTCGAGCCGCGAAGCAGAGAAGCAAGGGTTGCCGGCGATCGCCAGGTTGACCATCGCCCAGCGATGTTCCCCCGCAGCCACATCGCGGTTCAGCTTGAACGGGGATTGCCCGGCCGGCATGAAGATCACCGCTGCAAGGTCGAATTGTTCGCGCGCCGATTCGGCGCAGATGAGATGGCCGATGTGCACCGGATCGAATGTCCCGCCCAGGATGCCGACGCGCATCATGTGATCTCGTCCTCGCTGTACTCGAGTTCGACCTTGCCTATGCGCACGATGTCCCCGGGGCGCGCGCCGCGTTCCTTGAGGGCTCTGTCCACGCCCAGCTTGGCCAGAATGCGCTGAAATCGATAGACGGCCTCCTCGTTCCGGAAATCCGTCATCGCCGCCAGGCGTTCGATGTTCTTCCCGCGCACCACCAATCCGCGCTCGTCGCGGATCACTTCCCAGCGGTACGGGTTGGTGAAGCGGTAGACCTTTTCGCCCCGGCTGACGCCGGCGGAGACAGCGCCAGCCGGCGGCTCGACATCGCTGTCTTCGGCGACAGGCAGCGCATCTTGCCGCGCCCGCAGCGCGCGCTCCGCCGCGTCGAGCGCATCGGCCACCTTGTACATCAGCTCGCGAACGCCCTGGCCGGTCGCGGCCGAAATCGGCACAACGGTGTAGCCCTGCGGTTCGAGGGCATCTCTCAGCCGTCGGACGTTCTCCGTCGCCTGAGGCAAGTCGATCTTGTTGGCCGCCACGATCTGCGGTCGCTGCGAGAGGCCTGGCCGGTACCGTTCCAGCTCGCGCACGATGACCGCGAAGTCCGCCACCGGATCGCGCCCCTCGGTGCCGGCGGCGTCGATGACATGAATTAACACCCGCGTTCGCTCGATGTGGCGAAGAAAATCATGGCCTAGGCCGGCGCCACTGCTGGCGCCTTCGATCAGCCCGGGGATATCGGCAATAACGAAGCTGCGTCCGTCCTCGAGGCGAGTCACGCCGAGGTTCGGCACCAGCGTCGTAAACGGGTAGTTCGCGATCTTCGGCCGCGCCGCCGTCACCTGCGCCAACAGCGTAGACTTGCCCGCGTTGGGGTAGCCGACCAGTCCCACATCGGCCAGCACCTTCAGTTCGAGGATGATCCACCGTTCCTCACCGGGTTCGCCCTTCTCCGCCATCCGCGGCGCGGTGTTGGTCGCCGACGCGAAGCGGGCGTTGCCCTTGCCCCCGCGACCGCCCGCCGCCAGCAAGGCCACTTCGCCCGGCTCGGTCAGATCGGCCAGCACTTCGCCGGTGGCCTCGTCGTGGATGACGGTGCCCGGCGGCACGCGGATGAACAGATCGTCGCCGGATCGCCCGTGCATGTTGCTGCCCATGCCGTGCTGGCCGCGGGCCGCCTTGTGGTGACGTTGATAACGAAAGTCCATCAGCGTGCGAACGCTCTCGTCAACGATAGCGTAGACATCTCCACCGTCCCCGCCGTCGCCCCCGTTCGGGCCGCCCTCCGGCACATACTTCTCGCGGCGAAAGGAGACGCAGCCGTTGCCCCCGTCGCCGCCCTTGACGTAAATTTTCACTCTATCAACAAAGTCAGGCACTGTTATCACCATCCGTGTTTTCGGCCACAACTGTCAAGCGTATGACGCGTTGACCGCCCGCCTTGACTTGGCTCAGAGCAACGCCTCGACCGCATTGCGGCAGGCGCTCGGGGACAACATCGGCAGCCACATCTAGCGTCGGAAGCCCGCCGGCAATCCCGACTGTGACGGTGCAGGCGCGGGCACCGGCCGCCTGCAGCGCCTCGATGAGGCCACCAAGGGCATCGGCGAGCGGTCCGGCGAACGTCTCATCGGCCTCCTCATGGCCGGCCAAATCAGTCACGACCACATAGGTCATTCTGACGCCGTTCGCCTCGGCCCATACGCCGCGGTTGAGGAGCGCCATGATGAGCCCGGCCGGTTTGATGCGCATGAGTTGCCCCTCGCGGACCAACCGGTCGCGGACCTGTTCGGCATGGGCGGACGCACGCCCGACGTTGCCGAGTTGGAGCCAACCGGTGATGATCTGCAAATCGTTGAGAAAGCTGTGGCGAAGCAGGCGCGCCAACAGAACAGCCTGCGCGTCGCGCGCCGCGATCTCCCGCTTCAATTGCGCGGCCAGCGCCGCGTTGGCCAGCGCCAAGCGCCGAATCCGCCAAGCGAGGGCAACGATCAACGCGAAACAACCAGCGCTCAAGACGATTCGCATGAAAGTCCCCCTCGGGCAGCCGTGGTACATCCCGGGCGCTTTCATCTGACCACTTCATTTGGCCACACGGTAATGTGAAAGCTTCGCCGCAGGCAGGCGGCCTTCCTGCGGGGGCGCTCAGTTCTCGCCGCCGCATCCGGACGTCGACCCCGCGTTTCCGACGTCATGAGTGTACTTGATGACCTCTACATCGTGGATCGTGATTAAACCCTGGCTGATCATCTCATTCAGCGACGGCAAAACCTGGTCGATCTTCTCCTTCGAGTCCACGGTGACGATCACCAGCGGCAAGTCTTCCGACAACCGGAGTATGTTCGCCGTGTGGATGCGGCTGTTCGCTCCGAAACCTTCGATCCCGCGCATGACGGTCGCACCTGCCAAGCCCTGCCCCTTGAGCAGATGGACGATAGCTTGGTACAGCGGGCGGCCCTTGTACTGGTCGCTCTCGCCGATGTAGATGCGCAGCTCGCGCGCCTGACCAGTGATTTTCACCGCTAACCCCCCTCGAGCAGTCAAGATCTTGCTGCCAGGACCAGTGACCGACGCCGGCGCTAGCACGGCCGTAGTCACCTGCAAGCCTACATAATCCTCGCCGCCGCAATCCCGGCCATCACGGCGGCCAGACCGACAATTAGATTGACGGCGAGGTTCCAGATCCCGAGCCAAACACTTCCATTGTGGAACAGAGCGACGCTCTCGTAGCTGAGAGTCGAGAAAGTCGTCAAACCGCCGAGGATCCCGGTCACAAGAAACAGCCTCAGTTCTGTGCTGATCAAACCGATTTCAACGCTGTAAGTCATGATGTAGCCAATGAAAAGGCAGCCAATCGCATTGACAATGAAAGTCCCCCACGGGAAAGCCGGGCCGAATTGCTTCTGGGCCCAACCGGAGATTCCGTATCTGAGGGCTGCTCCAATGAAACCACCGATTCCCACATACATGATACGTTGCAATGATCCTACCTCCGTTTGCTGCTACGCAATTAGGTTTGCGCGCCCGGCCGCCCGGGAAGAGGGTGGGTGCGCACCAACGCTGCCCACTCGCGCTCGAGCTGATTGACATCGATGCTTGGATCGCACTGTTTGCCGTACCGCGCTTGATTGTAAAGTGAGATAAGCGCCTCCAAGGTGCGCCGGTGATCAGGATAGACCTTCGCGAGCATTTCCTGCAACAGCGCCGGGGTTGTGCCAGCTGTCACGGGACAGCCTACGTGGCGCGCTTGCCGCGCCGCCAGCCAGTAAAGCCGCCGGATGCGTCCGATCCGGTCGCGTCCATAACGCGGCCTTTTGCGCTGCTGGACCAGCTTGTCGTCCGCTCCACCAAGCCCGCTGAGGCGCTCTCTGACTATCCGCACGGACGCCGTCCGGGCGTCCGGCGACGCCCCGTCGCGGAGCGCCGAGCGCAGCCAGGCGAAGAGCGCACCGCCCAACCACAGGGCAAGCGGAGCACCAAACACCAAGAGGATGATGGCGCCGACGATGCGCGCTCCGGCCCCGGGCGCCCCGTTCTCAGGCACGAGCCCCGACTGCGCCGGCAACTGCCAGCCGGGGGTCGCGGCGAGGCGCGGCTTCAGCGAGCGGATGCCGACATCCATCAGTCGAATGAAAGGATAGGCCAGCAGAGTCAGGGCGCCGGCCAGGACCGAAGCAAGGGCATCCCATATCTCGCGCAACAGCCCCGGCCGCAAAAGGCCCGTAGCAGCCAGCGCCGCCGCGACGGGAGCAAGCACCGGGAGGACAGCGGCGCCCGACAACGGCAGCGGACGCGAACTGTCATCATCCCGCGAGGCGCACTGCACCATCCTCATCAGTGCGGCCACCAGGAAAGCAAGCGTCACCGCGATCAGCCCGCTGCGCGTCCCGGCCGGCGGGTCCATCCACCAGAGGAGCACGAACTGACAAGCGCCGCTCATGAATGCACCCGCCGGGTCCTCCGGCAGCGCCAGCGCCCGCCGGCCGCGGTAGAGCGCGAGCCCGGCAATCCCCGCCGAAGCGACCAGCCCCACTGGCATCAGCGGCCCGAGCAGCAAAGTGAGAGCCGTCGCCCCTACGATGCCAAGACGGCCATGGCGCAGAGACGCCGGCCAAGCGGCGGCTGCAAAGGCAACGAGGGCGCCCAGCAGCGACCGCACGGGCAGGTGTACCCACCATGCGTATGCCGTGAGCCAGGCCAGGCACAGCGAGAATTCGCGGACATACCTGACCGCTTCAGTTCGCCACGACCTCTCTGAGCTGGCACCGGTCCGCGTCTTCCCCAGCCAGCACCGCAACATATAGCCTTCCTCCGTACGGTCTGAAATCGCAATGCGTCGAAGGCGCTTCCATTATTACGAGCGAGTGAGCCACCTGTCGCTGCGACAGCAGCAGTGAGGCTTGCGCCAGCGCCGGCGTCAAACGACCGGCCACGATGGTCGCCGGACTCTCGCGAGCCAGGCCGACCCGGCCGACGAGCGCCGACAGGTCTATGGAGGGCTGCGGCTGAACCGCCCCGAGCGCGGTCAGGATCGCTTCCAGATGCGCCTGACCGGCGCCGCAGCTGATCTGCACCCAGCACGCTACCCCGGTAATCGGCGCATTTACAAACAGACCCACCTGCACGCCGTCAGCGACTTCGCGTGCGGCCAAGGACGCGGCGACCGACAGAATCTGCTCGGCCAGCGGGCGATCGATGCCATCCCAAGGCCTGTCAGCGGTGGTCAGGTCGACGATCAGCCAAGTTTGCCGCTCGAGGGCCGCGCCCAGAAGCCGGCTGGCCGGCGCGCCAGTGCGGGCCCAGACGTTGCGGTCGATCAACCGCGCCGGGTCCCCGTTGGCGTAGGGGCGAAGCCCCACGATATGCAGGGGATCTTGCCGAACCCAATCTTGCCTGGAGCGCATGCCGTCATCGCCGGCCCGCTCCCAGGGCAAGCCGTCCACGGCGATGACCTTCGGCCAGACGACGATCCGCATCGGCTCGCCTAGCTCCAAGTCGACCGGGGCGTCGCCGTATAGTCCGACCGAATGGATCAGGGTAGGGCCAAAGACATGGGCCCCCCGCGGGAGGTTCGTCAGGGTGAAGCGCAGCTCGGCGCGCTGATACGGCCCGAGCGACAGCTCCTGCTCGAGATTGGCCCGACCGACGCGGTACGAAGCGGTCTTGCGTCCCTCCGTGACTTCGACTGTCTGCGGGATCTCATCAGCCAACTTGAACCGCAACAGCGGCAGCCACTTTCGGTTGCTTAGGCTGACACAGTACTGAACGGTGCCGCCCCACGGCACAATCTCCCGCTCAGCGTTGCGCTGAACCGTCACGCCCTCCGGGAAACGGCGCATGTAGAATGCCGACAGACCCCAACTGGCGAGCACCGACAGTGCAATGACCGCCAACCAGGCGCGACCGCCGGCCAGGCCGACAATGGCGGCGAGCGTCAGAAAAGCGAGCGCAAGTCCTCTGCCCCGCATCGGCGTTCACCGCTCTCCGCCGACGCCGACCGGCTCGGTGGGCGCGGGGCAACTCGCCAAGGCCTTCAGCACCACCTGCTCCCCGGCGGCAGCGCCCGGGCTGCCACCGTACCGCGGGATGATCCGGTGCGCGAGCACCGGGACAGCCAACTCCCGGACATCGTCGGGTGTCACGTAGTCGCGGCCTGAGACGAAGGCAAAGGCTTGGGCGGCGCGCATCAAGTCGCGGGAAGCGCGCGGACTCGCGCCCAGGCTGACCCCGGAGTCGTCCCTGGTCGCCCGGCAGACCCGGACGATGTACTCGCGCACCGGCGGCGCGACGAAGACGGAGCGCGCACGGCCCTGCAGGTCCACCACGGCCTGCGGGTCCAAAAGAGCGGGCAGATGGGCGCCCAGTTGACCGCCGCTCAACCGCCGGAGCATGGTGATTTCGCCGGCCAGGCTGGGGTAGCCCAGCTTGATTCGCAGCATGAACCGATCGAGCTGGGCCTCCGGCAGAGGAAAGGTGCCCGCTGTCTCGACGGGATTCTGGGTGGCAATCACCATGAACGGGCTCGGCAGCGCGATGGTCGCCCCCTCGACCGTCACCTGCCGTTCCTCCATGGCTTCGAGCAGGGCAGCTTGGGTGCGCGGAGTGGCCCGGTTCAACTCATCCGCAAGCAGAACATTGGTTAACACCGGGCCGGGTCTGAACGCGAACTCGCCGGTCTTCGGGTTGTAGACGTTGAAGCCCGTAATGTCCGCCGGCAGCAGGTCCGGCGTGAGCTGCAGCCGCTTGAACTCGCAGCCGAGCAGGTGCGCCATGGAGCGGGCGAGCGTCGTCTTGCCCACTCCCGGCACATCCTCAATCAGCACGTGTCCGCCGGCCAGGAGGCCGGCCAAGAGCAACTGCGCCGGCCGCTCCTGCTCCACCATGACCTCGCTCAGGGCCGCAAGGACCTCCAGATGCCCTGCCACTCATTCCACCTCCTGCGAAGGCAAAATGGCTCCTGCTGATGTCGCGCATCAGCAGGAGCCATCATCTGTCGCCAGCAGTTTCGGTGAGCTCCATCACCCTGGTTCAGTTCTGGTTGCCGGCATCGGCAACTTCAAGCGGGTAAACGCTCACGCGCTTGCCGTCCTTGCCGACGCGCTCGAACCGCACGGTACCGTCAATCTTGGCGAAAACCGTGTCATCGCCGCCAAGGCCGCAGTTGAGGCCGGGCTTGATCTTCGTGCCGCGCTGACGGACGATGATGCTGCCGGCGCTGACGATCACGCCGTCGTGCGCCTTGATGCCAAGGCGCTTCGATTGGCTGTCGCGGCCGTTCCGAGTCGAACCCATGCCCTTCTTATGGGCAAAGAGCTGCAAGTTCATGAACATTGAGGCCACCTCCTTCGGGTAGATCAGTCGCTGTCTTCAATCTTAACATAGCGCGGGTTGTCTCTGGCGATGGCGCGCAGGCCGATCAACATCGTGGCGAGGATCGCCTGCGCCGCGCCGTTGTCCATATCCCGTCCGAGGTCCACCGCGAGGTAACCCATCTCATGGTCGATGCTGACCTGCGGATCAAGCCCCGCCACTTCGCGCAGTCCGGCGACGGCAGTCTGCGTCACCGCCGAGACGGCCGCGCACACGATGTCCTGGCCGCGGCGCGCATACCCGGCGTGCCCGCTCACTTCAAACGAAGCGATCCGACCTGTCGGCCGGGCGTGACTGCCGTCGGCGTACTTGACCCTGACGGTGATCACACAGTTACCCCTCGATCGCCTGAATCTCAACGCGCGTGTATGGCTGGCGATGGCCGTAGCGCTTGCGCTCGTTGACCTTCTGTTTGTAGTGGAACACGAGGATCTTGCGCGCTTTACCGTGCGCGACGACCTTGCCGACGACCTTGGCGCCCTCGATGTACGGCGCCCCGAAGACCATCTCGCCGCCGTCGCGGGCGATGGCGAGCACGCTGTCGAACACAACCGTCTCGCCCTCGGCACAGTTGAGCTTCTCGACGTTGACCACGTCGCCGGCGCCGACTCGGTACTGCTTGCCGCCGGTTTCCACAATAGCGTACACGGTCTGCAATCCCTCCCGTTGTATACTCGCCGGGCGCGGGCGGCGCAAAAGCGCACTTCTTGCCCTGCCCGAGCGGTTGCCAAAGGAGCCTGCGGCACCTTGACCGTTTAATTCTACCATGATGCAAGAGGTGTGTCAAACAAAGCCGGACAACGACGCCGCGGCAGGAATGCACGCGTCAAATGTGGAACTGTCCGGTTATTCTGGAGGTGACGAACAATGGCGCAGCCAAGCACAATCCCCGAACTCAACGTGGGGAGGATCAACATCGTCGAAAGCGACGGCACCCTGCGCATGGTTATCTCGAATCGCGACCTGTTCCCGACGGAAATGAAAATAGGCAACCGCGTCGTCAAGCGCGAGAACCGCGGACCGGGCATCCTGTTCTTCAACGATGACGGGGTGGAATGCGGCGGCCTGTGTTGGAGCGGGAGCAGCAAAGGCGAGCACAAGAGGGGTGACATGAGCCTGACCTTCGACCAGGTCGACCAGGACCAAGTGCTCGGTCTGCACTACTCCGAGGATGAACACGGGCGTTCCTACGGTTTCGACATCTGGGATCGCCCGGACCGATCTTTGGCTGTGGATATCGACGAGGCACTGGCCGTGCACAGCATGCCGGATGGGCCGGAAAAGTGGGCGGCCTTGCGGCGCCTGCTGGCTGACTGCCCGCGCCGCATCTTCATGGGAAAAGACTCAAAAGGTAACGCGGTCGTGGAGCTGAGCGACAGCCGCGGGCGGACGCGCATTCGCCTCATGATCGACAAGAGCGACACCCCGCGCATCGAACTGCTCGATCAGAACGGTGCAGTGGTCTGGGCGACGCCGACACCCGCTCCGTGAACAGCTCAGACCACTTTGGCCTTTGCGTAAGTGCGAAACGCCTTGGTGATCTCGACCTTCACCTTCTCGCCGACGTACTTGCTGCCGCCGGCGACATCGATGACATAGCCCTCGATGCGCGCGATACCATCGTAAGTGTTGGTCACGTGCGGCTCCTCGATCTGCACCTCGAGCACCTCGCCGGGTCGCACCGGCAGAGCCAGCCGCTCGACCTCTTCGCGCGTGCCGAGGTGCTTGATGTTGATCTGTTCGATGTGCAAATCCTCAGCGCCCCTGACATAGATCGTCTTCCCGACCTGCCGCTCGAGGTCGCGCAGCCCGGCGCCGCCGGCCCCGATCAGGAGGGCGGCCACCGCCGGCTGGACCTCCGCCAGCACGGCCTCAGCGTCAGTGTGCGCCAGCAGCCGCTTGAGCTCGCGGCGCACGCGCGCCGCCATAGTCGCCGGCGACAGCACCTTGCCGCGACCGTCGCAGTAGGGGCAGGGCTCCATGAGCACCTCGTCAAGACCCGACTTGACCTTCTTGCGGGTCATCTCGACCAGGCCAAGTTGCGTCAGGCCGAGCACATTCGTCCGCGTGCGATCCCGGCGGAGATGCTCATTCAGTGTGCGAAGCAGTTCGTGCCGGTGCTCGGCGACCTCCATGTCGATGAAGTCGATGATGATGATGCCGCCGATGTCCCGCAGGCGAAGCTGTCGCGGGATCTCGCGGGCGGCTTCGAGATTCGTCCGCAGGACCGTGTCGGCGAGATTGGTGCTGCCGACGAATTTGCCCGTGTTGACATCGATGACGGTGAGCGCTTCCGTCTGGTCAATGACAATGTAACCGCCGCTCTTTAGCCAGACGCGCTTCTTCAATGCTTTCTCGATCTCGGTCTCGATGCCGTAGAGGTCGAACACCGACCGGTCGCGACTGTCGTGCAATTGGACGCGGGATTTGAGCGAGGCCGGCATATCCTCGATGAGATCCATGATCTTATCGTACTCATGCTTCGAATCGACCACCAAGCGGTCGACGTCCTCGGAAAACAAGTCCCGAACGACGCGATAGATCAACCCCAGGTCCTTGTGGATGAGAGCCGGCGCCTGGGCTGTCCGCGCGCGCGCCTGGATCTTGCGCCAAAGCCTCAGAAGGAACTCCAGATCGGCCTTGATCTCGGCCTCGTCTTTGCCCTCGGCCACGGTGCGGACAATGACGCCCATCCCCTTCGGCCGCAGCCGGTCAGCCAGCTTGCGCAGGCGGTCGCGCTCGCCGTCGCCGCTGATGCGGCGCGAGACGCCGACATAATCGACCGTCGGCATCAGGACGAGGTTGCGGCCGGGCAGCGTGAGGTGGGTCGTGACGCGCGCGCCCTTCGTCCCAATCGGCTCCTTGACGACTTGCAGCAAAACGTCCTGCCCGCTGTGGAGCAGATCGCGGATCGTGAGCCGCGACGGCGGCGGCAGGTCGTCATCATCCTCGCGGACCGCCAGAGCATCGTCAACATAGAGGAACGCGTTGCGTTCGAGGCCGATGTCGACAAACGCGGCCTGCATGCCGGGCAGGACATTCTCGACCTTGCCCTTGTAAATGTTGCCGACCGTGCGCTGGTTGACCGGACGCTCATAATACAGTTCCACCAGCACGCCGTCCTCGAGGACGGCGACGCGCGTCTCGTCCCGGTCAACGTTGATCAGTATTTCTTTCTGCAAACAACTCAACTCCTGACAATACGGCGCTCTCTTTGCGCCCGAATCTCCGCTCAGAGTCTGCTGCAAAACTCGTTCCCTGTCGGGCCGAAGATCCCGTGGAGTGAAGCCTTTTGCAGCGGCCTCCTAAACATCCCAAGGAGAGATCGTCCCCCGGCCGGCCGCCATAGCCAGGCGCTTCAGCTCAATGTCCCCCCTCTCCACGCTGAAGCCCCCGAGGTCCGCCAATGCGGCAACGACCTCTTCCGGGCGGACGGACCCGCGCGCCCCCGCGGCGAGCCCCATGACGATGCGCACTTGGCCGTCCCCGCGTTCCGCTGCGGCCGGCTCCGGAGAATTCCCCTCCGGCACCAGGTCAATCTGATCGATCAGCGGCCGGATATCGATCTCCCGGTCACCGTGCTTAGCCTGATGCACCCTGACGCAGGCTCCTTGCCCCAAGAGGCGCTCGATGGCTGCGGCGACCGTCGCGCGCCCGCCGGGTGGCGCCGGAAAGGCAACCTCCCAGAAAGAGACGTCGATCGCGGCCATCAGCGCCGGACCGCGCAGGGACACCTCGCGCGCCTCAATCACCCTCAGTCCGAGCGGCAACTGCTCATTCAGCGCCAGCTCAAACTGGCGCGGCAAGACCGGCTCGCTGAAGATGACGTCGAAATACTCGGCCTCGCTGGTCGCGCCAAGCGGCAAAGCCGAGGCGAAGGCAATCTTCGGGTGCGGATTGAAGCCTTCGGAATAAGCCACCGGCAAGCCAGTGCGCCGCAGCGCGCGCTCCAGCGCGCGCACGAGATCGAGATGCGAGATGAAGCGGGCCTCGGATCCCTTGGCCAGCTGCGCGCGGATCCTCACCATCAGCCGCGTCCCTCCTCGTTCAGCCGAGCAGCCGCCTCAACCCAGTCGCGCGTGATGACGCGCGCCGAGAGGGTCGGACAAGCTTCGCAGAGCGTGCAGTTGCCGACGCGACAGTCTTGGGTGCGCATGCCCGTGAGGGCGCGTTCGTACTCGCTGCGCAGGTAGTCGCGGCTGACCCCGGGGCTGATGTGATCCCACGGAAAGACCTCATCGGCGCCGCGCTCGCGGCAGGCGTAGAACCGCGGATCGATGCCGACCGCCGTGAAGGCCTCGAGCCAGGCCGGGAAGTTGAACTGCTCCGTCCAGCCGTCGAAGCGGCAGCCGCGCCGCCAGGCCGCTTCCAGCGCGTCCGCGAGGCGCCGGTCGCCGCGCGAGAACACGGCCTCGATGAACGACAGGTTCGCGTCGTGCCAGTTGTAGTTAACGCGGCGCCCCTTGAGCCGTTGGCCGAGATACTGCTGGCGCCGCTTCAGTTCGGGGACCGGCACCTGCCCGTACCACTGAAACGGCGTGTGCGCCTTCGGAACGAACGAAGCTACGCTGACGGTGATCTTGAGGGGCCGCGCCCTCCGCCCGGCGGTAACGCGGCGGTAGACGCGCCCGACGAGGCCACACAGCTCGGCAATCCCGTCGAGATCCTCCTCGGTCTCGGTAGGCAGCCCGATCATGAAATAGAACTTGAGCGCATCCCAGCCGCGGCTGAACGCCGCTTCGGTCGCGGCGATGAGGTCGTCCTCGCTGACATTCTTGTTTATCACGTCGCGCAGGCGCTGCGTCCCGGCCTCCGGCGCGAGCGTCAAGCCGGTCTTGCGGACCTCGTGGGTCAGGTCGGCCAGGGCGACCGAAAACGCATCGACGCGCAGCGACGGGAGCGAGACGCTGACCCGCTCCCTGCCATGCTTGGCGAGCAATTCGCGCAATACCGGTTCGATCGCCGTGTAGTCGCCCGAAGCCAGCGAGGTCAGGCTGAGCTCGTCGTGACCGGTGGCGCGGATCAGCCGGTCCGCCAACGCGAGCACGCGCTGCGGCGAGCGCTCGCGCACCGGGCGGTAGAGCTGGCCGGCCTGGCAGAAGCGGCAGCCGCGCGTACAGCCACGAAAGAGCTCGACCATCGCGCGGTCATGCACGATGTCCATGTACGGCACGATCGGCTCGGTTGGATAGTCGACGGCGTCGAGGTCCTTGATGATGCGCTTCGTCACCACCGCCGGCACCCCGGGGCGATTCGGCTTCACGGCGGCCACGGTACCGTCGGGGAAATAATCGACATCGTAGAAGCGCGGAACATAGATGCCACTGATCCCGGCCAGCCTGAGGAGCAGCCGCTCGCGGTCGACCCCTCCGCCCGCCCGCTTCATCTCTTTGACCGCGTCGATGATCTCGTGGATGATCTCCTCGCCCTCGCCGATTGCAAACGCGTCGATGAACGGCGCCAGCGGCTCGGGGTTGAAGGCGCACGGCCCGCCGGCGATAACCAGAGGATGACTGTCCCCGCGCTCCTCGCTGCGCAGCGGCAAGCGCGCGAGGCTGAGCATGTTCAGGATATTGGTGAACGTCATCTCGTATTGCAGGGTGAACGCGAGGATATCAAACTCGCGCACCGGGCGCCGCGACTCGAGCGCGAACAGCGGCAGGTCGCGTTCGCGCATGATCGCCTCCATATCCACCCAAGGCGCAAAGACGCGCTCGCAGAGCGCGTCCGCCCGCCGGTTGATTTCGTGATAGAGGATCTTCGAGCCGAGGTGGGACATCCCCACCTCGTAGACATCGGGAAAAGCGAACGCTACCTTGACATCTACAGCGTCGTGGTCTTTGTGCACGGAGTTCCACTCGTTGCCCACGTAGCGGGCGGGTTTGGTCACGAGCGGCAGGATGCGGTCGATCTCGCGTCCAAGGCTGGTCATGTTCGGCCTCCTTCATGGGGCTGTCTCCATTATACCCCACCAGCCCTTGCCACGCCATGCGAGAAAGGTCAGGGGCACCGCTCGAGAACGGATGCCTCGCTCGGTGCCCCTGCTGTGCATCTTTCAGTCGCCCGCGCTTCAGTTCTTGCCGGTCTTCCCATCGGCCGTTGCAGCCGTATGTGCGGCCTTGAGGAGATCCTCCGCGCCCTTCAACGTGTCGCCGA
>Ga0315298_1005831_pt1 | contig 17165 bp, 12 predicted proteins | sample WHS_1_MG_FD_203077 | JGI IMG/M metagenome (GOLD analysis project Ga0315298, IMG submission 203077) | Extremophilic microbial mat communities from Washburn Hot Springs, YNP, Wyoming, USA - WHS_1_MG | ecosystem: Environmental > Aquatic > Thermal springs > Hot (42-90C) | place: USA: Wyoming...
TATAACCTTTATTAAGGAGAAGGGCTATTTCTAACCTTTCTCCTTTTTTAATATGGGTATATTTTTTCTCTTTTTTCATACACCTCTATTTTACCAGAGGTGTTCGGCTTCAAAGGTTAATTTAAGTGCCTTGGTCAATGTTCATCTCGACACATGGGACGAAGCGGAGTGTCCGCTTTGTGCCAATGGCGTGCCGATCAACGTAGACATTGGCCAAGGCATAAAATAAAAAACCGAGGCTTAGCGGCTCTCATTATTGAGAGCCGCTTTTTTTAAAAACAATATTTCCAAGAGAAAACAGCAAAACAAAGCATTTTCTTGCTAAACATTATGTATTTTGTAGTAATTTTTGTTATAATAAGTTAAAATATTTTTGAGCAAAAAATCTTATTGATATATGCCAAAAGTGGTTGTTGCATCAAAAAATCCTGTTAAAATACAGGCTGTAAAAATTGGTTTTGAGAAAATGTTTTCTTCTCAAGAATTTGAATTTATAAGTGTTTCTGTTGCTTCAGGGGTGAGCGATCAGCCCCTGGGCAGCGAGGAAACTTTTTTGGGCGCTAAAAATAGAGCAGACAATGCTTTTCAGAAGATTGAAGGCGCTGATTTTTATGTGGGCATAGAAGGTGGTGTTGAATATGTGGGGGAAGAAATGGGAGCGTTTGCCTGGGTTGTTATAAAATCAGGTGATGGTAAATATGGTAAAGCGCGCACAGGCACATTTTTTTTGCCCAAGATTATTGCGCGTCTCGTAGCGCAAGGCAAGGAATTAGGTCAGGCAGATGATATTGTTTTTAGTCGCAGCAACTCCAAACAACAAAACGGAGCAGTTGGTATTCTCACAGGTGATGTAATTGATAGAACAAATTATTATATCCAAGCGGTTATTTTGTCGTTGATTCCTTTTAAAAATATTGATTTATATTAAATTTTAAGTTGTCAAGATTGTTGTTTGTTTTAGAAAAAACAGCGCAAAAATGTTTTTATGTCTTGCTCTTTTGGTAAAGATATGATAAATTACAGTTTGAAGTAATTTTTTGTATAATATATGCAAAACAAAACAGAACAAATTTTTTCTCCTTATCTGAAAGCAGATTTGCCTGATATTAAGGTGGGCGATACGGTAAGGCTGCACCAAAAAATTATTCTTTCTCCCACAGAAAAAACAGGCAAAAAAAAGGAAGTAGAAAGGGTGCAGGTTTTTGAAGGCGTGGTTATTGCCAAAAAACACGGCAGAGGTTTAGATGGTTCTATTACGGTGCGGAAAATTATTGAGGGTGTGGGCGTGGAAAAAGTTGTGCCCCTGCACTCACCTAATTTAATCAAAATTGAAGTGTTGAGCCACGGTCGTGTTAGGCGCGCTAAATTATATTATTTGCGCAAAGAAAGAGGCAAAAGAGCAAAGATTAAAACAAAAGAGTTTTTAACGTCTTCGGTTGCTCCTGGGGCGCATATAACCCCAAATTCAGACGCGCAAGCATTCCAAACAGATAATTCCGGGGATGCTGACAATGCTTCTTCTAATTAGTGCCCAGGTGGCGTAATTGGCAACCGCAACTGTTTGAGGGGCAGTGCCAAGAAATTGGCGTGTGGGTTCGAGTCCCACCCTGGGCACAAAACTCTTTCTCAAAATAATTTTTATTTTAGCACAAGGAAAAAGCCAATTGATTGATTTTTGTTGGGGTGAGAAAGCCGCAGTGATGGCTGATTTTTCCAGTGCAGCGAGCAAGGCCAAACCCGCCACAGCAGTAGCCTGCGAAAAATTTCTGTTATGTCGTGAGAGTATAATGTTTCAGGCAAAGAGGAAAGCGATCGGCTTGTTATTGTTTATTCGTTGTTATTTAGTTGATTAGAGGTGCCATATTTTATGCCCCAAAAACCGGTCACATAGCCAGTAGTATAATCATTATTATTATTGAAATCTCTTGTGTTAAAAACTTGTAAACCCGCATAATGGTTTGCCCCCTTTGTTTCAAGAAAAGACATAAGTGCCACAAGGGCCTGCTTTGAGTCTGCTTTAATTAAACCGGTTGACTTGGAATCTATAGCACCCAAAACATTAGCGGAAAGGTAATCGATGGGCCTTGCCTGTTTTTCCGACAAATAGTGCGAAAAATCCACACTGCTTACAATAAAAGTGTTTTCATCTACAATATTCGCGAGGGTTTTGCCAAACGCTCTTGCTTCTTCATTGGTGATGCTTGAACGAAAAATCAAAGGAATGATTTGGGCGTTTGGGAATAATTTGCTTATCAAAAGAAGCTGGGAATCGATGGCGTGTTCGCGATCAAAAGGCAGTTCATCTTGCACAAGAAAACCAGACGATTCCAGTTTTTCTATCATAGCTAAATTTGGCCGGAGCACTCCAAAAGGCATAATAAAATTTGCTTTGGAAACGGTTATGTTGGCGCGCCCTGCATTAATATGATCTGGCGCGAGGATAACGAAAGTTTTAACATCGCGAGCGTTTTTTAGTTTTGTGTAGAACTCGGCAAGCAGAGGGATGGTAGTTGGAATATCGTGTGGGGCTATTGCGCCCATAATTATATTTAAGTCAATTTTCGCACTACCATCAGCGTTTCTTACGGAGCTTTCGATAAATTCGGAGTATTTGAAAAACTGCGAGCGATGATACACTTGAGTAATCTCTGATAACCCTTTTCTGTGCGGTAAAATAAAATACAAACCAACACCTAATAACACAAGCAAGGTGGCTGCAATATAATTTTTTGGAATTGAGCGACTCATCGAATAGTTATGTTAGCTTCATTAGATATGTTTGTGATTTCAAGACTCTTTAAGGACTGGATGAGCGCTGGTTCTGCTTTGTAGTTTCCTTTAGATACTACTCGCGCGTAATAGAAGAATGGCTTGGGGTAATCCTTCCAGATAACAAAGGTTACCCGCTGGTCTTCAATGTCCGAAGGATAATATGCACAACCCGGGTAGCTGGGGTCAAATGAAGTTCTTTGGAGATTGGTTACTGCTCGGAGGCCGCTGGGCAGGTAATCTATGATTTGATAGGCGCCCCCAAACGCTCCCGGCGCAAAGGTTGGCGTGATGTCAATTCTCACCAAATCACCATCAGAAAATTCAGTGCTTGCTCGGCCGTCTACAGAATAACTTCGCGACACACCAATGGTTGCATCTTTTTTGATTTCAGAGGGAGAGGATTCTTTTTCAAAATTACTCACAAGGCCGATGCGGCCTTTAATATCGCTAAATCGCACAGTGGCAAGATCTTCAGGTGAAAGTTTTAATCGGAACACTTCATTGTTTTCAAGGGTTTTCGAGCCGTTTTTTGACGAGGTTTGCCAAGAAAAACTTACCTTATCGCCGCTTAATTTTGGCAGGGCGGCTTTGAGATATAATAACACTTCAAAATTTTTCAACGCCTCTTGGGGATAATTTTCTATTGCGTATTGCCCGAGACCGTCTGATTCTGGCTCAGATAAACTTGCAGTAAGCCCGGCAAGTAAGGCAGTGGCAATGATGTTATCATCTTCACTATTTAATCCACTAACATATATGAATGGTTTTTTCGTAGTGAGAGTTGGTCTAATCTCTGTTTTGTAGTACGCTCGCGCCTCTTCTTTTGCTCCAAGATTATCAAATGCGAGAGCTATATAGATTTTATCCATTAATGTCAGATTATGGTCGGATTTAATATTTTGAAGAGCAATTAAGATTGGTTCTCTGAAGGCGGAAAGCCCATAGAGCGCTCTCACGATACGGCTTAAATCAGCTTTGTGATCGTTAAGCGAAACACTCAAATATTGCTTTAGCGATTCCTTATCTACGAGGGTGGGCTCATCTTTAATAAGGTGCGCAAACTTTGCCGAGAGTTCCAAGTCCCTATCGCTATAGGGCAAGAGAGTAATAGCGCCGTTAGCGGCTTGATAACTTTTTATATCAATATCATTAATTTCAAGATTCTCGTTAAAAAATCTGTTGAGATAGGTTTCCGCCAGCCATTTTGTGAATTTTTGATCCAGGCGCGCCCCGTGTTCGTAACTAAGCCAGCGCAAAACATTGTAAAATCTGCCCCTTTCATATGAGGTAAAGAGAAGTTCGGTAAATCCTTTTGTTGCGCCTTGGATGTTCGAAAGATTTGGAGAAAGCTCGTAAAATTCAGAAGTGCTTTTTGAGAAATAACTACTCAAAACATTAATATCGCGAATAATCGCGTCACTGTATTCACCCGCGCTCGCGGAAATCTTTATCTTGTGCTTGCCCGCTGTAAGGCTGCCGAGCGGAATTTCTACCATCTTACCGCCTGTTTTTACTATCTTTTTAAATGGCAATGTTTCGCTTTCAATGGAATAAGTTATATTATTCTCTACATCAGCAGTGCCAAAAACCCTTGCTCGAAGAGTCAAACTGTCTCCTGCAAGATATGTTCTGTTAAGAGCAGTTTCCACAAAGAATGGGAGGCCAACCGGGACAAAACTAACCGATTTTCCAGCAAATAAATCCTTAGTAACCGCTTGGGCGGTAATACGCCACGAAGTGAGGTTGTCCGGGACATTAAATGAAACTTCTGCGTAGCCGTTTGAATTAGTGCGAACTGATTTATAAATCGCGACATCCTGGAAATCTTCTCTGGCTCTGCCTCCGCCCTTTTCTTCGTTGTGCACATAAATGCCGTTAGCAAAGTAGGTATGATATTTATCCAATTCAATGTTATAAACAAGCGTCCATTCGGGAACAAACTTGAGCGAAGTCACCTTTTCTTTGGTGGCGTTGCTTGTAAGAAGGGTATCTCCGATTTTTATCTCACCAGCGCGCTTCCATATTCCGTTGACAAGCAATCTATGGTTTATGGTGATTTGCAATTTATCATTTACCACCAAGTAACCATTTACGACATGGGAGCTTATTTTTTTTATTTTTGCTTTCACAAATTCTTTTGGCGATTCTTCTTTCCATGTCAAAACTTCGTCGCCGATTCGCAATTTTTCAATATCTTGCGATCCGCCCGGCACTAACACATTCGTGCCCGCGACAAAACAACCGGATCCTTTTTCGGCTCCTTGTTCCAGCAGTGGTTGATGAGAGGAGCGAATTATTACTAAAGCAAAGATGTCTTGGTAGAGATTGTTTGTGATATCTTTTTCTTCTGGATTGAGCGCGAACACCGCTTCGTCAATGCCCGACACATTAACCTCAGCTTGTTTTGGAGAGCCGCTTTTGTCAGCAACCCGAATGCTAAGATTTACTTTATCGCGCGGCCGGTAGCGCTCTTTGTCTTTTTTAACTTCTATATTAAGTCGACGTTCGTCTGAATCAAATGATAGATTTGCTGGATAGCTATTGAGAAAACGAGATCCGTTGAACCATATGCCAATGATATTTACATTAGGAATATAAGCATCTTTGAAATTATCACTATAATTTGGCGAATCAGTAATTTGATAAGAAATAATTCCATTATTAATCCGCATAAAAACAAACCTTCCCGATCCCGTCGTAAGTGCATTGCCGCCGTTATCCTGCATCTGAAGTCGGACCTGCTCGCCTAATTTATATTCGTTTTTGTTATCAAGATTTTTAAGCGTTATACCTCGGAAATCATAAAAACCGAAATATGAAGACGAACCGCCATACACATAGTGTTCTCTTTTAATTGATCTTCCTTGGGCATCTTTTGTGGTAAAAGTGATGCGATAAGACTTCTTTTCTTCTGGCGTCCATTCGTAATGAGCGTTGCCCGCGCTATCAGTAATAAGAGCATCTTTTCTTATCGGCCGATATTCGGTTGAATAGGAATACAGCGGATAAGTAGTTTTATTAATAATGTCGTATTCTCTGCCAATTTCTGTTTGTTTATATATTATTTCAGCAACATCAGCTGTGATATTCCAATTTGATACAGGGTCGCCAAGATAGTTGTCGGCATCCCACCACGGTTGATTGTTTTGGACCTTATCCAAAACGATTTTCTTAAGATTGATATCAAATTTACTGGTTTTATCGGAGAACGATTGCTCGCTTCTCAAATCCATATGCGGTTCGAAAACCAACACGGATACGCTCGCGTTAATTTCGCCTTCTTCGGAAACCGCAGGAGCAACATTGATGCCAAGATACCGCGGCCAGTAACTATATTGATTTTCCCGATACTCTGTTTTTACTGTGAAAGAACCTTCGCCGTCTTGGTTGAGTTGAACTTCGCCTGCAATCTGGTTGTATAAGTAGCTATTGTACTTTAATTTTAAATTCGCCACGGGCGTGCCATCAAAAAACTCTGCTTTGACTTTGCAGATAATAGTATCGCCTGCAAAGACCGCGTTTTTGTCAGCAGCAATAGTTAATTTATAAGCGGGTTTAATATAGGTTTCTACATCTATGTTTTCCGAGACAATAATTTCGTCGCCACGTTTAACGCTTAATTGATACAGCCCCGGCTTAAGGTCAGCGAAACTTATCTCGCCGCTTAGCGTGTAAAAATCAGAGATTTGTGATTTTGTCTCGCTATAAAGTGTAATGTCGTCTTTTGATGTTCCCGCCCAAAATGGATTGGTAAGTTGAATTGTGACCTCTTCTCCTTTGATGTCGCTTCCATTTCTTTGCTTTACAATGCCCCAGAAATGTACTTTATCAGTCGGCAAATACACGCTCCTATCAGTAGAGAAATAATCCCACCAACTATCAGGCGGACTGGCTTTTGAAAAGTAGCCGTATTCGTTTTCAACAGGAATGGCAAGGTGTCTACCATTAACAGAAACAATGTAAAAATAAGAAAGCGGATAGTAGTAATAGTAAGGAATCAATTCGTCTTTACTTTTAATTAGCTGCGACGGTGTTTCAAACATCGCTACGCCATCACTATTCGTCTTTCCTACAACACCACCTTCAAACGAAACTTCGGCGTTAGAAAGATTATTGCCGTTAGTCAAATCTTTTAGCCACAGGAGGGTTTTTGAACCGCTAATAGCCGAGAAACCAACAATGGATGTTATTTGAAACCACGCTTGTTTGTGTTCGTTATTAACAATCACATCAGCAAGATAGAATCCTTCTTTTAATTTTTGCGGCACGCGAATAAACTTAACGTGCGTTTGTTCTTCAAGTTGCACATTAGCTTCGAACACTTTTTTATCAGCAGATGGAGTTACAGGATTGTAGGCATGATATCGTGTCCATTTATTTTCCTCATTAAGCGCGTTTTTGTAAGATGATATAAACTCTGATACACTCCCAAATTTGTAAACAGTGAGGGGGATGGTGTTGGCAGATAAATTAAAATAGTTAACCGCAAAAGCCGCTTCTGTGTCTGGTTCAAACTCCCAGAATACTTTATCGAAATTGAAATACGGACTGGATTGGTAGGTATATTTTTCGCCGGTCTCAAATTTTATCTCGGTATCTTCGCTAAGCGTATCGTCGCTGCCTTGCGCTTTAATACCACCTTTAATTTTGATTGTGTAAACGGTTTGCGGATTTAATTCTTGGGCAGGGGTGAAAACTAAAATATTTCGATGCGCTTCAATGCTTCCCTGCACCGATGGCGAGATTTCAAAATATTTTTCTGGATTTAAAAGATTTTCACGATTGAAAGTAAGTTCAATGATAGTGTTGGTGGGAACGCCATTTGACTTATCCCATGGCAACGAAGCAATTAATTGAAAGGGCGCCTTCACTTGATACGCCCAGCTATAAGTGCGCGCTGCAATCGGACTTTCTGCGATGATTAACGAATAAACCTTATTTTCTTCAAGAGCAGCTACTGGTGTAATTTCAAAAACACTGCTTCCGCTGGAAATCTTCTTAATTGTATATTCAACATTAGGCTCAAAGTGGAGATATTTTTGCACCACTGTTGCGCTAAGATCAGCACTGCTTTTAAGTATAAAAGTTGTGTTGGGAGATACTCCTGCTGCATCCGCGATTTTAGGAGTGAGTTCAAATTCAGAGAGTTTCTCTTTAAGAGTAATTTTCTGATAAAAGAAGATGACTGCGAGGATGAGTAAAACAGCACCCAAGATATAATAGGTCTGGGGACGCTTAATGTGTGTTTTTAGAGAGCTGAAAAATCCCGCCCTCTTTAATTTCATGCCCGAATCATCTGCAGCTGGTGGTTTTGGCAGCATTGTTGGGTTAATCAGCCCTGGCCCGTTTAATGCTTTGGCGATATCTGGCTCTTGCCAGCCAGCCTTAAGCAAGGATTGACGAATTTCATCATCTGTCTTTCCAGATTTTCTGGCTTCTTGAATATAGTTTTTGAGTTGTTCCGATGTCATACCATTATTATACAACCTAATGGAATTTTTTACAAACAATTATAATAGATAATTACATTTATTTGAAAAATTTATGGCAATGGACTATGATGAATTTATGTTCACGGTTGCAGAGAAGCAAGAGCAATAGAAGGTGGTTGCTATTGCAAATGGGTGTGTAGCTCAGTTGGTTAGAGCGTCTCGTTTACACCGAGAAGGTCTGGGGTTCAAATCCTCACACACCCACTCGTAGTTTCGCGCACAAACTCTATTTCGTTGAAGAAAATTACCCCCACACCAATTTTAGGTTCTATGTTTATGTGTTAAGGCGTGGAGGTAAACAAAAGCCGGCAATTCCGCCGCAAATTAAGATAACATAAGAGTAATCGATATGAAAATAGAAATCGATCAGAGCGGGAAAATAGAAAACACCAACAAAAATACTATTATTGCTTTTTGTGACAGCAAATTTAAAAGTATCTTTATTAGCGCAAAAGAAAAGAGAGAAATTCAAAAATTTTTTCGAAGAATTGGAAAATCGAGAGTTTTTATTTATAAAGTTTTTGCAATTTTAGTTTTTCTCTTAATAAAAAACAATCTTAAGGAAATTGATAAAATTATTATTGACGAAGAATATCCTGGCAAGAACTCTTTGATTAAAAACTTTCTTCTTCAAGAAATTAGGAAAATTAAACCAGGTTTTGCCAAAGAAAATATAATTTTCCAGAAAATCGGGAAAAAATCACGAGCCCACTTTTTAGCCTATGGCGTAGCCGTAGGAAAGAAAAAAGCCGACACTGAAGTTGGCGCGAGAGAAATTTTAAGAATGGTGGTAAAATAAAATCGGGCAGTTGAGTGGATGCTTAAGCCCTCGAACAAATACAAATCGAGATGGGTCGGCATCCCTACCCGACTAATTAAAGTATAGCAAACCAAAAATCTATGTCAACCCCGTTAGAAGTAGGACGCACACACAGACGCAGACGCACACACAGACGCACACGCAAGCGTGCGCGACTTCTAACGGGGTCAAGGACTAAAATGTGGATAACTAAATTATCAAAAATCGTGCGAATTTCAATTGTATCTCTAATTATTTTCGCTTTTGCCCGCCTAAATTTTGTAAAACAAAATTTTGGTGGGTGAAGATTTTTTATGCCCACCGCGTTTGATAAATTCCCAATTTTGAATTTTTAATTTTAAATCAATTTTGAAGATTTGAAAATTAGAAACATTTCAAAATTAAAAAATTAGAGATTGATTCAAAATTAGAAATTCAAAATTTAAAATTAAAACAAGATGAAACCGCGTAAAATAATCCAATTTATCATCGTATTTCTGTTAATAACTTCTTGGCTATTTAGTGGATTTCGTCGCGTTTGGCAAAAGCCGGCAATTCCGCCGAGGGCTCAAGAGGCGTAAAATTTCCATATAATAAAATAATAAATGAATAAAATTCAAACTAATAAAGTAGAGGTTGACCAATCAGTTCGTATTGAGGAACTTACGCGAGATACAATTATTTCGGTAGCGAATAAAGAGTTTGAATATGCAGTACGCTTTCCTGTTCGTCTTAAGCGTCAACTTTATGAGCTGTTTCGCTTGCGCGGTATGCGCAAAAAATTTGGGCCGTGGGTGTTTGCGGCTGCTATTGCCCAACTACTTGAAAAATCAAATATCAGAGTTTCGGATGTTGTTATTGATATAGAATACCCAGGATATGAGCGCGATATCTTGATGATTATTAAAAATATACATTCGGATATGTATGTATCTTTTACAACGGTCGGTAAGAACTCTCCTGCTCACGAAAAAGCCTACTTCGCATTAAAAGGAAAAAAGGCGGTCGAATCTACTCTCCATTATTCTGATTTCCGCGCCTGGATTGAAGCAAAACAAAAAGATTGGAGAACTGTTACACCTCGAGTTTACGAGGATTCGCAGTCCAACCAATCTGCAAATTAATTATAGCAAACCAAGAAAGTATGTCAACCCCGTTAGAAGTAGGACGCACACGCAAGCGTCCGCGACTTCTAACGGGGTCAACCCCGTTAGAAGTAGGACGCACACGCAAGCGTCCGCGACTTCTAACGGGGTCAAGGACTAAAATGTGGATAAATAAATTATCAAAAATCGTGCGAATTTCAATTGTATCTCTAATTATTTTCGCCTTTGCCCGCCTAAATTTTGTAAAACAAAATTTTGGTGGGTGAAGATTTTTTCTCGTCCACCGCGTTTGATAAATTCCCAATTTTGAATTTTTAATTTTAAATCAATTTTGAAGATTTGAAAATTAGAAACATTTCAAAATTAAAAAATTAGAGATTGATTCAAAATTAGAAATTCAAAATTTAAAATTAAAACAAGACGAAACCGCGTAAAATAATCCAATTTATCATCGTATTTCTGTTAATAACTTCTTGGCTATTTAGTGGATTTCCGCGCATTTGGCAAAATCCGGCGATTCCACCGGAGATTCAGGTCGCGTTATTCACAACAGCACTCTTGACAGGTGTTTTGGCTTTTGCTATTCTTAAAATAGTTAACCCCCCCCGCGCTTACTTTGGTAGGTGCGGGGTTTTTATTTTCGGTAAAAATATTGGTAAAATAGCATTATGAATAACAATGAGCGAGTTTTCATAATCATTGACGGAAACAATTTTTATCATCGTCTAAAAGAGTTAAAGTTGACTGATCTATTGTCTTTTGATTACGAAAAATTTGCGCAGTTTCTTTTTGGCCGTAGAATTTTAGCATCAAAAAATTATTATATCGGCGCTATTCGAGAAGAGCGCAATAATCCAAAAAGTAAAGAATTAATGATTGGGCAACAAAAACTAATTGGCAAACTTCAAAAAGGAAATTGGGTGATTAAATTCGGCCACATGCTTAAAACCGATGAATATCACGAAAAAGGTGTTGACGTTCAAATCGCAGTAGATATTCTTATTGGAGCTTATGAAAATTTATATGACACCGCAATTTTAGTCAGCTCCGATACCGATTTAATTCCGGCATTGGCTAAAGCGCGTTCAATGAAAAAGAAAATTGAGTACATCGGTTTTAGCCACAAACCATCTTACGGATTAATAACTCATTCCGACATAAGGCGTTTGCTTACAAAAGATGATCTTCAGCAATTCTTCTTATGAAAAAGTTTATAAAAATTACAATTATATTTTTAATAATCACCAGCTGGATTTTTTCGGGTTGGCAGAGGGTTTGGCTCCGAAGGAAAGCCGCGGGCTTCCTACGGGGTGAACAAAAGCCGGCAATTTTGCCAGGGATGGGGGTTGAGTTATCCACAACAGCGTTCTTGACGGGTATTTTAGCTTTTTTATTCTTATAATAGTTAACCTCCCCCGCCCAAAGGTTACCTTTCGGCGGAGTTTTTATTTTAGTAAAATTTTGGTAGAATGAAGATATAAATAATAAAGAAAGAGTTTTTATAATTATTGTCCGATAATCTACACCAGCGGCAATTTAACCACCGTGTGCCAGATAAATGTGATTAATTTTTAATTTTGAATGATGAAAACATTCGCGTTTCTTGACGCTTCCAATCTATTTTACGGTGGAGAAAAAAGTCTGGGCTGGAAAATTGATTACGAAAAACTGCTTCGGTATCTCAAGAATAAATATTTAGTGAGCAAGGCGTTTTATTTTGGCGGAGTGGAAATTCACGATTTCCCCTATAATTATCTAAAAGACGAAACAGTGCCGATTGAAGAAGTTCTGCGGCACCTTACCGAATTAATTCGGACAAAAGGAGAACGAATGACGGACGCAATGCTTTTACTTATTAATCGCCATATCCAGCGAGCGCGGTTTTATCTGAAGTTGAAACAATTCGGCTATGAATTGCACTTAAAGCCGGTAAAGCTTTACGAGCAAGATGATGGTACTGCAAGGCGAAAAGCGAATTGCGATGTTGATATGGCGTTTTGGCTAATGCGGGAAAAAGATAACTTTGATAGAGTTGTTATTTTATCTGGTGACGGCGATTTCTTGCCGGTGTTAAAATATTTAAGAGAAGTCGGCAAGGAGGTTATTATTTTAGCGCGCGGACCGCGAACAGCGCGAGAAATCAGGCAATTTGCCGGGAGTAATTTTAGAGATTTTGAATATCTAAAATATATTCTCAAAATGGAAGAAGGGGCGGAAAAGTAAATGGGGCGGACTCATTTAGAATCCACCCCACGTTTAGTAATTTTAGTATAGCAAACCAAGAAAGTATGTCAACCCCGTTGCACGCTTGGTAGATATAGAATGTCAATTTCTCGCTGCGTAAACGATGTCTTAATTTACATTCTTACATTTATAGGTGGATAAGTGTGCTACGGGGTCAACCCCGTTAGAAGTAGGACGCAGACGCAAGCGCCCGCGACTTCTAACGGGGTCAAGGACTAAAACTGTGGATAACTAAATTATCAAAAATCGTGCGAATTTCAATTATATCTCTAATTATTTTCGCCCTTGCCCGCCTAAATTTTGTAAAACAAAATTTTAGTGGGTGAAGATTTTTTCTCGCCCACCTAAATTTCTCTAAAATTTTGGCGGGCGAGAAATTCAAGAAGCGTAAAAATTTTGATATAATAGAATTATGATTGGGCACTTTGCAAAAGGAAAAATTTATGTTTTTATTGATGCGGCGAATATTATTTATGGTTGCAATGGCGCTGGTTGGAAGATGGATTTTGAAAAATTAATGCAGTACCTAAAAAAGAAATATTTAGCCAGTCGCGTTCTATATTACGCAGGATTAGATAGCGAAAACAAGAAACAACTTTCATTTTACGAACTTTTACAGAGGTTCGGTTATGAATTACGACTAGTTCCGGTAAAAACATATAATAGCGGCAAACGCAAAGGGGATGTTGACGCCAGACTGTCTTTTGAAGCCATGAAATATTTGGAGGAATTTGATGAGGCAATATTTTTAACAGGAGATGGCGATTATTATTGGCTTTTAGAATATCTATTAGAAAAAGATAAAAAAATTAAACTTCTGGCTCATAGACAAAGTACGGCTAAAGAACTGAAGCAGCTTTTTGGTGGTTTTTTTACAGATCTTTCGCGACTGAAAGAAATTTTGGAATTTCAAGAAAAAGAAAAGCGATAGACGCCTTTTAGGGATCTATCGCCATTATTATACTATAATAATAGCAAACTAAGAGTTTATGTCAATACCCAACCTGTTGATAAATAAATTATCAAACATCGCGCGAATTTCAATTGTATCTCTAATTATTTTCGCCTTTGCCCGCCTAAATTTTGTAAAACAAAATTTTGGTGGGTGAAGATTTTTTCTTGCCCACCGCGTTTGATAAATTCCCAATTTTGAATTTTTAATTTTAAATCAATTTTTAAAATATAACACTTGGGAATGTCGGCGATGTTTAAATGTAAAGCAATTTTTGGGGGCGATGCGATAATTGATTAGTTGCCACAAAAAAGACGGAAATATTGCAACCGCCTTGCCATTTTGCAGTGGTTTAAAATTTTTTAAGAGTAAGTTATTGTTGATTGCTATCTTGTTTTGTATTACGGTTTGCGCGTGCTGTTAAAGCAAAAAGTATAACCAACACAACGCCTGCAAAAGCAATACCTAACCAAGGAATCCAAGCGTGTTTTTCGGTTAGTCTGCTTTCTTCTTTGTCGCAAGCATCACCTATTCCATCACCATCTTCGTCTAGTTGGTTACGATTAGGATTATTTGGACAATTATCTTGAGAATTTATTATGCCGTCTTGATCAAAATCGTCGCAAGCATCTCCTCGTCCATTGCTATTAACATCGGTTTGATCGGGATTACTAACAGAAACACAATTATCATAAATATCGGCTATTCCATCGTTATCTCTATCAGCGATAACATATTGATCGTTGTTATAAAATGGAGTTTTTTGCATAACCAATACATCAGAAGCAAGGGCTAAATTTCCTGCTTCTCCCACAGGAGGATTGACAGGCCTGTCAGGATCAAAATAAACACGATACGAATGGCCGGGCTGAGCTAAAAATCTAATAGCTCTGACGTTGGCTTTTTCAGCGTTGTCCTGGTTTAATCGTAATTCGCTAATACGAAGAGGTTGGCTATAAGTAAGTGTAATATCCCACCTATTGGAAGTTGTTTGGGGAAAACGAATGGTTTGTTCGTGTATTGGCTTGGAGGCCACCACTATTGCACTGCGGCCCTTTACTAAAGCACGGATTTCTACTGTAGTGGGTAGGGCAACATTAGCATCTAAAAGAATAGTTAAAAAAGAGGAAGTAATAGGGCTTGGGCTGATTAAAGTAATCTGCGTTTTGCCTTGAGCATTATCGGGAAGAGGAAAATCAGTATAAGTGTTAGTGTTTTTATCAATCATTTTTGAACTTTCTTTATTATTAATGCTTGCGGCGATAAACACAGGTATTTCATTTATCAATGTTTCTTGTTTAAAATAATATGGTTCAAAGCTGTTTGTAGTTTTGTCCACCACGGCAAAATCAAAACGTTCCATAAAATCGCCCCCAAAAGGAACCTCTATAACCGTTGGTGCCTTTAAAGAAAGATTGTTAATATCTTTATATGATCTATAGGCGGCAATTATTGAAGACACTCTTGGTTCGCTTGCTTGTGTTTGGATAATAGCAGGTAAAGCCAAGAGTAGTATTGTAAGCAATAAAAATAAAAGAAAATTTTTTGTTTGCATAATTTTTTAACAATAATTATGTTAATTACTACTATCAAGAATGTTTTTGGTTTTTTTTCCTAAAAAGGCGGTGCTGGCTAACAGCGCGCCAATCAAGAAAAAAGTGAGGATTCTTTTAGACAATTCCATTTGTCGTGTATCCACCAAAAGCAATCTTCCTACCACAAAAGCAATCAAAATAGCTCCATAAACCCTAATTTCTTTTCTCTCTTTGCGCAAGCCGTAGAAATAAGTAAAAACCCCCATAATGGTATAAATAAGCAAGGCAATCATTACAGCAATATTATCATTTTTTAATTCGGCGTGCAGTGAAAGCCATAAAAGTATATAAAAGTATAATGAACCAAAAAACAAAAAAACCGCACTATTAGAATGTTGAATGGTTGGTTCCGAGCTTTTTTGCAAACAATGTAGAAAAAATTTGTATAATCCCAACAAAACAAGACCTAAAAGCAGTAAGGCAAAAAAATCTTTATGCATTATTCCTTTTTCCCAGCTTTCAGAAATAATGCTTCGTCCAGATAAAGCAATAGGCGCTAACAAAAGCAAACTGGTGATTTGGGTAATTTTAATATCTTTCAAGATAATATAAGTAAGCAAGGTAATAAGTGTGGCTTCTATAGTGTAGGCGATAGTTAAAGTCGCCCCCTGTGCTTCTATGGCGGTTGCTGCTGCTAACATTACTACTCCTACCGCTGCATAAATGTAAAACGGTTCTTTTCTTTGGATAATTCTAAATATCAAAAATGCCCCTACAGAAAACACAATCATCCACGAGATTATTATTAAGCTTTTCCATTCTTCTTTTGCTGCGGTCATAATCCAGGCAAGCAGAAGGCAACCATTGCCGCCTGCTGTTATTAAATCAGGTGCTATTTTCTTGTGATCTAATTTTAATATTCCAGTAGTATTGGTTAAGAAAAAAACAGCAGCAAAAGCATAAGCAAATAAAAGTAATTTTTGGAGGTCTACCAATGGAAAAGACGAAGGGGAAACGAAATGAGGTGTGCTGTAGATAGCAACAATAATAAGTGAAGCCAATGTGAGTTCTCTTTGTTTTGTTAAAGCCACAATCCACATTGTGCCAATTATTACAACCAAGAGGTAGGAAAAAAGCCATATATGATCAGTAGCAGGAGCTTTTATTAAAAGAGGGGCTACACTAGCAAGTGCCAAACTTAATAAAGCAAGAATACGGTTATTATACTTTACACTCGCTAAAGCAACAAATGTGGTGCTTAAAAACATTACTATTAAAGCAGAAGCAGGTGTGAAAAAATGATAAACTGCACGGGCGGCAAAAATGGTTAACAAAATTGTTGTAGAGCCAAGAACTAAAAATGTGCCTCCCTGGGTTAGGTAAGTTTTAATGCGCCACCATCCCAGTATGATAAAAAGCACGCCAGCAGTGATGCCTAAAGTAATACGACCTTTTGGGCCAATCCAGTTGTGAGCAAAAGCATATGTAGCTAGCCAAGCAAATCCAATAAGTAAAATAATAGCGCCCAACTTAAGCAACCAATCTTCTTTGAACCAATTCGTAATTTTGGTAAAAAAACTTGGTTGGACAATTTCAGACGTGGTTGTTTCTTCTTTTGGGAATTGATGAGGGGTGGTGGGAGATTCTTTGGGGATTAATGAACTAAATGCTTTTTTGATATCAGAAATTTGCCAACCCTTAGCCAAAAGCTGATTTTTAATTTCTTCTTCATTTATACCCTCCTGCAATGATTGTTTAATATAATCAATTAACGGAGGGGCAAAAACAGGTTGTTGATTTTCTGGTGTAAATAAAGGCGGTTTGGAAACAATTTCCCGCGCACGATCAAAAGTATTATCTTTTATCATCTGCTCTAATTTTTCCACTCGTTTGCGCAAGTCAATACCGAGCAAAAGACTATATATTAGTATAGGGAAAATGGCAACTACTGAAATAATGAAAAATAGCCACACAATAAGTTGTAAAAAAATTTAATATAAAATAATTGCGCAACCTTTTTGGGATATTTTATCTAAAGCATATTACTAAATTAAAAATTTTTATAATTTCTTTCCCCTTAAACAACAAAAGAAAATTTCTATTGTTGTTTTCAAGCGCCAAACTAATATATTTTTTTTAATCTTTCGTTTAATTCTGTTTCTACAAGGAACCTGTCCTGACCATATTTTAGTCGGGAATATTGCTTGACCAACTGGGCAATTTCCGGATTACTTTTTGTGGGCGGGAAAGTAATGATATTGAAGG
>Ga0315298_1005833_pt1 | contig 17163 bp, 14 predicted proteins | sample WHS_1_MG_FD_203077 | JGI IMG/M metagenome (GOLD analysis project Ga0315298, IMG submission 203077) | Extremophilic microbial mat communities from Washburn Hot Springs, YNP, Wyoming, USA - WHS_1_MG | ecosystem: Environmental > Aquatic > Thermal springs > Hot (42-90C) | place: USA: Wyoming...
GTGAATTGCGGGGATGGGCGCAACAGCACCATAAGGCTGATATTGCCTCAAGCCATAATTCACCCAAATTTGCTTTTCTGAGCTGCTGGCTAAAGATTCGGGTTGCCTCCGAATCTGCCGGGGCGGTGCCCATGGTATTTTGTTGAATTTGGGCTGACACAGACGGCGCACTGCGGTTATGATCCGGGTCAAACGGCTCGGTTCCATGATGCACAGATTAACAACCACCTTTGCAGCAGTATTTGTTACCGGGTTTGTTATCACAGGTCTCGGGTTGGAACGGACAAACACGGTCTTCAAAGTGTTTCAGTTTCCACCGGATAAAATCCCGCGTGTGGATGGCGACACGTCCGACTGGGAAATTGTGCCGTCGGATTACGTGATAGGTACCGACCAGCTCGTTGAAGACTCCGGCAAACATGCTGCGGCTAATCCGACCAACCTGGACGTGCGTGTCAGGGTCGGTTGGGTCAAGGGCATTAACCGGCTGTATTTCCTGTACGAAGCGTTTGATGATTACTGGGACTTTGCGTTACCGGGCCTGCACAACGATACGTTTGAGGTTGTGGTGGATGCAGACATGTCGGGCGGCCCGTTGATCGAGCGTTGGCACCCGGCAAAGGGAATTATATCGCCCCGGGAAGCATATTTCTCGTTCCAGAGTGTTCATGCGCAAAACTATCACATTTTCACACCAGCCGAGGGCAAGGACTGGTGCATGTTTTGGGGGGCAGCGCAATGGGCCAAGGAACTGCCGTACGCCAACGCCGTGTACAAATACAACTTTAAGCCGGGCGAAGGTGGAAAGCTCGTCCTTGAATTTTGGATAACACCATTCGATTACGCCGGTGCAGAAGGGCCTGGCCGGGCAGTCGAGTCTGTGCTTTACGAAAACAAGATCATCGGGCTGTGCTGGGCGGTGATTGATTACGACAACGTTAATTCGGGTACGACAAACAACGGGTTCTGGAATCTTTCACCCAAACATACCATGTACGGCAACGCATCTGAGCTTGTGCCGTTCAAACTCATGCCGCTTGAACCACAGTTCCGCAAGCCGCTTTTGGCGAAATGGTCGTTCAAGGTAATTGATATGGACAGGCGCGTCGTTGCGTTCAACGACGAATCTGAAGGCATAATTACAGCTTGGAAATGGGACTTTGGCGACGGAACAACCTCAACAAATCAACACCCGATCCATGTCTATGCGGAGCCGGGGCAATACACTGTTGTACTGGAAGTTGAGGGGCCGAGTGGCACTTCACGATTTTCCAGGGTCTGGGACGTAACGTTGAAGTAAGCCAGGCAATTGCAATCTATGCGAGCAAGAATGTGCAGCTTGAACGACCAGCGGCGTTGTAGGGTCTCACTCCGGCAAGACCGCTGGAACATCACGCACCGTCAGAACTACAATTGGATGGTTATGCTTCGTCACGAGACTTTTGAGTGTGGTGCTAAAGCAGCGCTTTCAATTAGCTTGGAGGGCCGACTTACACGTCGGCCAAAGTTTAATGCAGGCCTAACTATGCGCGGCAGCCGGGTCGCACGAAACCTTGCCCCCCAACGCGGAGTTTGCTGCGCCCCGGAGGGGTGCGCTCAGCCACAACTTTTGAACATTCGAGCGTCTGGCGTGTAAAACAACGCAGAATTTATGAAGACAACGAACTTGAACCGAACTGGTAAAGCGCGGGTAATCTGCCTGGGCCAAACGTTGATGTTGATGTGCGCCACGGCGGTTTACGCGCAAAAAATCAATCTGGACGTACGTGACTACGGCGCAAAGGCAGACGGCGTTACACTCGACAGCCCGGCCATCCAACGTGCGATTGATGAAGCTGCCTCGAGAGGTGTTCCAGCCCGAATTTACATCGGCCCGGGCAGATACCTCATCGGCACAATTGAACTGCGGCACAACACCGAGCTGTACCTGGAGAGGAACGCAACGCTTGTCATTTCAACCAACCCAACGCATTACAAGGCCGATGCCGTCATCTACGCCAGTAATGCGTCTAATGTGAAAATTACCGGTTCGGGCAAGGTTCTCGGGCGCGGCCTCCAGTTCATGACACGGTACGATCCTGTGGGCGAATGGTGGATATTCGGCGAATGGCGACCGAAGATGTTCATACTGACCGGATGCACAAACCTGACCATCTGCGACATCACTTATGGCGAGGCACCGTTTTGGGGGTTACACATGCTCGGCTGCCACCGTGTGTTGGTCGAACGGGTCAAGGTCAGAAATTATCTCGATATACCGAACTGCGACGGTATCGTGGCTGATCATTGTACCGACGTTACGATCCGCAACTGCGACATTCGTTGTGGTGACGATGCGATCGTCATTAAAACCACGCGTCAACCGGTCAGGTTCGGCCCATCAGCCAATATCCATGTGCACGATTGCGTACTGGAAACACAGGATTCGGGCCTCAAAATCGGCACTGAATCAACCGAGGACATCCACGATATCCTGTTCGAACGGTGCAGGATCAAACGGTCTTGCCGTGGCCTGAATATTCAACTGCGTGATGAAGGTTCAGTTTACAACGTCACTTTTCGTGACATCAAATTCATTGCGCAGTATCATGCTGATCCGTGGTGGGGCCGTGGCGAATCAATATCTTTCACTCTAATTCCGCGTACGGCAGAAACCAAACTTGGCGCCATCAGCAATGTTGTTGTTATGAATGTTTCTGGCCGGGCTGAAAACAGTGCCCGAATTTGCGGCATGCCAGGTAACCCGATCCGTAACGTTCGGTTCGAGAATGTGTGGCTGAAAATCGGGCGTTGGACGAAATACAAAGGTGGCGTGTTCGATAACCGGCCCACATCAGTGCTGCAGGACATTGAACCGCACGACACAGCCGGTGTTTTCATCAGACACGCACAAGATGTGCTGCTCATCAATTGCAGTGTGAATTGGGAATCCAAGCCACCCCAGTATTTTGGCCCTGCACTATGGGCAACAAACGCCACCGGCCTGAAACTCCGTAATTTCAATGGCAGCTCAGCCAACCCGAGCCTGTACAGTGACATTGTGTTCTATTGAGCGGTCGGACCGGTCGGACCTGTCGGACCTGTCGGACCTGTCAGACCTGTCGGACTTCGGCGCTTATGCGCACCCATAATCAGCAGAACCTCGTTGCAGCAGCACTTGCGGCACGCCGATACGCCATTGCGCCGTACTCGAAGTTTCGGGTGGGCACGGCAATCCTGACGCGGTCAGGCCGGGTCTACACCGGGGCGAACATCGAAAGCGCAAGTTACGGCCTGACGTGTTGCGCAGAACGCGTTGCGCTGTTCAAGGCGCTCAGCGCCGGCGAAACCGATTTTGTTGCAATAGCAGTTGTTGCGCGCGTGTCTGGTGGTCCGATGCCGTGCGGTGCATGCCGACAGTTGTTGGCCGAATACGCACCTGAAGCAGTTGTACTTGTCGCGGACTCAAAAACGCCCGGTAAAATTCGCAAGTTTACCGTCAGGGCACTTTTGCCCAGAGCCTTCCGAAGGTTTAGAAGAAGAGGAGCTGACTCAGGTCGCCGTGCACGGCAACGATAAACCGACCGAATGTACCGTTGCAGTACTGATTCTCCTTGGTGTTCCAAGGTCTTTGCAGCAAAAATGGTTCGTTGTGGTCAAGTAACATATTCAGCAATCCCGGGTCTATAAGAAGCGAACATGAAAGTGTTGATTGTCTATTACTCGATGTACGGGCATGTGCACCGGTTGGCCGAGGCTGTGGCCGAAGGCGTGCGCGAAGTCCCCGGTGTAATTGCCGAATTACGGAGGGTCCCCGAAACCCTGTCAGAGGACGTGTTGGCCAAAATGGGCGCAGTCGAGGCGCAAAAGACATTCGCACACGTACCAGTCTGCCGCGTAGACGAACTTGCCGAAGCCGACGCAATCATATTTGGCACACCGACACGATTCGGCAACATGTGCGGGCAGATGCGCCAGTTCCTCGATGCAACCGGGTCGTTGTGGGCCAAGGGCGCGTTGATTGGCAAGGTCAGCAGTGTGTTTGTCAGCACAGCCAGCCAACACGGTGGCCAGGAAACAACTATCCTGACGTTTTTAGTGACACTGTTGCATCATGGAATGGTTGTGGTCGGGCTGCCGTATTCGTTTCAGGAGATGCTTGGAATGAGCGAGGTAATGGGATGTTCGCCCTACGGCGCCTCGACCATTGCAGGGCCAACGGGTGAACGCATGCCCAGCCAGGCCGAGCTTGCCGGTGCACGGTTCCAGGGCAGACACGTCGCCACAATTGCAGCAAAACTCGTCGGGAAATAACTAGCGCGCCGGCGGACTATGTGACCGCAAGCCTTGAACACTGGTGATTGTGGGGTGGCAGCTCGCGGTACAGGTTGGTTAATGCAAAAAAAGCCCACAGCCGCAGGACGATATGGGGAAGGATCAGCCCGCGTGTCTGCCTGATGCTAACGCAGCATGAGCAGTGATGCGAGCGGTAGCGCGACAATTCGCGGATCTGGTAGCGATACGTCGTCAAGTAGTGTGACAAGCACGCCGAACGGCGCATTGTAAACTGTCTTTTCAAGAAACGCGCGTAGCCCGAGCGTATCCCGGTGCGGATCGATGTGTCTGCGGTATTTGAGTTCTATCGGGATGCGAAATTCACCAACCGTAATGACAAAGTCCACCTCGGGTTCTGCAGCGCGTTCGGGGAACCAAGCCAGGTCAAGGCCCGGAATACTTCCCAGGTAATAACCGACAATACTTTCGGCCATATGATCCGCCAAGTCCGACAAATGTGCAAGCCGCGCCAGCCCGGCTGGGGTAAATTCAACCTCTTCTTGGAGCCAGCTCGCCCGCAATGAATGATCACAAAGGCATATCTTGGGCCGCCCCTTCAGTTTTTTCAGGCGCAATTCCAGCGGGTTTACCATCCGAATTAGCAACGTGTCATTGAGCAACTGGAGGTATGCAAGTACCTTTTGCCAGCTCACGTTGGCCGTTAGCGCTGAGCGCAATTCGTTGATGAAGATTGACTGGCCTGGTGCCTGGCCCGCATACCGGCAGCACAGCCGAAAGACTTCTTCCAACAAGCGTGGGTCTCGTTTCCGGCCGCGTTCTGCAACTCGCAGGTCAAGCCGAATAACTCGCCGAATGACTGTCTCATTGAGCTGATCAGACACTTCGGCCCATGGCCGGTCAATTCGAACTTGAGACATTGGATAGCCGCCGCGCTTGGCAAACGCCTCAAAAGCCATGTCCCGGATTTTCGCATTTTGTTTGCCCGCGCGGCGCACCTCTTCCCAAAACTCGCGGTCTTTCAGCTTATCCAATCCGTTTTGGGGCAAAAGGCTCGGTATTTCACCAAACTGCCTGAGCGCAGCGATCTCGCGCAATAACAGTGTCCCAAGCTCTAACGTTGACACACGACCCGCCAAGCTGTCCCGCCCGCGTTCGATTCGGAGGGCTGAACTGCCGGTGAGCAAAACCCTGACCGCATGGTGATCTACAAGGCTCTTAACTTGTGGTGCCCAGTCGGAAAGATTCTGGACTTCATCAAAGAAGAGAAACACCGGTTCATTACGATGAGCATACTGGTTGAATGAACCATGCAGCACCCTGGCTTCGAACCAGTGCGACAGGCTCAAGATCGGGTCTTGTAACCCCCGCAGCGAGGGGATTTCATCAAACTGCACACGGAAAATTCGGTTCGGGCTGACTTTTTTCTCGGTCAACAGGTGCTGAATGATTTGCTCCTGCAATGTGGTTTTTCCAACTTGGCGCGGTCCACGCAGCACTGTTATCGGTGCCAGACCAGCCTCCAGCCGTTGCAGAGTCAATTCGAACAGCCAACGGCGAAAATGCGCAGCGGATGCATCGGTTCGCCATACCACCAGGGATTCGTTCGATGCAAAAAAAATTCCAATTCCCCAGGCAGTTGGATACCGAACAGCGACTCCTGCGGAATTTTTCTGTGCATATCTTGCAAAACCCTAAGCGGTTTTTCCGCCTTTCGTCAACCTTGCACCAATGACACGGAAAACTGCGGCGTATGGGTTCAGCGGCGAGGTTACCGTGCGGAGTTTTTTGATTCATTTGCCCGCGCGAGCATCTGCACCAAAGTCCCAACGGCATGCGCACAATGCGCCTGTTGAAAGTGGAACCTAAAACGCCGTGCACGAAACACTATTTTCCGCTTTTATACTTCACCTTCCACAGGACTAGGCCGTGTGCGGGTGCGTTCATGCCGGCCAGGCGCCTGTCTTTACTGGCTAACATTTCGCCGACCTGCGCGGGTGTAAATTTCCCGAGACCGACCTGTACCAGTGTTCCTACTATCCCCCGACACATCTTGTACAGGAATCCGTCCGCCTCGATGACAAAAGTCAACAGATGTCCGCTCTTTTTCAGCGTGCATCGAGTGACGGTGCGCACCGTATTTTGTTTGGGGTAACCCGGGTTTGCAAAAAATGCTCTGAAATCGTGTCGGCCAACAAACTGCCGTGCAGCGGTGCGCATTGCGCCAAGGTCAAGCTGACGCGGTACATGCCATGCCGTGTGCCGCAATAACGGGTTCATGACCGGGTGGTTCCACACAAAATACCTGTATTGCTTTGCCACAGCATCAAATCGTGCGTGAAAGTCCAGATGCACACGCTGCGCTTTTGTGACCCGGATATCGTCTGGCAACCATGCATTGATTGCCAGTGGCAGGTGCTGAATTGGCATGCGACGTTTCCTGAACTCGGCAGCCGGCACCTCGAAATGCGCTACCATCCCAAGCGCATGCACACCTGAATCCGTGCGGCTGGCGCTGTGCAGTTTGGGTTTGCTGGGGAACAGTTTTGCCAGGGCGGCTTCGAGTTTTTGTTGTATGCCTGTGCCGGTTTTCTGCTGTTGCCACCCCTGATATGCGGTACCGTCGTAGGCGATCGTCAGCTTGAACTTGATGTTTTGAGTAGTGGTATCCGGGTTCATTGTGAGGCAAGGCGTCGGATCATTGAATTTGCGGACCGGTCAAACGGTTCAACAGTTCATCGGTTCAACGATTCAACGATTCAACGGTTCAACAATTCAACGATTTAACGATTTAACGATTCAACGAATCAACGAATCCAGGTAACTCTGTAGCAGGACTGCTGCTGCCATTTTGTCGGCTGCAAGCTTGCGTTTGGCGCGTTTTACACCCGCCTGAATCAAAGTGCGCTCGGCTTGCACGGTTGTGAGCCGTTCGTCCAAGGTTTTAATCGGCACAGTCAACTCGTTGCGCAATGCGGTCACAAAAGCCTCAGTACGCTGTGCTGCAGGGCCGTATGACCCGTCCATGTTTCCCGGCATACCAACCAAGATCAACTCGATATGTTTGTCCTTAATGAGCTGTTTAAGTCGGCTCAAGAATGCATCAAATGGCTCGGCTGGAATGAACTCGAGCGGCTGTGCAATCAGCTTCAATTCGTCGCTGATTGCGACACCGACGCGTTTTGTCCCGTGATCGAGAGCCAAAATTCGCATGTGTAACTGCGCAATAATGGAACGCAAACCGTGTTAAGTTGCAACTGCAGATTGTTCCGGCAAGCGCACACCTGGGTACAAGTCATGCCGTCGAGCTTGTCCTTCAGCCGCTGTGTGTCGGGAGTTACAGGCATTGAAACCGAGTTGGCCGCAAAAGTTGCGATGTTCGCACCCTGAAAAATGCAATGCCGAACTTCGGCGATTTAAGACCGCTGCAATTGCGCTACCACGCATGGATGCTATTGGCACGGCCGAGACCATTTTCTTGCATTTTGGGTTAGCATGTGCGAAAAGGAGCGGTGCAGATGACAGATTACAGTGTACTCACCGGGTGTGGATGCCAGAGTAAACAATCCGGCTCAGGCCAGATTGTGATGACCGGCTGCACCCACCACAACGGTTGAGGCATGTTGACGGTCGAAGCGTCTATGATAACTGCGATTGGAAAAACCAAACAACGCGCGCTCGGCCCGAGTGCAGAAAAGATCAGCGCAGACAAGCGGTTCAAGATACTTGAAACGCACATGAAACGCTTCCAGTTCAAGCAGGATGCGTTGATCGAGGTGTTGCACAAGGCGCAAGAGTTGTTCGGGTACCTGGACGATGAGCTACTTTTTTACATCGCGCAGAATCTCAAGTTGCCGCCCGGCCATGTTTACGGTGTAACGACCTTTTACCACTTTTTCACACTCAAACCTAAAGGCGCCCATATTTGCGTGGTGTGCATGGGCACAGCCTGCTACGTCAAGGGTGCCGGCGCAATCCTGAGCGCGCTTGAAGACACCCTCAAAATCAAGAGTGGCGACACAACCCCGGACGGCCAGGTATCACTTCTAACAGCTCGATGCATAGGCGCATGCGGTGTTGCGCCTGCAGTTGTGTACGACGGTGCTGTTGCGCCGCGGCAGACCCCACAAGACGCCATTAACCGTGTGAAAGGATGGGTTGAGCATGGTGCTTGAAGACCTTCTGAGGATCAAAGAACAGGAGCTGGCAGCGCGTAAAAAGTTTACTTTCCGCGTTTGCTTGGCAGCCGGCTGCGTCTCGTCGAACTCGGAAGCCGTCAAGGCTGCGCTTGAAAAGGCCGTTAAAGATGCCGGGCTCGACACCGATGTCGAGGTACGTGGTGTAGGTTGCCTCAAGCTGTGTTGTGGTGGACCGCTTGTTGCGGTTGATCCACTCAACGTTGTGTACCAAAAGGTTACCCCTGCAGACGCACCTGGTTTGGTTGCTGCACTTAATGGCGCGCAAATCGGTGTGGCAAAGGTTGACCTGTCACATCCGTTTTTTGCCAAACAACGCAACATTGTGTTGGAAAACAGCGGTGTGGTTGATCCGGAGCGGATCGAGTCGTACATCGCACATGACGGTTACAGGGCGCTGCGCGAGGTGCTGCGCGAGATGTCGCCTGCAGATGTAATTGCTGCTGTAACAAAAAGCGGACTGCGCGGGCGTGGTGGTGCAGGATACCCGACTGGCCTCAAATGGGCGACAGTCGCCAAAACAAAAAGCTCGCGCAAGTTTGTCATCTGCAACGCTGACGAGGGCGACCCGGGCGCATTCATGGACCGCAGCGTGCTCGAGAGCGATCCGCATCGTGTCATCGAGGGCATGATAATCGCTGCGTATGCAGTTGGCGCCGAGCAAGGCTACATCTACGTCAGAGCGGAGTACCCACTGGCAATCAAGCGGCTCCAGAATGCAATTCGCCAGGCCAGACAATTCGGGTTGCTCGGCAGCGGCATTTTCGAGTCGCCGTTCACGTTCAACATCGAGATTCGGATTGGTGCAGGTGCGTTTGTTTGCGGCGAGGAAACCGCGTTGATTGCCTCGATCGAAGGTCGGCGTGGCATGCCGCGACCGCGTCCGCCGTACCCTGCCGAGTACGGATTGTTTGGGCACCCGACGTTGATCAACAATGTCGAGACGTTTGCAAACATCCCGCCGATAATCCGGAATGGACCGGACTGGTTCGCCAGTATCGGCACTGAGAAAAGCAAGGGCACAAAAGTTTTTGCGTTGGCAGGCCAGGTCAAACATACCGGCCTGATCGAGGTGCCAATGGGCATCACACTACGCGAGATCGTCGAGGAAATGGGTGGGGGCGCACCTGACGGCAAACGCGTCAAGGCAGTTCAAACCGGCGGCCCGTCGGGCGGGTGCGTGCCTGCGTCTGAGATGGACACGCCTGTTGACTACGAATCGCTGGCGCGGCTTGGTTCGATCATGGGTTCAGGCGGCATGATTGTGATGGACGAGACAACGCGAATGGTTGATGTTGCAGCGTTTTTCATCGAGTTTTGCATGGACGAATCCTGCGGCAAATGCGCCCCGTGCCGCGCCGGTACGCTTCAGATGCACAATCTGTTGGCGAAAATCCGCACCGGTAATGCGACGGCAGCCGACCTGCGCACTTTGGAAGAACTGTGTGAGGTTGTCAAAAACACAAGCCTGTGCGGTCTCGGACAAACTGCGCCAAATCCCATCCTTAGCACGTTGCGGTTTTTCCGCAACGAATACATCGCGTTGCTGAAATCGGATGCAACAGACAAGCCGGCCAACGGTCAAGACCGGCCAGACCGGGTGTAAACTGCAAAACCGTTTTTCAACAAACTTAGACCTGACACAATGGCAGCAAGAACACTCACAATTGACGGCCAGTTGATCAGTGCTGAGGAAGACCAGACAATCCTCGCCGCAGCACGCGACGCCGGCATTGAAATTCCGGCGCTGTGTCATTTGGGCGGCCTGCCCGATGTCGGCGCATGCAGGTTGTGCCTGGTCGAGGTGGTTGGCTTGCCGCGGCTTGTACTGGCGTGTGTGACCAAGGTTGCCGAGGGAATGGAAGTGCATACGGACACTGACCGGCTCAGGAAATACCGCCGGACGATACTCGAGCTGATATTTGCCGAACGCAACCATGTATGTTCGGTTTGTGTTTCAAACGGCAACTGCGAACTGCAAAAGCTGGCCATGAAACTTGGCATGGACCATGTGCGGTTCGAGTACCGGCATCCGAACCTCGCCATGGACGTTTCGCACCGGTTGTTTGGCATGGACCACAACCGCTGCATCCTGTGCACGCGCTGCGTGCGTGTATGTTGGTACGTTGAAGGCGCGGGGACAAAAAATGTTGCCGGGCGCGGCGTTAATTCAAAAATAATCACTGACCTGAACCAGCCGTGGGTTGACGCCGAGACATGCACAAATTGCGGTAAATGCGTTCAGGCATGCCCGACCGGCGCGCTGTTCTATAAAGGTGCAACTGTAGCCGAGATGGAACGCGACAGGTCGAAGCTTGAGTTCATCGTGACAGCCAGGGAGAAAAAACAATGGATCGTCTGAAACTTGCAACCGTATGGCTTGGGGGCTGCTCGGGCTGTCACATGTCGTTTCTCGACATGGACGAATGGTTGGTCGAGCTGCATCAGAAGGCTGACGTTGTGTACGGCCCTTTTGTGGACACAAAGGAATACCCGCAAAACGTTGACATTGTCCTGATCGAAGGCGCAGTGTGTAACCAGGACCACATCGAGCTGCTTCAAAATATCCGGCAGCGGACAAAAGTTGTGGTGGCATTTGGCGACTGTGCGGTCACGGGCAATGTGCCAGCAATGCGCAATTCAGTCGGGGGCGCACAACCCGTCTTGCAACGCGCATACATCGAGTTGGCGGATACAAACCCGCAAATCCCAAACGCGCCGGGTGTAGTGCCGCCGTTGCTCGAGCGTGTCAAGCCGGTGCATGCAGTGATACCGGTCGAATACTTTCTGCCCGGCTGCCCGCCCGACGCAAACAGAATCAAAGCCGTGCTTGTTGCACTGTTGGACGGCCAACCTGTCCGACTTTCACCTGAACAAATTAAGTTCGGTTGACCCGACGGCGCATTGGACAACCCCAGCAATTTTGCAACCCGGCTAAAGCATTTAACAGAATGTCTCAGCACATCAAGATAGACCCTGTTACACGGATCGAAGGCCACGCCAAAATCACCATTCAACTTGACGAAAATGGTGATGTGGCTGACGCAAGGTTTCATGTAGTCGAGTTTCGCGGGTTCGAGAAATTTTGCGAAGGCCGATCCCTGCCAGAAATGCCCGGTATAACCGCGCGTACATGCGGTATTTGCCCGGTCAGCCATATCTTGGCTTCTGCAAAGGCTGCCGACGCGATCCTAGCGGTGAAAATCCCACCTGCAGCAGAGAAACTGCGCAGGCTGATGAACCTCGGCCAGATCATTCAATCGCACGCGCTGAGCTTCTTCCATCTGAGCGCACCGGATTTTTTGCTCGGCTGGGACACACCGGTCGAGTCGCGCAATGTGTTTGGCCTGATTGCCGCCAAGCCCGATATTGCAATGAACGGGATCCGGCTCAGGCAGTTCGGCCAGCGAATAATCGAGCTGCTTGGGGGTAGAAAGATTCATCCGGCTTGGGCTGTGCCGGGCGGTGTACGCGCGCCGCTTACTGCAGCCGGACGCGACGAAATCAAGGCTGCTATACCCCAGATGCTCGACATTGCACAAGGCGCAATCGAGCTGTTCAGACAGGTGCTCAGAAAACACCAACGCGAAGTGCAAATCTTCGGCAATTTCCCGTCGTTGTTCATGGCATTGGTCGGCCCAGAAGGCGAATGGGAACATTACGACGGCAAATTGAGATTTGTTGACAGCGGCGGCAACGTAATCGCAGACAATATCGAGCCGGCATGGTTTCGGGATGTAATTGGCGAAGCTGCTGAACCCGATTCGTACCTTAAATCCCCCTACTACAAGCCGCTCGGTTATCCTGATGGAATGTACCGAGTCGGCCCGCTAGCGCGACTGAACGTGTGCGAGCGGATCGGCACGCCGCTGGCTGACCAGGAACTTGAACGGTTTCGCGCTTATGGCAAAGGCGGCGCGGTGACCTCGTCGTTTCTGTACCACTACGCGCGGCTGATCGAAATTTTGGCTGCACTCGAAAAGGTTCGCGCAATGATTGACGACCCTGAGCTGCTGACCGACAGGCTGCGCGCAGACGCAGGAATTAACAAGCTCGAGGGTGTCGGTGTAAGTGAGGCGCCGCGTGGCACATTGTTCCATCATTACCACGTTGACGAAAATGGCTTGATTAAAAAGGTTAACCTCATCATTGCCACCGGCCAGAACAACCTCGCCATGAACCGCACGATCACACAAATCGCGCGGCATTACATCCGGGGCGGCTCGATCCCGGAACCGATGCTTAACCGGGTCGAGGCTGGCATACGCGCGTTTGACCCGTGTCTGAGCTGCTCGGTACATGCACTTGGCCGGATGCCACTCAAAGTCACGCTGCTGGATTTCAAGGGGAGGATACTTGACGAAAAACCGTCTGCGTAAGGCGCGGTCGAATGAAATTACTTCTGCCGGGTTACCGACTTGTCATGTTGGAACGGGCTGACGATCGCTGCTATTCACGCCACGGCCTGCGGTGTTTGTAACTTTCCAACCGTTTCTGAATTTGCGTAGCAAGTCTTTCGTTGCCGACTCCAAGTGCCAGGTCAAGAGCGCGCTCTGCTGTCTGCACGGCTTGTGTGAATGAGCCGGTCTCAGCATACGCAGCCGCAAGTGTGTCAAGGACAGCAGGGTTTTTCTGCTCGGTCAGCTCATAAGCGCGCGTGGCAAGTTGAACAGCTTCAACACCATTGCGCAGTGCGTCATTTGTGGTGGTGGCGAGCACCCAGGCCAGACTGTTGAGCGCATTAACGTTCTGAGAGTCTAGCTCGATCACGGTACGCCATTGTGACGTTGCCCCGGCAATATCGCCTTCTTTTATCAGTGCATAACCCAACTTGAATCGCATGTCCGGATTGTCGGGGTGCAACCGTATTGCGCACTGGTAGTTTGTGCGCGCGGCAGTCACGAGGCCCTTGCTCATGAATGCGTCACCCAGTTCGGTTCGTGTTCGCGCGTCGCCAGGGTCTAATTCAATAGCGCGAGTCAGATGCACGATCGCGTGTTCGAGCCGGCCGATTACAAGGTAAACGCGACCGAGGTTTCGGTGCACAAGTGCATCTGCCGGGTCCAGTTCCAGCGCACTAATCAGTTGTCGAATTGCCGCGTCGTGATTGCCTTTGACCGCCAGTGCCAAGCCAAGATTCGCATATAGCTTTGCGTTACCCGGCTGCAGCTCCAGCGCAATCGAGTAATGCTTGATTGCATCGTCGAGTCTGCCGATTTGCCGGAGGGCATTAGCCAGGTTGTTGTGTACCTCGGCAAGGCTCGGGGCAAGCTGAACTGCTTTTTCAAGGTGGACAAGTGCTTCAGTTAACTCGCCCTTGGCTGTCAGCACACCACCCAGGTTGCTTAATGCTTCGGCAAAGTTTGGCTTGAGTGAAATCGCCCGCCTGTAACATTGCGCTGCTGCATCGAGCTGGCCGATCTCATCGAAGATTTGGCCGAGGTTGTTCCATGCTTCGGGGTAATCAGGATTGAGTCTGAGTGCCTCGCGGTAATGTGTTTCAGCGGCATCGAGTTTGCCTTGTGCGCGCAGTACAAGGCCAAGGTTGTTGTGCGCCATCCAACTGGCCGGATTTTTTGCAAGTGTATCGCGCCAGAGCGACTCGATGTCTTTGTACGCATGCGCTTGGTGCCGGGTCAGCATGACCAGCCACAGCACAAGCGCAGCTCCGAACATGCGTCGAACCGCCGAGTTCAGCCGCGCTGTGAACCTGGCGGCCGCGCCGATCAGCGGTGCGAGCAGCCCCACACATGCTAGGTACTGGTAATGATCGGCCACGAATGAATATCGAAACGTGTAAAGCCAGATGAACCCGAGCAGCGGCGATAAAGCAGCAACAAAAAATACAACGCCAGCTATCACGCCAGGGCCGACCAGGCGCGATTTGAACCAAAGGATAAGCGCAACAGTAATGCAACCAAGCAACCAGATGTATTGCCCCGGCTCGACCGGGTTAATGTGCCATTTCGGATAACTGAATGTCAGGTTCAACGGCAACACAAGTTTGCCTGCATAAAACCACAACGCACGTGTTGCAATTAAAAGCCTGTGCAACAGTGTGTAGCCTGTGCCGGACTCGACGGCATAATTCCCGAGGTGCCCCTCCCACCAGACTGAGACCAGGCCCATACCAATCCCAAGCACAACAAACGGTAATACTTGACCGATCCGATGCACGGTTATCGGCTGACCGCGCAGCCACAAAACAAGCACCAGTGCAGCCGGCAATGTGCATGCGGTTGTTTTGCTGAACAACGCAAGTGCATGCAAAAGCAGTGTAAGTGCGTAGAACAACCGAGCACGTGCCGAACTTGTTGTGACAAACTTGTCCCAGGCAAGAACAGCCAGAAGATAAAACATGGTTGACTGGATATTCTTCAGTTCTGTTATCCATGCCACGGTCTCGACCTGCACAGGGTGCACAGCAAAAATCAGTGCGGCAAACCACGCACCCGGCACATTCAGCCTGCGCAACACCGTCCATACAAGCAACGCATTGACACAATGCAACCCAATGTTCAAGGCGTGATAGCCCACTGGATTCAGTCCCCACAGGCTGTACCCGAACCGTAACGTAGTGAACGTTAGTGGGAAATACTGCGATTGTTTGTGTGCGGTGAACCAGATGCGCCGCAGTCCGTCCGGCTCGGTTAACAACGGATTCCGTGTCACGTAAGCGTCGTCGTCCCAGACGAACCCGCCCCATAACGCCGGCCAGTAGGCAAGCAACGTCAGCAACACTATTGCACCTGCCTTAACGCGTGTATGCGCCGGTGTAGCCTGCTGGATTTGATTTTCGCGGTGCGATTCTGGCCGGGACAGTCGCATCGGCTCTCAAACGCGTTCCAACTGTTTCAACAGATTATGCATGAACACTACGTTGTGACACTGCACGTAGTGCATCGTGCCGCATGTACGCGAGAAACTCTTGCAAAACCGCAGGTAGTAGGCCGGACTGCTCTTGGGCGGTTCACCCCTCGACCAGTCCCAGCCACCTGCATCCTGTATGTCAACGACGTAAATTGTATGGCCAGATACAATCGGGCGATTGGTTTGGACCCGGACATTGTTGACGCAGCTTATGGCTTTTTCAAACACTTGCGGTGCCATAACTGCCGACCCGACAGACAAAACCACACCGCCGTCGAGCAGGTCAATCGCACCTGCCAACAGCTTGAAATCCAGCTCGGCTGCGCGCCCGATTGCACCCCCGTTAAACATCGGATGACACGTGATGATGTCGTACCCGATGCCCGGGTGAACTGTCATGGGCACGTTTACCCGAAACGCAGTGGCTAAAATTGAAGCATGCTTCCACGGATGGCGCACAAGCAACCGTCCGGCACGCAACTGATGTCGCTGCATTGCATGGAGCAGTTCAGCCCGTGCGGGTGTCAGCGCATGTTCCGGCTCGGCACGTAGCTGCTCGATGAGTTCGTTTTCGGTGGGCAAACTTGCGCCATCCTCGACAATAAAGTTGCCCAGGCTCCGACCAAACCCGTCACCGCGTAATGCACCTGCCAACAACGCAATGTGAATGAACCGACCTGTCTCGTCCCACATCCCAAATGTGCCGGTGGCAATGTTGTCGCGCACACTTTCTTCGGTGCGCCCGAGGTACGCAAGTTCCCAATCATGAATTGCACCTGCACCGTTCGTTGCGAGATGTGTTATCCAGCCGTGTTCGATCAACCGGTTGACAACTGCTGACAGGCCGTTCTTGACCAGATGCGCCCCGTACATCAGCAACACAGCCGCATTATGTGCCCGTGCGTTCTTGATCCGGTCAGCACAATCTCGAATCAACCGTATTGTGTCACCCGGGCAAGCAGGCGGGTCTGTATCCGGATCGATTAGGATTTTTTCAATTGTACTCAGGCTACGCCGCTCGGCCAATGGCCTCGGGTTAAGCCTGGCAAAATCTAATGAATTACCGGGTTTGTTCATTGCCGAAACAGGGTTTGCAGATGCACACCCGCCGGCAATTCTGCTTTAGTCATGTGTATCAGTAAAACAGTTTCGCGCATGCGTGCTTTGCCTGGGCAGGGAGATATTGAACGGCGTGTGTTTGGGATCGAGCAGGATGTTTTAGGTTTCTCGAGAAGATTCGCTTTGCAGCAGGTTTTGGCTCCATTAACGCACCGCACTCGGACGCGCAACGCATTATCAAATGAAAAGTGCTTTTTGAACTTGGCGGAAAGCCCTTTTGGAGCAAAGCCAACACTTGTGTCTGAGAAGTTGTCCTGTGTTGATCCGGTATGAATAATGCCGCACCTGTGGGATCGGCGCCGCACGGGATCGCCCTTGCAACGGCGCGCGCACCTCTGAGGCGCATTTTCACAACTGCCAGATGCCGTACGAGGCGGGAGCCGCTGGGCTGTGTTCTGGGCCGAATCGAAAGCGGTGTCGGGGCTCACTGAGGCGCGCTTTGCCACCGCAGTGCAAAACCCCTCGGCCAATTCCTCACCGCAAAGAACGCATAGAACGCAGAGTTAAGGTAGGGCGCGCAGTCAACGGAGCGCCGGGGTGGGTCGTGCTGACCCAGCTTCTCGGCTGGAATCCTGCCGTCCGCGCCCTTACGGGCGCGGCTACGGCGCGCGACCCTCTGGGGCGCAGTAAATTACCCATTGCCGATGAGGCTTCGGTCCGAGCCGGGTGCAGCGCACGTGTTGACCTGCACCAAACTCTGGACGAC
>Ga0315298_1005835_pt1 | contig 17159 bp, 10 predicted proteins | sample WHS_1_MG_FD_203077 | JGI IMG/M metagenome (GOLD analysis project Ga0315298, IMG submission 203077) | Extremophilic microbial mat communities from Washburn Hot Springs, YNP, Wyoming, USA - WHS_1_MG | ecosystem: Environmental > Aquatic > Thermal springs > Hot (42-90C) | place: USA: Wyoming...
TCACTGACAACGCCCAATCCGTCTACGAGCTTTCCACCATCGAGGAGATCCCCAACGTCGCTAGCGAGATCAAGGGCGAGTACGGTTTCGAGCCCAACTTCGAAGTAGCGAAGCACTATCTGGAAGAGAACGATGGGGCGGGCAACACCTTCAAGGCGACAGCTAAGCCGGTGTTGATCGGCACAGCGGTCGTGGGTGCCACCACCATGATCTTCTCCATCATCATGGCGCTCACAGATCAGCTCACCAGCAACGTGGACAAGCTGTCGTTGCTTCACCCACCCTTCCTGCTTGGGCTGGTCATGGGCGGTGCCATGATTTACTGGTTCACCGGCGCCTCTACCCAGGCGGTAACCACTGGCGCCTACCGGGCGGTGGAGTTCATCAAGCGGCACATCCGGCTGGATGTGAGTGGGGGCAGGGCTTCGGTCGAGGACAGCAAGCGGGTGGTGGCCATCTGCACCCAATACGCGCAGAAGGGTATGATCAATATCTTCCTAGCGGTGTTCTTCGGCACACTTGCGTTTGCCTTCCTGGAGCCGTTCTTCTTTATTGGCTACTTGGTATCGATCGCGGTGTTCGGGCTCTTCCAGGCTGTCTTTATGGCTAACGCTGGAGGCGCCTGGGACAACGCTAAGAAGATTGTGGAAGTCGACCTTAAGGAGAAGGGCACCGATCTCCATGCCGCGACGGTGGTGGGGGACACGGTGGGCGATCCGTTCAAGGACACCTCTTCCGTGTCCATGAACCCGGTCATCAAGTTCACCACCCTGTTTGGCCTGCTGGCGGTCGAGCTGGCAGTGAGCATCTACAACAACATGAACAGCCATGTTCTCACCTGGATTCTGGCGGCGGTATTCTTTTTGATATCGTTGACGTTTGTCATCCGGTCGTTCTACGGCATGAGGATCAAGAAGCAGGAATCCTGAAAACCTCGGGGGGAAAGGGCGGGGCCGGGCCCCCAGGGCCCGGCGCCCGCCACACACCTGATTGTCTCGACACACCTAATTGTCTCGACTGTCTCGACTATGAGTGCTCGTAACACTGCGTGGCTTGAAGCTGACCTCATCATCCTTAATGCTGGTGAACTCGTCACCTGCGCTGGTCCCAAGCTGGGGACGGGCCCTCTGGGAGTGATTTACGGTGGGGCAGTGGCGGTTCGCGAGGGTCGCATTGTCTGGGTGGGTAAGACGGAGGTTCTCAAGGAGGAGGTCCGGCTGGTCCGGGGCGGACAGACGGTCGACGCGGAGGGGCGCGTGGTGATGCCGGGTCTAGTGGAGTGTCACGCGCATTTGGCTTTTGCTGGGGAGCGAGCCGACGAGTACCAACTCCGCGTGAGAGGGGCCACGTACCATCAGATTGCGGCCGCTGGAGGCGGGATAGCAAGCACAGTCCACGCAACTCGGCTGGCTTCCGATGAGGTGCTACGAGGTCTAGCCCGTCAACGCCTGGACCAGTTTCTCAGGTTCGGGGTCACGACGGTGGAGGCCAAGAGCGGGTATGGGCTTTCTCCGGAGCACGAACTACGTATCCTTCAGGTGTACCGCGACATCAACGCCACCCACCCGGTGGACGTTGTACCTACTTTGCTCGCAGCGCATGTCACGCCGGTTGAGTATATAGGCCGGGAGGACGAATACGTGGAATTGGTCGTGAAGAGGATGATCCCGAGTGCCGCTAAGCCCAAGTTGGCGAGGTTCTGCGACGCCTTCTGCGAGGAAGGCGGGTTCACTGTAGAGCAGTGTCGTCGTGTGCTTGCGGCCGGCAAGGAGCACGGGCTGCTGCCTAAACTTCACGCCGACCAGCTCAGTTACCGGGGGGCCACCGAGATGGCAGCCGAGCTAGGCGCGGTGTCGGTCGATCATCTTGAGCACGTTAGCGAGGCTGGCATCCAGGCTATGGTGCCCGCTCCGGGCAAGGCGCGGGTGCCGGTGGCCGTGTTGCTGCCGGGAGCCACTTTCTTCCTCGGGCAGGGCGGCTACGCGCCTGCGCGTCGGCTGCTGGATGCTGGAGTGCGGGTGGCTTTAAGCACCGACCTCAACCCTGGCTCAAGTCCCACTCAGAACCTCTGGCTGATGACCACCATGGGTTGCTCCCAACTGCACATGACTGCCGAAGAGGTGATCTTAGCCGTCACCATTCAGGCAGCGGCCGCGCTAGCTTTGGAAGACGAGGTGGGTAGTCTCGAGGTGGGGAAGAAGGCGGACATTCTCATTCTGGATGAGACTCGGTACGTGGAGATTCCGTACCGCTATGGAATGAACCCTGTGTTGCGCGTTTATAAAGCCGGCAAGCTGGTGGTGGGGCAGCCGTAGCGGCGGATCACAGGGGACCCCGGTCTGGGGTGCGTAGCGGACGCATCCTTTTACTGGGTCAGCACGGCTCAAACTGGGTCAAGGCGGCTCAAGCGCCAGAGCTACACAACCCGCCGGAAGCCAGGCATGCGAAACTCGGTGAGAACCTGGAAGTCAGTGACCAGGTGGAAGGTGTCCACCACCACCTTGACCAGAGCGCAGTCGGGCTGGTTGACAAAGGAAGTAAGCTCGGGGTGTTTAGCCAGGAATTTTTCCCTTGCTGCTGTCAAGGCGCTTACGTCGGTCAAGTCGCGGGCTGTCCCGGTGGCAGTAAGAGAGGCGGTCCTCCCCAGCTCGGCTATGTGTGTGCAGCGGTCATCGATGGACAAGGCCACACGCGGGTGCGCCACCAGGTAGTTGAACTTTCGTGTGGATCGCATGGTCGGAAACACAAGATAGGCCAGGTCTTCGGCTGCGGCAAAGCTCACCAAGCTGGTGTAGGGCCCGGTTTCCGACTGGGTCGCTAGCACAGCGAGACGTTGCGATTCAAGCAGCCTTTGAATGATACTTCGGGCTTCTTCCTGCGTCACCATCTCCCAACCTCCTCAGCTGTGCGGCGGAAGTAGACCGCGACGTGGCCACCAGGCCCACCGGCGAAGAAGGACGGTAAGGCCGGGCACCAGGGCGGTCCGCACCACAAAGGTGTCCAGCAGCACGCCGAACGCTACCGCAAAGCCAATCTGCAGCAATCCCAAGAGCCGACCGCTTATCATGCTGGCGAAGGTCCCCGCCAGGATGATGCCGGCTGAGGTAATGATACCGCCTGTGCGCGCCAAGGCCAGACGGGTGCCGTCCGTGGTTCCGTGGGCGGCCACCTCCTCTTTCACCCGTCCGATGAGGAAGATGTTGTAATCCATGCCCAGAGCCACCAGCATCACGAACATGAACATGGGCACCCACCAGGTGATGCCCTCGGTCCCCATAAGATCCACAAAAAGCAACCGCACCACCCCTAGGGTGGCGGCGTAAGAGAAAAGTATGGTGAGTATCAGATAGATGGGGGCCACGAGCGCTCTAACTAACAGGACCAGAACCACAAATACGCCGCCGAGCACGAATACGAACGCCCGGGTCAGATCGCGGTTGGCGGCGTCTCTCAAGTCAAGAAGCACGGCAGAGTTGCCTTCTACTACACCGCTTAGGCCTTGGTCGGCCAAGGTCTTTCGGATTTCCTGCACGGCGTCAAGTGCTTGCGGGCTGTAGGGGCCGCAGTCAAGTACCACCTGCAGCCGGGCGGCAGTGTGATCTTGGGAGATGTAGGCCTGATGAAGCAGCCGCAGACCTTCATTACGCTCAAGATAAAGCTGAGGGAGCAGGGTAGCTTCTGGTCGGGCGGCAAAGGCGAGCTTAAGTTGATCAAGCCCGTCGGCCAGGGAGGTAAGGCTGGACACGGCTTGGGCGGCAAGATCGGCTAAGGCAACCTGGGGACCAGGATTAGAGGGGGCGTCTGAAGCCCCGGCGGACGGTATCTTTTTTGCAAGCTTCTCAAGCTCGGCAAAGGCCTGGATAGCTTGCTGGAAGCCGGCCTCGTTCGCTACCTCCGGATAAGCGGTAACAAGCTGTATGAGGTAGCCACAAATCCCTTGAAGCTTTCCGACCGAATCCTTGAGAGAAGCGAGAGGGGTGCTCGAGTCAGAAAGGGGGCTTGGGTTGGCGGAGTTTCCATCTTTGGTGGCCGCTCCTGCTTCTAGAGCGGCTATCCCGTTCCTGACTTCTTGAGAAAGCTGAGCCAACTGACCCGCCACCTTGAGGAATTCCTTGTCCTGCAAGGAGGTGTTGAAACTTCTTACCCGCTCCACGTGGGGAACCGAGCTGAGAGCTTGGGACAGTTCTTCTAAGCGAGCAAGTCCGGAAGGGGTGTCATAACCGGAAGGGTCCACCACGACCACGTTTAGAGGCTGCATTTCCCCGGGGCCAAAATGCTTGGCCAGGATATCGAACCCGTGGCGGGCCTCGTTGTCTTTGGAGAGATCGCCCAACAGGTCAAAATCCCGTTCAAGACCAGCGCCATAAATCGCCAGGGGGACCATAATCACCGTGGGAAGAAGAAAGGCAACCAGCGGTCGCTTAACCACTTTGCCTGCCCACACGTACCAGAGACCGCGGTCTTCCAGGCGGCGCGCCACCCGCGGCCAAAAAGCATAGGGGCCGAGCACCGCAAGCAGGGCGGGGGTGAGGGTCAGACCGGCAAGCAAAGCAATAGCCACGCCAATGGCGATGCTCGGACCGCTGGTGTTATAGAGGCCAAGCTCAGCGGTGGCCATCATGGCCAGGCCGACTATCACTGTGCCGGCGCTAGAGGAGATGACCTCGCCCACTGCCCGGACTGTGGTCCTAACCGCTGGGCCAGAGACGCGGGTTCCGGTCATCTCTTCGCGGAAGCGACTGATGAGGAAAAGGCAATAGTCCGTGCCCGCGCCAAAGAGCACCACGATTAAAAACACGTTCGTGTACATGGAGATGGTAAGGACATGGGCACCCAGGAAGGCCACCACTGCGCGAGAGATCAGATAAGCAAGGCTGATTGTGAGCAGGGGAATGAGCGGGCTCACGGGAGACCGGTAGATGGCAAGTAGGATGACGATCACCAGGACTATGGTGATCCAAGTGGTCGAATCAACGCTTTGCTTTGAACTGTTGGTATAGGCAGAGAGGATGGGGCCATCGCCTGTCATGTAGACCTGGATGCCTGCCGGGGCCTGGTCAAGACGCTCCTCTATGAGTCGCAGGGCCTCTACCGTGCTCGGCTCACTGCCGATGGCGTTGAAGCGTACGAGCACCAGGGCGACCTGCTTGTCTTCGCTGATCAGGCTGGCCCGGGTCTGTTCGTCTCCGTGACTGGGGGAGAGGACCTGCTCTACGGCCTCCGGGGCTTCGGGGCCGGTGAGCCACTCGGTGAGGGTCCGTTCAAACTCCGCCGCTGCTCCCTGGTCGGCCCGTTGTCCGGCTCCGGCGTCGATGACCAGCAAGGCACTGGAGGGGGAGACGCGGTCGGGGAAGTATTTGGCTACGATCTCATGCGCATGCAGACTGGGCGCGGAGGAGGGCAGAAATGCTCGCTGATCGCTCACCCCGACTTTATTGATGTCGGGGGCGACCAAGGTAAGCGCTACTGCGATCACCATCCACCCTGCGATGATGAACCAGCGGAAGCGGACTGCGAAAGATCCTAAGCGCGCAAACATCCGTTTTCCTCTGTCGTGGCCACTTCAGAAGTCGCCAGGTTCAGGGCGCTAAAGCTGAGGTGTTTTCTTGCGCCGCTTGTAGGTCTTGGCTAGTTCCAGAAAGATGCCGACGTCCCTATCCAAGTCGGCCTGGGTGCCGTCAAAGTAAAAGACCCGGATGGGGATATGGTCGTGATCTTTACTCACGCGCGGGTAGATAGCCTCGGTGACAATGCCGTTCATACAGCTGAATGGGCTGATATCGATGATGCCATCCACCCCCCGGCGGTACAGGGCGATGGCACCCCCGGTGGAAAGGACCATCTCTCCCAGTGCCCCATGCTGGGGAAGATAGGGGCGAGCGCACTCGAGTACCTCATCGATATGTGGCTCCGGGCGGCGTTGGAAAACCTCACCGAAGTCTTCCAGTAAAGCCTCTTCGTCTTGGCGCATGATGCGGCCAGTTATGAAGGTCTTAAGCCATTCCTTGCTGAAGCGGCGGCGCTCCTCATGCAAACGGCGGAACGCCTCTTTGTTTGTGTACCACACCCATTCCGCCACTCCCGCTAGCCAACACTCGCCGCCCTGGGCCTCCACATGGCGGATCAGCTCGTTGTTGGCAAAGGTGTTCAGCCGGCAGAAGATCTCCCCGACCACACCGATCACGGGGCGGTCCTCTTGTCTTACCGGGATGGAAAGGAAGGCCTCTTTGACCTGGCGCAGCCGGGTTTTGATCTCAGCCAGCCGCTCCTTGTGCGAAACGTTCTGCCGGGCAATGACCTCTTCCATCAGTTCAAGGCACTCAAGATAAACGTGGTCGGTCTGGCCCGGATTGACCTCATACGGGCGAGTCATGAGGAGCAGCTTAAGCAGGATGTCTTGGATTACCACAGCACGCCAAGCTGTGCGAATAAGAGCGCTTGCCTGCTCGCCTATGCCCGCGTAGCCGTCAGCGGAGGTGAAAGAAAGCACAGCCGCATCCTCGTATCCCTGTTCTTGGAGGATTTGGCGAAGCAGCCCTACGTACTGACCAAACCGGCAGGGTCCGTTCGCGGTGGGGAGGAGAAAGGCCGTCTTCTTCGGATCCAGCTTCCGGTCGACTAGGAGTTTTAGGTAGTCGCCAAGAACAATGCGCTGTGGATAACACTCGTCACCCGAAGTGTACTTGGCCCCCAGTTCTAGAGTGCGGGCATCCTCATCAGGGGTGACCGCCGTATCCAGGCCGATGGAACGGAAGGCAGCAGCCAGCATCCTTGACCCTCCGTAGGGCATACGGCACAGCCACAGGGTCCGCCCCTTCAGGTTGGCGTCGCTCTTTACCGGACTTGTGTGCAGGCTACGAGCGGCTTTTGGCTTAGCCAGGGCGGCTAGAGCTGCCTGGGCGGCTTGGCGCGTGGTCTTGCCGTTACCTCGCTTGGTCGCGGTCTCCGTGCCCACTAGCCCTCCCTCACCGGCTCTCTAGTCCTGTCCTCACGCGCCCACCAGCGCAGGAAGCCTTTACTGTCCAGATAAGCTTCGCATCGAGTCATGGCCCCCGTGTCGTTGGTGTGCTCGTCGAACTGCAACACCAGGAACGGGTCAGGGCAGGCGGCATGTACGTAGTGTTTAACGTAGGAGTCGGGCCCACACTTGAAGTTGGTCATGTAGATGAGGTGTAGGTTGGGATGCTCTGCAGCCACCAAAGCGGCCTGCAGAATCCGTCGTCCGTAGTTCCAGAACATGTTGGGGGTGACGCGTCGGACATCTTGTCCCCACAGCGGCAGGAAGTCGTAAGGAATGAGGTCCACCCCGTAGTAGCGGCGCAGTTTGGCAGGGATGTCCATGTTCACGCCCGGGTCGTAGATGTTATACGGGCGCCCGACCAGGACGATGGCAAGCTCGTCATGCTCGGCGAGCGTAGCCAAGGCGTCAGCCCCGGCCATTATCAGCCTGGCTCGAAAGTCGGTCTGAGCCTCGTAGGCCTCTTTCAAAGCTGTCTCCACCACCTTCGGAGGCACACCTAGGGGCTTAAGCGCGGCTTGCAACGCTTCGCCCACCGCCTTAGGCCCACGCCGGAAGTGCAAGGTGGGGGTGAGGAGCCTACGTTCCTGCCCAGCGAAGCGCGGCGCCAGCCGGATCACGTGAGGAAGCGTCTGTCCCCAAGGACAAGCGTGTGACTCGATCTCAGGGTGGTCAGTCTCCTCGTTTAAGAGGTTGGGGATGAACACATAGTCGACGTCTTCCTCCAAGAGTTCGGCCACGTGACCGTGGGCCACCCGGATGGGGAAGCAGGGCTCCGCCACGGAGGCCTCGATGCCGGCCTCTCTAATCTTCTTGTCGGTCTCTCGCGAGACGGCCACATCAAAGCCGCACGCCTTGAAGAAAGTGGCCCAGAAAGGCAGGCGCTCGTAGGTGTACATAGCCCGGGGGATGCCTATGGTCCCCAGACGCGACCCGGATCCACTGCGCAGGAGAGGCTTGGTGTCTTCCGCCTCGGTCACATATGAGTACAGTAGGGCGCTACGAAATTCGACCAGATCGCGCACCAACGGCTGCCGATCGGTTTTAGCGCGCTTGCGGTAGCGATCGGAGCATTTGTCGCCCCAGTAGGTCTTCTCTCCGTCGATGGTGAACTGGCGGATGTCACACTCGTTACTGCAACCCTTGCAGGTGAACTCTCTCACCGTGTAGTGGACTTGCTCGAGGTCCCAGCCCCGGAAACGGGAACGTGCGCCAGTGGCGGCCATTTTCTCTCGGGCGAGAAGCGCGGCTCCTATGGCCCCCATCACGCCATTATAAGGTGGGACAATGATCTCCTTGTCTAAGATCATGCTGAAGGCCGCCGCCACTGCGTCGTTGTAGGCGGTGCCGCCCTGGAAGTAGATAGTGTCGCCGATGTGGCGTCTACCTACCAGACGGTTGAGGTAGTTGTAGGCGATGGAGTAGGCGAGCCCAGCCACAATGTCTTTCTTCTCGGCGCCCCGCTGGAGATAAGAGTTGACGTCCCGCTCCATGAACACGGTGCAGCGCTCACCCAGGCGGACCGGGGCGCGAGAAGACAGCGCCAGCTCGGCAAACTCACCTACGATGTTGATGCCCAGTTTCTCCGCCTGTTCTTCTAGGAAAGATCCTGTGCCTGCTGCGCAGGCTTCGTTCATGGCGAAATCAACCACCACTCCGTTCTCGAGGCTGATGAACTTGGAGTCCTGGCCGCCGATCTCAAAGATAGTGTCGGGCACGCGGTCGATGAGCTTGCGGCCGACAAAGGTGGCCCCGGTCTTATGGGCCGTGATCTCATCGTTGATGGTGTCCGCCCCAATTAGCTCTCCGATGAGTTCTCGGCCGGAGCCCGTGGTGGCCACTCCTAGAATTTCAAGGCGGGGACCCATCTCGTCCCAGATCTCGGCCAAACTCTTGTTGACCACCTCAATGGGCCGCCCATCCGTCTTCACGTAGATCTCTTTGACCACCTCCCCCGCTTCGTCCAAGACTGCCAGGTTAGTGGACACCGAGCCCACGTCTATGCCCAGATACGCGCCGATCTTGCCTTTTCCAGGCGGGAACTGATAGGGCTTGACGAGACTGCGCAGAAGAATGACCTTCTCCATGGACAGGGGCTCGGCGGTCTCAAATCCGGCGGCTCGACCTCCCTTAAGCCGAGCGGGCTCGATCACTACCTTTTCCTGGGGGGCCGACTTGCCCGTGCCTACGCTCGAGACGTGCTCGTCTTGTGCCAGAAGGGCACTGCCTATGGCACCCATCCACGCATAGTAGACCGGGACGATCAGGCCTTCCTCATCTAGCTCGAAAGCCTCGCGCATGGCCACGACCGCGCCTTTGTTGGCCGCCACCCCGCCGATGAAGGCCACCCGCCTGCCGATGTCTTTGCCCTTGGTGATTGTGCTCTTATAGTTGCGCACCACCGCGTTGCAAAGGCCTTTGAGCACTTCGGGAGGCTGGTAGCCTTTCTGTTGGGCATGGATCATGTCCGACTTAGCAAAGACCGAGCAGCGTCCGGCAATGGTTGCCGCCTTGCCCGCGCCCAGGACGATGTCTCCCACCTCCTCGATGTCATAGAGGAGGCGGCTAGCCTGCTGGTCCATGAAGGACCCAGTGCCAGCGGCACAATCTCCGTTGGTACCGTAGTCCGCGATGCCCACTCGACCGGAGAGTTCGTCACGCTCCAGGCGGATGAACTTCGAGGTCTCACCGCCCATCTCAAACACGGCGGTAACGTCCGGATGAAGGGCGCCCATCGCGCGAGCAATGGCCTTAAATTCATTCTGGTAGGGAAGACCCAGTAGCTCGCCCACCAGGCGTCCGCCCGTGCCCGTCAGTCCTGCGGCGGCGATGAAGTCTTGAGGCAGTGTGGCCAAGACCTGCTCAAGCAGGTCCCTTGTGGCCTCGGCGGGACTGCCCTTGATGCGCCGGTAAGAGGTGGCAAGGACAGGCGGGGCGTCGGGGTGGGGGGGCACTCGGTCGGACACCACCGGGTCATAAAAAAGAGTGGAACCCCGGGTCAAACTCTGAAAGAGTTCTCGGTCCTCGGGCCCACCCACTACAGCGATCTTCACGCTGATGCAGCCTATGTCAATACCGAGCGTCGCCATCAATCAACCGGTCCCTCTGTCACGCCTCGGGGCGCGCCGTACGGTGCCTGAGGGTGACCCGTCACCCTCAGCCCGGCGCAGGCGCCGGCCTTACCTTCGTTTTCAGCGGCAATAGATTAGCACGAGGGATTAGCCCCGTGCCTAGGCGAGCACTGCTTTTCCGGTGGCGGCGAAGGCGCGGGCCGGTCGACGCGGATCGTGTGGTGCACGCCGCCCCGCGCGGCCTCGACGCTTGTCGTACGCAGTTGCTATCTTTCTCTTGCCATGCCTGTCACGGTGGAACATGTGCTTGCCCTACCTGTGCTCGAACACGCGCACGTCTTAGCTGGCCAGAGCGGACTAAGTCGTCGAGTCACCTCCGTCACCGTGGGCGAGGTGCCCGACATCGCCGACTGGCTGAGTGGAGGAGAGCTTGTTCTCTCCACCATGTTTGCCGTCAAAGGCGACCCGGAGCGACAGCGCGAGTTTTGCAAGCGGGTCATGATGGCAGATGCGGCGGCGCTTTTTGTGAAGACCGGACGCTTCGTGGGAGCCATACCCGCGGACATTCTGGAGCTGGCGGATAGGCGCGGATTTCCCATCGTGGAGGTTCCTCACTCTTTGCGGTGGACGCGTCTCATGCAAGAGGTCAGCGAGCTTATCATCAGCCGGCAAGCCTCGCTGCTTGCCCAGTCCCAAGCAATCCACAGCTCCCTACTTCAGGTGGTGATGCATGGAGGAGGGTGGCAGGAGCTGGCGAACGAGGCTGCCCGCTCGCTTGGCGAGCCGATCGTGTTATTGGATGCCTCCTTGGAGATATTGAGCTCGTCCGGTTGCTCTGACAGCCTGATAGAGCAACTGGAGCTCAGCCTACCAGTGCCGGAAATCAAGGCCAAGTTCTTGCGACCGGTAAGTGGAGAGAAACCGCTCCGTTTGGAAGAGCCGGGCCTCCCAGGCATGTTTATTTTCCCGGTGGTGGCAAGTCACGAGCGACTGGGCTACGTGTGCGCTCTTACTGAGCATGCTGAGCTCTCGCCCAACCAAGTGATGACCCTGGAGCATACGGCCACGGTGGCGGCTTTGGAGATGGCGCTGGACAAAGCTCGATTTGAGACAGAAGTCCGCCTGAAGGGGGATTTTGTGGACCAGGTGGTCGACGGCGGCGAGGGCGTGGGTGACAGATTGCTCCGTCGCGGTGTGTTTCTGGGCTGCGATCTCAGTCAGGGTGCTGCTGTGATTCTGCTCGGAATTGACGAAACTGATGGGCTTGTGATCCGCAGGGGCCTGGATCGAGGAGAGCTGGAGAGGCGGGTTGAGCGGTTCTTGGCCTTGTGTACAAGGCAGGTGTCGGCCCGGGAGAGGTCCTCGCTGGTGAGCCTTAAGGCCGGGAGGATCGTGGTTTTCGTATGTGGGGCGACGGCCCATGACGCTCAGGCGCAAAGGCGGCTTGCTGAACGTCTTAAGGAGCTGGGTGAGACAGAGCTCGGACTTAGTATCTCGGCGGGCATGGGGGGCTTCGCTGCGCGACCCGAGCGACTTTCCCGGGCTTACCAGGAGGCGCTGATAGCCTTGCGCGTAGCGCGCAGGCTTAAGGGGCCGGGGGGCGTCATGCATTTCTATGAAGTGGGGTCCTACCGGCTGTTGCTTGACATTTGGGAAAGGGACCCTGGGGAGATCCGAGCTCTCTACGAGGATACTATCGCTCCTTTGGACCGATACGACCAGGCGAACGGCACCCAGCTCACTGAGACTCTGCAAGTTTTCTTCAAGAATAATGAAAGTCTAAGCCAGACCGCTCAAGAGCTATACGCCCATCGTCACACCATCCGCTATCGCCTGGAGAAGATCGCCGAGATCACAGGTTTAAGCGTTCTTGACACGGAGCACAAGGAGCGTCTCAGCCTCGGACTCAAAGCCCGCACTCTGGTTCTTGGCTAGGCTCAGAATCGCCAGTCGAGCCACGTTCTGTAGCTTCGTCTAATCATTTGGCCATTTTGTTATCCACTTGGCTATACCCTGGCGGCTAAAGCCTCTGTGTAATGGACCCAGCATTCTGTAAGGCTCGAGCAGGAGCAACACAAAGGTCTTCCCCTCGACACTGGGGACAGGAGGTAGAACATGTCGGGGCTCGATACTGGCGATACAGCTTGGATGCTAGTGGCGACCGGCCTAGTCATGTTGATGACGCCTGGGTTGGCCTTCTTCTATGGGGGTTTGGTGCGGCGCAAGAACGTGCTCTCCGTGATGATGCAGTGCTTCATGCTGCTTGGTGTTTTGAGCATCCAGTGGGTCCTCTTTGGCTATAGTCTGGCCTTCGGTCCTGATCATGGCGGGCTGATCGGCGATTTCAGCTGGGCGGCTCTGCGGGGGGTGGGGGCCGATCCCCATCCTGACTATGCCAGCACCATCCCTCATCAGCTTTTCATGGTTTTCCAAATGATGTTTGCCGTGCTTACCCCGGCTCTCATCGTAGGCGCTTTTGCCGAGCGTATGAAGTTCTCCGCTTTTCTCTTTTTCTCTTGTCTGTGGGCGATCGTGGTCTATGACCCCATGGCTCACTGGGTATGGGGAGTCGGGGGCTGGTTACGCGAGTTAGGTGCCCTGGATTTTGCTGGCGGGACGGTGGTTCACATCAATGCTGGCATGGCTGCTCTGGCTGCAGCTCTTGTGATAGGTAAGCGGCACGGCTACCCGGACATATCGCCGCCGCACAATCTTCCCTTCGCCATTTTGGGAGCGGCGCTTCTGTGGTTTGGCTGGTTCGGGTTCAACGCCGGGAGTGCGCTCGGAGCGAACGCTCTGTCTGTCTCTGCTTTCGTTGCCACGCAGCTGGGGGCGGCAACGGCGGCGGTGGCCTGGGCGGCTATTGAGTGGATAAAGGGCAAGAGGCCTACTGCCCTGGGCACGATCTCGGGTGCTGTGGCCGGACTGGTGGCAGTTACTCCCGCCTCGGGTTTTGTGACACCGCTGGGGGCCATGGGTATTGGGGCAGTAGCAGGGGTCGTCTGTTACCTGGCCGTCGTTGTGGTGAAAAGTAGACTCGGCTACGACGACGCTCTGGACGCCTTCGGGGTGCATGGCGTGGGTGGTATGGTCGGGGCCTTGTTGACCGGCTTGTGGGCCACAACGGAGGTCAATCCAGCTGGTGCAAACGGTCTTTTCCATGGCGGGCCGAATCTTCTGCTCTGGCAGCTCGTGGCCATGGCAGCGTGCGCGGCCTACTCATTCGCGCTCTCCTACGGGCTTCTCAAGTTGGTGGATAAAGTGCTGGGGCTACGGGTGAGCGAAGAAAAGGAGAAGATCGGTCTTGACCTTACCCAGCACAGCGAGTCGGCCTACACCCTGGTCGGCTAGTCTTCGAGAGATATGGGATCTGATGGTTGAAGTGTGTGCGATTGGTGAAGTGGATGCGTGAGGAGAGTGAGGGGCATGAAGTACGTCATCGCCATCATCCAGCCCGACCGCCTTGATGAAGTGATGGCCGCGCTCGAGGAAAAGGAGGTAAACCTGATCACGGTTTCCGACGTCATGGGGAGAGGACGCCAGAAGGGCGTGGCCGAGGTCTACCGAAGCCACGTGGAAAGAGGTGGTCTGCTACGGAAGGTGAAGATCGAGATCGCGGTTAACGACTCGTTTGTGGAGCCTACGGTGGAGGCCATTATTCTAGGTGCGCGTACGGGTCACATTGGCGACGGGAAAATCTTCATCCTCGACCTGGATGAGTGCGTGCGCATCCGCACGGGAGAAAGGGGTTCGGTGGCCATAGGGTGAGGGGGTCGGGGTGGCCCCAGGGTGAGGGCCTAGCTGCTCGGAGTGGGTCTTTCCTTACTCGGGTCCTATAATCGCAGCGGTTCCGTAACACAATATCTCGGTCACGTTGCTCCTGGGTTTGGTGGCGTCATATCACCCCGCAATCACCGGGTTTGCCTGTACATAGTGTGCGCAGAGGCAGCCACCTGACTGCCTGTCCAGCGTACCTCTGACTTCAACGGCGCGGCGGCACAACTGAACCTGGTGCCCGACCCGGCCGAAATGAACCCGGCCGGGCTTCGGGGGGTCGAGCCCGGCCGGGACAGCAAGGGAGGCTGTCTGGGGGTCTAAAGAATGGGGAGATACCGCGATATCTCCCAGGGGCTCACGAGACTCTTGTATTCGTTCCACTCGGCTCGCTTATTGCGGATGAGGAAGTCACACACGTGGTCGCCGAGCGTCTCTCTCATGAAGCTGGAGTTCTCAAATTCGCGGAGAGCCTGGTAAAGGTCCTCCGGGAGGGAATCGATCCCGGCTGCCGCCCGCTCGGCGTCTGTCATTTCATAGATGTTGTTGCTGGCCTCGGGAGGCAGCTCCATGCCCTTTTCTATGCCGTCCAAGCCGGCGGCCAGCATGACAGCGAAGGCGAGGTAAGGGTTGCAGGCTGGGTCCGGATTACGCAGCTCCACTCGGGTGGCCTTCTCTTTCCCTGGCTTGTAAAGCGGCACTCGCACCATGGCCGAACGATTGCGGCGAGACCAGCATATGTAAACCGGGGCCTCATAGCCGGGGACGAGACGCTTGTAGGAGTTGACCCATTGGTTGGTCACCAGGGCCATTTCCTTCACATGCGCAAGAAGTCCTGCCACGTAGGCTTTCGCTACCGGAGAGAGGTTGTACTCATCGTCCGGATCAAAGAAAGCATTCTTATCGCCGCGGAAAAGCGACTGGTGCACGTGCATTCCCGAGCCGTTCACCCCATAGATGGGCTTGGGCATGAAGGTGGCGTAAAGCCCCTTTTGCTGGGCGATTTCCTTTACGGTGAGCCGGTAGGTCATCACCTGGTCGGCCATGGTGAGGGCTTCCTTAAAGCGAAGGTCAATCTCGTGCTGAGAGGGCGCAACTTCGTGGTGCGAATACTCCACCTGGATGCCTAAGGCATGTAGAGCGTTGATGGTGTCGCGTCTGAGATCGCTGCCTGCATCTAGGGTGGTGAGGTCAAAGTACCCACCCTGATCCAGTATCTCGGTGGCGGTGCTGTCCTTGAAGTAGAAAAACTCGAGCTCCGGCCCTACATACATGGTGAACCCCATGGCCCGAGCCTTATCGGTGATTCTCTTGAGCACGTAACGGGGATCGCCAGCGAAGGGCTTGCCGTCCGGGGTGCGGATTTCGCAGAACATGCGTGCCGCCCCGCCGGGGGAGGAACGCCAGGGCAGCACGGCAAAGGTGGCCGGGTCGGGCCAGGCCACCATGTCCGACTCCTCTATGCGGGTGAATCCCTCAATGGAGGAGCCGTCGAAGCCCATGCCTTCTTCAAAGGCGCCCTCTAGTTCGGCGGGCGTTATGGCGAAACTCTTTAGGTTGCCTAGAACGTCAGTGAACCAGAGGCGGATGAACTTGATCTCTTTTTCCTCGACTATGCGAAGAACATCCTCCTTAGTGAGCGGGGACTGGGTGTGGCTGGTCATCTCTTTGCTCCTTTCCGGCGACGACTGGTTGCTGGGTCAATAGGCATACATGCGCCCATAAGGTCTGTGGGTGTAGGGACGGATCTTCACGAAGGGGAGGGCAAAGACTGAGTCGACTTCCAGCCCCATGGACACGCAATACTCGGTAAGGATTGTGCGCAGTCTGGCTCTATCTCCTTCGTCGAGGTTCTCAGCCTGCACCTCGCGGCCGAGCTGATGGGGGTCAACAGGTGCGCGGAGGTACATCACGCCTCCGTGCATGCCCGTGCCTACGTAGCTTCCTACGCAAGGCTGGTCGGGATGGCGTAGACCCAAGACTACTAACTCTCCTCCGGCCATGTACTCGCCCAAGAAATCCCGCGCGCGCCCGCCGACTACGATCAGGGGCACGCTGTCCCCAAAAGCCTTCATGTGGATGCCTACGCGATAGCCGACATCCCCGGACACGAAGACGGAGCCTCCGCGCATTCCGTAGCCGAGCACGTCACCGGCCTGGCCGCGCACAATCACCAGGCCGCCGTTCATGGTGTTAGCCACTCCATCCTGGACGTCGTCTTCGACAATGATGGTGGGTCCGTTCATGAAGGCGGCAAGATCGTTCCCGGGAACACCTCTTACCCGCACTGTGACCCCGGGTGAGGCGAGACCCGTGCCGATGTATCGCTGGCCCACCACGCCCTCCAAGATGATTTCCTTGGCTCCGCGCTCGATCTCTTCGCGGATCTGCTGGTTGAGCGTCTTGTAGTAGATGCTGCGGCAGTCGATGACTGCGGTACGACCGCTACGGCGCACTTGTCCTCGTACCTCACCCGGTTGCCCGGCTACCAGGCGCGCTGGTTCAGCCCCGATGGGCCCCTTGCGAGCAGGACCGGTGGGGACTCTTCTGACAAGGCGAGAATCGATGTTCATGCTGCACCTGCCGGTCTAACTCCCAGGATGTCAAGCGTAGTTGCGTCCAAGCCCAGGCCTCGTAAGCGGTCACGGTTTCCGCGGAGACTTTCGATGGCGTTTACGCCGAGGGCGCCAAGGACTTCGGCTATTTCGTGCGTCCAGGCTCTCACCAGGTTCACGAGGCGAGCAGCGCCCCACTCGGGGTCGAGGCGGCGGGTGAGCTCAGGCCTCTGAGTACAAATCCCCCAGGAGCAGCAGCCGGTGTGGCACTTCTGGCATAGGTGGCAGCCCAAAGCAACCAGAGCGGCGGTGCCGATGGCGCAGGCGTCGGCACCCAGGGCGATTGCCTTGACTACATCGGCTGAGCTGCGGATCCCACCGGCAGCGACAATGGAAGCTCGATTGCGGATACCTTCGTCACGCAGTCGCTGGTCTACCACGGCAACGCCGAGCTCAATAGGCAAGCCCACGTGGTCGCGAATGATGGTCGGGGAGGCCCCGGTGCCCCCACGGAATCCGTCCAGGTAGATGATGTCGGCTCCAGCTCGAACCACTCCCGAGGCGATGGCGGCCACGTTGTGCACACAGGCGATCTTTACGGATACGGGTTTGTAGCCGGTCGCTTCTTTGATCGCGTAGATCAGTTGACGCAAGTCTTCAATGGAGTAGATATCGTGGTGGGGAGCCGGGGACAGGGCGTCGGTGCCCTGGGGGATCATTCTGGTTAGCGATACTTGCCGA
>Ga0315298_1005837_pt1 | contig 17156 bp, 14 predicted proteins | sample WHS_1_MG_FD_203077 | JGI IMG/M metagenome (GOLD analysis project Ga0315298, IMG submission 203077) | Extremophilic microbial mat communities from Washburn Hot Springs, YNP, Wyoming, USA - WHS_1_MG | ecosystem: Environmental > Aquatic > Thermal springs > Hot (42-90C) | place: USA: Wyoming...
ACGGCGTGCAGGATCTCATCGATGAGGCCGCTCTTCACCTCGCCGTCGGGGTTGTAGACGCCAACTGTGCCCGACTCGCGTCCCTCAGTGATGACTTTCCAGGCGCCGGCATCGAGCTCACGCTGGATCAGTTCGACCCACTTGTACGGCGCCAGCACGACGTGCTCATCCTTGCTCCCCACCTCAGATAAGACCCTGAGGCCCTCGCGCGTCAGTCGGGAGATTGCCGCGAGCTTGTCGCCTTCATCCATGGCCACCGTGCCGTCGGAGACCTCGACGTGCTCGATGCCGAGCTGCTTGATGCAGCGCACGTAGTCGTCGAGCCTGTTCTGGCGCATGGCAACCTCGAAGAGAGTGCCGCCAAAACACACGGGAATGCCGTGGTTTTGGTACAGCTCGATCTTCTCCTTGAGGTTGTGCGTGATGTAAGAGGTGCCCCAGCCCAGTTTCACGATGTCGATGTACGGCGCCGCCACGGCGACCAGGTCGTCGATCTGCGAGGGCCCGAGCCCCTTATCGAGCACGTGCGTGAGGCCAGCCTCGCGCGGCTTAGCGCTCCGCTCCGGGAGTAAGAGGAAATCGAGCATCGGGGCCTCCCGTTGATTCTCACTTCTACATTGGATATCGATTGCTTATCCTAGCAGATATTGGCGTTCAAGGTTGTCGGTGGGGCGGCGGCGATTGCTCCTTTGCTTCGCCTGAGCGCGCGGCGGCCACGATCGCTGCTCTTCTCCGTGGGCGCCCGGCCGTTATCGATCTTGCGCGCGTGAGCGCACTCACGATCGAGTGTCACGGTGCGCCGCTATTGCTCCCAAAGCGTCGGCGAAACACGGTGAAAGCGACGAGGCCCGCAGGGATCGGCAACCAGAAGGAGACGAGCCGGTAAGCCAGCGTCGCTAGAGCCGCGTCGGTAGCGCCGACGCCTGCCAGGCCGAGGGTGGCCACTAAGCCGACTTCCACGAAGCCAAGGCCGCCAGGGGTAAACGGGATCATGCCGAGCAAGGCCGCCACGACGTAGGCGACTAAGACAAGTGAGGCGTGCGGTCGAGCGCCGACGGCAGCCAGAGCGGCGATCAGAGCGAGCAAGTCGAAGAGCCAATTGCCGGCCGCGAAGGGCAGGGCCTGCCACCACTTGTCGCCCAGGACACTGCGGATGAGGTTGCGTTGCTCGATGAGTTTCTCCGGTAACCCAGCGAGCGGCGGTGAGTGTGGCCGTAGGCGATTACGGGTTCGTTGCGCGAAACGACCGACTTCCGCCAAGGGGCGGTCAGTGAACAGGAAGAGCGCCCCGGTACCGATCAGCAGGCCGAACACCATGAAGCCGAACTGCACGACCCGTAACAGGCTCCGCTCTATCGGGACGCCGGTGAGGATGGCTGGGACGGTGAGGACGGGCAGTGCGAGCAGCGCTGCCGTCGAGATCAACGTCGTGGCGGTGAGTGCCGTCACCGCGCGGCTGCGCGAGATGCCAGCGGTGACGAGCATTTGGTAGCTCGCCGATCCGCCCGAGGCCGCGCCGCCGGGCACGACGCGGCTGAAGGCGTTACTGGCTAACTGTGTGAGGGCGGCGACGAACCAACTGCGGACGCCGGTTGCGACGCGCAGCAGGCCCCAGTAACAGGTGAAGCTGGCCGCCTCGAGCGCTCCCATGAGCAGGAACCAAAACCACGCGATAGTGCGCAGGCGCGGCGCCTCGGCGAAGAGGCTCATGAGGCTAGGCCAGACGAGGTAGAGACCTATGGCAGCCGCACTCAGGAAGGCGATGCGCTTCACGCCGAAGAAGGGCCGCCTCTTGTCGGACGGGCTTGTCTTGTCGGCGGTCACCGGCGCGACACGCGTGCTTGTCGTCGCTCAACTGGTTGCCGCCCAGACTGGCGCGGCACGCGTCTCCGTCGCTGCTCAAAAGGTGTCATCCCAGCAAGCCTCCGTCCGTCACGAGCGGACCGTACGCCGTTCACGTTACCATGCCAGCCGGGCGCAGAGACAGACGCGCGCCCGGGCCGTACGCGAAACGTGGGTTTGCCCTTTGGTCGAACCCATGCCCGAGACGAACACTCCTGATGTGTCCGGCGGAGGGCTACGGCCGGGCCGCTGGCTATGACCGACCGGTCGGTCTAGAATCGTCTGTGGCACAGTGACGCAGACCGTTCCTCAAGGAGGCCAATCATGTCCGCGACAATTGCGAGCACCCCGCGCGCCGACGGTTATCGCATGCCGGGTGAGTTCGAGCCCCATGCCGGTACCTGGATGCTGTGGCCGCAGCGCCCGGACAATTGGCGCCTGGGGGCGAAGCCGGCTCAGCACGCTTGGGTAGAAGTGGCCTCGGTGATCGCTCAGTTCGAGCCTGTGACCGTGGGTGTGAACCATGACCAGTTCGAGAATGCCCGCGCCATGCTGCCGGAGCACGTGCGGGTCGTGGAGATCTCCAACAACGACGCTTGGATGCGCGACTGCGGGCCTACGTTCGTCGTCAACGACAAAGGGGGTGTGCGCCTCGTCGACTGGGATTTCAACGCGTGGGGCGGCCTCTACGACGGACTCTACTTTCCCTGGGACAAGGACCAACTGGTGCCCCAGAAAGTGGCCGAGATCGAGCGTGTCGATCGGTACAAGGCACCGCTCGTGCTGGAGGGCGGGTCAATCCACGTCGATGGGCAAGGGACCGTGCTCACGACGGAGGAGTGCCTCCTCTCCCCTGGTCGTAACCCGCAGCTCTCGCGTGAGCAGATCGAGCAGCACCTGCGCGACTACCTGAACGTGGAGAAGATCGTCTGGCTCGGCCGCGGCATCGATCCGGAGGAGACGAACGGTCACGTCGACGACGTCGCCTGTTTCGTGTGCCCGGGTGTGGTGCTCGCCGGCGTCACCGACGACAAGGATGACTGGCGCTACGACCTCCTGCAGGAGAATCTCGAGCGTTTGCGCCAGGCGACCGACGCCCGCGGTCGGGCCCTCGAGGTGCACACGCTGCCGATGCCGGCGATCATGGAGATCACCGCTGAAGAGGCGTGGGGCATCGACACGGCACAGGGTTCCATTCCGCGCCAAGCGGGGGACAAGACGGCCGCCTCGTACCTGAACTTCTACATCTGCAACGGCGGCGTGGTCATGCCCGTCTTCGGTGACGCTCACGACGGCGAAGCACGGCGCATTCTCGAGGGCCTGTTTCCCGATCGGCGTGTGGTTACTGTTCCCGGCCGCGAGATCGTCCTGGGCGGCGGTAACGTACACTGCATCACGCAGCAGCAGCCGCGCGGCTAGGCCGCTCCTTGACCCTTGCGCGGGCTTGCCGAAGCTCAGAGCTTGTCGTACTGGCTGCCGAGGAACTCCAAGAAGGCGACCACAGCTTTCGATAGGGCGCGGTTGCGCGCGTGGACCAGGTAGAAGTCGCGCGTAATCGTGAAATCGGCGATGCGCACGACCGCGAGCGTGCCCTGGGCAACCTCCGTGCGGATGGCGAACTTGCTCATGTAGGTCACGCCGGCGCCGGCCATGACGGCCTGCTTAGTAGCTTCGTTTAAGCCCATTTCCAGGACGATATTCAGGTCGCGGTCGCGGATGCCGCGCTCCTTCAGGCGTTCCTCGACCACGGCACGTATGCCGGCACCCGGTTGCTGGACGACGAGCGGCTCGGCGAGGAACTCGGCAAAGGTGATCTGACCACGCTTGGCCCAAGGGTGATCTGGCGCGCACACGACGACGATCTCGTCGCGTGCAAAAGGCTTTACGGCAAGGTCTTTGCTTTGCGTCAGGGCGCCGACGACGCCGAGCTCCAACTCGCGGTCCAAGACGCGTCCGATGACCTCTTGCGTGTCGGTGACCCAGAGCGAGACCTGAATCGCCGGATGCGCCGCCTTGAACTGCGTGATGAGTGCCGGCAGGATGTGCTCGCCCGGACCTGTCGAGGCACCCACGGTGACGTGGCCGCCGATCAGGTTGGCGAGGTTGCCGATCTCGATGCGCGCTTGCTCGGCCAGGTCGAGGATGCGCTTGCCGTGTTCGTAGAGCACTTGGCCGGCGTCGGTGGGGATGATCTCGCGGCGCGAGCGATCGAGGAGGCGCACGCCAAACTCGCGCTCGAGGTTACGCACCTGAAAACTGGCCGCCGGCTGCGTGATATGCACTTCCGCTGCGGCGAGGGAGAAACTGCGTCGTTCCACGACGCGGATGAAGAGCTGTAGTTGGCGCAGGTCCATAAGCAGAGCTTATACCATCGCACTGCCAGCGTCATTCATCGGTGTGGTACTGCGCGGCTGAGAATCCCGCTCCGGCGTGAGCGCCGTCCGCCCACTTCGGTTCGCTCCGGCGCGAGCGCCATCCGCCCACTCTGGCCGCACCTTAAAGCGCGCTTCAGAGCCTTGCGGTTAACTCCCGCAGACGTGCTTGAGCTCGCTCCTGCACGTCCTCGTAGAGGCTCTTGCCGTGGCTATCCATGGCAACGGTCAGAGGACCGAAGTCACGCACGCGGAACTTCCACAGACACTCAGGCATGAGGTCCTCCCAGTAGACTTCCTCAATGGCCTCGATCTGGGTCGTCTCCAGGGCGGCGGCGCCACCGGTGATGGCAAAGTAGCAGCCGCCGAACTCCTTCAGGTACGGGATCGAATCGGGCAGGAGTCCGGCCTTGCCGATAATGGCGCGCACGCCGTAGTCGCGCAAGAGACCCTGGGTGAAGCGGTTCATGCGCGTGCTCGTCGTTGTGCCAATGCAGACCTTCTCGTAGCTCCCGTCGGCGAGTTTGCGCACGCCTGGTGCCGTGTGGATGAGGGCCGCTCCGGTCAGGTCCAGCGGCGGTTGGACGCCACGGTCGAAGATGCGGATCTGGGTCGCGTCGCGAATGCCGATGATGTGTCCGTCGAGGCGCACTTTCTGGCCGACGTGCAGGGCCCGCAAGGCGTCGAGGTCGGTGAGGGGGAAGGTGAGGCGAAGCTCATCGCTCGTGGCAGCCGTCGCCCTCTCCTGGGCGGTGTCTTTAGCACTCATGCTGGCGCTCCTAAAATCCGAACTGGACCTCGCCGGAGGCGCTGAAGGTGGCACTGCGCCGCCGGGCTGCCCAGCACTGGAAGTTCACGGCAACCGGGTTTTGCGTGATATGGGTGTCGGCGTGCTCGATGTTGACGGCGAGCACGGTCGTGTCGCCGCCCAAACCCATTGGTCCGATGCCCAGGGAGTTGGCCGCCTCGAGGAGCTCGGCCTCGAGGTCGCGAATGATGGGGTCGTCGCTGCGCACGTCGAGTGGGCGGAAGATCGCCTTCTTGGCGAGGCTCATGACCAGGTCCGAGGTCCCGCCGAGGCCCACACCCATGATCGTCGGCGGACAGGGGTTGGCACCGGCCTGTACGACGCACTGCAGGGCGAACTCCTTGACCGCCTTGATGCCCTGCGCTGGCGTGAACATGTGCAAGAAGCTCTGGTTCTCCGAGCCGGACCCTTTCGGCACACACGTCATCTTGAGGCCGTCGCCGGGGACGAAGTCGTAGTGCATGACGGGGAGGTGACGGCCGGTGTTGGTGAACGTGTTCTGGCGCGTCACCGTGTGCACCGCGTTGGGCCGCAGGGGATGCTCAGTGGTCGCCCGTTGCGTGCCGACGCGGATGCGCTGAGCAACTTGCGCCAAGTTAAACGGTGCATCCTGCCCGACCTCGAGCCAGTAGACTACCGTGCCCGTGTCCTGGCAAACGAGCATGTCGCGCTCGGCCGAGATGGCGATGTTCTTCAAGATGATGTCGAGGATGTCTTGCGCGCCAGCGTGCGTCTCGCGCTCACGCGCGCGTTTGAGGGCGGCCTGGACATCGGGCGGAATGGTCTTGAGGGCCTCGATGTAGAGCTGCTTAGCTGCCTCCTCGATGGCGGTGTAGACGTCGGTCTGGGTTTCTGGCATGGATCACTCCCTGCTCACTGCTCGTCGCCGTGCGCGAGTCGTCACGGACGCCGTCGCAGATGCTTCTCGCGCCGGACCTAAAGCATACCTGTTTCAGGGCTGCTCTGCCCTGTCGCCGACACGCTGTCCGGCCGCGGAAGGGCGAGTCGGCTGAGCCGGCAGGTGAGCGCCATCGATGCCGCCATCACCACCCAGACCGTCGGGTCCTCGAAGAAGGCGTTGTAGAAGAAGCTGTGCACGAGAATGGCCAAGGCGCTCGCCATGAAGGCGCCTTGCAGCAAGCGTAAGCGTCGATCGTGGCGCAGGGCAGCCGGCGTCCACGCGCGCCAAAAGTAGATCGCGAGCAGGGCGAGGAAAGCGACTATGCCCTCGACGCCTTCCTCGGCGAGGACGGTTATCACGGTCGTGTGACTCTCGGTGAGGTTGGCCGCCCCCACCGGGCGAATCAAACCTCCTCTTACGCGATGGTAGGGTCGGTAGTCGTGGAAGGCCAGCGGGAAACCCCCGAGGCCGATGCCCTCGGGATGGCGACGAAACATATGCCAGCCGCCGCGGATGAGCAAGGCACGGCCGCCGGTGAGCTTATTGAGCCCCGCGAGGGTCTCCACTTTCTTCATCGTGAAGGTGCTGCGGCGGGCTCCCGAGTAGGCCAGTAGGCCGCCGGCCATGACGACGAGGGCGACGAGCATGATGATCAGGCCGCGCCGCCGACCGAGCCAAACGAAGGCGAAGAGGATTGCTCCGCTGACCAGGGCAAGCCAGCTCGAGCGCGAGTAGGTAAGCAAAAGGGCAACGGTGGCCACGAGGCTCAGGAACCCCAACCCCCAACGATGCCGCGGCCTGTTGACGAAGAGCATCGCGGCGAAAGCGACGAGGGCGACGACGACCATGTAGCGGCCGAACATGTTCGGATCGTAGAACAGTGAGTTGATGCGAAAGACGCCCTCTATCTTGACTTGATGGAGGACCTTGGCGCGGTTGACGAAGACGAGGTGCGTGGGTTCCTGCGCCAGGCCTACGAGCGCGAGGACGGCGCCGGAGGCGAGGAAGCCGCCGAGCAGTCGGCGCAAGTCCTTCCACGAGGCGACGTAGCGATACACGAGGTAGTAGACGACGGCAAAAGGTAGGTAGAAGGCGAAGAGCTTGACGAGCGCTGCCTCAAAGGCCTTCTCGTGGGCGGCGTAGTGAAGGCCTACCCAGAGAGTTGTCAGGCCAGCGATGGCCATGAAGATGGCGAGCGCCACGCGCACCCAGTCGCGTGGGAGGTCGGCGGGCCAGCGCAGGCGATCGCGGACGACGACCTCGGCCAGGACGATAGCCAAGGCGGTGAAATAGAGCGGCAACAGCAAGTTGGCCCCGCCGGCGATGCCCGGTACGTGCACGCGCAGGGGCATCACGGCGACCATGACCGGCACCGCCCAACGCGGGAAGCGCCAGGCTAGCCAGGTGAGGCCGGCCAGCGCGGCGACGAGAAGGAGACCGGTGGCGGCATAAACGAGCAGGTGCGTGCCTAGTGAGGCGTGATTGTGTTCGACGAGCCGCAGGGCACGCACTGCGAGCAAGACGGCGAAGACTGCGAGGCCACCGCTCAAGGCGAGGCGGCCACGGCGCAGGCCGGCGAAGAGCGGCAAGAAGGTAGCCAGCAGACCGAGCAGGCTCAGTTTAGCCAGGAGGAGCGCCAGCGACATGCGCCTACGAGCTGGCCGCTGGCCTGGCCGTCGAGGCGCCGCCCGCGGCCGGTGCCCGTCCTGGCACTACTGGTTGTCGTGCGGCGAACGCGTCGGACGTTCGCGGATCAGACTGAGCCGGCCTCGGCGATGGTGCACCCGCCGGAGACGGCTGGCTGTCGGTGCCAAACGTGCCGTCGGCGATGCTGCGGCCGAGGCGCTGGGCGCTCTGCAGGTCGCCCTCGCGGAGGGCGACCTGCAGAGCGCCCAGCGCCTTCTGAAGTCGGGCGAAGGGAATCGGCACACGTACTGCCCGGAGGATCTTCGGGTGGGCCGTCGTTTGCACCTCTTCGCCATCATTAAAGAGCTTCTCGTGCAGCTTCTCGCCCGGACGGATCCCCGTCACTTCGATGGCGATGTCGCGGTCGGGCTCGAAGCCAGAGAGGCGGATCATGTCGCGGGCGAGGTCGATGATCTTCATCGGCTGACCCATGTCGAGCACGAAGACCTCGCCACCCTCGCCCATGGCACCGGCTTGCAGCACGAGGCGGACCGCCTCGGGGATGGTCATGAAGTAACGCGTCATCCGTTCATCGGTGACGGTGACCGGGCCACCGGCGGCAATCTGACGCTTGAAGATCGGCACAACGCTGCCGCTGGAGCCGAGCACGTTGCCGAAGCGCACGCTGATGAGCTTGGTAGTCTTGCTCTTCTGGGCGAGACCCTCGATGATGCGCTCGCCCAAGGCTTTGGAGAGGCCCATGACCGTCTCCGGCTCGACGGCCTTGTCGGTCGAGATGAAGACGAGCCGCTGCACGCCGTGGGCCATGGCGCTCTGCGCCAGCGTCAGCGTGGCGAACGTGTTGTTGTCGAACGCCTCCAGGGGGTTGGCCTCCATCATCGGGACGTGCTTGTAGGCCGCTGCATGGAAGACAATGGTTGGCCTGTACTCGGCGAGAACGCTATCGACCTTGACCTTGTTCTTTACGTCGACGACGAGGGGCACGGCGTCGCCGAAATGCCTCTCCCACTCGAGCTCGTGGTGGATCTCGAAGAGGTTGCCCTCCGAGTGGTCGACGAGCAGCAACCGCCGGGGGGCCATAGCGGCAATCTGACGACAGAGTTCGCCGCCGATCGAGCCGCCAGCGCCGGTCACCATCACGACGGCATCTTGCAAGTAGCTCGCCAGACGTTGCAGGTCGACCTCGACCTCGCCGCGCCCGAGGATGTCCTCAACTTGCACGTCCCGCAGCTGTTCGATGGTGACCGATCCTTTGATGAGCTCGTAGACGCCGGGCAGGGTCTTGACCGGCACGTTGACCTTCTTGCAGGCCATGACGATGTCCTCGACAACCTTGCCGCCCACGGAAGGCATGGCGATGACGACCTCTTCGGCGCCGTACTCCTCGACGAGCTGGGGGAGGCGTCGCGTCGTGCCTGCGACGCGCACGCCGTGGATGCGCAGGTTCTTCTTGCGCGGGTCGTCATCGACGAAAGCGACCGGCCGGTAGCGGATCTGGCGTGTCTTCAGCATCTCACGCACGACGAGTTCGCCAGCGTCGCCAGCGCCCACGACGAGCACTTTCTTCCGGTCGCGGCTCAAGTCTTCGCGCCAAGGGCGTTCCCAGAAAGCGCGGGCCACCAGGCGGGCGCCACCCATGATGAGAAAGGCGAGCATCCAGTCGAGGAAGATGACGCCGCGGGGCAGTGACGTGGCCGTGATTTCGCGGTTGTGGACGAAGAAGGGACTCTGCGCATACTTGGCGATCAGCTCCGCCGCCATGACGGCCAAGGCGGATGCCACTACCGAGGCCTGCAGGAGGCTCGCGAGGTCGCGCATGCCCGAGTAGCGCCACCACTTGTTGTAGAGGCCGGACATGAGGAAGGTGGCGAGCTTCACGATGACGACGTAGATGAAGACCGTGCGCAGCAGGTGGACGTAACGCGCCGGAACGTCGAAATCGAAGCGCAACAAGAAGGCGAGGTAGAGGGCGACCGAGACCAGGACGGCATCGGTGCCGATCTGCCACAGGCGATGACGGTTGATGAAGAGACGCTCTCTGACCATCGGCCGGTCGCTTCGTTAGGCGTGCCGCGACGGGTGCGGTCGCGCAAGCGCGCGCAGGGCAGGCGCGAGGCCCATCATAGCACGCGTCCCAGGCGGGTGCGGCCGTGACGGCGCCGCGCGACCCGCAGGATCTCGTCGACGAACAACTGCGGGTCGCGCGGCGCCGTCACGGCCGCCCGCAGATCCTTCTTCACGATAGCCACATCGGCGGCGCTGTACGCACGGTGCAATCTGCCCTCCGCGATGAGGCGTTCGTCGACTGCGCCGAGGCGTCCGGCAAACATGGTGTAGGCCGGAGTACCCAAGGCAACCGCTTCGCGGTTCATCGTACCGCCGGCGCCAATGACGAAGTCGGCTGCGGCGATGAGGCTGAGGCCATCGACGGCCTCGTGCGGCACGATGACGTTGGCGTACGGCAATGAGCTGTAGTGAGCCCGTTGCTCTTCAGTGCGGGGAATGATCACCAGGGTGAGGTTGGGCTGTGTGGCTAACTGGTCGATGAGCTCGTCGAACAGTGGGTTGCCGTGCCGGTGGTAGAGGGTCACTTCGGGCGCCGTGCGCAGGACGCCGACTACGCGCTGCTTGTCGGTAACGCCGAGCTGTTCCAGCACTGTGGGGTCGGGCTGGAAGTCGTACAGGTAGTACTCCTCCTTGAGGCCTGGATACTGGAAGACTTTGCTGGGCCGTGCTCCGTAGGGGACGAGGCGCTCGAGGGGGATCGCCTCGGGCACGACGATCTCATCCACGAGACGCACGTTGAGGTGGTGCGAAACGGTCGCGTACTCATAGTCGAACATGGTGAGTTGCGGGATGCCCAAAGTCCACGCCGCCAAAGCCAGGTCGTTGGAATTGTGTCCGACGGCCACGTCGACGTGTGCGTGACGCATCGAAGCGATGAGGTGCGACGTGCGGCTTGCCAGGCCAACTGCTTTGGCCGGGATGCTCTTGCCCCGATGTTGGCCGGTGATCACGGCGCGTAAGCCGTAGCGCTTCAGTAGTTGCTCGGTCTGGGCATAGCGGCGCGCTGTGAGCGTCACCATGTGGCCCTGATCCTCGAGCCGCCGGATGATCGGTGCGAAGAAGAGCACGTGCGGCGAGTTGGTAATGTCGACCCAGATTTTCACGGTCTCACGGCGACGATCATGATTCGTGGGATCACTGCGAGCTCTCGGCGTGAGCGAGTCGTTGCTAGCTCCGCAGGCCTTCGGCCACAGTTGTGGCGATCTCCCGTACCTGCTCTTCTGTCAAGTTGGGGTGCATCGGTAAGGCGAGGTTCTCGCGTGCGGCGCGTTCGGCCACCGGGAAGTCGCCGGCTGCGTGCCCAAGGAAGGCGAGGGCCGGTTGCAGGTGCAGCGGGCGCGTGTAGTAGGCGGCGCAAGCGATGCCGCGCGCTTTGAGCGCGGCGGCGACGGCATCGCGCTGCGGCGTGCGCACGACGTAGAGGTGATAGACGTGCGTGCACCCGTCGGGTACGTTCGGGCGCTGCACGTCGGTCGGCAGGTAGTGCGCATACCAGTCCGCTACGCGTTGGCGACGCTCGTTCCAGGCGTCGACGACGCTCAACTCGACCCGCAGCACGGCGGCTTGCAGCTCATCCAGGCGCGAGTTGTAGCCGAGCAACTCGAAATCAACTTTGTCGCGGCTGCCGTGGAAGCGCAGCATGCGTACCTTCTGCAGTGCCTCGGCGTCGCGTCCGGTCACCAGGCCGCCGTCGCCATACCCACCCAAGTTCTTCGTCGGGAAGAAGCTGAAGACGGCGAGGTCGCCTAGGCTGCCGGCACGCCGTCCGTGGTAGGTTGCACCCCACGCCTGACAGGCGTCTTCGACAATCGCGAGAGCGCGCTCCTGAGCGATCGCGGCGAGAGCGTCGGCATCGGCTGGCAAGCCGAAGAGGTCGACCGGCATGATGGCCTTCGTGCGGGACGTGACGGCTGCGGCGGCCTTGTCTGGGTCGATGGTTAAGGTTTCCGGCGAGATATCGACGAAGACGGGCGTAGCCCCCGCCTGGGCGATGGCTTCGGCCGTGGCGTAGAAGGTGAACGGCGTTGTAATGACCTCATCGCCGCGCCCGATGTCCAGAGCGCGCAAGGCAATCGTCAGACCGTCGGTACCGTTAGCGACACCGACGGCACCGGCCGTACCGAGGTACGCGGCCGCTTCATCCTCGAAGGCCTGTACGTTCGGTCCGAGGATGAAGCGGCCGCTGCGCAGCACGGCCAAGACGGCCGTTTCGACGCGTTCGCTCACCTCGGCGTACTGCCCCTGAATGTCCATCAGTCCGATCGCCACTGCTGTCGTCCTTTCCGTTCCCGCAGGCGCTTCGGCGCTGGCCGGCCAGACAAAAGAGAAGGGTCCAGGTCACCGGTCGGCCGCACGCAGTCGCTGCCTCAACAAGAAAGCAACCTACCACAGGCCGCCGGTGGCGGCCACCGGTGGCCGCCGTCTGGCTCGTCCACCGTGTGCCGACTGTCTGATGCGCGAGGCTGTCTAATGCGCGGCACTGTCTGACGCGCTGAGCGGCTCAGCGGACGGGGCGGTCTGAGGTGCGGAACGGTCTGACGCTGACGCGCGGGGCGTGTGGACAATGCGGCCGACGAGAGGGTGCGGCTTGCCAGCGCGCTGGCACGCCGACGGTCAAGAATCGGCGCCGAAATGGTCTCCGCGCGATTGCTGATTTGGTGTCGAGCTTGCTCCTGGGGTAACCTGAGCGTCTAGCTCTTAGGAGGAAGGCACACACCATGCATCTCGTTGGCTTCGACATCGTCGGCCCCCTTGTCACTTGGAGCACCAACCTGATTGGCAACTGGGGGCTGCCGGCGGTGTTTCTGCTCATGCTCCTGGAAAGCGCCTGTATCCCCGTCCCCAGCGAAGCCATCATGCTCTTCGCCGGCTTCGCTGTGAGCAAAGGCGACATGACCCTGCTCGGAGCCGTGACCGTTGGCGTCACCGGCAACTTGGTGGGCTCCTGGATTGCCTACTGGGTGGGCCTCTACGGTGGGCGTCCGTTCGTCGATCGTTACGGCAAGTACGTCTTGCTGCGCCACGATCACCTGGATCTCGCCGAGCGCTGGTTTGCCCACTACGGTGCCATCGCGGTGTTCTTCAGCCGCGTCCTGCCCATCGTGCGCACGTTTATCTCACTGCCGGCTGGCGCGGCGCGGATGCCATTCTGGAAGTTCAGTCTCTACACCGTGGCTGGCTCTGTGCCGTGGGTCCTCATGCTCGGTTACGTGGGCGTCAAAGTGGGCGACAACTGGGAGAAGATCCAAAGCCGTCTGCACTACCTCGATTACGCCGTCGTGCTTGGTGTCATCGTGCTCGTCGTCTGGTGGGGCATGCGACGCGCACGCCGCCCGGCGGCCGCTAAACGATGAGCGCTGGCTTTGCCATCACTGAGCACACCGCCGACGTTGGCGTGCGCGCGTGGGGCGACAGCGAGGCAGCCGTCTTCGAACAGGCGGCCCGCGCCATGTTCTCGCTCATTTGCGACCCCGGCACGGTCGGTCGGCGCGAGGTGCTCGACGTGGCGGTCGAGGCTCCCGACCACGAGCTGTTACTCATCGCGTGGCTCAACGAACTACTCTTCCTCTTCGAGTCACGCCGCTTGCTGCTGAGCGAGTTTGAGGTCCTTGAGCTGGGCGCGACAACGCTGCGGGCGCGCGCGAGCGGTGAGGCCCTCGACGAGCGGCGGCACGCTCTGTGCGGCGGCGTCAAAGCAGCCACATACCACCACCTGTGGCTGGGGCAGCGCGATGGCCGGTGGGAGGCGCAGGTCATTCTCGACGTTTAGGCCGCGCTGCGCTTGCCAAAGTCTGCACGTGCTTTCCTCGGGCTTAACGCGCTGCACCGCGGGTAAACCATGCGTTGTGAGCGACGCGTTGCTGAGGGGCGCGTCGTGACGACGGCTTAGGGGACCGGGCGAGCCCTTCAGCGTCCGCATGGAGAAGAACCGCAACGGAAAGAGGCGCTGTCTGTGGACTGCCAGCAGATCGCACCATACACGTACCGTATCGCGGCCGAAGGCGAAATGCGCGTGCCGGGCATCGTCTACGCTACGGACGAGTTGTTCAAGCAGGCTGGTGTCGAGGAAGCTCTCCAACAAGTGAAGAACGTGGCCACGTTGCCAGGCATCCTGAAGGCGAGCATCGCGATGCCGGACATTCACTGGGGGTACGGCTTCCCCATCGGCGGTGTCGCCGCGATGAGCGAGAGCGATGGCGTTGTCTCGCCAGGGGGGGTGGGCTTCGACATCAACTGCGGCGTACGCCTCCTCAAGACTGGTCTGAGCGTCGAGGAGGTGCAGCCTCGCTTGCCGGACCTCATGCACGAGATCATGCGTCGCGTGCCACAGGGGACGGGCGAACGCGGCGCCCTCAAGCTGAGCGAGCGCGAGTTGCGTGGTCTGCTCGAGCAGGGGGCTCGGTTCCTGGCTGAGCGTGGCTTGGCAACCGCCGAAGACCTTGGGCATACGGAAGAGAACGGCTGCCTCGAAGGTGCACACGCGGAGGCCGCTTCGCCCAAGGCAATCGCCCGCGGGCACACGCAGGTCGGTAGCTTGGGCTCCGGTAACCACTTCTTGGAAGTTCAGGTCGTGGACGAGATCTTCGCCGAGGAGGTTGCGGCGGTCTTCGGCGTGTGGCCCGGCCAGGTGGTTGTGATGATCCACACCGGTTCGCGTGGTTTTGGCCACCAGACGTGCAGCGACCACTTGGCGCGTATGGCCGCGAGCGCGGCGCGCTACGGCTACCGGTTGCCGGACCGTCAACTCGCCTGCGCCCCGCTACGTTCACCCGAGGCGCAAGACTACTTGGCAGCGATGGCCTGCGCGTGCAACTTCGCCTTCGCTAATCGTCAGATGATCATGGAGGAGGTGCGCGGCGCCTTTGAGTTCATCTTCCGCCGCAGTTGGGTGAAGCTCGGCATGGAGCTTCTCTACGACGTGGCGCACAACATCGTCAAGCGCGAGGAGCACGAGCTCGGCACGGGTGACGGGCTCGCCGGTGGACGTGATTACCCCGGGGCGCCGGGACGCAAGCGCCAGGTCGTCTGGGTGCATCGCAAGGGGGCGACGCGCGCCTTCGGGCCTGGCCACCCCGACGTGCCAGCAGACTATCGCGCCGTGGGCCAGCCAGTCATCATCCCCGGGGACATGGGGCGCGAGAGCTGGCTCTTGGTGGGTACGGAGAAGGCGATGCAAGAGACCTGGGGCTCGACGTGTCACGGCGCCGGGCGGCTGCTCTCGCGCGGCGCCGCCAAGAGGATCCAAAGCGGCGCCGAAGTACGCCGCCGCCTCGAAGAGCAGGGCGTGATCGTCAAGGCGGGATCGGTAGCCTCACTGGCCGAGGAGGCGCCCTACGCCTACAAGGATGTCGGACGGGTCGTCGAAGTTGTCCACGAACTCGGTATCTCGCGCAAGGTGGCGCGCTTGCGGCCGCTCGGCGTCCTCAAGGGATGACAAGGGCTCAGGTTGGCGGAGTCCCCCGGTGCTCTCCGGCGTCACTGACAGGCGCTGTGGGCATGCCCCGTCTTTGGTCTGACTCGCTTTCGCGGGCCGCTTCGCGCCGGCTCAGTTCGAGCACGTGCTGGAAGATCTCGCGCAAGCCATCGTCCGACAGCGGCCCACGGTTGGCTCGTGAGACGAAGGTGAGCATCCACTGGTCGCGCTCGGGGTCGAGGAAACCGAGGCCGCGCTGCTCCTTATAGCTCTTCAGCTGGGCGACCAGCTTGATGCGCTTGTTGATCGCCGCGATGATCTTCAGATCGTTGTCTGAGATCTGCTCGCGATACTGCTTGATGACTGGATCGTTATCGACGCTCACTATAGCTCCGGAGGTTGTACGGCAAGCTTCTCAAATATACGGGCACAGGCGCCGCCCGCAGGGGTTACTCTTCGTCGTCTTCGTCGTCGTCGAGGGTTTCGTCGTCGGCCTCATCGCTGGCGGCTGCTTCGCGAAAGTCGTCGGGGGTCACCTGATCGAGAAAGTCGCGGAAGCGTTCGACGATCTCTTCGGTGTCGTCGACCTCGTGCTCAAACTCAATCGCGTTCTCTTCGATGAGGTCTTCGGCAGCGAAAATGGGCGCGTTCGTACGCACTGCTAGGGCGAGGGCGTCGCTGGGGCGCGAATCAACCTCGATGATGGTGCCGTTGGCGCTCAGGGTGAGCAAGGCGTAAAACGTGTTGTCACGCAGCTCGGTGACGGTGATGCGTTGTAACTCAACGTCGAGCTGCTCGATGAGGTTGGCGAGGAGGTCGTGCGTCATCGGCCGCGGCAGTTTCGTGCCCTGCATCTTGATGAGGATCGCAGCCGCTTCCGGATGCCCTATCCAGATGGGCAGGAACTTGTTGCCCTCGACCGTCTTGAGCAACACGATGGGTTGCTTGCCAATAACGTCGAAGCTGACTCCGTAGATGAGCATCTGTTGCACGTTCATAGCAGTCAGTATACGACGAACAGGCCTCTTCAACACCACTTACCGCGCGGCCGCAAGCGACAAATCGATCGGGCACGTCGTGCGCCAACGTGGTGGGCTTGCTCACCGGGAGCGGGCGGTGCAGGCCTCGGCAGTTACGCCTGGCTCGTATGCGGCCGCCCCGCCTCAGCAGCGAGTGGAGGGCGCCGTTACGCCCGCGTGCGCGGCCTGTTGCCTCATGTGCGGAGGCACTCCTGCGCGGTTGACACACTGGCGAGCCGCGCCTAAACTTCGGCATTTGCCGGGCGCATAGCTCAGTCGGTTAGAGCGCGTCTCTGATAAGGACGAGGCCCCTGGTTCGAATCCAGGTGCGCCCACCAGCTTCCTTTGGTATCGGCGCCAGCAGTTGCACAGGCGCAGTGAGTGCGCCTGAGGGTTGCCGAGCTCCCACTTTCTTGCCCTGTTCTCTTTGCGTCGTCCCCCTCGTTCTCTCTGAGTCTTCCCCTTGTCCTCTCGGCGACGTTCCAAGGCTCGCGGTCGGGGCACCCTTCCACGGCCTGGGACACGGTGGAGCGTGTGCACGCCCGACTTGCCCCTTTCTTGTAGCGTAGCCCTTTCCCTTGCGGCGGGGGGCGCTATACTATGCGGCGGGGTGGGCCGTTTGTCCCTCTTCAACGTTAGGGGTAGAGCGGAATGGCGTTTGTTGGGTCACGGTCGGGGGGTAGAGAGACCGTTCGCGACTGCACCACCCTTCCGTTCAAAGACGAAAGGAGTCGCTGAATGAAAGAAGTGCAGCCCAAGGAGCTTCGCGGTTTGGTCGACGCCGTGAAGTACGGTCGCATCAGTCGTCGTCAGTTCCTCTATCGGGCGCTTGCCATGGGGCTTTCCGTGCCCGCGGCCGGGACGATTCTCGCCGCGTGCGGTTCGAGTAGCTCCACGAGCGGCGGCGCGAGCGCTACGCCGGTCGCCATGGACACGACCAAGCCCAGCAAGCTCTACCTTTACAACTGGTCGGACTACATCGCGCCGGCGACAATGTCAGACTTCAAGAAGCAGACCGGTATCACCATCGTGCAGTCCTACTTCGACGACAACGAGTCGTTGCTGGCCAAGCTGAAGGCGGGTGCGG
>Ga0315298_1005839_pt1 | contig 17154 bp, 16 predicted proteins | sample WHS_1_MG_FD_203077 | JGI IMG/M metagenome (GOLD analysis project Ga0315298, IMG submission 203077) | Extremophilic microbial mat communities from Washburn Hot Springs, YNP, Wyoming, USA - WHS_1_MG | ecosystem: Environmental > Aquatic > Thermal springs > Hot (42-90C) | place: USA: Wyoming...
GCATCAATATCAACGACAACGTGGTCGATCCGTTCCAGCCGGACATTCTCTATCGCGGCTTCGAAGCCTCGCCGGTGCTCGGGACACCGCAGGGGCTCGCGGTGTACGAGAACGGTGTGCGCATCAACGAGGCCTTCGGCGACACGGTCAATTGGGATCTGATCCTGCCAGCGGCGATCCACCAGGTCGAACTGACCAGTTCGAGCGCCGTATATGGTCTGAACGCGCTCGGCGGGGCGATTTCGCTCACGATGAAGAATGGTTTCAACTACCGCGGCGGCGAGGTGCAGCTGTCCGGCGGATCCTTTCATCGCCAGGAGGTCAGCGCGCAATACGGAATGCACTCGGGAATGGTGGGGTTGTACGTCGCCGGGCGCGGACTGAACTGGCGCGGGTGGCGGGAGTTCTCCAGCGACCAGCTGCGCGATCTGTTTGCCGTGGTGAGTCTGCACGGTAGGGCGGGGTCGCTCGATCTGAGCTACGCGTGGGATGACAATACGCTCAAGGGCCAGAGTTCCGCCCCGGCGCAGGAGCTGGCCATCAATCGCTCGCTGGTGTTCACCGGTCCGCAGGCCAATCTCAATCGCCTGAAGTTTCTCATTCTCAATGGTCGACTGAAGCTGCCGGAGCGCTGGACGCTCGCCGCCGTGCTGTATTACCGGGACTTCTCCCAGGCCGTGGCGAACGGCAACGGCACCAATTACATCGCATGCCGCACGCTGCCCGGCGTGCTGTGCCAGCCGGACGGCATCACGCCGCTGACGAATGCTGCGGGGCAGCCGCTACCGGACATCTCAGTCGGCGGGACGCGGTATATCGGGGCGAACGATTTCGAACTGCTGCACAGCTGGGGCAGGGGTGTGACGCTGCAGGCCGCCAACGATGCCGCCATCCTCGGTCACGCCAATCATCTCACCGTCGGCGCAGCGGTCGATTACGCGTCGAGCGGGTATTACGCTGGTGCCCAGATCGGTTTGCTCAACGCACAGCTCGTCGTGCAGCCCTCGACGCTGTTTGTCGATACGCCGGAGAATTCCCCCGGCGCCGTGGCGAACGGCGATGCGGTGCCGGTGAACGTCGATTCGGTCAATAAGGCATTCGGCGCCTACCTCACCGATACGTTCAACGTCACTGCGGCGCTGGCCGTGACCGCCGGCGGGCGCTACAACATCGCGCAGGTGAATCTCGCGGATCAACTCGGTACGCGGCTCAGCGGCCACAATCGTTACGTTCACTTCAATCCGTCGATCGGGGCGACCTATGCGATCGGGCATTCGACGACGCTCTATGGCGGCTATTCGGTGAACAATCGCGTCCCGACCCCGGGCGAGATCGAGTGCTCCGATCCGCGGGCCCCCTGTCTGCTTCCGGCGAGTCTCTCCGGTGATCCGCCCACGCTCCGTCAGGTGGTCTCGCACACCACGGAGATCGGGTTGCGCGGCACTGTGGCGCGAATCCCGGTTCTCGGTGCGCAAATGCGCTGGAATTTCAGCGTGTTTCGTACGGTGCTGCACGATGACATTCACGGTGTTTCGACGTCGTTGAGTTCAGGGTATTTCGCCAATATCGGCGATACGCGGCGGCAGGGACTGGAGACGGGCGTGAACTTCGACGCACCGCGCTGGTCCGCCTACCTGCATTACAGCCTCGTGCGCGCGACATTTCTGACCGCGCTGGTGATGCCGGCGTCCGCCAATCCCTTCCAGGACGCGAATGGGAATATCCACGTGCGGCCCGGTGATCAATTTCCCGGGATCCCGGAGAATCGCTGGAAGATCGGTGGTGATCTTTCGTTGTCGCCGATTTGGAGCATCGGGACGAGCGTCAATATCGTGAGCAGTGTTTACTACGTCGGTGATGAGTCCAATCAGCTGGCACCGCTCCGCGGTTACACTGTGGTGGAGCTGCATTCCAGCTACCGACCGAGGCATCACGTACGGCTGTTTCTCACCATCGAGAATCTTCTCGACAGCCAGTACGCGACCTGGGGGATTTTGAGTGATCCGACCGGGGTTGGTGCACCCGGGATCCCGGTGAATGCGTTGACCAATGGTCCCGGGGTGAACAACCGCTTCATCAGTCCAGCGGCACCGCTCGAGGTGTTCGGGGGCGTGCGAGTCCGCTTCTGATTCCCTCAGCCTCGCTCTGGTTGCAGGTCGACGCCCGCTTCGGTTAGGCTGAAGTCCGAGTCATCCGGCGAAGATCGGAACCAGGCGGAAGAAGGGCATGCAATACCGGGGATGGGCGTGCGGCTTGGCGCTAGCGGCGCTGGGCATCGGGTCGGCGGCCGCGGGCGGCTGTCAGATTGAGCGACTTCCGGCCGTTGCGGTCACCGTCAAGGACCTCAGACCGATGGTCTCGACCGAGATCAACGGGCGCAAAGCGCGCTTCATCATCGACACCGGCGCATTCTGGAGCATGTTGACCACGCAGGCGCGCTCGGAATACGGTCTGCCGTACGACTTTGCGGGGATGGGGCTGCGGCTGGAAGGGTTCAATGGGAGCACCCGGGCGTCGGTCACCTCGGTGCGGGTCTTTACGTTCCTCAACGTGCCGTTCCACGATGCGAAGTTTCTCGTCGGCGGCAATGACTTTCCGTCCGGCGCGGTAGGCCTGCTCGGCGGCACCATCCTGCATCTGGCGGACGTCGAGTACAACTTCGGCGACGGTCAGATGCGCTTCGTCATCGCCAAGCACTGCGGCCGCACTCCGATTGCCTACTGGGCGCAGGGTCAGAGCGTCGGGGTGGTCAAGCTGCGACCGATCACGGCCCGGCGGCCGTTTCTGATCGGCCACGCCCGGTTGAACGGCCGGCGGATCCGGGTGTTGTTCGACAGCGGCTCGCCCCGCTCGATGTTGTCGGTCCGGGCGGCCCGCCGTGCGGGGATCACGGTGTCCACACCCGGTGTACGCGCGGCCGGGCCGTTCGCGGGCATCGGCCGACGCTGGATGCGCTCCTGGGTGGTGCCGGTGGCGCAGCTGCAGATCGGGGATGAGAAAATCGAGCACACCCCGATGATGCTGAGCAACTTCCGTCTGCCGGGCCTGCGCATCGGGCTGGTGTTGGGGGCGGACTTCTTCCTGTCGCATCGCATCATCGTCTCGAAGCGCCATCACACCATGTACTTCACCTACAACGGTGGGCCGGTATTCGATCTGGGGCATCGGTACTTCATCGAACGGGCCGGTGGTGCACCGGTGGAGGCCGGTCCGGGACTGCCCGCGGCGTCGCACGCAGGCGCCGGGCAGACACAGAGACAGGGTGCGACGGCCGGGACCGGCACTGCGAGCGGCCTGATGCGCCGTGGCATGGCGCTCGCGGCACAGCGGAGGTACCGACGGGCGCTCGCGGATCTGAATAGAGCCTGCACGCTGGAGCCAGACAATGTCCACTACCGGCTGCGGCGGGGACGGTTGTATTGGGCGCAGGGCCAACCGGCTCTGGCGCTGAAGGATTTCGATGCGGCGATCCGGGAGCGGCCCGATTTCTACCCGGCGCATCTGGCCAGGGCACAGCTGCTGCTCTCCTGGCTACACGCGCCGGCGGACGCTCGGAGGGTGGCGACGGCGGACATCAATATCGTCTCGCTCCTGGCTCCAGATGCTTCAGTCCAGCGCCTGCAGGTCGCCGACCTGTACGCACGCATCGGTCGCTATGCCGATGCGCTGCGGGCGATCAACCTGTGGATCTACTACCACCGGCGCGATGCGCTGTTGCCCTATGGCTGGGATTCGCGCTGCTGGATTCGCGCTGAAGGCAATCTGCGGTTGCATCGGGCATTGCGGGATTGCGCCCGTGCGGCCGAACGGTTGCCGAAGACCCCAGGGGTATTCGAGGATCGGGCGCTGGTGTATCTGCGTCTCGGCAGACTGCATCAGGCGATTACGAGCTACGATCAAGCATTGCGGATGAAGCCGCGTCTGGCCGCAGCGCTCTATGGCCGCGGTCTCGCGGAACTGCGCATGCGGCAGACGGCTGCCGGCCGGGCCGATCTTGCGGCCGCAACGAAGATCGATCCGGACGTCACACGGCTGTTTGCGCACATGCATCTGATGCCGTAACCGACATCATGGGCGGTCTACTCGCCCCGGGCCTCGCGTTCGGCGGCCTCGATTGCCGCATCGATTTCGGCGGACGTATCCTCGACGGCTTGCTGCGTGCATCGGGCGACGCTCTCGGACTGGCGCGGATAGAGTCGCTCGAGTTGCTCACACGCGAAACGAGCGGTCTCGGCGACGCGACGTCTGAGTTCCGATTGATCCGACAGCGTCGTCAGATCCAGATCCGCATAGCTGACCAGATGCGTCAGAGTGACTTGGTCTACGGGTGCCTCCGAGCCGGTCTGGCCCGTCAGGACTCGAGTACGCAGACTGACCTCCACCGCGAGGTTGCGGGGCGATACCTGGGCATGAGCGGTGCCGGGGAGCAGGTGTGCACACAGCAGTGCCGTGATGCACACCAAGAGCCACCGTGGGGTGCGGACTGAGATGTGCTGTGCGCCTCGGCGCAAGCGCTGACGAGCGTTGTGACAGTGCATCGGCGTTTCGCGGCTCAGTTCGGCGCGCACCGTGCGGCTCAGACGGATCGGTACTGGTACGGATGGACCTGGACGTCCGCCCGGCGCAGGTTCGCGTGCAGGACTTTCCCTGGGGCAACAGTGGGTGTGGGTGTGCCATGAGTCAGATCATCACGTCGAATCATTCACGGGATACGCGCTGGCGTGCCCGGGTACTGCTCGGTCTGCTACTTCTTGTGCCCTTCGCATTGGCGCTGACCGGCTGCGAGACGATGCAGGTCGGCAGCGACTACGACCGAGCGGCGAATTTCTCCAATTATCATTCCTTCACCTGGCTCCCGCGCGAGCAGTACGGTGTCGAAAATCCGCTCGTAGTGGAGCGAACAGAGGAGGCGATTACCAGTGCTTTGGAGCAGAAGGGATACCGGTATGTGACGAATGCGGCGGACGCCGACTTTGCCGTGGACTTCACGATCGGCTCGCACGAACGGGTGGATGTGCACACCTATCCTCGGCCGTACTCGTGGCCCTGGTACGGATACGGCCGGTACTGGTGGGGATACACCTACTGGGGAACCGGTGTGGATGTGACGCGCTATCGTGAGGGCACGCTCGCGATCGACGTCTTCGACGGGAAGACGCATCGGCCGGTCTGGCACGGCTGGGCCAAGAAGCCGCTCTCGCGCAAGGACATCGAGAATTCTGCAGCTGCAATTCGAGACGCCGTCGACGCCATCCTGGTGAAATTTCCGCCGGGTTGACTGATTGACGTGACGGGTAGGCGCCCTGCGGTGGATACGGACCGCAGGGCGCTTAGCGCTTAACTGCCACCCGATCACCCGGCTGCAGCTCATTCGGCGGGTCGATGATGAGCTGTTCGCCGGCTGACACACCGGAGCGCACCTCGACGGCGTCGTCGTTGTGCTGACCGATTGTGATTGCGGTGAGGCGGGCGTGGTTGTGTTCGAGCACGTACGTGCACCAACCCGAGGCACAGCGGAAGATCGCCGACAGCGGGGCCTGAAGGATGTGTGCGCCGCGGCACAGCACGATCCGAGCCTCGACCCGGTAACCATCGCCGAGTGACCCTGGCGGGTCCAGAAAGTCCAGGATGACGTTCGTGCGCTTCACTTCTACGCCGAGTGCAGAGATCTTGGTAAATGCATACGGCTCCAGGCGGCGGGCCCGGGCACGGAGGGGGTGATCGCCACCTCAATCCAGGATGTCGGCGGGGCATTCCGGCTGAGACCCGCGCCGCCTGCGTCGATAGCATTTCCATGTTCACCTTGAGGTGCGCAAGATGGTCATCCGTCGGGCGCGAGGACGCGCGATCGGCGCTCGGATGCAGAGGTCTGGATGATGAGCGCACCTGCTGATAAGAATCTAGACATATTCGCTGCGCGGGGAGTGTCCTTTCCGTATGCGTACTGATCGGGGCGACAGGTGCGCAGTGCGGGTGTTCAGATGAGCGCAATTACTTAGGGGCATGTGCGAATGCATTCGGTCGGGCCAACCTGAGAGAGTGCGGCGGTCGCAAGCGACTTTCTCAGGAGACCAAGATGTACGCTTCGAAATCGACAGTGGCGATGGCAATTTTGACGGGAGTGCTGTTGTCCTCCCCGGTAGCGTTTGCACAGAACGCAGGCGGCGCAGGCGGCGGCGCAGGGGCGCAATCTCAGAGTCGGGTCGGTAGCGGAACCCGGCTGCAGGATCAGGATCGGCTGCACGACCGGACGCTCGACCGCACCCGCGATCGGTTGCATGACCGGACTCTGGATCGCCTGTACGACCGCAACCTCAAGCGCGAGCAGGACCGGGACCGCATCTATGGCGGGAACCTGATGAGCAGCGCCGAGCAGACCCAGTACGAGGAGCATCTGCGGTCGTTGCCGACGGAACAGGAGCGTGTGCAGTACCGCATGGAGCAGCAGCACGAGATGCAGCAGCGCGCCGAGGAACGCCATGAGCACCTCGGACGAGCGCTGAGCGAGTCCCAGATCCGCACGCAGGAGCGACAGCGCCAGCAGGAGCGTGATCAGATCTATGGCTATTCCATGATGACACCCGAGGAAGTCGCGCGCTACCGGGCGCAGATGAGCTCGGCGCGCACGGCTCAGGAACGCGAACACATCCGTGCCGAGCATCGGCGGCAGATGGAAGAGCGCGCCCGCGAACGCGGTGAGTCACCGCCTAAGTAGGAAGCGCGGATCATGACCCGAACAAGTGGTGTTCTGGGCGTGGCGTTGTGTCTGATCATCGGCTCAGGACCCGCCGCGTGGGCGGCGGGTCCTGACGGCTGGCGGCTTTCGGCCGGTTATCAGTACACGAGCGGCGACTACGGTGGCATCGAAACCATTACCGAGACGTATGTTCCCGTGACCGTGGGCTACCGGTTTCAATCTGCGGCATTTCGGGTGACGGTCCCGTACGTCAGCGTGAGCGGTCCGGCGACCATCATTGACGATACGACCGGTGAATTCGCGCCGGGGCCGGGCGGGACGCATAGCGGTCTCGGGGATGTTCTGCTGTCGGGGACGCTCTATGACCTCGCCAAATCGGCCGCGGCGCGGTTTCATCTCGATCTGACCGGAACGGTGAAATTCGGGACCGCAAAAGCCTCCGAAGGTCTCGGAACCGGCGAAACGGACTACGCGCTGCAGCTTGATGCGCTGAAGGACGTGGGTAGGGTCGGGCTGTTCGCGACCGCCGGGTATGTCGTGCGGGGCAGTCCGGGGAAGATCCACCTGCGCAACGTACCGTTCGGGCAGGTCGGCATGGATCTGCTGGTGATGAACGGTGCGCGTGCGGGCGTGAGCTTCGCGTACCGGACGTCTGCGATCGTCAATTACGATTCCGTGAAGGAAGCCTCCCTGTGCGCGGCGTTCTCCGCTGCGGGTGGTTTGGTCATCAACCCTTCGATCTTCAAAGGGTTTGGGGACAGCAGTCCATCCTGGGGAGGTGGCGTTCAGTTCAGCTGGAGTCCTGCATCTGGACAGACTTAGGACGTCTCGACGCAGGACGGACCGCGCGCCGCAAGGCGCACCGGTCCGTATCGCTTCACACGGTGTGGGGAACTGAGGGCGTGGAGGACATGAAAGCCGTACGTGCATCACATCTGGTGCCCCCCGAGGGTGCCGCGGAACTCCTGCCGACCCAACTGAGTGGCTTGCTGAGGCCGCAGGCCTACGCCCATCCCGTCGAGGCGGTAGCGGTCATCGAGACCCCCATATCCTGGGTGTTGCTCGCCGGTGCCTTCGCCTACAAGATAAAACGTCCCGTACGCTATCCGTTTGTCGATCAGCGCACGCTCGAGTACCGCCGCTGGTTGTGCGAGGAGGAATTGCGGCTCAATCGCCGCTTCGCCCCACAATTGTATCTGGAAGTGTGTCCCGTCGTATCCGCGGGGCGGCATGTGCGCATGCACAGCGGTTCGCCCGGTGCCCACAGAGTCGTCGAGTATGCGGTGCGGATGGTGCGATTCGATGCGGCCGACGAGCTCGATCGGCGTCTGGCGGAAGGCCGCTTGCCGGTCGAGGCGCTCGGGACCTTCGGGCAGACGCTGGCGGACATTCATGCCACGCGCCCCTCCGTGACGGAGGATGCGAGTTGGGGGCAACCGATACAGGTGCGCTCGCTGCTGATCGAAAATGTGCATCAATGCGTCGCTGCGGCCGAAGTGTTCTCGCGTGGCGAAGCCGTCGCGGCCCTCGAGGTGCCGTTCGAACAGCGCCTCGCGGAGGCCAGCCCGGCGATGGCGCTGCGCCGCGCGAGCGGCCGGGTGCGCGAGTGTCACGGCGATCTGCACAGCCGCAATATCGTCATGCGCGAGGGCCGTCTCGTGCCGTTTGACTGTCTGGAGTACGAGCCGGCATTTCGCTGGATCGACGTGGCGGACGAAATCGCCTTTCTGTCGAGCGATCTGATCGCGCGCGGCCATCGGCGGCATGCGCAGGCATTTCTGGCCGCGTATCTGCAGCGCAGCGGCGATTACCACGCGTGCCGGGTGATCCGCTTGTACGAGGCGCACCGGGCACTGGTGCGCGCCAAGGTGGCGGCGCTCTCGGCCGCAACACGTCCCGAGGCGGGACGCTCGGCGCTGCGCGCGGAATTCGAGCGGCTGGTGACTCACGCTGCCGCGGCGCTGGCGGCACGGCAGCCGCAGCTGGTGCTGATGAGCGGATTGTCCGGGTCGGGAAAGACGTGGATCGCCCGGCAGCTCACCGAACGGCTCGATGCGGTGCACCTGCGCTCGGACGTCGAGCGCAAACGCCTGGCCGGCCTCGATCCGCTGCAACCGTCGGGGTCGGGGCTCGCGGCGGGGCTGTACGCGCCCGACGTGAGCGAGCGGGTGTACGATGAGTTGGCGCGAGAGGCCTACGATGCGCTGATCGGGGGCTACTCCGTGATCGTGGATGCGACCTTTCTGCGCCGTGCGCAGCGGCGTCGATTCAGGGAACTGGGCGCCCGTGCGCAGGCCGCGACCTACTGGGTCCGCTGCACCGCGCCGCTGGCGGTGTTGCAGGAGCGTCTGCGTGCGCGTGCCGAGGCGGGAGAAGATCCGTCCGAAGCCGATGCCTCGGTCCTCGAGTGGCAGCGTCAACAGCTCGAACCGGCGGCGGCGGATGAAAGGCTGGGGTCGCTGGAGGTCGAATCCACCGACCCGCAGTCGATCGACAAGATCCTCGGGCTGATCCGCGCCGCGCCGTGACGGCGAACGTCCTCAGGTCGAGGCGTCGTTCGGCTGCTGCAGCAGGTGTACGAATGCCGCGGCGGCGGGCTCCATCTGCGCGCTCTCACGCTCTACCATCATCAACGAGCGGGTGATGGTCAGCTCGCGCACCGGCAGCGTGCGCAAACTGCCGTCGGCCAGTTCGTTGAGCATGCAGATACGCGGCAGCCAGGCGATGCCGCCGCCGTGCACTGCGGCGCGCTTGAGCGCCTCGGTATTGCCGAATTCCATGGTCTCGCCCGGAGTGATGTTCTGTCGCTGCAACGCCGCAGCGATCAACTCCCGGGTTCCGGAGCCGTGTTCGCGCATCAGCAGCGGCTCACCGGAGAGGTCCTCGGGCTTGAGCGCTTTGCGCGCGAACAGGGGGTGATCCGGAGCCGCCACGGGCATGATTTCATCGTGCTGGAAGACGGTGCTGCGCAGCCCCTGCAGATGCAGAGGACCCTCGATGAACCCGAGCATGAAGCGCATGTCATCGACGCCCTGGGAGACCTGCTCGGTGTTGCCGACGAACAGCGAGATCTCGACGCGCGGCCGCTGACGGCGGAATGTCGCCAGCAGCGGCGGCAACACATAGGTACCGATCGTGTTGCTCGCCCCGAGGGTCAGGCGGCCGCGCAGCGCCCCGGCGATCTCCTGCATGGCCGCTTCGGCGGTGCGTTCGAGTTCGAACAGCCGCACGGCATAGCGGTTCAGTGCTTCACCGGCCTGCGTCAGGCGCATGCCTTTGGCGTGGCGTTCGAACAGCGTCACGCCCAGACGCAGCTCGAACGCCTTGAGCTCGCGCGACAGCGCCGGCTGGGACACGTGCAGCTTGCGTGCCGAGGCAGTGAGGCTGCCGGTGGCGGCGACCGTGGCGAAGATCGCCAGATGATGCAGGTTCATCGCGCCAGTATAGGACGCGAACGGACGTTACGGCCGCCGGGATCACGGGCGCGCCGCCGGCGCGGCGCGCCCTCAGGTCAGAATCGCCCGCTCTGGAAGTCCTGGAAGGCCTGCATCAGCTCCTCGCGGGTGTTCATGACGAACGGTCCGTACTTGGCGACCGGTTCGCGCAGCGGTTTGCCGGCGACCAGGATCAGTCGCGCCGGGGCTGCGCCCGGAGGCGCTTCGATGTGCACTGCGCCGCTGCCGCCGAGCACCGCCAAATCGTGCGCCTCGACCGCGGTCGCGGCCTCGCCCGCGCCGATGCCTACCGCGCCCTCGTAGACGTAAACGAATCCGGCATGCCCGGCCGGCAGGTCGTGGATGAACCGAGCGCCGGGGGCAAGCTCGATGTCGAGGTAGGTCGGCTCCGTGGCCGGCTGCGCGATCGGGCCGGTCACGCCCTCGACCGTTCCAGCGATCACTTTCACGCGGGCCGCCGCGACCTCGACCGTGGGGATGCGCTGCGGTCCGAATTCCTGGTAGCGGGGCGCGGTCATCTTCTCGTGCGCCGGCAGGTTGATCCACAGCTGGAAGCCGCGCATGCGCCCCTCCTGCTGTTCGGGCATCTCCGAGTGGATGATGCCGCGTCCGGCAGTCATCCACTGCACACTGCCGGGGACGAGCACCCCTTCGTGACCGTGGTTGTCGCGATGGCGCATGCGTCCGTCGAGCATGTACGTCACCGTCTCGAAACCGCGGTGCGGATGGTCGGGAAAGCCCGCGATGTAGTCGCCGGGATTGTCGGTGCCGAACTCATCGAGCATCAGGAACGGATCGAGATCGGCGAGCTGCGGTTGGCCGATCACGCGCGTCAGTTTGACCCCCGCGCCGTCCGAGGTGGGCATGCCGCGCACCAGACGCTCGACGCTGCGGGTCGCAAGAGTATTCATGGCGGTCTCCGGTCGAAATGAGGTTCGCAGGGGTTCACGCGGCCAGCTGGGCCACTTCGGCCGCAGCAGCGCTGATCGCAGCCTGACGCTGGTCCGGGCTGATGTTAACGCCCTCGGCGCGCACGAAGGTCACCTCCGTGATACCGAGGAAGCCGAACACGCCCCGCAGGTAGCTCTCCTGATGCTCCAGGGCCGCTGCCGGGCTCTGCGGGCCGTAAAACCCGCCACGCGACGAGGCGACGAATACCTTCTTGCCCCCGGCGAGGCCCTGCGGGCCGCTGTCGCCGTAGCGGAAGGTCTTGCCGGCCACGCACACGCGGTCGACCCATGCCTTCAGCTGCGAGGACACGGTGAAGTTGTACATCGGCGCGCCGACGACGATGATATCGGCGGCGAGAAACGCCTCGAGCGCTTCGCGGCCGCGTTGCAGGTCCTGGGCCAGGGCAGCCGATTCCGGGGTGGCACCCTGGCCGGCCGCGAGGTGAGCGCCGGACAGGTGTGCGAGGGGTTCGGCGCCGAGGTCCAGGTAGCTGACCTCGAGTTCCGGGTGCACGCTGCGCACGCGTGCGACGATGGCGGCGGTCAATTGCCGGCTGACGGAGTTCTGGCCGCGAATGCTGGTGTCGATGTGCAGGAGTTTCATGGGGCGCCTCGGTATGGTATAAAAGCGGTACCAAGGCTAAGTATGTAAGTCCGCGCGGCACGAACACAAGAAGGCACAGTCATGCGACAGAGTGAAACCGGCGTAACCCAGGGGGGCACGCAGCGCACGGATGGCTGTCCCCAAAGTACCGAGTGTCCGAAGATCAGCCAGGTGCTGGCCCGTGTCGGGGAGAAATGGAGCGTGCTGATCATCATCATGCTCGCCGACGGGCCGCGCCGCTTCTCGGATCTGAAGCGGGCGATCGGCGGCATCTCCCAGCGCATGCTGACGTTGTGTCTGCGCGGCCTGGAGCGCGACGGACTGGTCAAACGCACCGTTTTTCCCGTCGTGCCCCCGCGTGTGGAGTACGAACTGACCGCACTCGGGCAGTCGCTGCGCGAGCCGGTGACCCAGCTGGCGCAATGGGCGCGCGGGCATTTGGCCGAGCTCGACGCGGCCCGGGCCGAGTTTGACCGCCGCGAGGCACTCGCCCAGCGCGAACGCAGCGAAACGCATGAGTGGAGCGCCGCGCCGCGCGCCGTCGGAGCGCCTGCCGGAGCGAGTCCTCCGCGCCGCTAGCGCGGAGCGATCAGCCGCGGCTGGCGTGGCGGGCGCGCAGCTCCGCCGTCACGCGCTCCAGGGACAACCCGCGGCTCAACAGCAGCAGCGTCAGGTGATAGAGGAGGTCGGCGGACTCCGCGACCAGCTTGTCCTCGTCCTCGGCAACCGCAGCGAGCGCGACCTCCAGTCCCTCCTCGCCGACTTTCTGAGCCATACGCGTCGTACCCCGCTCGTACAGCTTCGCGGTGTAGCTGCCCTCGGGCCGCGCGCTGATGCGCTCGGCAATCACTCCCTCGAGCTCGAGGAGGAAGGCGAGCGGCGCGCCGCTCGCTCCGAAACACCCACTTGTCCCGAGATGACAGACCGGTCCGAGCGGACGGGTGCGGATCAGCAGCGCATCGCGGTCGCAATCGGTCCGTGCATCGATGAACTCCAGGGTGTGACCGGACGTTTCACCTTTTTCCCACAGGCAGGAGCGGCTGCGGCTGTAGAACACCACGCGGCCGCGGCGGAACGTCTCCTCGAGCGCTTCGCGGTTCATGTAGCCGAGCATACGCACAGCCCCAGCCGCATCGGTGACCACGGCCGGGAGCAGACCGCCCTGTTTGTCGAAATCGAGTCGCTCGATGTCCGAAACGTTCAGCGGCTCGCCCGCAGTGGGACCGGTGCTCATGGCCGTACCTCGATACCGGCGCTGCGCAGGGCTTGTTTCAGTGCCCCGATTGCGATGACGCCGTTGTGGAAAACACTGGCGGCGAGGGCAGCGTCGACGCCCGCATCGCGGAACGCAGCGGCAAAATGCTCGCTCGCGCCGGCACCGCCGGACGCCACGAGCGGTACGCGGCACACCTCGCGCACCGCGCGCAGCTGCTCGAGGTCATAGCCGCGCCGCACCCCGTCGCTGCCCATGCAGTTCAGCACGATTTCCCCGGCGCCGCGATCCTGGACTTCCCGCACCCACTCGAGCACGTCGCGGCCGGACTCGCGAGCGCGGCTCGGGTCGCCGGTGAACTGAAAGGCGCGGTAACCTGCGGCGGTCCGTTCACTGTCGATGCCCACCACCACGCACTGCGCGCCGAAGCGCCGGCTCAGCGCATCGATCAGCGCCGGATCGGTGAGCGCCGGGGAGTTGATCGAGATCTTCTCTGCACCGGCGTTGAGGACCTCCTCGGCGTCGGCGATCGAGCGGATGCCGCCGGCGACGCAGAAGGGGATGTCGAGCACGCGCGCGACGCGTCGTACCCAGCTGCGGTCGACCGAGCGGCCCTGCGGACTTGCCGTGATGTCGTAGAACACCAGCTCGTCGGCGCCCTCGTCGCGATAGCGCTGGGCGAGCGCCATGATGTCCCCGACCACACGGTGGTCGCGGAAGCGCACGCCCTTGACGACCTGGCCGTCGCGTACGTCTAGGCAGGGGATGATGCGTCGGGCAAGAATGCGGATAACTCCTCTGTGGGAATGCGCTGCTCGAGCAGCGCCTTGCCGCTCACCGCGGCGGCGAGGCCGGCGGCGGCGAGCTGATGCAGATCGCGCGAATCGCGCACGCCGCCCGAGGCCTGCCAGGCAATGTGCGGGAAACGCTCACGGGCGGCGGTGTACAGCTCGAGGTTCGGTCCGGCGAGCGCGCCATCGCGCTCGATGTCGGTGCACAGCACGTGCTGGACGGCGCCGGCCGGAAAGCGCGCCAGCGCTTCCCACAGGGTCAGTGCCGCCGCTGCGCGCCAGCCGCGGGTCTGGACCTTCGGGGCGCCGTGCGCATCGAGCCGCACATCGAGTGCGAGGCAGATCCGCTCGGCACCGAAGTGCTCGAGCCACTCGGCGACTTCCTGTGGACGTTCGACCGCGGCGCTGCCGATGACGACGCGCCCGACGCCGGCGCTCAGCAGGTCCTCGATGCGCTGCGCGCTGCGGATGCCGCCGCCGACCTGCAGACGCACCCCTGATTGCGCCGCGAGGGCGGTGATTGTGGCGCGGTTGGCGAGTTCACCGTCGCGCGCCCCGTCGAGGTCGACGACATGGACCCAACTCGCGCCGAACGCGCGGTAGCGCAGCAGCAGCTCGAGCGGCTCGTGCGGATAGCGGGTCTCGGCGTCGAAATCACCCTGATAGAGCCGAACGCACCGGCCGCCGCGCAGGTCGATGGCCGGAATCAGCAGCATCATGACACGTCCAGAAAATTCGCGAGCACGCGCGCGCCGCTGGCCGCGGAGCGCTCCGGGTGAAATTGCACGCCGCAGAAGTTGCGGTGCCGGACGACTGCCGAGAAGTCTTCCCCGTAGTGCGTCCGGGCGAGCGTGAAAGCACCGAGCGGTGCGGCATAGCCATGCACGAAATAGAAATACGCCTCGGGCCCGAGTCCTTTCAGCACCGTGTCGTCCGCGAGCCCGTGCAGGCGGTTCCAGCCCATGTGGGGTACCGGCCGCGTGACACTCGGGTCGAGCCGGCGCACCGTGCCGGGCAGGACGCCGAGGCAGTCCGTGTCGCCTTCGGCCGAGTGCTCAAAGAGCAGCTGCATGCCGAGGCAGATCCCGAGCACGGGCTGGGCGAGCTGCGGCAGCAGCTGGGCGAGGCCCGCGGTGCGCAGCCGGTGCATGGCGTCGGCGGCCGAGCCTACGCCGGGCAATATCACCCGTTCGGCCGCGGCAACTTCACCGGCGTCGGCGCTCACCCGCGCCGCAACACCGAGCCGCTCCAGAGCGAACTGCAGCGAGGCGAGATTGGCCCCGCCGCTGTCGATGATGACGGTGCCGCTCATAGGACGCCCTTGGTGCTCGGCAGCGCGTCGCTGTCACGGCGCAGCGCCTGGCGCAGCGCACGGCCCACCGCCTTGAAGCAGCCTTCGATCATGTGGTGACTGTTCTCGCCGGTGACGCTCACGTGGATCGCCGCGCCGAGCGCATCGGCGAGCGACCGAAAGAAATGCGGCACGAGCTCGGTGGGCAGCTCCCCGACACGCTCGCGCTCGAAGCGACCCTGGAAACGGCTGATCGCGCGGCCGGACAGGTCGATGGCCACCTGCGTCAGTGCCTCGTCCATCGGCAGCACGAACCCGTAGCGGGCGATGCCGACCTTGGTCCCGAGGGCGCGGCGCAGTGCCTCGCCGAGGGCGAGAGCGCAGTCCTCGACGGTGTGATGTTCGTCGATGTGCAGATCGCCCCGGCAGGACAGATCGAGCGCGAAGCCGCCGTGGGCCGCGAGCTGCTCGAGCATGTGATCGAAGAAGCCGAGGCCGGTGGTGATGTGGTGCGGTCCGGCGGCATCCAGGTCCACCCGCACCTCGATGTCGGTCTCGCGCGTACGCCGCGCGAGCTGCGCCCGGCGGGCGGTCAATTCCGTCACGGCGGCGGGCCAGGTTTCGTGCGGCGCGCCGTCACGGCGGACCCGCAGTCCGCGCACGCCGAGGTTGGCGGCAAATGCCAGATCGGTCTCGCGGTCGCCGATCACGGCGCTCGCAGACCGCTCGACGGTGCCGCCGCGCAGGTAATCATCGACCAGTCCGGTGGCCGGCTTGCGGCAGGCGCACCCCTCGTCCGGCCGGTGCGGGCAGATGAACACGGCCTCGAATGTGATGCCCTGCGCGGCGAAGGTGTCGAGCACGAAGCGGTGGACGGTCTCGAATTTCGCCCGCGGAAAAGATTCGGTGCCGAGCCCGTCCTGATTGCTGACCATCACCAGGCGATAGCCGCGCCGCTGCAGCGCCTCGAGCGCGGCAAACACCCCGGGCATGAACCGCACTTTCTCCAGCGCATCGACCTGGTGATCGGGCGGCTCCTCGATCAGCGTGCCGTCGCGGTCGATGAACAGGGTGGCGGCCGGGGCGCTCATGACCAGGACTCCAGCAGTCGGGTGTTCTGCTCGGGCGTGCCGACGCTGATGCGCAGGGCACGGCCGAGTCCGGGGTAACCGCGCGCATCGCGCACCAGCAGACCCGCCGCAGCGGCGCGCTCGAGCGCGTCGCCGGCATCTTCGAATTCCGCGAGTATGAAGTTGGCATCGCTCGGCCAGACGCGCCGCACCGCGCGCAGCGCGGGCAGCTCGCGCTGCAGCCGTGAACGCTCGCCGAGCAGCGTGGCGAGTTGCGGCTGCAGTGCCGCGAGTGCGCCCGGCGCGAGACGTGCGAGCGCCGCGTCGACCGAGAGCCGCGGAATCGCGTAGGGCGGGATGATCTTGCGCAGCAGCGCAATGACTTCCGGATCGGCCAGCAGCGCCCCGCAGCGCGCCCCGGCGAGACCGTAGGCCTTCGAGAGCGTGCGCAGCACCGCGAGGTTCGGAAACTCGGGGAGCCGCCGCGCGAGGCTGGCCCGGCCGGAGAACTCCAGATAGGCCTCATCGAGCACCACCAGCGCCCGGCCGGCAAGCGCCGTGGCGAGCCGCAGCACGGCGGCTTCCTCCAGGAGGTTCCCGGTGGGGTTGTTCGGTGAGCACAGGAAGAGCAGTTTGGTCCTCGCCGTGCAGCGTTCGAGCACCTGCTGCTCATCGAGCGCGAACCCGTGCTCGGCAAGCAGCGGTACTTCGATCACGGCGGCCCCTTGGATCCGCGCCGAGACCGAGTACATCCCGAAGGTGGGCGGGCAGACGAGCGCGGCGTCCATGCCGGCGCGGCAGAACGCGCGGCACAGCAGGTCGATCGCCTCATCGCTGCCGCGGCCGAGCAGCACCGAGGCGGGGCTCACCCCGTAGAGCTCGGCGAGCCGTTCGAGCAGTGCGCGCGGCTGGGGCTGCGGGTAGCGGTTCAGACCCTCGCGTGCGTCGCGCCCGCTCGGATCCCACGGCAGCTCATTGGCGTGCAGTCGCTGCAGTTCGGGGCGCCAGGCGGCGTGCTCGTAGACGCGCAGCGCAACGATGTCCGCCCGTGCCAACTCGGTGACCCAACTCATGAGCGGACTG
>Ga0315298_1005841_pt1 | contig 17153 bp, 14 predicted proteins | sample WHS_1_MG_FD_203077 | JGI IMG/M metagenome (GOLD analysis project Ga0315298, IMG submission 203077) | Extremophilic microbial mat communities from Washburn Hot Springs, YNP, Wyoming, USA - WHS_1_MG | ecosystem: Environmental > Aquatic > Thermal springs > Hot (42-90C) | place: USA: Wyoming...
TCTGGTGCATGTCGCCCTGGAAGTTCATGGATGAAGGCAAGATGCTCGACCTCAACCCCCTGATCGAGGCCGATACCTCGTTCGACCAGAACGACTTCTACGCCGACATGCGCGACATCTGGCTGGACAAGCAGGGCCATCGCTATGGCTGGCCGACCAACTATGCCACGACCCTCATGTACTGGAACACGAAGATGTTCGCCGACGCCGGCGTCAACCCGCCCACCGACGAATACACCTGGGACGATCTCCTGCAGATGGCTCAGAAGCTGACCAAGGACACGGGCGACCCGGCGACCATGAAGTTCGGTTATCTCTTCCGGCCGGTGGACCTCGAGCACATGGTGCAGTCCTTCGGCGGCAACTTCGTGGACCCGGACGCCAAGCGCTGCGATTTCGAGAAGCCGGAGAGCGTTCAAGGCCTGCAGTTCTTCAGCGACCTCATCTACAAGTACAAGGTCTCGCCCCAACAAGCACAGATGGCCGGGCAGGACGAAGTGGCCATGTTCGCCTCCCAGCGTGTAGCCATGGTCAGCCTGCCGGAGTGGGGTCTGGACGAGTTCCTCAAAGCGCACAAAGAGTCTGGCCTGGAGTTCGACGTCTTGCTCATGCCCAAAGGGCCAGCGAAGCGCACCACGCGCCTGCGCCCATCGGCCTCGAGCATCTTCGCCAGCACCAAGAACCCCAAAGAAGCCTGGGAAGTGCAGAAGTTCATGCTCAGCCCCGAGTACGAGAAGAGGCTCATGGTCGAGATTCCGGAGTCGCCGCCGGCGCGCATCAGCGTCAACCAGTACAAGGTTGACCAGCTGACCTACCCGAAGAACAAGGCGGACTTCATGGAGTCGCCCAAGTACGGCATCTTCCCTTACTACGACAAGCGCTATGGCAAGGAGATGCAGGACACGATCAACCCGATCCTCGACCTGCTGTTCACGGGCAAGGAGAAGGACATGAAGGCCCTGGCAGCCAAGGCTTGCCAAGACATCAACGCCAAGTTCGCCGAAATCGGCTAGAGCGCGTCGCTGCTCGGGCAGCGAAGGCCAGCCGTGAGGGACCCTGGAGGCGGGCGACGCCTCTGGGGTCCCTTGCCCTTTTGGAGAGGAGGTGTGCGTTGGAAAGCCCTGGCCCATTGCAGCTGCGGTTAGCGACTGCCAGACGCCTGGAGAACCAGGGCCTGCTGCAGACGGCGGCCCAATCCCTCTACGCGGGCTCGGCCATTGCGGTTCTCATTGGCGGCATGGCCTGGCTCCAATGGCATGACCCGTCGGCTGCCGTACACTGGGCAGTGTTCGTCGGCCTCATCTTCCTCATGGTGCTCTGTGGCTATGGTCACAGGCTCAGCAACCGCCATCCATTCGGCGCCAGCGTCGCCCTGGTTCTGGGGCAGCTGGGCATCGTCGCCGCCGGCCTTATGCTCTTTCGGGCTTCGGCCGTAGGTTATTTCGCCGCTATCCCAGCAATGATCGCTGCTGTTCTCTTCTCACCGGGGGTGAGCGTTGCCGTCCTGGCTCTGGCCCTGGCTAGCTTACGCCTGGGCCTGCCGCAGGATGGCGCCTGGGTGGCCCCCGCCGTCCTGGCCACGCTCACGGCTGCATCAGCCTGGCTGCTCATGCGGCCGATCCGGCACTTGCTGGTCTGGTCCCTGCGCCGCGGTGTCGAGGCTACTTACCTGATGGAAGAGATGCAGGTCCAACGAGGCAAGCTGAACCGGGCGATGAAGGCCCTGGACCTTACCAACCATTTGCTGCAGCGCACCAACCGGGAGTTGGAACTGGCGCGACGCGAGGCGGAGAAGGCGCGTCAGCTCAAGGCCGAATTCGCCGCCAACATCAGCCACGAGCTGCGCACGCCGCTTAACCTCATCCTCGGCTTCACCGAGATCATGAGCCGCTCACCGGAGGTCTATGGTGACGTCAACTGGACGCCGCGGCTGCGACAAGACATCGCCACCATCCGGCGGAATGCCCGCCATCTTTCCGACTTCGTTGACGACATTCTCGACCTGGCCCGCGTCGAGGCTCTGCGCTTGCCAATCCAGCGCGAGGCGACGGACCTGCTGCAGGTGATCCGCGAGGTAGCTGAGATCGTGCAGGGCCTGCTGGAGGGCCGCCCTGTGAGCCTGCGCCTGCTCCTTCCCTCCACTCTGCCGGAACTCTACATAGATGGCACGCGGGTGCGCCAGGTGCTGCTCAACCTGCTGGCGAATGCCTGTCGCTTCACCGAGAAGGGCAGCATCACCGTCAGTGCTGTCATGCAGGAAGACGAGGTGGTCGTTTCGGTTACGGACACGGGCGTTGGCATTCCCGAAGAGCAGCTTCAGCACGTGTTTGATCAGTTCTACCAGGTGGGATCCTGGCGGCGGCCGGAGAGCAAGGGCTCTGGGCTGGGGTTGGCGATAGCCAAGGAGTTCATCCAGTTGCATGGGGGTCGCATCTGGGCAGAAAGCCGGGTCGGGGAGGGCAGCACCTTCTCCTTCTCGCTGCCCCTGCTGCGCAAGGACGTCGCCCGCCTGCACTGGTCCGGGGATGCGGCGCTGCCGGCGCGCCGGGAGGGCGCCTGCATCTTGGTGGTCGGCGCCGGCGAGCCCACTGCCGCATACCTCAGGCGGCACCTGGGCGATTGCACGGTCAAGCTGGCTGGCTCGGCGGCTGAGGTTCAGTCCTGCCTCCGGGAGGGGCCGGCGGATGCCGTGCTCGTCAACATACCGCCCGAGAGCGATGCTCTGGCCCACTGTAGGCACGACCTGCCCCTGCCCACTGGCCTGCCGGTGATCGGTTGCTCCCTGCCGGGCGACGCCACGCCGCGCCAGGACCCGCGTTTCACTGCCTGTTTGAGCAAGCCCATATCGGGGGAGAAGCTACTCTCCCTGGTGCAGGGGCTGGCACCGGAGGGCGAGATTCTGGTCGTGGACGACGAGCGGGAATTCGTCCGCTTTGTGCGCCGCAACCTCGAGACGATCGGCCAAGGGGGGAGGATGCGCGCTGCCTACGACGGTGAGCAGGCGCTGAAAGAGCTACAGCGGCACCGGCCAGCATTGGTGCTGCTGGACCTGGTCCTTGGCCCTACGGGGGGAAGCTCAAGCATGGACGGCTTCACCCTGGCGGAAGCCATCCGGCGAGATGAACGGCTGGCCGGCGTGCCCGTGGTAGCCATAAGCGGGGCGAACCTGGGTGAGGAAGCCCAGGCTGCGCATGGGGATTGCTTCTTCCTGAGCCGGACGGGCGGGTTCCGGCGCGATGAATTGCTCAGCCTGATCAAGAGCGCCCTCACTGTGCTCCGACCCGTGCCTTCTAGCGGAGGCAGCGTTGCAGCGCTCCCAGAAACTGCAGCTGCGACACAGGCTTCTTGAGGTAGGCGGTCGCGCCCAAAGCCGCCCCGAGGTCCTGATCGTCAAACACTGAACAGACGATGATGGGAACCCGGGCGGTATCTGGGTCCAGGCGCAGTGTCTGCAGCACCTTCCAACCGCTCTCCCTGGCCATGAGGATGTCGAGCACTATCGCCGCCGGGCGTAACCGGCGGGCCAACTCGAGGCTGATGCGAGGGTCGGGCGCCTCCATCAGTTGCCACTCGTCGCTAGCAGAAAGGTAGCGCCGGTAAAGCTCCACTGCCTCAGGATTGTCCTCGATAACAAGCAGTACCCGCCGCTCTCTGCTTGGCAAGCTCAGGGTCGCTTGCAGTTGCCCTCCGGCAAGGATCTCCTCTCGCCAACCCAGGTGCTGCGCCTCGGCAAGGGCACGCGCCTGGGCGAAAACGGCTTCTGCCGAGAGCGAGCCGTGGATGGGAAGCTGTACGGTCACGCGAACCGTTTCCTGCTCGCGATCGGCTGTGGCAGTCACCTGGTTGGAGGCCGCACTGCGGATGGCGGCGCCGAGCATCTGCACCAGCAACTGGCTGAGCAAGGAGCTATCCGCCGTGGCGACAAGCTGCTCGCCACGCACTTCGGCTCTGATGCTCTTGCCCTGCTTCTGGGCCAGCGGCTTCACCAATTCCACGGCCAGCCTGAAGGATTCAGCGACGTTCACCTCGGTGAGCCGGCTGGGCACGTGCTGCAGCTCGCGAAGCAACGGGTCTTCACTCGGCTCCTTCTCGGGCGGGGGCTGCCAGGGATAGGAACGGAGGAACTCTGCCAGCCCTTCCACTGCGGCGTCGAGGTCGCGGTAAGCCTGGCGCCGACTTACGTGCAGCTCGTCGGCGATCTCCGCCACCGACAACCCTTCGATGAAGCGGCGGTAGAGCGCCTCGTAGCTGCGGCCGGCCGGAGAGTTTGCGGGGCGGGCGGGCGCCGGCTCCAGGAGCTCGATGGCATCAAGCAGGATACTGCGCAGCCGCTGGGCGCGCGTGGGCGGGTCGGCGATCGCACTCACTTCCGGGATGCGGGTGGCAAGGCGCGCGCGGGCCAGGGCGGCGCTATTGTAGAGGCACTCGAGCGCCTCTTTCACTTCCTCGGTTGAGACCTGCACTGCCTCACCTTTAGTCTTCAGCCTGGGTCAGCAAAGCTGGCGCGTGCCCGTTGTCGCTGAGGCAAGCCTAGCAGCTGGGCAAACGTGGCACAAATTGGCATTGTTGTGCCATGGGATAAGGGCTCCGGAGGCCGTTCCGTCATGCTAGAATTAGCTTGGGCTGGCCAGTGCACCCTGGCTCAAGAATGGTGCGGCAACCGGATCGTGGCCACAGTGCAGAGCCCAAATGGCAAGAGCCCGTGGGGACGGGCTGACGAGAGGGAGGTGTGAGATGCGGAACATCAGCTTTTCGCGGCGCCGAGTGCTCGTGCAGGGCGCAATGGTAGCCACCGGCGTGGGGGCAGCTGCTCTATTGGGTGCTTGCGGTGCCACGCCCACGCCTCAGGTGATCGAGAAAGAGGTCACCAAGATCGTTGAGGGCACGCCGCAGGTAGTGAAGGAGACTGTTATCGTCGAGAAACAGTCAACCGTCGAGGTCGTCAAAGAGGTGACAGTTCAGGTCCAGGCCAGCGCCCCTGCAGTCACGACCATTGAGTGGTGGCCAGGCTGGCCGGAAGCTGCCATGGTCGCCATCGCCAAGAGGTTCGAGGAGAAGAACCCGGACATCAAGGTCAACGTTGTCTCCAACTACCCGGAGATGCAGGCCGTGCTCGCCGCTGTGGCGGCCGGGAAGCCACCTGACATCCTTGCTGACGTGCCCTACATGGAGCTGATCGCCCGCGGCGTCATCCTGCCGCTGGACGAGCGCATCAACACCAGCACCGAGGTCTCGCTGACCGACGGGGACATCCGCAAGGAACTGTGGGAGGTGTTCGCCTGGCAGGGCAAGCACTACGGCATTCCCAGCGTGGACACGGCCGGCCGCGAGGGCATGGGCTTCAACCTGAACGTCATCGGCGAGGCAGGGCTGGATGCCAACAACCTGCCTACCACCTGGGAAGACGTTTTCGAGTGGCACCAGAAGATCACCAAGTATGACAGCGCCGGCAACCTCTCCATCATTGGCATGGCCGTGATGGCCGAGCGCACCCCGGCCTGCTCCTACGGTGACCCATGGATGTGGCCGCACATGTGGGGCTTCAAGTACATCGAGAACAACAAGTACAGCATTGACCGGCCGGAGACGGTCGAGTTCCTCAACGTGATCAAGCAGTTCGCCGACAGCGTCGGGGTGGAGAAACTGGACGGCCTCAGCCAGGCCATGCAGGGCATCTCGCGCGGGGCCTTCGGTATTGGCAAGCAGGGCATGCAAATCACCTACCCATCCGGCCCGGCGGGCGTCTGGCAGAGCAACCCGACGCAGAAGTACAAGTTCACCTACGTGCCCGTGCCGGCCTCGCGCAAGGGCAAGAAGATCCAGACGGCAGGTGGGCACGCCGGCATGATCATGAAGGATTCGAAGAACCCTGATCCTTCCTTCAAACTGGCCGTCTACCTCACCCAGAAGGAAGCCTGCGACATCCTGTTCGAGGCGATCGGCTGGATCGGCGTGCGCAAGTCCTGGCAAGCCCAGGTAGACATGAGCCGCTACCCGAGCGACGTGGCCGAGAACATCATGTTCTTCCAGAAATCGCTCGACGAGGCCGACGAAGTCTGGTACAACAACGATCCCATCGAGAGCATCACGGAGACGGAGTGGGGCAAGGCCTACCAGGGCGTGATGTATGGCAAGATGACCGCCAAGGAAGCCGCCGCCACAATGGAAGCCAACCTCACCAAAGAACTGCAGAAGGTCCTGGGTACTTCGGGATAGTTTAGCCAGCAGATGTGTGGCCCGCTATCCCACGCGGGCCACACATCGCCCCGCAGGAGAGTCTATCGTGGTAGCGCGCGCCTTGTCTCTGGGTCGCGAGGGCCGCAAGGTTGCCACAGGCCTGTTCTTCACATCGCCGTGGATCGTGGGCTTTGTCGCTTTCACGATCTACCCGTTGATCGCCTCGGCCTATTACAGTTTCACAAGCTACGATGTACTGCGTCCGCCGCAGATGGTCGGGCTCGACAATTATGCCGAGATCTTCCTGCACGACGATATCTTCCGCATCGCCCTGGGCAACACCGTCTATTTCGTACTCATCGGTGTGCCGGCAAGCCTGATCACGTCCTTCCTCCTGGCCAACCTCCTGAATAACGATATCTGGGGCAGGTCGCTCTCGCGTACGCTTTTCTTTTTGCCCTCGATCACACCGGCGGTCGCCAGCGTCATGGTCTGGCTGTGGATTTACAACACCCAGTTCGGCCTGATCAACGGCTTCTTGGCTGGACATGGGATGAAAGTGATCCCCTGGCTGAGCAGCACGCGCCTGGCCAAGCCTTCGCTCATCATCGTCCAGGTCTGGGCCGAGGGCTCTTCCATCGTGATTTTCCTGGCGGCGTTGCAGGACGTGCCGCGCATGCTCTACGAGGCCTCTCTGGTGGATGGGGCGGGCCGCTTGCGCCGCTTCTGGCATATAACCATTCCGATGACGACGCCGGTGGTGCTCTTCGTCCTGCTCACCGGGCTAATCGGCACTTTCCAGTCGTTCACTTTGCCCTGGCTGCTAACCCGTGGCGGCCCCAACTACGCCACTGAGCTTTACAGCGTTTATCTCTACCGCAACGCCTTCGTCTTTTTCAAGATGGGCTACGCCTCAGCGTTGGCCTGGCTGCTCTTTGTCATCATCGCCATTTTCAGTGTTGTCGTGTTTCGCAGTTCGGCGCGGTGGGTGTACTACCGGACAGAATGACGGGCCAGCCTATCGCTGGTGCCTGCTCACCCATGCCTGAAGGAGGACGTCACTGATGGCCGGAACCCAACAAGCGTTGCCCCTGGCGCGACCTGGGGCACAGGAACGCTCCTGGCAGGCTGCCTCGGCGGCGGTGCGCCGGCGGCGAGGGGTGGTACGGACAGCGGGGAAACTGGCCCTCACGCTCTTCGTCTTTGCTCTCAGCGTGATATTCTTCTTGCCTTTCGTCTGGATGGTCTCAACCTCGCTCAAGACGGACCCGCAGGTGTACCACGTCCCACCACTCTGGATACCGAGCCCAGTCCGCTGGGCCAATTACCCCGAGGCGATGACCTACGTCCCCTTCGGCTTGTACCTGAACAACACGCTGAAATACTGCATAGGCAGCACCGTCGGCGTGGCCCTGTCCTCCGCTTTCGTGGCCTATGGCTTCTCGCGGGTGCAGTGGAAGGGCCGCAACACACTCTTCTACATCGTGCTCGGCACGATGATGCTGCCCTTCCAGGTGCGCATGATCCCGCTCTACCTGATCTTTCATGCCCTGGGCTGGCTGAACACCTACCTGCCACTGGTGGTGCCCAGCTTCACCGGCTCCGCCTACTTCATCTTCCTGCTGCGCCAGTTCTTCCTCACTATTCCCACGGAGCTATCGGACGCGGCACGCATTGACGGATCCTCAGAGATCGGCATCCTGTTGCGCGTGATCGTGCCCCTGGCCAAACCGGCCCTGGCCGTCATCTGCCTGTTCAACTTCATGGACTGCTGGAACGACTACATGGGCCCGCTCATCTACCTGAGGGACACGGCGAAGTACCCCATCGCCATGGGCCTGGAGCAGATGCGCAATCACTCGATGAGCGTTGCCAAGCCACTGGTTTGGCCGCACTTGATGGCCGCCAGCGCAGTGGTTACATTGCCGATCGTGCTGCTCTACTTCTTCACCCAGCGCACGTTCGTGGAAGGGATAACACTGACGGGCGTGAAGGGCTAGGCTTAACATGGCGTGGCTCGCCCGGCCCGGCGAGCCGTTGCCTCTTGGCTCTGGCCCGGTGCGCCCATACCCTTTTCCCGCCCGGATTGGACGAGACATGCAGACGAGCGTCAGGCGCTCAAAGGAGGCGGCTCCAAACATGGTCCAGCGCAACTTCTCCATGCAGGCGTACTGGGAGGCCGTAGCGAAGGATTGGCAACCGCTCTTGCACTTCAGGGGCACAAGCAAGGCCGACTGGCAGGCCTGGTACAAAGAAGCCTATGCCAAGTTCATGCAACTTCTGGGCGACTTCCCCGATCCGGTACCTCTCGAGGCGGAGGTGGAATACACCGTCGAAGAGGGGGACCTGATCCGCGAGCGCGTGGTCTTTCAGGCCGATGAGTACATGTCCGTGCCCTGCCTGGTGCTGCGGCCGAAAGACATGAAGGCGGATGGCTCCAACCCGGCCATTCTCTGTTCCCACGGGCACGGGCCCTACGGCAAGGATCCGATCATGGGCGTGCGCTCCTCGCCCGGGCACGAGGAGATGATCCGCAGCCACAACCACAACTACGGCGAGCAGATGGCCCGCCACGGCTACCTCACCATCGCACCCGACCTGCGCGCCTTCGGGGAACGCAAGGACCCCTGGGCCGACCTGATGCAGGGCGAGGCTTACTGCAACAGCGAGTTCGTCAAGGGCGCCCTCATGGGCATTTACCCGCTGACGCTCAACATCTGGGACATGAAACGCTGCCTGGATTACCTCGAGACACGGCCGGAGGTTGACAAGAACCGCCTCGGCATGATGGGCCTCTCCCAGGGCGGCACTATGACCACCTTCACCTCGGCCGCTGAGCCGCGGATCAAGGCGGCGGATATCATCTGCTATGTGAACCCCTTCGGCGAGTTCGGTGTGAAGCAATGGGACAACCTGTGCGGCTCCCAGCTTGTGCCGGCCATCTACCGCTACCTGGACACGGACGACATCGCCGGGCTCATCGCGCCGCGGCCCCTGCTCATGGAGATGGGCATCTACGACAACTGCTTCCTGATCAAGGACACGCTGAGAGGGTACGAGGGCGTGAAGCGCATCTACGAAGCGGCCGGCGTGCCCGACCGCCTCTGGGCCGATATCTTCCCTGGGCCGCACGCCTGGGGCGGGAACAAGTCGGTCGAGTTCTTCGCCAAGTACCTGTGACCTTGGCCGCGTAGCGGGCACGGCATTTCGGGCAAGGGCCACAACGCTGGGAGCGTTTGGACCGCGAAGGCCAGGCAACGCAGGCGAAAGCGCGAAAGCCTCCCCCTGGCCCCTCTCGGTTCGCGTGTGCACCTGTGCCAGCGGCGAGCCGTGCCCCAGCCGGGCCCGCTTTCGCGGCTTTCGCGTCCTTTCGCGGCCTTTCGTGCTCCAGACACCCCCCTGAGCGCCCGGCAATCTGCGACTCTGGCTCGCACCCTGGGGCACGACCGCGGTTGCCATGCCGCCAGATCGGTGTAATCTACAGTCGCACCGAGGCACCGTCGGCCCATGCGCCGGCGCAAGCAGCCTCCAGGAGAGGTAGCTGATGCTGATCGAGGAAGTGCTCGCGCCGGAGAAGATGGGCCTGTCGAGCGAGCGCGTGAGCGCGGCTCTGCGTGTCATCCAGGGCATGGTCGAGGCCGGGCTGGTGCCAGGGGCGACCACGGCCATCTTCCGCAACGGCAAACTCGTCTGCCTGGAAGCGTTCGGCCGGCGCGGCCAGGAGATGGACGCACCCAAGACGGTCACCGACACAATCTTCCTGATCGCCTCGCTCACCAAGCCCGTCGTCTGTGCCGGGGCCATGCTCCTCGTCGAAGAGGGCCGGCTGTGCCTGGATCAGCCCGTGGCCGCCTTCCTGCCTGAGTTCGCCGCCCAGGGCAAAGGGGGCGTGCTCGTCCGCCACCTGTTCACGCATACGTCCGGCCTGCCGGATCAACTGCCCCAGAGCCCCTACCTGCGCCACAGCCAGGCTCCCAAGGCGGCTTTCGTCCACGCCACCTGCCAGATGCCCCTCCTCTTCGCCCCGGGCACGCGCGTCTCCTACTCCAGCATGGGCATCCTCATCCTGGCCGAGATCGTCGAGCGCCTCATGGGCCAGCGCCTGCGCGACTTCCTGGCGCAGCGCCTCTTCGCGCCCTTGCAGATGACGGATACGCACCTCGGCCTGCCGCCCTCGGGCATGGAACGGGTTGCCTTCATCCTGCCGCCGGATTTCCCGCCTAACACCACCGACGTCGGCGACGACTGGAACACCCTCTACTGGCGCGACTTCGGCGCCCCCTGGGGCGGCCTGCACTCCACCGCCGCTGACCTCGCCCGCTTCCTGATGCATATACTGGGCGACCGCAAGGGCCCGCTGAGCCCGGCAGCGCGCTCTGCCATGGTCAGCGACCAACTGCCGCACACGGCCGTCCCCGCCAGTGAGGCGCTTGCCCATCGCTGGGGCCTCGGCTTCATGCTCGGCGCCCCCTACTTTGGCGACCTGGTCTCGCCGGAGAGTTTCGGGCACATCGGCGCCTCGGGCACCCTCTACTGGGCCGATCCGCGGACCCACCTGGGCTGCGTCCTGCTCACCAACCAGCCACGGCGGCGCTGGTACTTCTTCGAGCGCTACTCCAACGCAGTCGCCGCGGCGCTGCTGTGATCCGCCTGCCGCACCGCCTTCGCTGATCCGGAGCCTTCCGCCCCGTGCTGCCTGCGCCAGCCCTGCCGTTCCCCCAGCGGCGGAGTGCTGTTTTGGCCATGATCCGGCGTCGATGGCCTCGACGGCGTCGACGGCCTCGACGGCGTCGATGGCCTCGACGGCGTCGATAGCCTCGACGGCGGTGTAGTGGAGCCGCTTGTGGGCGTCGTCAGACTCGGGGATTACAGGAATGTGTCAGCCTCGCTGACCAGCCCCCGCACTGCGTCGCCTGACGCTGGATGGCATGTCGTGGGGGCAGTGCGTCGATGGTCGCGGCGCCACGGGCTGATCGGCGCATCCGGTCCGCTGCCTGGTGTGCGAACGGTACCCTGGGGGAAGACCGACCCCTCCCGCCGCGCAACCTGCACGTGCACGCCGATATGATACAATGAGGCTGTCATATTGGCCGTCAGCCAGTTCGGGGTGGGCGTCACGAAGCGCCGCGCCCGTGGCTGTGGGAGGTGAGCATGCGCCTGTCCACGCGAGCGCGCTATGCAGTGCGCGCAATGATTGACCTCGCTGCCAATGCCGGCAACGCCCCGGTCACGCGCGACGAGATCGCCCGGCGCCAGGCCATCTCGCCCCTGTACCTGTCCCAGATTTTGGCGCACCTGAGCCGCGCCGGCCTCGTCGCCAGCAGCAAGGGCCCGGGCGGCGGCTATCACCTCACCCGGCCGCCAGCGGAGATCAGCGTCGCCGAAATCATGGACGCCGTGGGCGAGACCACGGAGCCGGCGCCCTGCATCGTTCGCCCCGGCAGCAAGTGCGATGTCCGCTCCTGCAAGCTGGTGGATACCTGCGCTGCTCACCTGCTCTGGCAGCGCCTCAGCGACACCATCAGCGACACCCTCGCCTCGGCCAGCCTGGCTGACCTCTGCGCCAGCGTCCAGCCCTGCGCCGAGAGCAACCGCGCCCCCGCAAGGCGCAGCACCAGGTCCGCTTCAGGCTAGACTCCGCCGCTGGCCCGCATCGCGCCGGCGACTGTGCCCAGAAACGAGAGAGGGTGGGTGACCCACCCTCTGTTGCTCTTAGCCCCGAACAGCAGGACGCAAGGCGAGGAACTCGTTCAGGGGTTGGCGCTAGCGCCGGTTGCCGCGGTGGGGCCGGCGCCATCCTGGTAGAGGGTTGCCTCGTCATAGCGATTGAGCAACCCGGCCCGGTCCAGAATCTCGTGCACCGAGTCTTCCATGCCGTAGGCCATAATGTGCACGCCGTGCACGCCCGGGATCTCGCGCGCCTGCTGGATCATCTCGACGCAGATGCGCACGCCCTCGGCTCGTTTCTTGGTCGCGCCCGCCATGCGCTTCATGATCTCGTCCGGGATCCAGACGCCCGGCACCTTGGTGCGCATATACTCGGCGGCTTTCTCGGAGCGAAGCGGGCCGACGCCGACGATGATGAACACTTTCTTATCCAGCCCCAGGTCGGAGACGCGCTGCATGAACCGCTTCAGCAGCGGCACATCGAAGCAGTACTGCGTCTGGATGAAATCGGCGCCGGCCTCGACCTTCTTGGCCAGGCGCAGCGGCCGCCAATCGTACGGGGGCACGAAGGGGTTGGCAGCAGCGCCGATGAAGAAGCGTGGCGGCACCTCTAGCTTGCGCCCGCTCAGCAGCACCCCCTGATCCCGCATGATGCGCACCGTGCGCACGAGTTGCATGGAATCCAGGTCGTTGACGCGCTTGGCCTCCGGCTGGTCGCCGGCGGAGACGTCGTCGCCGCTGATGCAGAGGACATTCTTGACGCCGAGCGCAGCGGCGCCAATGAGATCGCACTGGATGGCGATGCGGTTGCGGTCCCGGCAGTTGGACTGGAACACCGGTTCGAAGCCGGCGTTGACCAGGATGGCCGCTGCGCACAGGCTGCTGATGTGCGAGTTAGCGCTCGAACTATCGGTGCAGTTGATGGCGTCGCACAGCTTCGAGAAAGGCGAGGCATTCTCGACAACCTTGCGCGGGTCGGCGCTGTCGGGCGCGTTCAACTCCGCGGTGACGGCGAAGTAGCCGGCTCGGAGCACGCGCTCCAACCGGCTCCCGGCTCGGAACGAGCCGCCGGCTGGGGACTGTGGCTGCGTCTGCGCTGGTTGCCCGGCCCGTGGCTCTGGGCCGGCCGCTGCCTCATGCCCGGCGCTCACTTGCGCACCTCCTGCCCTTGTTCCTGGCTGGGTTCGCTGCTTGCCGCTGCGCCGATGTCCCAGCCGGCTGGGTGGATCACGTCCAGCCCCTCAACCATGTTCGCCCAGGCCGACATGTTGGCCAGCTGGTTATTGACCGGCGGCTGCAATATGGATAGCTCGTGGCCGTAGGAGCCACGCTGGCTGCGCTTGTAGGCCTGCACCCAGACGCACATACGCTCGGGGATGACCTCGCAGTGCTCGTCCGGGCGGACGCCGCCGCAGGGGCCGTTGCGCAACTTCTTGGGGCAGTTCATAGGGCAGGTCATGCCTGTGCTGTGCAGCACGCACTGGCCGCACATCTGGCAGTTGAACAGGTAACCCTTGAGCCAGCGCTCACCCCAGGCCATGAACCGCTGCGTGCCATCCGGGCCCAGGAGGCGCCGCAGGAAGGGGTATACGCGCTCGACAACCTTGCGCGTGAACAGGTAGGAGGATTCCAGCGGCTTCGGGTGATCCTTGATCCACTCGCTGCCCGGGGCACGCCGGGCTTCCCTCAGATACGTAGCCATCATTGCCCCCTTCGCTCAGACATATACCTGCTACGAACGATGGTATGAGCGAGCCGCAATGGTCACGAGCGGCCGGTCAGCTTCCCATTGCCAGCCTGGCGGGCCAGCCAGCCTGGCGCTAAAGCAATAAACACCGCTCAGCCCCTCTGGGAGCGCCGCCAGGGTGCCAGGGTGCGCCGATAACCCTCGTCCCAGCCCCTGGCATAGGCCGGCTGCAGCGGGCTCAGCCAGCCAAAGCCCTGGCCGATGGGGCTGCCCAGAGCCGCGGCCACCTGCTGCAGAATCCACCACTGCCCGCGGATGGCATGCCCTTCCCAGAAGCCGCTCTGGTCTTCGCCCAGGGCCGCCTGGCCCGAGCGCATGCCCTCCATGAAGGCAAGAAAGTGGCGCGCCGCTTCCTCGCCACTGCTGCCCTGGGCAAGAAGCCAGGCAGCAGCAACGATGCCGGTGCGGCCCACCCCGGCCATGCAGTGCACAAACACCGCCTCGCCCCGGCCGGCGGCAGCCTCGATCGCCCCCAGGGCCACTGCCAGGCCCTCTGGATCGGGGGCGCGGCCATCGGTGCAGGGCAGGTGCAGAAAGCCCAGCCCGGCCTGCTGGCAGATAGCACGCTCGATGGCGGCGCTGTAGGTGGGCAGCCAGCGGCCGACTACCTCGCCAGCTCCTTCGCCCTCCTCGCGCAAGGAGAGGACATGGCCGATGCCGGCGGCCCTCAGGCCGGCATAGGCATCGGGGTCGAAGAGCGGCTGCTCGCCGCGGGCCAGTGCCCCTTCCTGAACCCAACCGAAATTGCGGACACCACCAACCACGACCGGCACCTGCGCCGGCTCGATCCTCAGCAGAGCTTCATCCACCCAAAATCACTCCAGATGGGACGGAGGGACACAGATCAACACTGATATACGCAGATTCACGCCGATACAAAGGGCAATATCTCTCTGATCGGCGTTCATCCGCGCCTATCCGCGTTCATCCGTGTTCCCTTACCGACAACCAGGACGGAGGGACACAGATCAACACTGATATACGCAGATTCACGCCGATACAAAGGGCATTTTCTCTCTGATCGGCGTTCATCCGCGCCTATCCGCGTTCATCCGTGTTCCCTTACCGACAACCAGGACGAAGGGACACAGATCAACACTGATACAGACTGAAACTCTTGCGGCTCATACTGCCTCCCATGCCTGGCTAGATGCCCCTTGTCCGCCAGCTCCAGCCGGCTACGACAGCACTTCGTAGCTGGGCGGGTTGATGTAGTCATGGTAGCGCTCGCCCACCCGTCCGGCCTTGGCGTCGCCCTTGTGGATGAGCAAGCGGTAGCGGAACACGAGTTCGCTGCCGGCCGGCATGACGTAACTGCCGTCGTACTTGTCGCTATTCTTGTAATAGGACTCGGCGAAGCAATTGGCCGTCATCAGGCCGTAGTTGCGCACGTGCCAACCGGTCGGGTGCCGCAGGTTGCCAGGGTGGTCCATGATCGCCACGCCGACGCGCCGCCCCAACACGGGCCCGGAATAGTCGCACCAATGAGCCGGCTTGCCCCAGGTCTCGTTCTCGTTTGTCCCACCGAAGGAGTTCTCGATTTTGCCGCCCAGGCCCGTATCCACGTCCATGCTCGTGGCGACGCGAACCGAGAGGATGCCGCCTTCCTTCGTATCCCCGAACCTGACTTCACCGGCATCCGCCTTGAAGGCGATCGTGAAATCCACGATCTTGTCCTGGCTGGGCGAGAGGTCGTAGACGACCACAGTGCGCCTCTCCGACATAACCTTCGTCCCGTCCGGGCCCACCCAGTCGTTATCGGCCTGAAGGATGCCGGCGACCGGCCCGCCCTCGAGTTGAGTGAAGCCACGGTGAATGATGCGGCCGTGGCCAGGCTCCTCGCTCCAGTTATCCACCCCGTTGACGCTGCCGAAGGCGGTGTAGAGCGACTTCTGGTGATGATGGTCGTGCTTCTCACCCTCGACATCCGGGATCATGGGGTAGTTGCGGGTGACGCAGTCACCATATGGGCCGATGACGGGCCACATGAAGGGGCGGACCCACTTGCTGGAGTAGTGATAGGCGCTGAACAGGTTGCCGGCGATGACGATGTCCACTTTCTCGCCGTCATCGTATAGCTCGACGCCGTAGTCCCCTTCTAGCTCCTCTTCTTCCTCGTCCTCCTCCTCGCTATCCAGGTCCTCTTCGTCATCGCAGCCGCAGTCGCACTCGCATTGCTCGTCTTCGCAATCCTCGCAGTCGCAGTCGCAATCGGGGTCATCATCGCAGGCGGTCTGCACGAGGTATTCGCGGCTCTCGCCGGCCTCGAGGGCGTCAATGATCCAGTGCAAGCGCACGTCGCCGTTCTCGTCCCTGCCGCCCTGGCAAGGGACGGCGCGGCCCGTCTTCGCCTCGCTCAGCAGGAGGAAGTCGAAGGATTCGTCACACCGGCCGAGGTCGGCCATCATCGGGCAATCGAACCGGCTATGCTCGCCGGCGTTCACTCTCAATCTCCACTCTGCCATGGTGAAATGCCTCCTGAGTTTAGTCTCTGTTTGCGGCCGCCAGGCGCCAGCCCTGACCCGGCCTGGCCGGCGCCGGCAGCCATTCAGCGCCAGCTACCGTCCGCCTTCCAGGTCGCTCTGCACTTGTGTCATGTAGGCTATGCTCTGGCGCGCCAGGGCTTCGGCGCCGGGGGAATAGTCGAACGGCTCGACCGAAACCCAACCGCCGTAGCCCACCTCGCGCAGGGCGGCGAAGATCGGGTGGTAGTCTATCTTGCCCATGCCCGGGCCGAGGTCGCCGTCGTTGGCGTGAAAGTGCGCCAGGTATGGCCTGGCCTCGTGGATAATGTCAGGCAATGGCCGCCCTTCGTCGGACATGGCGCGCACGTCCAGGTGCAGGCGGACGCTCGGGTGGCCCACCTGGCGAACAAGGCGCATACCCTGCTCCGCGGTCCAGATGAAGTTGTTGCCATCGCGCGCCAGTGGCTCGAAAGCGATTGTCACCCCCTCTTCCTCGGCAACCGGTGCGACACGCTGGAAGAAGCGTACCGCCCAATCCCAGGCATCCCGTTCGCTGACGCCCGGCAGGATGGCGCGCTGCTGAGGCGAGCCGAAGACCATAACGCTGCCACCCATATCGCCGCAGCGCCGGATCAGCCGGGCCATGTAATCGGCAGCCCGGTCGCGCGCTTCTCTATCGGGGGAGTTAATGTGCAGGCCCTGAGTGCGGGCGAGCAGCCAGTGCATGCCCACCACCTGCAGGCCGGCGGCGCGGATTTCGTCACCGGCGGCGCGCGCCTCGGCGGCCGTCATCTCGGCCACGTGCTTGGGCAAAGCAAAGGGAGCCACTTCCAGCCCGGTGTAGCCCAGGTCGCGCAGGAAGGGCAGGTATTCCGCCAGGGGTTTGCCCTCGAACAGTTCATTGCAGATCGCGAAGTACACGGCAACTCCTCGGCGGCGCCGCTCGGGCGGCGCTTCTCTTACCCGAGCGGGCCGCCAGCCAAATGCGCCACTACTTGAGCGGCAGCTTCACTTCCTTGCCCGTGCGGCAGGATTCGTAGATGGCGAGCATGATCTCGACCGGTTTGCGGGCATCGCGCCCGGTGATGTACGGGTCG
>Ga0315298_1005842_pt1 | contig 17146 bp, 9 predicted proteins | sample WHS_1_MG_FD_203077 | JGI IMG/M metagenome (GOLD analysis project Ga0315298, IMG submission 203077) | Extremophilic microbial mat communities from Washburn Hot Springs, YNP, Wyoming, USA - WHS_1_MG | ecosystem: Environmental > Aquatic > Thermal springs > Hot (42-90C) | place: USA: Wyoming...
GGATACTGCTTACCAAATGGGTTGGACAGAGGTTGAGGTGATTGATGAAGACTTGGGGCGTTCTGGTGCTTCGTCGCATAACAGGACAGGGTTCTTGAGGCTTGTGGCAGAGGTTTCGATGAGAGAAGTAGGGGCGATCTTTTGTATTGAAGCCTCCCGCCTAGCCCGCAATAACCGCGACTGGGCTCAACTGGTAGACATCTGTTCGTTGGTGGGAACCCTCATCATTGACCATGATGGGGTTTACGACCCCCGTCTTTTGAATGACCGGTTGCTCCTGGGCCTAAAAGGGACCATGAGCGAATTTGAACTGGGTTTGATCCGCCAGCGGGCGCTTGAAGCTTTAAAGGCAATGGCTCGGCGCGGCGAACTTTTTACCGTAGTCCCTGCTGGCTATGTCCGTACCCGAGACCACCGTCTGGAAAAAGATCCTGACCTAAGGATACAACAAGCAATCCAACTAGTCTTTACGAAATTTGCCGAATGTGGTAGCGTACGCCAGGTTCTTCTCTGGTTTAGACAGGAGCGAATCTCCCTTCCCGTTGTCCAGTATGGTCCGGATGGTCCGATGAACCAGTGGAGACTACCCGTTTACAACACAATACTCCACATATTGCAAAACCCAACATACGCTGGGGTATACGCTTATGGCCGCACCAAAACCAGGGTTCGCGCTGTAGATGGTCAGGCCATAAAATCACGGGGTCACCGGGTCGCACGAGAGGAATGGGAAGCATTTATCCCGAATCATCATGAAGGATATATCACTCTAGCAACTTACGAAAGAAACATTGTGCAAATACAGGAGAATGCTGCCATGAAGGGAGCTTACAACCGTGGTCCTGCTCGTAGCGGGAAAAGTCTGCTGGCCGGACTGTTACGCTGCCGTCGCTGCGGCCGAAAATTACATGTAACCTATTCGGGCAGCCAGGGTAACGTTCCACGTTATGCCTGCTGCGGAGCGGCTATCAATCATGGAACCGCCAAGTGTATTTCCTTTGGCGGATTGGCTTTGGACAAAGCGGTGGAACAAGAAGTCTTAAAAACTATTAAACCAGAGGCCATAAGGGCAACCATTGCTCACCAAGAGAAGCTTTACACCAGTGATACCGAACTCCGTCGGGCAATGGAGCTAGCCCTGACCCAGGCTGAATATGAAGCAGAAAGGGCTTTTCGGCAGTACAACGCTACTGAACCAGAGAACCGGTTGGTAGCAGCGGAATTGGAACGGCGGTGGAACCGGGCACTGCAGGAAGTAGAGCGCCTTAAAGCAGAACTAAAGAAAGCTCCCAGACATTATCCTGACCCGGAAGAATTTGCCTACCTACTGGCGTTAGCCGAGGATTTTCCTCGGGTGTGGCATGACCCGGGTACGGACATGGCCATGAAAAAGCGGATTGTTCGTACCCTTATCGAAGAAGTCCTGGTGGATGTGGATGAAGAACAAGCCCTCATTGATGTCGTTATTCACTGGGCCGGGGGATGCCATACCACCATCCAGGTCAAGAAAAACCGCACTGGACACCATCAATATTCCACAAGCCAGGATATTGTCGAATTGGTTCGGGACTTGGCTCATGTTGCTTCGGATAAAGATATTGCACGGATCCTTAACCGGCTTCATTTGAAGACGGGTAGGGATAATACCTGGACTGAAAGCCGTGTACGAGCCCTAAGGAATTACCAGAGTATTCCCGTCTATTCCCCGGAGGAGCAGGCCCGAGCTGAATGGCTAAACATGGCCCAGGCCGCCGAATACCTGGGAATCAGTCCCATGTCGGTCCGGCGGTTACTCTCAGTGGGAGTCATTCGGGGAAAACAAATTGTTGCCTATGCACCGTGGATTATCAGGAGAGAAGATTTGGATACCGAACAAGTGAAATCCGCAGTTTCAGCCATTAAAGTCGGTAGGCGGTCTCCGCTACCAGAAGACCCACAGCAGTTAAAGCTAGATTTATTAAGTATGTAGCGAGGAGGGGCATTATGTTGTTGGGACGGGATTCCCGATAGCAATTATGTTCTCATGCTTGTCAATAAACTCTCCGGTGGCCAACTGCCAAATCAGGGCCTCTTCTACATGCTGCAGCATCCTGAAATCAAAGTCATCCAGACTCTTTTTGACAGGAAAGCGAGCTGCCCTGATTCTTCTTAGCTGCTGGTTCTGCTGTCTTTGCTCTATCTCCCGCGCCAGGAGGGCCTGGAGAAACTGCTCGTAGCCGTAGCCCTGGTCCTCGGCCTGACGCATTATCTCTTCGTAGCGGGTGATTGTCGGTAGCTTCAGCTGCCTGGCGTATAGCCTGATCAGTTCAGGGTTGGTGTTCATGATAGCCCGCCTCCTGCCAGGAGATGGTCGTAGCAAGTGAGGTCTACCGGCTGCACATCAGGTCCCTTGATGGGGGGCATCTGGGTAGTGGCACCGGCTGTAGTGTAATAGGCAACTACGTCTACGGAGAATTGGCGGAGTACAAGCGCCTTTCGCACCGCCACCAGCACCTTATCCGGGCCGTAGTCAACGGTGAGGCGGAGCAGCTTGACCATACTCCGGTCCGGGTCTTCCAGCAGCAGCGAGAAGTTTCCGAACTCTTCCGGCAGATTGGCGTCCCGAACCGGCCGAGCGTTCCTGACCGCCCGGGGCCGTTTTTCCAGCAGGGGAAGGTAGTGCTCCAGTTTATACCTGGTCTTATGCTGGTCGTAACAGCGTTCATGGCGGGCCAACAGTTCTCCCCGGTAATAGATCTCCACGGAGAACGCGCTGCCCTTGGCGGTAACTACTTTTCCGGCGTTTGCCACCGGCACGGAATATTTGTTTTTGTCAAAGGAGACGGTGGCGTAATAGTCCACCCGGGGTTCTCTTGTTAATGCTGTGTCGTACGGTTTGACCGGCAGCGGGATCAGTGCAACCTGGTCAATGGCGAAGGCATCTCTGACGGGCAGTTCCCGACCCTTGATCTGATGCTCGGCCGTGTAACGCCGGCAACGCTCAAGGAGCAGTTCATTGAGTTCGTTCCAGTCTTCGGCCTCGGGGATTGGCACCAGGACATTGCGCCTTATATAACCGACCAATCCCTCCACAAGTCCCTTTTCATGCGCCTCTGCCCTGGTGCAGTACCAGGTCTTGTAGGCATAGTGCGCCCGGAACGCAATCAGTTTGTCCTGCTCTCTAGCGTGTTTGCCCCAGCCCTCTTTGACGGCGGTTTTCAAATTATCGTAGACCAGTGTTCTGGCCACTCCGCCGAAGTACATAAAGGCCATCTGGTGCGCTTCCAGAAAAGTCTCCTCGCGTTCAACCGGGAAGGCCATGACAAAGGGGGCACAGCTGTGACAGAGCCGCATGCAGAAGAGGTGAGCTGTTATTTTCTCGCCGGCAATAATTACAGTGGCGGTTCCCCAATCGACCTGGGCGGCCTCGCCCGGGGAGAATGCCAAAGGGATGTACACCTCCGGGTCCCGGGGCCTGAGCTGGGATACCAGGTAGCGCACCGTGGATTCGGCGCCCTGAAAGCCTTTCTCGTCCCTCAATCGTTCATAGATCCGTTTTGCGGTATGGCGCTGTTTTTTAGGGGCGGTCTTGTCCTGCTCGAAGCATTGCTTTACGAATTCCCTAACTTCTTCAGTAATGATTTTCTTCTGGCGCTCTACTTTTGGGCGTTTTTTCCAGGGCAGAACTTCTCCGAGGCAGTAGCGCTTGACTGTGTTCCGGGAGATTCCGAGTTTTTTGGCTATCGCCCTGATCGATAGCCCCTCAACCGCGTAGAGATTTCTGATATCCTTATACTGATCCACTCCAATCATCTCCTATCATCCCCATATCATCGATTTCTAGTAATTCTAATGATACGGGATTTTTGGTTGTGGTGGATCAATTTTTCATGATCACAACCCGGTTAAGTGGATCAGTTTTAGTATAGCGTTCGCACCGATGGGTCCGGGTATCCGTGCGGGCTGAAAGGTGATGCAATCCACCCGCTGTCGCTCATCGTGGCGGCGGTGGAAGTGTTCACTGCTTTGCTGGAGCACCGGCCGTACCGGGACAAAAGCTTCACCCGGGCGGAGGCGCTGGTGGAGCTGGAGCGACAGGGGTTTTCGGGGGATGTGATTGGGGCGCTGGCGGAAATGAAGATTGTTGCGGTGGGGAGAGTAATCAATTGATGGATATATATGGAAACAAAACCGAAAAATGTATATAGAAATCGCAGGACTCTGCACCTGCGATTATGAAAAAAACTCATATATTCCAATGGCGATTAAGATCAAACCGGCAATTATGCTGGCCCATTTACCTAACCATCGTGAAAGGTATTGATGACCAAATTTAACTGAATAAGCCAGGGTTATGAGACTGAAAACAAATACCATTGTAGCAGTAAAAGGAATATTTATGCCCACTATGCCTCCTCCGAAACCGCTGGCCAGATTATTTATTGTCAAGGCAAAGGCAAGCAAAAGAGCTTCCTTGCCTTCTATTTTTCTTGAAAAGTCCATGTCGGCCGTCCAGGGTTCCCTTAAAATCTGGATAAAAATGCCCAATGATTTGATGTGAAGCTCCAAGATCTTTTTAGCTCTTGATGGTAGATTTTCGTTTTTTAAAGACGCCGAGGCGGATATTTGCATGGAAGCCGATCTAGTTGTGCTAGCATCGTTCGGGCTGACCCAGGACTGTAAAATCACCCAGGCTCCGGTGCCAGCAATGATGGACGACCCGATGATATTAGCCACATGAAGCGGAATATATTTGGCTACCAGGTCGCCCATGCACATCGATATAATAGTCCCGGCCGTGCTTACAATAGCCACGATCAAGTTTGAGAATAAAGGAAGGCTGATGCGACGTATACCGTAACTGGCTCCAACACCAATATTATCCAGATTGGATGATAATGCCAATAAAATTGCGGGTAGAAGATTCATTCCAGACCCCTCCAATGTTAGTTTCAAGCCAATAACAGGTTTATGTTGAAAAAATGGAGGGGGTTACAGGCAATTTAATCCAATACTGAAGAAATAAGGTATGCTCTTATATCCTGGACCTGGACACAGCCGTTACCCACGCCTGGTTAAGGTGTTTCGGGTAATAGAATGTAAGGAGGAAACTTGGATGTGTTGTTCACCAGTGCGTTTTGTGCTAGCTAAATCGATAACTAACGGTTTCCTTGGTTTGTTTTCACCTGACTGATTTATCTTCGTCGCCTGAAGATAAAATGTGGTGAATCTTTCAGCTAACATATAAGCTTCACCGCGATTCAGCGGAATATCTGGGTTTTTCGGTTGTAACCAATTCGGCCAAAAACCGCGGTGTTCCAGAAAGCGAACGGCTATTTCCGGAGGCAGATTATAATCCTTCATAGCACAGATCGTGGCGGCGGCCAGAGGGAAAGTCAGCAGTTTATTAGGTCTTTCCCTCGAAAGCGTTGTTATGGCTGTCGCTGGCAGTTTGTAACCCATAATCTCGGCCAGATCTTTGAGTTCAGAAGCAAACTGGCCTACGGTAATTTCCTCATTTAGACGATAGTCGTTTTCATAACCGCCCGAGGCCAGCCCCCAGCGCCTCATGAAGGATAGTCCGGCGAGATACCGATTTTGTGTTGTGACAGAATAGAGGTGAAAAGGGTGTAGATCCATACCCTGACGGGTTAACCTGTTTTGTAACTCTTTAATCAGTCCAGGAGACTTGCTCATTAATGGGAAAGAGATTCTTTTCTCTATACTCAGGGCGGCCGCGGCCCCGGCCGCCTGACCAGTGGCCATGCCCACCGGGATTACCCGGGCACTGCCCGCAGCCAGAGAGTCGAAGCTTGCCGAACGGCCGACAACCAGCAAATTGTCCACTCCGTGGGGGACCAGGCAACGGAAAGGGATGGCGTATTCTTCCGGTTTGCCAATGATGTTTCCGGAGTCTCCGGGGCCGGAAGGTTGGATGTCTACCGGGTAGGATCCGAAAGCAATGCGATCGGGAAAGTCCCGGTTGTCAAGTACGTCGTTGATAGTCAACCGGTACAATCCTTCCATATGTCTGGATTCCCTGGTGTACAGCTCCGGCGCCACCCCCGCAAATCTGGCATGGCCCAGACCGGGTATGTTTTCACGTAGGTATTTGATTATCCGTGATAATTCCTGTAAGGCCAGTTGCCGGGCGCCCTTACGGCTTTGTTCATCCAGCGGGTTCACTCCGTACAGTTCCAGGGCGTTGACCAATATGCTACCGTCTTTTTGCCGGCCTAAATTCAGGCCGGTCATGGCCAGCCGGGAGGGGTCGCTGGAGTGATAATTTTGCATGATTTGATTGAAACCCCATACAGTAACGGCACTTGAGCCGGACGGATCGTCCGGGTCGTGCCGATATTTTGCCGCCAAACGCAAAAGGAGCCAGTCCGCGTTATTGACGCCCTTTAGTTTAAAAATGAGGGTGGAGCACATCAAGCGGTGTGGGTGACCGTAATCGCTCTGGCCAAAAGTAAAAGGTACTTTTGCCGCTGCCGCCAAATCCGCGTCCTGAGTGGCGTCAATAAAGCGCAGGGCATTTATGGTCATTGTTTTTCCCGAAGGTAATTTGATATTAACCGCAGTAATTTGGTTTTCCCCGCCTTCCTTTTTCAGGAGCGGAGTAACATCGCCCGCTCCCGTAAGCACAGCCAGATTTTTTTCCCTGTTTACCGCTTCATTAAAGAAATTTATTGCTGAGTTTATATCGAAAGAATCTCCGCCCATAGCCCGGTAAAAATCAAGAAAAAACCCCTTATTCAGGATCTGTCCCCGGGGATTGTAATTCATATCGATGCCGTTCAACCAGCCCAGGGTCATCAACCCACCCAGGGTGGTCCGGTTATCCACCAATAAAGTATGTAGGCCGTTGCGGGCCGCAGAAACTGCGGCCGCAATGCCCTCCGGTTCACCGCTTACCACCACCAGATCGTATTGCCTGGCGATGATACTTTTTTTCAATGGTATCAGCGGTGGTTCTTGTCCGGTTTCCTGGTTGAAAAATAAAATTATCCCCAGAACAAATGCAATAATTAAAATCAGTAAACTACTAATTGTCAATAAGCGAACTTTAAACAATCGTAGTTCGGGCCGCAAGGTTTTCACCTCTCCACAAACGGTTCCGAATGGATAAACATGAGCTTTTCATGGGCGTATTTCTAAAAGTATTCTCCGTTGCACCATATATTTCCTGCTGCAAGTGTTAATATATTTTTCCCATTATAGAAATTTCATAATGGGTTCAGCTTACCGAGATCGTGTTATGAGAAAGTTTGAAAAAATAACAAATCCGCAATTTTACAGGCACAGCCTTTGTAGTTATAATTTTATATGGTGATGCTTCGATGCGTAATGAGATGAACAAAAAAGGGCGTTTAAAAATACTGCTGGGTGTGACCAGAGGTGCGGGTAAAACTTCCCGTTTGTTGCAGGAAGGGACAGAAATGGCCAGCGGCGGCACCGATGTGGTGGTTGGAATAGCCCAGTGCTGCGATGAGGAAGTGGCCCAGCGTGGGGGAAAGCTGGAACGCCTGCCGGTTTTAGCTACGCCTGCCGGAGAAGAAGAACTTGACATGGCCGCAGTGTTAAAACGCCGACCGCAGGTAGTATTGATAGATGATTTGGCTCATCGCATAGCCTTTGGCGAACAATCATATCGCTGGGAACAGGTGGAACAAATTCTAAATTGGGGTATTGATGTATTGGCCACGGTGGATGTCACGCAGTTGGAAGGGCTGCAGCCGCTGATTGAAACAATTACCGGTAAACGGGAAGAAACAGTTGTGCCCGATGCTTTTATCCGTCGGGCCGATGAACTGGAACTTATTGATGTTACGGAAGAAGAACTGGCGGAAAGAGAGTTGTTCACCCCGTCTGAAGAGCGGCGCCGGCTGGGCCGGGCCGTACGCCAGTATTTGGCTTCCACCAATTTTGCCGCCCTGCGGCAGATGGCACTGCATCAGATGGCCGATCAGGTGGACGAGTGGCTGGAGCTTTACCGGACCAAAAGGGGATTGGTTGCTCCCTCCGGTGTACGCGAGCGCATTCTGGTTTCCGTACACTCGCCTTTAAACCTGGAACGGTTGCTGCGTGCCGGGGTCAATCTGGCCCATGGTTTGCAGGGTTCACTGATGGTGATACAGCTCCGGACTTCGATATATCACCGTGGAGAAGAAGTAACTCGGCTGCCCCGTGATTATATTGAAGCGGTAATCAAGCCGGTAAACGGAGTGTTTGTGGAAGAAGAACTGGATGAAGAAAAAGGGGTTCCCGAAAGACTGACCGAACTAATTCGGGAAAAAAGGATTACCCGCCTGGTGGTCGGTCATTCGGCGCGTAATCGTTGGGAAGAGATCTGGCGCGGCTCGGTATTAAGCGATATTCTGCATCGCAACCGGCATATTGATGTCCTGGTGGTGGCCAACCGGCAAAATGCTTCCACCCTTTCAGTGGTGGATGAAAAGCCGGATTTTACATCCGGTAGGGTTGAATCCTTGCCGGCCTGTGCCCGCAACCTGCCCGGCCGTTTGAAAATCTATCTGGGCATGGCCGCCGGTGTGGGCAAGACTTACCGGATGCTGGTGGATGGAAACGAATTGCTGGAAAAAGGCTTGGATGTGGTTGTCGGCTATGTGGAAACCCACGGGCGTAAAGAAACATATGCACAGATTGGTGCTCTGGAAGTGCTGCCCCGGCGGGAAATAACGTATCGGGGGAGAAATTTTGACGAACTGGATCTGGATGCGGTATTGACGCGCCGCCCGCAACTGGTGCTTATTGATGAACTGGCCCATACCAATATTCCCGGGGTTAAAAATCCCAAACGCTACCAGGATGTGCTGGAAATACTGCGCGCGGGTATTGATGTATATACCACATTAAACGTGCAGCACCTGGAAAGTTTAAATGATATCGTGGAGGAAGTGGCCGGTATCAAGGTAAGAGAGACGGTGCCCGATTGGCTGTTGGATCTGGCCCGGGAAGTGGTGCTGGTCGATCTCACGCCCCGGGCATTGATTCAGCGTCTGGAGGAAGGCAAGGTCTACCCCCCGGAAAAAGCACAGCATGCGCTGGCCAATTTTTTTCAATCGCCCACTCTGACTGCGTTGCGTGAACTGGCCCTGCGCCGGGTGGCCGGCCATCTGGACAGGCAGGGAGAAAAAGGTCCGCGAAAGATGAATGAAAACGACAACATCCTGGTGGCTGTGAATTTGCGTCCGGCAGCGGAAAGACTGATTCGACGCGGTTTTCGTTTATCCTATGGCTTAAAAAGCAGCCTTTTTGTGGTCTATTTTGATACCGGTCAAACCCGTTCGCCTGCAGAAGAACGCATTTATACTTACGTTAAAACCCTTTGCCAGACTATGGGGGTAACTTTCCTGGAAAAACGTGTGAGCAGGGACAGGGAAGTGGCCACCGCCCTGCTTACACTGGCCAGGGAACTGAAAACCAGTCAAATTTTTCTCGGTCACTCGGAGCGGAACGCGTGGCAGAAATTGCTACGCGGCAGCATAATTGATGATTTGCTTCGCAATGCCCGGGACTTCGATCTTCATCTCATTGCCCCGCCCAGATGGGAAGTATCCCGGCCGGTGCGGATTTAAGAAGCAAGTCGATCCAGCGCCATGTTCAGTTCTAGTACATTTACTCTGGGTTCGCCCAGCAAGCCGAACTGCCTTCCTTTAATGTGGGTGAAGACCAGCTTTTTTACTTCGCTTTCCGGAATGCCCCTGGCCCGCGCCACCCGGGGCACCTGCAGCAGGGCGGCGGCTGGACTGATGTCCGGGTCCAAACCGCTGGCTGAAGCGGTGACCAGGTCCACCGGTATCATGCCTGGCGTAACGCCGGGGTCCTCTTTTTCCACCCGGGCCAGGTTGGCCTTTACACTATCAATTAGAGCGGCGCTGGTCGGGCCGAAATTGCTGCCTCCGGAAGACGCCGCGTCATATCCTTTACCGGCGGCGGAGGGGCGGCCGTGGAAATAACGGGGTGAAGTGAAGTCCTGGCCAATTAGCGTGGAGCCCACCACCTGTCCGTCTTGGATAACCAGGCTGCCGGCGGCCCGATAAGGGAAAAAGACACGTGCCAGGCCGGTGACCGTCAGTGGATAGAGCAGACCGGCCAATAGGGTTAATGCCAGCAACAAGCGCAGTGATTGCATTGCTGTGCGGAACATACGAGTCAACTCCGTTTATAAAATATGCGGATTAAAAAGGTATACCGATAATTGGTATAATTGGTGAATCGGATATTTCCAACGGCGCAGAGATTCTGCCGGCACAAGGAGGGCAGGATCTTTGCGCCATTTCAAGGCCGGTTTGTCACCGCCCGGATTTTACGCCAGATGCAGCAGTACCACCAGCCAGTCGAGCAGCTTGATGCCGATAAAGGGGACCACCAGCCCACCCAGCCCGTAAAGGAGAAGATTGCGGCGCAGAATACTGGCCGCCCCGGCCGGACGATAGCCGACGCCCTTCAAGGCCAGGGGGATCAGTGCGATGATGATCAAAGCGTTGAAAATAACAGCAGACAATATGGCGCTCTGCGGTGTGGTCAGACCCATAATATTGAGCACCTGCAACTGGGGAAAACTGATTGTGAACATGGCCGGCAGAATGGCGAAATACTTGGCCACGTCATTGGCAATGCTAAAGGTGGTCAGAGAACCACGGGTCATAAGCAACTGCTTACCCACTTCCACAATTTCAATCAACTTGGTCGGGTTGGAGTCCAGATCCACCATGTTGCCGGCTTCTTTGGCCGCCACGGTGCCGCTGTTCATGGCCACGCCCACATCCGCCTGAGCCAGGGCAGGCGCGTCGTTCGTGCCGTCTCCCGTCATGGCAACCATTTTACCCTCGGACTGCTCTTTTTTTATTCTTTCCATTTTGGTTTCCGGGGTGGCTTCGGCCAGAAAGTCATCAACACCGGCTTCTTTGGCAATGGCCCGTGCGGTCAACGGATTGTCGCCGGTGATCATCACTGTTTTGATGCCCATGGCCCGCATGCGTTGAAAGCGTTCCTGTATGCCGCCCTTGACCACGTCTTTTAAATAAATTACTCCGTAAACCTTTTGATTTTCCGCTACTACCAGCGGGGTGCCGCCGGCGGCGGCGATTTCCTGGACCCGCTGTTCCAGTTCCGCCGGTATTTCTCCACCCTGTTCCTTTACCCAGCGAATGACCGCTTCCGCGGCACCTTTGCGGATCTTCCTTTCTCCCAGGTCGATACCGCTCATGCGCGTATTGGCCGAGAAGGGGATAAATCTTACCTCCCGGTCACTGAAGTCCCGTTCGCGGAAGCCGTATTTCTTGGCCAGGATGACCACCGAACGTCCTTCAGGGGTTTCATCACTCAAAGAAGATAGCTGTGCCCGGTCGGCCAGTTCTTCTTCACCGACGCCGCCGACGGGGATGAAGGCGGAGGCCACCCGGTTGCCCAGAGTGATGGTTCCGGTTTTGTCCAGCAACAGAACATCCACATCACCCGCCGCTTCCACCGCCCGGCCGGATTTGGCCAGCACGTTGTGCTGTACCAGTCGATTCATGCCGGCGATGCCGATGGCCGGCAACAGGCCGCCGATAGTAGTCGGAATCAAACAAACCAGCAGAGCGGCCAGCGTAACCAGTGATACTCTGGTGCCGCTGTACAGGCCCAGCGGTTCTAAGGCCATCACCACCAGCAAAAAAATGATTGTCAAACCGGCCAGCAGAATGAACAGGGCCAATTCATTGGGCGTTTTTTGCCGGGAAGCTCCCTCCACCAGGCTGATCATGCGATCCAGAAAGGTATTGCCGGGGTCGGCGGTGATGCGCACTTTGATCCAGTCGGAAAGCACCCTGGTACCGCCGGTGACCGAACTACGGTCACCGCCCGATTCCCGAATCACCGGTGCGGATTCTCCGGTAATAGCCGATTCGTCAACCGAAGCAATGCCTTCGATCACTTCGCCGTCGCCGGGAATCACATCACCGGCTTCCACCAGCACCAGATCTCCCCTGCGCAATTGTGGGGCCGGTACCGGAACCACCTGGTCGCCATCCAGGCGCTTGGCCATGGTTTCCGTCCTGGTCTGGCGCAGTGCCGCCGCCTGTGCCCGGCCGCGTCCTTCGGCCATGGCCTCGGAAAAATTGGCGAAAAGAACAGTAAACCAGAGCCAGAGGGCAACCTGTCCGTCGAAGGGGAGATTGGCGGAATGGCCGCCGAACAGATCCTGCAGGAATATAAGTGTAGTCAGCACGGCCACCACTTCAACTACAAACATTACCGGGCTATGCCACATCTGACGCGGGTCAAGCTTGCGAAAGGCATCCACCAGGGCCTGACGGGCCAGGCCGGGGTCCCAAAAAGAAGCAGGTTCCTTGCGTGCCATTTGTTTTCCCTCCCGTTAAAATACCCTGCCGCTTAACATGAGCAGATGTTCGGCGATTGGTCCCAGCACCAGCGCCGGGAAAAAGGTCAGGGCACCGACGATCAGGATCACGCCCACCAGAAGCCCCACAAAAAGCGGGCCGTAGGTGGGGAAGGTCCCCGGACCGGGCGGAACCGGCACCTTTTCCCCCATAGAGCCGGCAATGGCCAGCACGGCGATAATGGGCAGGTAACGTCCCAGAAACATGGCCACAGTAGTGGTGATCAGGTAAAAGGGCGTTGCCGCGTTGAGGCCGCCAAAGGCACTGCCGTTGTTGCCGGAAGTGGAGGCAAAGGCGTACATGATTTCACTCAGGCCGTGGGGACCTTTATTGGCTATGCCGGCCAGACCCGGCCCGATCACCACGGACAGGGCGGTAAAAGCCAGGATAATTACCGGCATGACCAGGACCGCCAGGATGGCCATTTTAACTTCCCGACTTTCCACCTTTTTGCCCAGATATTCCGGTGTGCGTCCCACCATCAGGCCGGCAATGAATACGGCCAGCAGCACAAAGGTAAGTACGCCGTAGAGTCCTGCACCGACCCCCCCGAAAATCACCTCGCCCAGTGCCATGTTCAACAGGGGGATCATGCCGCCCAGCGGGGTATAGCTGTCATGCATGCTGTCCACCGCCCCGCAGGCAGCTGCCGTGGTGGACTCGGCGAAGAGGGCGGAGTCGACCGGGCCGAAACGCACCTCCTTGCCTTCCATGTTTCCACCCGGTTGCAGGGATGAAGCGGTTTGATTGATGCCCAGGCGGCTCAACAATGGGTTGCCCGCCCGTTCGGCGGTGATCACACCGGTGGTGCCGGCCAGAAAAAGAATGAGCATGGCAAAAAAGACGGCCCAACCCTGTCGCGTATTATGGGCCATGCGCCCGAAGGTGTAGGTGAGCGCCGCCGGGATGGCCAGAATGGCCAGTATTTCAATAAAATTGGTCAACGGCGTAGGGTTTTCAAAAGGATGAGCGGAGTTGGCGTTGAAAAAACCGCCGCCGTTGGTGCCCAGTTCCTTGATCGCTTCCTGGGAGGCCACCGGCCCCATGGCCAGCGTCTGCCTGGCGCCTTCCAGGGTATGTGCGGTCAGGTAAGGGGAAAAGTTCTGGATTACGCCCTGTGAAACCAGAAACAAGGCCAGCACCAGAGAAATGGGCAGCAGGATATATACCACGGACCGCACCAGATCCGCCCAGAAATTGCCCAGTGTATTAATCCCCCGGCGGGTCAGACCGCGGATTAAAGCTATGGCTACAGCCAAGCCGGTGGCGGCGGAAAGGAAGTTCTGCACTGTGGGCGCCAGCATTTCGGTGAGGTAGCTCATGGTTTGTTCCGGGCTGTAGGCCTGCCAGTTGGTATTGGTGACAAAGCTGACGGCGGTGTTTAAAGCCAGCAGGGGATGCATGGCCGGTAAGTGCTGTGGATTTAGAGGCAGCACCCCTTGCAGTCGTTCCACCAGGTAAAAAAGAATCAGGCCGGCCAGGTTGAAAAGAATTACCGAAAGGGCATATGTTCTCCAGCGCATTTCTTTTTTCGGAGAAATGCCGCCCAGGCGGTAAAGGAGCCTTTCCAGCCAGCCCAGGACGGGGGTTAAGAGCACTCTTTCCCCTTGATAAACCCGGTACATATAATTGCCTAGTAAAGGGGTAACAATGATAATTAGAATTACCAGTAAAAGAACTTCTAAGAAGGGACGCATAATGTTCTTCGCTCCCTATAGCTTATTTTTACAATATTGTTTGTTGTTGGGCGTTGATATCTAAAAGTTTTTTTAAAATTTTTCTGGCTTAATAAGAGCATAAAACAGGTAGATCAGTAAAGCCAGGCCTAGTAAAAGCCCTGTGTCGAACTGCCAGTTCGTGATTATCGCCTCCTTTTGGTCACAAAAACCCCGGGCCACCCACCGGATGAATGAATAATCCGGTTTGAAGGCATATGCCTTCCCCTTTAACGCCGACGAGGTTAGCTGACGGGCTGGGGCCAAGGGTAGCCCCGCGATAAAAAACGCTTCGCCCCGGAAGTTGGGTCCCCCGCTTCTTACGAATTAGGCGTTTGCCTGGGGTTATTATGTAAGTATTGACATGCTATCATTCTAGGTTTGTGCATATTTGTAGTCAATGACAAAATATGCAAATCTCGGTTCGTTTATTTATGAAAGTGCGGGAAAAATGTGATTTAGCTATTCGGATCGTAAAGAAAAGTGTTTTTTTATTTATCGCTATGGTATCACTATTGAGACAAGTATAATTGGCAATTGATGTTAACTGCCGTCCCTTACAAATCGTCGGGTTTGAACAGGTTTCGCCACGCTGGTGGATAAAGCCTTTATTGCTCTTGTAAACTACAGGTAAAACCCACCGGATTTGCCTCCAACCACATTTTTAACCAACAAAAAACCGGTAGCCGGCAAAATACTCAGAGCAGCGAAAAGTGCAGCTACGGCAAAGGCATCCTGGAATGCGAGCAACCCTGCCTGTCGCAGCACTTCCAAGTGCAAAGTGTTCAGGAAGGTTGTATTATGGACGCCGGTAGCGTAGGCAACCGGATAATGCAATCGGGAAGCCAACCGGACAAGAAAAATCTTCACCCCCGGGGAAGCGATGCTGATTTCCGTTGCAATCCGGCTGTAGCATATATCCTGGTAGGTGTTTACCACGCTGGCCAGAATGGCTATGCTTACCGCGCTGGCCACCTGTCGGAGCATATTCAGCATTGAAGAAGCCTGGCCGTTTAAATGTGCCGGGACGGCGTTCAACCCGATGGTGATGGCCGGCATCGTACCCAGACCCATTCCGGCTCCCAACAGGATCAGGATCATAGTCAAAGTATTATCATTAGTCTGTAACTCCAATGTGGTAAGTCGAAAGACGGACAGGGTGAGAATCAGCATTCCCGGAATAATTAACCAGGCCGGTCTGATTTTGTTCACCAGCAATCCTGCAAAGGGTAAAACAACTGCTGCCGACAGGGCTTCCGGAAGCAGTACAAGCCCGGTTTTCATCGGACTGTAACCGCGCAGGTTTTGAAGAAAAACCGGAAGCAGGAATAAGCACCCGACAATAGCCATAATGGAAAAAATACTTAAAATCATGGAAAGGCAATAAGTCATGTTGGTGAATAAACGTAATTCCAACAGAGGTTGATGATGGTCCAATTCCCATAAAATGAACAGGATAAGCAAAAAAGCGGATGATACCAGCAAGTAAACGATATATGGAGTGTCCCAACCATCGGTGGGACCGTTGCTCAAAGCCAGCAAGAGCCCACCCAAACCGGCGGCAGAAAAAAAGAACCCCCAGCAGTCCAATTGCTCCCGCTTTTTTTCAAATTCATTCAACACCACCTGGGTAAGCAATAAAGTAATAATGCCCACCGGAATGTTAATAAAAAAAATCAAACGCCAGTCTCCATGTTCCACCAGATAACCGCCCAGTACCGGACCAAGAGCCGGGGCTGCCAAAAGCGGCAGCCCCATCAAGCCCATGGCCAGCCCCCGTTCTTTTTCATCAAATGTCCTGTAAAGAATGGAGATGCCCAGGGGCATGATCATCCCCCCACCCAACGCCTGAAGCACTCGGAAAGCAATCAGAGCTTTGAGGTTCCAGGCCAGCCCGCATAGGGCCGAACCGACGGTGAAAAGAGCTGTACTGGCCAGGAAAATCATTTTTATGCCCAGAGTTGAGGCCAGGTAATCGGTAATCGGGATAACTATGCCCAGTGTCATCATATAGGCGGTAGCCACCCATTGTATCTGGTTGACATTGGCGTTAAATATGGCCATTAAATTTGGAATAGCTACATTGACGATGGTCATATCCAGTAAATCCATGGACATACCGGTAATGACGGCAAGGAGTATCAGCCACTTCATTCGGGAATGATTCATTCTCTTAAAATCCCCCGGCCTTTTTCTGTTCGACTCGCTTCGCCCACATATCATCGGCCACCCGTCCCCACTCTTGCGAACGGCTGTCCAGGTGAGCGGCAATGATACCTTCCAGCACGGTTTCCGCCCCCGCGTGGGTAGGACGGGCGCCCGATTCCCTGACGATATCCCGTAAAGCCCGGGGTACATCGATAATCGGGCAGGGGCGGAGATGATTTTCGTGGAATGGCTGACGCTTTTGATAGGCGGCAAACAGGGGGGAGTGCAGCACCTCAACCAGACTTTTTTCTTTGATGTTGTCTAAAGCGAAATGCACAAAAGCGCAGGGTTCCACCTCGCCGGCCGCATTGATGTGGAAGTAGCGCCTCCCCCCGGCCAGACAACCCTCCGTCACTTCACCGTCGTTCCAGAAATCGGCGATCTGGATGGGTTTGTGCGTGCGGATGTAGGGTATACGCTCGGCCAGGTAGGCCCTTTGTTCCGGAGTGACCATCAGGTTTACATCGGGGTTGCGGCCGATGGGAATGTAGTGAAAGGTCCAGCCGTAAACAACCCCTTTATCGATCAGAAAATCGATAAACTCATCGCTGGTGACTTCCATTACATTTTCCCTGGTGATGGTGATGGAAACACCGAAAGCGGCTCCCCTTTCCCGCAGCAGGTCCATGGCCCGCATCACCCGCGCAAAAGTTCCCGGGCCGCGCCGGGCGTCGGTGCGTTCCCGCCAGCCCTCCAGGCTGATCGCCGGGGTGAAGTTGCCCACCGCGATAATTTTATCGGCCGTTTGCTCATCAATCAGGGTGCCGTTGGTGTAGGCCATGAAGGCCATGTCGTGGTGTTTGGCCATCAAATCAAACAAATGGGGATAGAGCA
>Ga0315298_1005843_pt1 | contig 17146 bp, 13 predicted proteins | sample WHS_1_MG_FD_203077 | JGI IMG/M metagenome (GOLD analysis project Ga0315298, IMG submission 203077) | Extremophilic microbial mat communities from Washburn Hot Springs, YNP, Wyoming, USA - WHS_1_MG | ecosystem: Environmental > Aquatic > Thermal springs > Hot (42-90C) | place: USA: Wyoming...
TAGAAGCAGGTTCTCCGTCAAACTTTGGCATAAGAAATGAACCAGCTATATGTAATATCTTTGCCTCCTTTATAATGTCAAAATCTATGTCTTCATAACATAGTTCTGCATTTGCGCCGAGATAGTGAAAAAATGTCCTTTCCCCATCCGGCGACACCATAACCATTGTGGCTGATGTATTAGCTTTTGATGTCCGTTTAATTCCACGAATATCAAGACCAGCGGATTTCATATAATTAATAAAGTAATCGCCAAAGCCATCTATTCCAACCTTGCCCATTAAACCAGTTGATATGCCAAGTTTGTTAAGTGCATAGCCGGTGTTACTTGCACAACCGCCTGTATGCAATTCCATAGTATCCACTAATGCTAATTTCCCTTTATCTGGCATGCTTACAATAGGCTTTGCCACTATATCAGCCACAAATATTCCCAAACACAATACATCCATCTACAAAAACCACCTTCTTTTATAATATTAACAATCATAAGCTATATATTATATTAACACTTTCTATCCAATAATGCAAACAAAAACTGAATACTCACCAAATACAATTCGCTATTAAAGTCGTATTATCGCTTTATAATTAGCTCACGACACTATGATACAACTTAAACATAGATTTTTCAAGTATTTTTTTTCTGATTTTCGGATGTAAATGTGTTTAGATTGAGAAATGATGATAAAAGGAGAGTTTTTGAAATGTCGGGATTAATGTCTTTAGCTAACACACTCAGCTTATGTTTTTTCTTGCTTTTTTTCTCTGAAAGTTTTATAATATTTTTGTAGTGGGCAAAAACTATAATCTTTAAAGTAAGGAGGTTTGTTATGAGACATTCATCATTTATTGCGTGTCTTTTAGTTTTAACGATTTCATTCTTACTAATATCAACGCAAGTTTTTGCTGTTCTTGATTTAAAAGGTCTTGTAGGTGTATGGCTTTTTGACGATGGTAGCGGAAACACTGTCAAAGATTTCTCTGGAAATAAGAACGATGCCTCTATAAATGGGGCTTTCAAATGGGAAAAAGGCAAATTTGACGGCTGTTTAGTAGCATCCGGAGGCGGTAGTATAGACGTCAAGACATCGGATAGCATCAATAGCATAACAGAAGCTGTAACAATAGCAGGATGGTTTCGAGTTGATGGCGATTCCGATACAGGTATCAGACGTCAAAATGCTTATTTGTTAGAAGATCAATCTGCATCTGAGCCGGTGCCTGATGGTTGGTCTTTTAGAATTTGGACTTCATCAGGACTCAGTCCTGGCGCCTATGGCACGACCAAAGTGAAAAAGGGAGAATGGACGCATATTGCAGGAACTTATGATGGAAAGACTATGAAACTTTATATAAATGGTGTAGAGGAAAAAGAACTTAAAACAGACGGGAATGCGAATTTCAACGGTGAATGGACCGGCAAAATCGGAGTCCCTGGCGATGCTCTTCAATTAAAATATGGCGCGGAATCTTATACAGGGGGTATGGACGAAATATTTCTTTTCAACAGAGCTTTAAAGCAAAGCGAAATCAATGATATGATGAAAGGATACAAAGCAGCATTAGCAGTAATTTCTGCTAAAGAAAAACTCGCCTATGTCTGGGGCGGTCTGAAGACAAAATAAAATTTGAAAAACCTCTAAGCCTCCCTTTAAAAAGAGACTTAGAGGAATTCATAAACAACATAATTGATCTGATTATCTGCTATTTAAAGGGAATGTTCCAAAATTAGGCTTTCCATAAACCATGAAGATTGCAGTATTCCCGAGCTGTGATCTCTTTTGCATCAACACAAAAAACCGCTTCTGGTGCATCTCCCGGATTTAGAAACGTCCTATATGCTTTTCCGTCTGCGATTACTTCTATCCACTCAATATAATGCTTCTGTTCCATTGGATGAGGGACGCTTCCAATCTTTACTTTGAAACCATGGTCTGTTTTTTCAATCACTGGGACATGTTTCTCTTTTGCAGCATCAACGGTATTTTCTTTAAGGAGTTTCATCGGTTCATCGCAGCAAACAAGTTCGCCGATACCTGCATGCAGGACTTCAATAATATTTCCACAAACTTCACAAACATAAACTTCCAATTTTTCTGCCATTTAAAATCTCCTTTTTGATAGTGAAATTGAAAAGATACTAAAATTACCACAACTATATTTATTGTATAAAATTTAACAATTAAAATGAACAAAATTATTCCCATAAGTCTATAAGACGAGTAAATTTTTCTTGACGGATTAACGTTATAGGTATATACTAAAAATTAGATTATTAAGATATTTTTATCACTTAGTTATATTCTCCATAAAAGCTATTGCTTGACCAGATCAATTCTTGGTTTTAATGAGGTAATTCTACAAATGGCAAAATATAATAAAATCGTATGGAGTGAGGGCATGTTCCTTACTCCCCATCATTTTCAGCAATGGGATATTTATCAAAATGAGATTCTCAATGCACGTGTGCGTTCACTTATGCCCTACGATTGGGGAGTCAGTGAATTAACAGTAGATCGTGACAGCTTAACAAATGGAAATTTTACATTATTATCATGTCGTGGTGTATTTAGAAGCGGATGCTTTTTTGACATTCCAGACCTAGAAGAATCGCCATCTCCGAGAAAGGCTGAAGAGCATTTTCTACCTAATATGGACGCTTTGGAAGTATATATGGCAATACCATTAGAACGCCCTAATTCTGCAAACTGCCTGCTTAGTGGAAGGAAAGCGACGAGAGAAACGCGATATATAGAAAATTTTGCAGGTGTTTTAGACTATAACACAGGCGAAAACGAAAAGCAGATCTCAGTAGCCCGTAAAAATATAAAAATTCTCTTTGCCGATGAGCTATCAGATGAATATGAGACGATAAAAATTGCAAGATTGGTGCGGACTCCCACAGGTGCAATTGGACTTCAAAACGAATATATTCCCCCGTGTCTGAATATATCAAGTTCGCCCCGTTTGATCGGCATTATTCGTGGCTTGTTTGAGATACTTATAGCTAAAAGTAACGAGCTTTCTTTACAATGCCGTCAAAGGACAAATGAAGTCTATGAATTTGGCGCTACTGATGTCTTTGTCTTGTGGTTAATTCAAACTCTAAACTCTTTTATCCCGCTTCTTGGTCACTTTTATAAATCGCAAACATCACATCCTATTGAGGTTTATAAAGCATTAGCACAGTTTGTTGGTCAACTATCTACACTTGCAGTCAATATTCGCGCTAGCGATGTGCCTGAATATAGACACGATGACCTTATGTATACTTTTAGCGGAATTGATACTATGATAAGGACGCTTTTAAACCTTGTCTCTGCCCCGCCAAGTAAGTATAAACCTATTCCTCTTCAAAAAGTCAGTGAAACAAGTTTTCAAGGGCGTATTGATGATTCAAGCCTGTTTATGCCACAATATAGATTCTTTATGGGCATAAAGGCTGATGTATCACAGGAGAAGATCATTGATGAAATACCCAAAAAAGCGAAGATCGGTTCAATAGAAACCATAGAATTGCTTACGCACTCCGCTTTGCCCGGTGTTTCACTTTTCTATTCTGCTTTGCCTCCCAGTGCCATCCCTAGAAAGTCAGGATATGTTTATTTCTCACTTGATAATAGAGGTCCATATTGGGATAGCATCCGCAAATCTTCGTCAATGGCTGTCTTTATTCCACCAGATTTTCCAAGACCTGAAATTGAGATGATGGCTGTCGAGGAATAGATTATGCAGAATTTACTTGATAAAGGCAAGTTTTGTGCTTGCCTCATCTTTTGTTTTTTGCTCTTACCTAATTTAATTTCTCCTTCAATAGCTGATGAATCTTCTGTGGTTATCGTTGGCGATATAATGTTCGGTTCAGAGCTTGGTCAATTAATGGATAGAGAGGGTTCTACTGCCCCATTTGCTGGGGTTTTGCCAATTCTAAAAAATGCAGACATAACATTCGGCACATTTGAGGGAGTGATCTCAACTCGTGGCGAACCTGCCAAAGATAAAAAAGTTGTCTTTCGCTCAAAACCATCATCTGCCAGAGGATTAGCCAATTCTGGATTTGATGTAGTTTCTATCGCTACACCTCATATATTAGATTATGGCGATGAGGGATTCATAGATACATTAGAATATCTGTCTTGGTATGGTGTCAAATACGTCGGGGCAGGTATGAATCTTCAAGAAGCGAGGATGCCTGTTATAATCTCTGCAAAGGATACAAAAGTCGGTTTTATCTCATATTATAGGGGAAGTCAATTTGATAGACTCTTCTTTGCAAGCGAAAATAAGTTAGGTCCCGCATTGCCTATCTATGAAGAGCTTAGTTCTGATATACTTAAAGCGAAAGCGGAATCAGATATTGTCGTTGTCTCTATACATTGGGGAGCAAGAGTAGAAGGACCAGAAATAACCGATCGCCAAAAATTATATGCACAAAAAGCCATAGATTCAGGAGCAGATATTGTTATCGGACAAAAACTTAACACGCTTCAAGGATTTGAGATATACAAAGGAAAACCGATATTTTATAGTTTAGGCGATTTTATATATGGCACTTATGCTAAACAATCAGCTTATGGCTATATACTGAGATTGATATTATCTGAAAAGAAACTGAAAAAACTTGAAATAATCCCTGTTTCTATATCTGATGCCAAAACAGGATCATATCTGCCAACTATGATCAATGGACAGTCTGCGGAAGATGCCCTCAAAATGTTAGAAGAACTATCAAAGGAATTTAATACGAAAATTGATATTAAAGATGATATAGGAATTATTTATATTGACTGATGATCAGAGTTAGAAACTATGTATAAAGTCAAACTTGATATATTTGAGGGACCACTTGACCTATTGCTTTATCTCATTAGAAAAAATGAGATGGACATATACAATATACCTATCGCCGAGATCACCGATCAATATATAGAATATATCAACTTAATGCAATCTCTTGATTTAGACATCGCAGGTGAGTTTTTACTTATGGCAGCGACGCTTCTTCAAATGAAATCAGAGGCTATGTTGCCGTCAGGCGTCAGCAGTGACTTTGATGAGCCGATGATGACAAGAGAAGAGCTTGTCAGGCAATTGTTGGAATATAAGAAATTCCGTGATGCGGCAATTGCACTCTCATATCAAGAGGAATATCAAAGAAATATATATTTCAGATCATTTCAAGACCCTGTAATTTCTGGATTTAATTTAAAAGAATATAGGATCTCTGTAACACTTTTTGATCTGCTATCTGCATTCAGTAAGATTTTAAAGTCGTTGCCAGAAGATAAATTAGAAGGATTCCAACAAGAAACCGTCACCGTCCAGCAGAAAATTGAGGAGATATTACGGATATTATCCAAACGTAAGAGGGTTGAATTCACTACATTTTTATCTGATCTAAGCACTCGGCTTGAAATCATAATCACGTTCCTTGCGATCCTTGAATTGGCAAAATCCAAACAGATTATAATCAGACAATCACAATTATTCGGCGGAATATGGCTTTATCCCGCCCCAAAGTCAGATACTTAAACTGATATTTTAAAAATGATCATAGCGGAAGCGAAATCCATAATTGAAGCTATCTTATTCGTCGCCGATAGACCTGTGTCTGCGGATCAATTGGCAGTGCTTGTTGAGATGGACAGCGACGATGTTGAGATGATAATTCAAGAATTACAGAAAGAATATGACGAGACCAAACGTAGCTTTCAAATAGCAGAAATAGCTAACGGATACCAAATCTGCACCCGTAGCGAATATGCTACTTGGATAAAAAAGTTCTATACAACGGAAATATCATCAAGGCTTTCAACATCGGCACTTGAAGCACTTGCCATAGTCGCATATAAACAGCCTGTCACAAGAGCTGAAATAGAGGAAATAAGAGGCGTAATAAGCGACAGTGTAATACGAACACTTTTGGAAAGAAACCTTATAAGTATTGTCGGCAGAAAAGATGCCCCGGGCAGACCGTTGCTATACGGGACTACAACAGAGTTTTTAATACATTTTGGGCTAAAAGATTTGTCCGAGCTTCCATCAATAGATGAAATAGAAAAGATGCTCGGCACTCCTAAGGAACTTCGTCGGCTTTTCATTCGTGAAAAAGACAACAATTCAACTACCAATTCTTAAAATGATAGACGGGCATTCCCGTAATCAGACCGAATATTCCCCAGATCGCACCTATTATAAAATCACCAAGGATCAGCCCTAAAAAAATAGGCACTGCCTTTCTATGGGCTTTTATGCTTCCATATTTTAATATGGACAACTTCATCAGCCACGACAAAAATATAGGGAACCAAATATAAGTAATAGCCCAATCGCCTTGCGTGACAGCATATCCGATAGGATGGAATTGCCACCAGAGAAACCGCCTTTTCATCCACATAAGGAAGAATGAGAAAAAGAATCCGACGCCTGTAAAAATGCTTGCTGCAATATCAGTTGTTCTGGGATTTATCAACCAAGATTGCAATCTTCCATAAGCTTCGTGAGCAAATCCGCCATTTCCACCGTGACGGTATCCTGTGTCAAGGACAGCCCAAGAGCAAAAAAACGTCCCTAAAACTGCTGAGATGAGCATAACAACCCATAAACCACGCGAATTGATATTAGTTTTTTCAGCCATCTTAAATGCTTCAAGCTGATGAGGCATGACATGCGAGTTTTGGCTTCGTGATAGCCACCAAAACATTGATATAGCGGTAAGACTGTTAGGCGGTATTTGACGCGTGCCGAAAAATGCGGTTATAACTTGATCGCTATTGCTATAATATAACTCATGGACAAGAGGTCCTAACTCCGCCCGCATACGAGTAACAGATATTGATAATACGAAATAGATACCGAAGAAAAGCAATCCTGCCCATAAATTAATCCCTATTTTAAGCCCAAAAATTAGCAAAAGCCCAAATCCAATTATTGCACCTAATAATGCAGTTCTATAACTCATCGGTTCGTCTTCTGTATTTTCTGACTTGCCTTTCCAAGCGATCTTGATGATGTTGATTATATGAGATCGTCCAAGCCATAATGCAAGCACGCCAACTGCAAGATATGCCCCTGTCTGTTGCCATTTAGCATAAGGAAAATCAGGAAGATTATGAAGTCCTAAAATGCTTCCGATCAATAATTGTGCTTTCCAAAAGAAAAAGAAAAACCATGTTGAAAATGCGAGATCAAGCGGCATAAAATAGGCAAGCCCGACTGCACAAGGATAAAATGCGATCACCATAGGTTGCATTGAATCCCAAGGCTTAGAGACGAACAGATCGCTTATATTATATATATTGCGAATTCCCGGCACTGATGGGATAAGTGCATGAAATCCGTTTAATAAAGTAATCCCAGCACCAATACTAAAACCAATCCACATCCTCTTGTTTTTTAGTAGGTTATCAGATAGACTTGTCATCGCAAGTGGAAGTTGTATTACTGGATAGGTTAGCTTCTCATATTCTATCCATTGTCTTCTGACAATTACGTTTATACATATCATAATAAACACAAGCAGAAGTATCAATCCGAACCAAGGAAGGAGTGCCAGTAGCCAAGTTTTAATATGTAGAGCGGTATATAATAAAGAAGAATTGCCTTGACTGGCTTCATAAAAGCCTTTAAGGACATGCTTATTGTCAACGGTGAGCCATTTTGGTAGATAATGAAAAAAAAGCGCCGACCATTCATTTTCTGGTGTAGCATACCAAAATGGGGCGCTTATATCTCGGACAAGCTGTTGTCCTACGCTTTCGCCTGATAATGCAGAGGCACAAGATACCATTATATACACGGTTAATAATTCGTTTTGATCTAATAATCCCGATTTGAAAAATAGCCTTGCCCCTGCATTTAATAAAGTAAGGATAAAAAGCGTAAATATGGCATTGCAAAATAGCGAGGATGTAGTAGAATAAAAAATAGTGCTACCAGTTTCGCTTAGCGCAATCCAGAACGAATTTATTGGGATAAGCAATAATCCGATGAGGACAGATCGCCACGTAATGCCCTTCAATTTGTAAGTTTCCTAAAACTTAAATCCTGCTGAAAGGAATATTCGGTTTGATGTGTAATCTTTAACTTTATCTGAATTAACTCTCAGTTTATAAAAGCCTCTCATATAGGCAATATCTAAATTGAAAGCATCTTCTGCTATAATTCCGATCCCTGCTGTAATATATTGTCGTTCTTTTTCTATCTCTGTCCCTTTTGGAGTATATGGAAGTGGATCACGCATATATCCTAATCTCAGAGCCAATCCAGAGTTTGGTATGAAAAATTCGCAACCAACGCTCAGTCTTAGGATATCTCTATAATCATTGATAAAGTCTTCATTGCTAACGTCACCAGCTGGCGGTTCGCTATATTTTGTTTGTGTCCAATCTATATAAGACGCATCAGCAGATATTAGGGCATTTGGCATCGGACTCATAGATAAACCAAGAGAAAATTTAAATGGACATGATATATCATAATCTATGCTTCCGTCATTTAAATCTGATTCTTCAGTTCCATCATCATAAGTGTAATAACTGTCCTGAGTCCAATATTCGTTAGCTGTTAAACTCAATGGTATATTAATTGTCGCACCGAGTTTGATAGGTTTCGCCACTCTTGCAAGAATTCCGATCTTTGCATCTGCCCCCATATAGTCAGTCGCAGTTGTATCTATATAATTAATAGTATCAATATTTTTATCTAAACTTTTGGTATCAGTTGCGATTAAATCTAAACTATAATCATAACTTCCGCTGAGAAATCCAAGAGAAGCGCCGACAGACACATTTGGGGCAACGTCCACAGCTACTCCGAAATCCCAAGAATATATCCCGCCTGACTCTTTGATGATCTCGTCAATATACAATTGACCAAGTTCGGGGTCTTCTTCTAATGTGAGTTCATTAAATCCTTTCGTCATAATCCTTGAATCATAGCTTTGAATTCTGTTCATACCAAACGCGAAAGCCAGACCACCGCGATATGTTGGTATAGGAATAACGACGCCAAAGGAGTTAGGTCTTGTGTTAGAGGCAAATGTTGACTCCTTTTCGCCGAAATATTCTACCTCAGTATCAATCTTTTCATGCGACAGTGAACCATAAAATTGCATGTTCCTTATGCGTGATAAACCCGCAGGATTCCAATATAATGCAGTGAAGTCATCGGCAACGCTTGTATAAGCCCCACCGATGCCAATGGCTCTAGCACCAACATAAAACTCATTTCCGACGGTTACTTCCTGTTGTGCCATTGAAATCTGCACAAAAAAGCATGATATTACAAACAAAATCACGAGTCTTAATGTAAATCTAAACATATCATAACCACCTTTCTAATATAGTTTTTTGTTTCAACTTTTCAGTTTTCAGACGAGAAAAAACAACTTTTGGATTACAAAATCTCATCTATATCTTCTGATCGGTCTCTCATCATCTTCTGGAGCTCTTTGTTTTCCTTTGGAGTCAGCATTTTTATTGCTATCAGGCTTTTTTTCCCATCGTCTATCATCATCGGTAGAATTGCGGAGGTTATCTGTGCCTCGTTTATGAGATTCGGGTTTCTTTTCCGGTGTGTAATAGTAATAGCCATCATCCCAATAATACCAGTGATCCCACCAAGGTCTATACCAATAGTAATAAGTGCCATAATAAGGGAAGAAATCATAAAAATAATACTCACCATCATAAATATAAGGGCTTTCGTAATATTCATAATCTCTGTATGATCTTTCTCCGTGCTTTTTCTCCATACTTTCTTTAGCATCAGGAGGATAGCCGATAAGAGTATAACATCCCGACAACAATAATGCCATAAGAAATATAGCAACAGAAATTATTATTAACCGTTTATTTAAGCGGAACATTTGTAATTCCCCTCCTTATAATCTTTAACAAAAGATAGTTTTATAGAGCCGTTTAGTTCTGCTGTCATTCCTGCGGAAGCAGGAATCCATTCCTTATTATGATTTTTCTGGATTTCATTTGTAATTTATCCCTTTGTAACTGAGATAGAAATTACAATTCGGCACAAAAAATGGAAAATTAAACAGCACCATGTTTGATAATTCTGACGATTACAAACAAAAAATATTCAGAAAATTACATTTCCTCACCGTAAAGCCTTGTGAGTTCGTCAAAAGGATATTTCCCTGTTATGCAACCTATGCATGCGGACATCTCGGTTAAGTGCAATTCATCAAGATAATCTTCAAGAGATAGATAATATACAGACCTTGCATTAAGTATTTTAGCGATCCCTTTTTCAAGCTCATAAAGGTTATTGGTAGTTCCAACCTTGTTTGCTATAAATTGTTCTCGCCCTCCCTTAAACATTTCAATACCAAGAGGACATATATAACGAATTGGAGGAAAATTAAAGCACCAAATAACTTCCTTAGCACCTGCATCAATAGCCATAGCACTGACTTTTCCTGTCGTTGTGCCTCTTACAATTGAATCGTCAGCTAATATGACTGTCTTATTTTTAACAACTTCATGGAGAAAACTCAATTTTCGCATAACAAGATCGGCTCTATTAAGACCCTTTATTTCAGGTCCTCTGATGAATGTCCTGCCCGTATATTTGTCTCTGATAATGCCATGCGACATCAACGGTATTCCTGTTGATCTTGATAATCCAACACCGAAAGGTATTCCTCCGTCTGGAATGGGAATAATAATGCTCTCATTAGCATCTTTAATCGTAAAATCAGCTTTTAATCTTTGCCCTAAGCGTCCACCGCATCGCTCTCTAAAACTGCTTAATATCTGATTACGGATATTGCTATCTGGACGTGAAAAATATGCGTCTTCAAAGATACAAAAAGCCGTCCTTTCAGTATCAGCGAAACGAACAGACCTTTTACCATCATAGGATATAATAAAAGCAGTCCCTGGCTCTACATCCTCGCGAGGTATTTTAGTCCCTGGATAATAGATTTTTCTTAATTCATTCATCACACACGATTCAGAAGCTAAAATATAGGCATCAGGGAGATCAATAAAACATAATGGTCTTATCCCATAAGGGTCACGGATACCTATTATGCTGTCATCAGTAGCAATTAAAAATGCGTAAGAACCAGTCAATTTCGGTGCAATCTTTTCTAATGCTTTTTCTATGATTGTGCTAATTGATTTTTTTATCCCTTGTGAGATATAAATGCGTGCTATATGGGCTAATATCCTTCCGACAGTTTCGGTGTCAGTTCCTCCGATCATCTCTCTTTTTACAGTTTCAATCAAAATTTTAGCTGTCTCAAAATCTATCTCGTCATCTTCTTCTAAACACTTGAAATCTGTTTGACAGCATAAATTTTTTCTTTCCGCAGTCTCTGTCTGTGATAACGGAATTCCACAAAATGAAGTTATAGTGCCATTATGAGCTATATAAAACTTTATCCAACTATATGATATTTCAATAGGTTGAATGTCATTAATGATTGATCCACTGGATAAGTTTGAAGTCGGATAACGAGTATGTCCAATACCTCTATCGCCATCTATTATTTCTGAAAATCCGAAGTTATTGGATACTAACCCCGTTCCTTTCTTCAACTTAAATTCGTTTTCATCACATACAAGTATCCCACAAGCGTCTTCGCCTCTATGTTGAAGGAAATGAAGCGAATGAACGAGCTTTTCGTAAATATTTTTGTGATCTTTTGAGAATATTCCCACTAATCCACAATCAGACATAGATTTTATATTTCCTTATTTGCCTTGTAGTGCTTTAAGACGTTTCCTCGCTTCCTCTGCCCAACTTCCGGGCGGATTCATATTAAGAAACTTCTGCCATTGTTCAATAGCCAATTTTGTTTTTCCCCATCTCTCATAAACCAATGCTAAATTATAATTCGCTGTCGGATTTTTTGGGTCTTGTTGAAGGACTCTTTCAAACATATCCGCAGACTGACCATACTTCTCCAAAGTATAAAGTATATTGCCATAATGCACAAGAGTATCAATTCTATCAGGATCAAGTTTTAGGGCTTTTTGGAACTCTGCTTCAGCTTTCACTAAATCGTTTAGATGATGGCTATATAAATAACCTAACCTTTGATGTGCTATTGCGGAGCTATCATTAATAGCTATCTCTTTTTTATATTCATCTATCGCCCTTGACAGTTCGCCTTTCTTTTCAGATATTCGCCCTAATTCCGCATAAGCCCCTGGATAAGATGGATTTGCTTTGATAGTCCTTTCAAAATATGTCCTTGCAGTATCGTCTGCCTCCATCTCTTTATATAACATCGCTATATTAAAATAGGCTTCTGCCCTGTTTGGCTCTAATTCAACGACTTGCTTAAAATCCTCTATTATCTGTTCATTTCTATAAACCCTTCCACCAACAGCTTTGACCTTTTTTAGAAGCATTGCCCTATCAAAATATGCCTGTGCAAAATCTCGTTTTAACTCAATAGCTTTCGTATATTCATCAACAGCTTTGGCATTATCTCTACCTTCTAATAACTTTGCATATTCATAATGCCATTGATAGTTATAGGGCGAATATTCATTAGCTAAATCATAATGTTCTATAGCTTTCTCTATATTTCCATATTTTTTATGAAGCAACGCTAAATCGTATTGAATCTGTGGATGATTAGGTTCTAACACAAGCCCTTTTTCATATACATCTATTATCTTTTTATCATCCAAACCTTTTTTTACATAGATCGCTCCTAACCTTAAAAACGGATCGGCTTTTGTCTGATCTAAGTTTATAACTGCTTCGTATTCCATCATAGCCCTGTCAATATCATTCTTTTTATCTTCATAATAAACACCAAGTTTATAGCGTGAATCAACATCAGTAGGATCAATCTTTGATAATTCTTCAAGTGACGACATTGCCATATCATCATTGCCCTGTTTTTCATAAATCTTTGATAGCATCCTGTATGCCTTGACTTTTAACTTAGGGTCTGCAATTTGTGAATTTGTAACGTTAGATAATGTAGAAATTGCCTCGTTCAGTTTGTTTTGATCATTGTATATGCCAGCTATCAATATTAGGACATCTGTTCTTGATGGATCAAGCTCTATGGTCTTTTGATAGTATTTCATAGCATTGCTTTTATCACCTGTCATATCATAGGAATACGCAAGTTTAAAGTTAGCTTCTGAATCATCTGGGTTTATCAATATATGCTTTTCTAAGTTCGTTCTTGCTAAATTCAAGTTAGCTTTAATTTTTTCAGCATCTTCTCCATTGGCTATCTGTTTTTCTACTGAATCTAATAGAGATGAACCTTCCTTGAAGAAATAGCTTTCAAGGCTTTGATCCAACGCCATAGCTTTTCTGAACATACTTATTGCTTCTTTAACTTTACCTTGTGAATAATATAGATCGCCAAGTGGCATATATGCTTTTACAAAGTTCGGATCAATCCTAATTGCATCTTCATAATGCTTTATGGCTTCTGTAAGATTGCCTTGTTTCTGCTGTATATCAGCATAATAGAAATGTGCAGATGCGTTTTCGGGATCAATAGCAAGTGTTTTGTCAAGCGAAGCCAAAGCGGATTCTAAGTCCCCAGACTCATATTGCTTTTTTGCTTCATCATTAAGTAAATTTCGTATAGATGGGTCTGCTTGAATTGCCAGTTTATAATGCTCAATAGACCTTTCTTTTAAGCCCATTTTATAATATTCCGTGCCGAGTTCAAACTGTGCAATTGCCAAATTTGGATCTATACTGATGGAGTTTTTATAAGCCTGAACCGCAAGCCCTGATTTGCCTTTGTCTGAAAATATCTTTCCTAATTCATAAAAAGCCCTTGCCTCATCTTTTTTGGTTGTTTGAGTTGCCTTCTGCCCATCTCTATATGCTTTACTGACTAACTCAATATCTGCATCTTGCTTGGCGTATATCTGACCTAACTTGAAATGTGCTATGCCAATCTCTGGACTATATTTAACAGCTTGATTAAATTGTAGTTCAGCATCTTGAAGTTTATCCTGATCAAAATAGATCATTCCAATACCAAAGTATGGGTATCCCCACTTAGGGTTGATGTCCATAGCCTTTTTATATGCAAGCATTGCTAAATCATTCTGCTTTTGGTTGCGATATACCTCGCCGAGATTAAAATATGCAGAGTAAAATTTATCATCAAGTTCAATGGCTTTCTGCAACTCAATTTCCGCTAATTTGTAATCACCTTTTTTAAGCAACATTGAGCCAAGACTGAAATGTGCCATTGTAAAATTTGGGTCTAACTCAACTGATTTTTTGAAAAACTCAATCGCTTTATCTATATTCTCATCTTTTCCGCTTGACGCATATACATAGCCAAGTGCATATTGGTATAAAGCGTTGTTTAGCGAATTGTTAGCCAATTTTCCGTATATGACGACAAGATCATCTGTCTTATCTTTCCATTTTGTTATGAAGTTTCTATGTGCGTCAAGCTTATTAGGGTCTGACTTCATTAATTTGTCATAGTCTTTTAGGAGTTCATTTTTTGAATCCACTTGCCCATAAGATGTAACAGTCAAAAGCAAAAAAGCGAATAGAAATATAGGGATATATACAATGTTTTTCATCATAAGTTTCACTTCCTCATTAATGTAGTTGAATGTTTTGACAGTATGTTTCATAGTAATTGCAATTGTTTTGGACTATTATTTTTATTTTCATTTTCTTCCCCAATATTTATTCCCTTTAAATGTTCAATGTTTACTACTGCACCAAACTTAATAAATATGTCAAAAAATCGCTGAAAATTCCGTCCCCAATATATCATTGCGCATGACATAGGAGCACCTTTACCTCCATTTTGCCCATTGACTAAAAATTTTAAACGAGTATCATATAAAAAACAGATAGCAGTTGCTTTTCCATAAACATAGTTTTTCCAATGGCTTGTATTTGTTGCTACTGGAACAAGAGCTATTACCTCTGAACCATATAGACGATTTGCCTCTTCACATTTACGTAACCAATCTTTGATCGTAGTCTTGGTGACTTTATCTATTCCATAAGGAGGGTTGACATAAATAGTTTGATAATTCCATGATTCTTTTAATCCATCGTGTTCAGGAGGGCAATATTCAACGATAGCATGGACAATTGAATATTTGCTTGAACATGGATCAAGATATATCACTCCACCAAAGCATTCTCTAACAGCCTCAACATATTTCCGAGGGGTCCCCCAATCTTTATTATTCGTAATAGATTTACGTCCTGCTGTCATAGCGAATGAATTTCCTTCCAATTCTTATCCTTTAATCTGAAAATTTGAGATTTCAATTCTTGCATAGATTTATCTTTAGGTGAGATAACATTAAACCAATTCTCTACACCTATAAGATTGTCGTTAAAATATGACTGTAATGTTTGATCTGCTTTATAATCTATTTGAACCTTCGTAAATCGAGTTCTTTTCCTTTTAGTGTTATAGCTTTCCAAAAATGCTTCTTTCACTGGTTCAAAATTTGATTCAGAATCAAGCAGTATATGATTAATAAATTCAGATAGTCCCTTATCAGTAAGGAATATTAGCCAATCATAAGATTGTGCCAAGACTTTGAGTTCCTTATTATGATTATCAGAAGTAAACCAATTACCATGATTGCTAACCACTCCAACGGTCAGAATAAAATCACATAATAATGATGGATTTTCTGACTCCATAATCTCTGCCATCAGTTCAGCATAAGGTTTAATGCAAATTTCATTGTTAAATTTATAAATCAATCCATAAAGTTCGCCTGATGGCATACGCACCTTTTGAAGTGATGATAACATTCTTGCTACATAAGCACCTTGTTTTGCTTTCTCTATAGATTGTGGACCTTTTTTGATGCCTTCTTCAATACCTACCCGTTTGCATTCAAATATCGCGTAAGGTTTTTCATATTGTTGCGAAATTATAATCTTGTACTCATCATTTGAGATGAAATCAAGGTTTGCAACTAAATGTGATGAATATAGCTCTTTACTGCTTGCTATAAGACACGAGTTTCTAAGAATTAAATCGCTAGTTAAAAGTGAATTATTAGATTTTTCAAATCGCGTTATTGAGAACACATTCTTATCTATTGATGATAATATTTTTGTTGACGTAATAGGTAGTTTTTCAGAAAAGAACACTTCACATTGCTGCAAAATGGGATGCAACGAATATTCAACATTATGAGTTATATCTGGATTACCATATTCAGCTAATGACCTTTCAATTGACAAAGATTGTCCCAACCCCCATGATTTAAGAAGATAGAAAGTAATAATTTCTACCATCGTTCCAAGCGCTCTTCCTGCCGCTTTTTTAGGGTCCTTCGTGTAATTGAACACATTATTAGCCAATATGTTTTGAAGCTGGTCAACTGAATAACATGTCATATTAGCACTCCGTTAGTACCCTTTTATCATATCCTTTTTCAATCTTGCAAAACCTTTAGACGTGGCAAACCAGACAGATTTATTATCAACGACAATGCAAGATGGGGCAATTCCAGCAAATTTTGAGGGATAATTGATCGGTTGTGACCATTGAGAAGATTTATGGAATATGACGACAGAATCAGTTCCTACCCATACTTCGTTTTCATTTGCACCTAAGTTTATCAGACTAGAATTGACATGTTTAGTATCGGAAATTTGTATAGATTGCGTATCTGCCTCCCACTCTGTGATCGGCAATTCTTCCCAAGTTCCAGTATTTGGATCATAACTGCTAACGCCATTCATAAAATCCTCATACCATAAAAACCATATATTATTATCGCTATATGCAATGACTGGGACAGACCTTCCAGAAAGCGAAGCCTGTTTGTTTGGATTACGCCATCTAAGTGTGAAGTAATCAAAAACGCTTACACCAGTCTTTGATGTTCCACACCATATACCTTTTGGCGTCACTGCTAATGATATTATCCTATTGTCTGGCAAGCCGTCAAATGTTGTGTAATGTTTCCAATCACGCTTGCTTTTATTGTATTGATAAATTCCAAACTCAGTTCCAACCCAAACGCTATCCTTATCAACATTCAGACACAAAATTTTACTCATATTGCTTTTATTGTCAACAACGGAATCTTGCACCAAAGAGCCTTTCGTTTTATCGTATTGCTTGACCCAAGAGTTCGCAGTTCCTATCCAAAGATAAGATTCATCAACAGCTAAAGACG